>FUFK010037410.1_pt1 | contig 54132 bp, 59 predicted proteins | sample 1021851 | NCBI WGS metagenome assembly FUFK01 (sample SAMEA51879418, study PRJEB19060) | metagenome | reverse complement strand
AGTATACAAAATCAACCTAAAAATATTGTTCTTTATGTAACCTCTAATAGAAGGCATTTAATGCCAAGAGATATGATAGAAAATGAAAGATCTTCTGCTATTCATACAGATGAAAGTGTTGAAGAAAAAATAAGTTTAAGTGATCGTTTCGGTTTATGGATTGGTTTTCATAATATTTCTCAAAATGATTTTGTTGATATAATTTTTAAGTATTGTGAAAAGTTTAAATTACCTTTTAATGAAAANACTGAAAAAGAAGCAATTAAATGGAGTTTACAAAGAGGTAATAGAACTGGNAGATCAGCATGGCAATTTATTATTAATTATGCAGCTGAAAATAATAAAAAAATAGATNTTTAATTTTANTCAAAATCAAAATTTATTTTTTCTAAACCTGATACTCCGTCCTTTAAATGATAAATATTTACTTGATNAAGCTGCTCAACAAATCCNTTAGCTAAAATTGAAGATANGTCTCCATTTTGGCTTATAAAAATAACTTTCTCTCCTATTTGAACATTTTCTTTATACTTTTCAAAAAAATCTGGAAAAAAATTACCATTTTTATCAAATGCTGTTATCTGTATTGCTCCTGGGATTTTATTTTTATTAGTTATTTGATCTGCATTTCTAATATCTATAATTTTAAAATCATCGGTCATCGCTAATTTTAATTGGTAACCATCTATTTCCTTATATCCAGGTGGAATTACTTTTATTACTTCAATATCAAAAATAAGATTTGATTTTGGTGGAATTAAATTTCCTGCCCCACTTTCTCCATAAGCTAATTGATAAGGAATAAATATTGTTCTTTTTCCNCCCTCTCTCATACCAAGTAACCCAGTTTCCCAACCTAGGATTACTTTCCTTACTCCTATTTGAAAATCAAAAAATTGCCCCCTATCGTATGAACTATCAAAAACGGTATTGTCCTCGAGTCTACCGATGTAATGAACAGATAATTTTGAATGATTTTTTACCTCTAAACCATTNCCAANNGTTTCATTTAAGATCTTAACTTCGNTAGAAAAAGATTTATAGCTAAAAAAGAAAAGAAATAAAAATAATAAGATTTTATACATTAATTTGCTTCCTTTAATTGTTTTATTTGNGAAGGTAATGAAACAATTCCACTTAAAACTATAAATATTGCTCCAATATAAGCATATAAATTCATATATTCATTAAATATAAATATTCCAACTAANGATGACCATAAAACCTGGAGGTAAACTAAACTAAATACTGATGCATAATGTTTTTGTGCAATCTTAAAAGCAGTAGTTGCAAAAAACATTGCTGAATTAATAAATAATGCAGCAGTTGAAATTAAAATAAATTCAAAAAGAGTTACTTTTAATGGATTCATAAAAAATAAAGGTATTGAAATAAAGTGAACAAAGAAACCACCATAAAGAAAATATCCAATATTTGTAGTTACATGATTATATTTATTTACAATAAATGTTGTAATTGTAATTAATAATACCCCGATAAGNACAATTAGNTAATAAATATTAAAGCTTTCAAATCCNGGNTGTATAACAAATANCACACCTAAAAAACCAATGAACAANGATANNTANGTTAAAANATTTAATTTTTCATTNAGTAAAAAAATNGCAAATATTGTTCCCATCAATGGTGCAGTCATATTTAATGTTGTGAATTCTGGAAGTTTAATTTGTTCAAGTGTTATAAAGGCAATAAAAGGCAAAGGGATATTTAAAAAACCTCTGAAAATAGGTGGAAAATAATTAGTGCATTTTATATTTTTTTTTAAAGTTCCATTAAAAAATAAATATAAGGGGAAACATAAATAAATGGGTATTCCATAAAAGATGAAATGATAAAATTTTACATCTGTTTGGGTTAGGTAGTTNATTATNGCATCATTTGTTACAAAAAAAATTCCAGCAAAAAATAAAAGAATTGAAGAATAAACTATACTTTTTTTCATATAATGAATTGAAGGATTGTATGATAAAAAAAAGTACTTATATTGATACTTCAATGAATACAAATGAAATAAAAACTTATCGACTTATTATTAAAGGAAAAGTTCAGGGAGTGGGCTTTAGACATTGGTTTAGTGATTTAGCAATATCTTTGGGATTAAATGGTTATATTCAAAATAAAGAAAGTAAAGATGAAGTAGAGGCCATAATTCAAGGAGATATGCAAAGTATACTATCTATTACTGAAAAAGCTAAAGATGGTCCATCACTAGCTCTAGTTGAAGGAGTTATTCCAAATAGTATCATTAGTAANGTTAAGTATTCAGGTTTTATAGTTAAATACGAAACTTAATTAAAAACTTGCTTTATAGTTTTATGAAGAGAGTCAAATATTTCATCAATTTGATTTTTAGTAATTATGAATTGAGGACACAAAACAATTGCAGGACCTAAAGGTCTGCAAATTAATCCATTATCAATTGATAAATTAGCAACTTTATCTCCCATATTAAGATGACCTTCAAATGGTTCTTTTGTATCTTTATTTTTTACCATCTCTAATGCAGCCATAAGACCTATACCTCTAGTTTCTCCAATGTGTTCATAATCATTAAATTCATTTAATCTTTCAAAAAAATAGGGTTCCATCAACTTTACATTATCTAATAAACCCTCATTCATAATTACATCTATTGCTTTCAAAGCAATTGCACATCCAACAGGATGACCACCAGCTGTAAAACCATGTGGAAATTCTTCTGCTTCTTCTGATACTTCAACAAATTTATCTGAAAATTCTTTATTAACTATAACTGCACCCATAGGAAAGTACCCAGCTGTTAAACATTTAGATGAGATAATTATATCNGGTTTGATATTGTAGGTTTCACAACCCCATAAATTTCCCGTTCTACCAAATCCACAAATTACTTCATCTGCGATAAAAGGAATATTAAATTTTTTTAATATAGGCTGAACTAAATCAAAATACGATTTTGAAGGAGGTATACAACCTCCTGCACCTTGAACAGGTTCTGCAACAAAACCTGCAATAGTTTCTGGATCCTCTTTGATGATTTTTTCTTCTAAATTTTTGGCCATCCTAAGTGAAAATTCTTCTTCCGTTTCATTCTCTAATCCATATTTCCAATAATGAGGACATTCAATGTGAATAAATTCTTCAGATGGTAAACCAAACTCTTTATTATATGGTTTGGCAGTCATTGAAGAAGCTCCTAAAGTAACGCCATGATATCCATTAATTCTTGTTATAATTTTTCGTCTATTTGGCTTTCCAATTCTTGCATTTAACATCCATAACATTTTGACCATGGTGTCATTTGCTTCAGATCCTGAATTACAAAAGAATACACGACCTTGATCAAAAGGTGATACTTCAATAATTTTTTCAGATAGCTGCAACGTTTCTTCAGACAATCTTCCAAATAAAGAATGATAACCAGCAAATTTTTCATACTGTTTTTTTGCAACTTCAATTAATCCAGGATGGTCAAAACCAGCACACTGATTCCATAGACCAGAATTCCCATCTAGATATTTATTACCTTTAGTATCGTAAACATATATTCCTTTTCCATAAGAAATAACTAAAGGGCCTCTTTCATTTAATGACTTCAAGTCAGTAAATCCATATAAATGGCTGGAAGTATTTCTTTGTAACATATCAGTTAAATATTTTTTTTTATTATGAAAAGCAAGATTTTATTTTCAGTTGGGACGATAGGTGTACTTTTTATGATGGCTGGCCAATTATCATTCTCTATAAATGATAGTTATGTCAAACTTGTTGTAAAAAATATAGGTGATGACAATTCATTATATTCTGTAATTTTTTTAAGAGGTTTAGTTACATCAAGTTTATTAGGTTTATATTTAGTTTTTTTCGAAAAAAAGAATTTAATTAAAATACTATCAATCAAAAGTTTTCATATAAGAGGTTTGTATGAAGTTTTAACGGCATTATTTTTTTTGGTTGGATTAATATTACTTCCAATATCTGAGGTTTACACACTTTTAATGACTAATCCTTTCTTTGTCACAATATTTGCTTTTCTTTTTTTGGGAGAGAAAGTTGGNATAAGAAGATGGTGTGCAGTTATCATTGGGTTTTTAGGTGTACTAGTAGTTGTAAATCCACAAAATTTTCAATTTAATTATCTTTTAGTGTTACCAATTTTAGCTGCTATTTTTTTAACTATTAGAGATATTGCTACAAAAAGTTTAGCAACTAAATCAAATAGTGTTGAAATTACATTTGTGACAGCATTGTTAATTACTGGGTTTGCAGGGTTGGGTTCAATTATTTTTGGTTATCAAGTAAGCGGTGAAGATATAAATTATATTCTTGCTTCTAGTATATTTGTTTTATTCGGATATTTATTTTCAGTATTAACAGTTTTTTATGCACCACTCTCATTAACCGCCTCTGCAAGATACAGTGTAATTATATTTGGTATGATTTTTGGGTATTTAATACTAGGTGAAACTCCAACTTATAATATGATTATTGGTGCAATAATTATTACATTAAGTGGTTTATTTGTAATCAAAAGAGAAAAAGAAATAGGTAAAATTAAATAAAAATTTACTGATCCTTACAAAAATTATAAACTTCTTCAACATGACCTTTAACTTTAACTTTATTCCAAGAATTTAGAATTTTTCCATTTTTATCGATTACAAATGTAGATCTATCTATCCCAAAATATTTCCTACCATACATAGATTTTTCTATCCAAATACCAAGTTTATCACAATTTTTTCCTTCATCCGAACCAAGTGGGTATTTCAATTTATACTTATCTGAAAATTTTTTATTCCGATCAACAGGATCTTTAGAAGCTCCNATTACATCAAAGCCAATTTTATTAAATTTTGTTAAATATTTCTGAAAATCTGCAACTTCTACTGAGCATCCACCAGTTAACGCCTTAGGGTAAAAGAATAAAACTGTTTTATTCTTTAATTTAGATGAATCAAACTCATTATCGTTTGTTAATTGAAGTTTTATCTTAGGAATTTTTTTCATAATTATACTACTAGTTTAAGACCGTACCCAGCTTTTTTAACTCTTGTTTTAAAATAATTTTTATTAAATTTATTCAANGTTGGCTTTGTATTTATTTGATTTTCGACTTTAATTCCAGCTTTCTTAATAGAATTAATTTTATTTTTATTATTTGTAATAAGATTAACTTTATTTATTTTTAATAATTTCAGTATTCTAGCTGCAATATTAAAATCTCTTTCATCATCTAAAAAACCAATATTATGATCGGCGTCTATTGTATCCATACCCCTTGCTTGAAGAGAATAAGCTCTCATTTTATTAGCTAATCCTATTCCCCTACCTTCTTGTTCTAAATATAATATAATTCCACCATTATTTCTAACCATGTAATTGATTGATTGATTTAATTGTTCACCACAATCACATTTTAAAGAATGAAAAATATCACCTGTAAAACAAGCTGAATGTATTCTTAAATTAACAGATTTTTTATTTATTTTTTTTGGATTAACAATTATCGCTACATGTTTATCAGATCCAATATATGATTTGAATATTTTAAAATTAGAATTTTCGTTTTTTGGTAGTGGAACTTTTGCACTAGAAACTAATTTAATACTTTCACAAATTAATTCATTTTGCTTCAATAAATCTTTGTAATCGAATATTAAAATTCCATTCTTAAATCCAAATTCATTTATATTTTTGTAATATTTTTTATTAATTTTTTTAAAAACTAGCGATGGTATCATTTTAGCATTTTTGGAAAGATCAATACAAACATTATGAAAATTTTTAGNTTTGAATTTTTTAATATTGGTAAATTTAATTACTTTATTATTGCTAAGAGGATTGACAAATAAATTTATTATTTGATTTACATCTGTTTTGGGATTTATCTCAAAATAAATATTACTTTTAATATTCTTATTAAAAATTGATTGAGCTTTTTGTTTAGTAATAAGTAGATATTTTTCATCAATTAAGTGCTTATTGAATTGATTAAAAATTTTACTTTGGGAATGCTCTATATTAAAGAACATCCAATATTCCTTGTTATTCTGAATTATTAAGGGTCTTCCGGTCCTGAGTTCGTTAATTGCCCTATCTATTATAGTTCCTGTATTAGATTTGAAACTCATGAAAACTTTATATAGATATAATTGAAATAAAAACAAATGATTACATCAAAAAATATAGGAATTTTACTAGATTTTATAAAAAATTCTAAAAAGAATAGTGATTTATATTTATTGGTTAAAAAAAATAGTATTTCTTTATCATCAAAAAGAAAAAGTAATTTTTACATAAAAAATAATAATCTGGAATCTAAAATTAATATAAGTAAATTTTATCAATCAATCTTAAATATCCTTCTCCCAATATTAAGAAAAAACAAAAAATTAGTTATAGCTCAGATAGGACAAAGTATTGATGGTAGAATTGCATTAAATAATGGTAATTCACATTACATAAATAATCCCAAGAGTATTATTTATCTACATTGTTTACGAAGTATCAGTGATGCAATTATTGTAGGCTCAAATACCATTAAAAAAGACGATCCNCTATTAACAACAAGAAAAATAAAGGGCACAAATCCAAAAAGAATTATTATCGATGGCAGTCTTTCGCTAAATAACAAATATAAAATATTTAATGACGGTAATGAAAATATAATTTTTACAAAAAGTAATAAAAATATTAGATTGAATAATTCAACAATAATTAGATTAAAAGAAAAAAATTTTACTAAAAACTTAATTACGCAAATAAAAAAACTTAAATATAAAAATATTTTAGTAGAGGGAGGATCAAAAACTATTTCAGAATTAATAAATAATAAATATATTGATATTCTTCAATTTATGATTGCCCCAATATTAATAGGTTCTGGAATTAATTCATTAAATTTAAAAGAAATTTCAAATCTCAATAAAGCTATCAGACCAAAACATAATTTTAATGAATTAGAAAATGAAATTATTGTTAATTTATTTCTTAATAGCTAAAAAATCTGTATTATTTAAAATAAATCTAGAATTTTTTTCTTTAATACATTTTAAACGAAATTTTAACCAATCATCAAAGTTAAGTTTATTTTTTTGAATAATTTCTCTACAAAAATTTAAGAAATAAATTTGAAATTCATAATTTTTACTAACATCCCATGTAGAGTCTAAAACATATGTTTTNTGAGTCCCTTTAAATACTTTATTTATTAATTGAGTACAATCTGGTCCAACGGCCACTTCCCCTATTCCTTTGTCAGATTTTTGATCTTTATTAAAAATATTAAGAATTTTTTTATCATCCTTGTGTTTTGGAAAAAATTTAAAATTACCGTTATAATTTAAGGCAAAATAGACAATTTCCGTATCAAGATTTAATTTATGAAAATTTTTAAACCATGTTTTTGGAAGAATATCTAAAAAAGCAGATCCTGTAACTAAATTATAATCATTAAAATTTATTTTTTCTAGATTATTAATTACATCAACAATTTTAAAATTAGTTTTTTTTATTTTAGATGATAATTTTATATTTTTTTTAAAATAATTTGTTGATTGATGTGATATATCTACAAAAGACCAATATTGATTATTTAATAATCGTGACTTAAGAAATCTATAATTAGATCCAGCGCCTGAACCTAAGTCAACTATTCTAATATTTTTTTTATTTTTAAAAAATTTATTAATTAAATATAGTATTCTTTTGTTTCTTGAATTTCTATCGACAGTTTCTCTAAGATTTAACCATTTATTTTGAAATTCATGCATATTAAATTAAATTAACAAATTTCTTAGCTGACTCTAGAGGAGTAAGAAGATATCTTTTATTTTTATGAATATCAATATTTAGTTTTTTAAAATTTTTTTTATTTAATATATTTTTAATAATTATATTTCTAAGATCATTTACTTCAAATTTTTTGAAATAAATAACACCCTTTTTTCCTAGTGTATTTAAGATAGTATTAGTGAAAAAGGTTATAATTGGCTTTTTAATTATTAATGCATTTGCTAAAGACATACCAAAACCTTCATATTTACTTACCGAAATGTAACAATCTGTTTTAGAATATAATTTAGCTAATTTTGTATCTGAAATAGTACCATGGAATATTATTTTTCTGTTCATTGAATTTTTAGAAATAAATTTTTTGAGTTTTTTGTAATAACTTATATCTCTTGTAGTATCACCAACAATTTCTAAAATAAAATTATCTAAAGGCTTTAAAACTTTTAATAAAAAAAGATAATTTTTTCTATTTATTATACTTCCACATGTTAAAAAATGAATTTTACTATTATTTTTAAAATTATATTTTGCAAGTCTTTCTATACCAGGTTCAACTACAGAAATTTTATTATTTAGTACCTTAAATTCATTTATTAATAAATTTTTTGTATTTTTAGAAGTCACAATAAATTTATTTATTTTTTTGAAATTTTCTTTTTCTAATCGTAAGAATTTTTTTGACCTTTGACCTTTAAATTCAAGATATAAAGGATGATGTATTAGCGCGATAACATTATAAGTAAGTATTTTTTTAAAAATGGAATACATTCCTTCTAAAGCTAATCCATCGATTATAATTTTAGAGTCAGGATCAATTTTATCTAAAATTTTTAGAAAATATTTTATATCGTTATTTGTAGGAAAAGGATAATTTTCACTTAGAGCAATTGGTCTAATATTTATATCTCTTATCTTTGCATATTCTAGGATATTTTTTTCATAAATATATCCTCCAGTTTTTGCATTAATATTTCCTGGATAAACAAAATAAATATCAGATTTATTTTTAGATAACCTCTTTTTCATATGATGCCCATGCAACATTTGATTCTTGCAAGGTTATTTTAATTTTTTTTAAAGATTTGTAATCTTCAGAGAATTCATTTCTTAGTCTATTCAAGATCTTATTGCAAATATCCTCTGCTAAAAACTCTGTTGAGGTAATTTTTCCCTTAAATTCATCAATTTCATCTAAATTTTGATAATTATATATTTTAAGAATATCTTTTAAAGTCGTGGACACTATTCCTAAATCCATAATTATATTGTATTTATTAAGTTTATCAGTGAAAAATTCTGCATCTACTAAATATGTAGCTCCATGCATATTTTGGGCTGGTCCAAATACTTCTCCAGGTAAAGAATGAGCTATTAGAATATTTTCTCTTACTTTTATCGAATACATAATTAATATTTAACTAGATGCATTATTGTATCCTTATTTTGAAGGATTTTATAGTAATCTTTTTCTAAATCAAAAAAATTACTTTCACTAGTAATTAATTTTTCTAATTTTGAATTTTTTAAAGATTTAATTGCTAATTTTAATCTCCCCTCAAAATCATATTTATTTTTCATGTATTTTGGTATTTTAGATACCTGTGAGCTAATAATTTTTAATCTTTTAGAATGAAAATACCCACCTAAGGCAACTACTCCTTTATTTTTACCATACCAACTAGCTTCTACTATTTTTCCTTCGATAGATAATTTTTCCATTAAAGAATTTAAAACTTTATAATTAGCTGTAGTGTTTATTGCTACATCTATTTTCTCAATCTTTCTTATATCAATAAAATTTAATCCTAAATAGTTGGCAATTTTTCTTTTATTTTTATTATTATCAAAAACATAAACATTTTTATATCCATTAATTTTAAAAAAAAATGCAGTTAATAATCCTACAGAGCCAAGTCCTACAATTAGAATTTTGTTATTACTTTTAGATTGNGCNTCCCAAAAGATATTAATTGCTGTTTCCATATTTGCAGTTAGAACATATTTTCTCAAATTTCCTTTTGGTAAAAAAATTAAATTTTGAATAGAAATTTCATATAAATCTTGATGAGGATAAAGACTAAATATTTTTTTATTTATATATTTCCTTGGACCATCGATAATATTCCCAACATTTATATAACCGTATTTTATAGGTAAATTAAAAGAACCCTCTTGAAAAGGGGCTTTCATTAATTCAAATTGATCCTTACTTACGCTTTTAGATGAAACTAATTTTTCAGTTCCCTTGCTAATACCTGAGTAAATAGTTTTAACTAAAACTGTTTTGTTATTTTTATTGTAAACAAGTTTTTTTTGATAAATTTTAGCTTGTTTTTTTTTATCAATCCATAAAGAATAAGATTTCATAATTTACTTATAAATGTATAATAAAAAAATGCTAACAAACTTTTGGGAAGAATTAACAACAAATGAAATTAAAAAAATAAATAGAAAAACAGTTTTAATTTTCCCATTTTCATCAATAGAACAACACGGTCCGCATCTTCCATTAAATACTGATAAAAAAATTCTTGAAGGAATATTATTAGAATTCAATAAAAAATATAATTCAAATAAATATTTAATTATGCCTGAAATATATTTTGGTTCAGCTGCTGAACATACAGATTTTGATGGAACAATAAGTATTGATTCATTGGAATTTATATCGCACTCTTTATCAATTTTAGAAAATGTATGTAAATTGAAATTTAAAAATATATTACTTTTAAATAGTCATGGTGGACAAATTAGNCATATAGATATTATTGCTAAAGAATTGAAATCAGAATTTAAGATAAACATAGTAAAAGGCACATATTTTTTATTTGATCAATTTAAAGGAATTATATCAAGTAAAGAAAAAGACTTTGGTTATCACGGTGGAGAATTTGAAACATCTATTATGTTATATTTATTTCCAAACCTAGTTAGGCAATCTAAAATTTCTAAACATAGATTATCTCCCGATTATTTATCATCTAAAACCATTTCTTATGAGAAAAATATTAAGAAAGCTTGGGTAACTAAAGAATTAAGTAAAAGTGGAATTATTGGAGATCCTAGAAAATCCAATGCACAGATAGGAAAAAAAATAATTGATAGAGTAACACAAAAATTAAATAAAATAATAAATGAGATGTTTTAGATTTTTATTTATTAAGAATTAAATTAAAAAAATTTTTCGTATACCTCATTGTACTCACAATCATATACCTCACAGTTATCCAGCATATATTCAGTTATTTGACTTAAGAATGTACCATGACTGACTAATACAATTTTTTGTAAATTAAGNTTTTTGATAGATAGCAGAAAAGACCTTAATCTCATTTTAATATCATTGTGAGACTCTTGTATAATTTTTTTTTCATTAATAGGTTTGTTATTATTCCACCAAAAATCATTTAAATTATTAAAATCAAAATCATTAAATTCTTTTTTTAATTTTTTTGGTTGTCTTCCTACATCACATGAGTGGTACAAATGTTCTCTTATTAATGGTTCAATTACAGGTTTATTAGATGGAAAAACAATAGAGAATGTTTCCAATGTTCTTGTTAAGGGGGAACAAAAATAATTATCAAATTTGAGATTTTTAATTCTATTATTTAATTTTTTTGCTTGCTCAACTCCNCTTTGAGTAATTCTTGCATCATAATAATAAGTTGGATTATCTAAATCTGATGCTGCATTAGCTTCTGACTCTGCATGTCTAATAAGATATAATTTCATTTTTTAACTATAAATACGATAAACGTTCATGCATCAGTAAGTATAAAACTTAGCTTTATTTACGGGAAGAAACGGCCAATAGCAATGGCACAATCATAACTAANGTTGTTAAGACTGATGGATTAAATAACCAATAAAGAACACCTAGAGAAAATATTAACATCCAGAATTCATTTTTATATAAAAATTTCATTATTTTTTAATTATATTAATTCAAATTATTTTCTACTAATACTTTTTTAACAGTTTCACCCATTACAGAAGGGTTTTTNGAAATTGTAACTCCACACTCTTTAAGAAGTTCTACTTTTTCTATTGCGCTTTCACCATAAGCAGAAACAATTGCGCCAGCATGCCCCATCACACGACCTTTAGGTGCAGTTAGTCCTGCTATATACGCAATTACTGGTTTACTCATATTTTCTTTAGCAAATTGTCCAGCTTCAACTTCTTGTGGGCCACCTATTTCACCTATCATTAAAACTGCAATAGTTTCATCATCATTTTCAAACTTTTCAATTATATCTCTAAAAGAACTTCCATTTATTGGATCGCCTCCTATACCTACACTTGTTGAAACACCAATTTCCAAATCTTTAAGTTGTTGTGCAGCTTCATATCCCAAAGTGCCAGATCTACTAACTATTCCTATTTTACCTTCTTTGTAAATNTGNCCAGGCATAATACCTAACATAGATTTACCAGGGCTAATTATTCCTGCACAATTCGGACCTACTAATCCCATTTTTTTATCTTTTGGATATCTTCTCATGTATCTTTTTATTTTAACCATATCATGAGAAGGAATACCGTCAGTAATAGCCACACACGTTTTAATACCTGCATCAGCAGCTTCCATTGCTGAATCTGCTGCAAAGGCTGGTGGGACAAATAAAATTGATGTTGATGCTCCAGTTTGATCTACAGCTTCTTTAACAGTATTAAAAACAGGAAGATTTAAATGAGTCATACCACCCTTACCAGGTGTTACCCCGCCAACAACGTTAGAACCATACTTAATCATTTCTTCAGCATGAAAACTTCCAATTTTTCCTGTGAATCCTTGGACTAAAATCTTTGTATTTTTGTGAATGATTATAGACATGATTATCCAAGAGCCTTCACTGCTTTATTTGCTGCATCTTCTAAAGTTGATGCTTCAATGTAATTTATATTGCTTTTTTTAAGTATTTCATTTCCCTTTTCGACGTTAGTTCCAGCTAAACGTATAACTAAAGGATGTTTAATTTCAATTTTTGATAAAGCTTGAACAATTCCTTCTGCAACCCAATCACATCTGTTAATCCCTGCAAAGATATTAACTAATATTACCTTAACTTTTGTGTCCATAGAGATTAATTTAAAAGCTTTAACTATTTTTTCAGGTGTTGCACCTCCGCCAACATCTAAAAAATTTGCAGGTTCACCACCAGCAAGTTTTATCATATCCATTGAAGCCATTGCTAAGCCTGCACCATTAATAATATTACCAATATTCCCATCTAAGCTTACATAATTCATTCCTCTGTCAGAAGCATAAACTTCATTTGAATTTTCTTGTGTTTTATCTCTAAGTTCTGCAATTTCGTCTCTTCTAAACATTGCATTATTATCAAAACTCATTTTACAATCTAATGCTAATATTTCATCTTGGTGTGATACAACTAATGGGTTAACTTCAACCATTGTCGCATCAAGCTCACTAAAAGCTTTATAGCAACCAATAATTGTATTTGCAGCTCTTGAGATCAATTTGGATTCAATTCCTAAACCAAAAGCTATTTCTCTTGCTTGAAATTGTTGAATACCAACTGCTACTTCTATTTTAGATCGTATAATTGTTTCAGGTTTTTCTTTTGAAATTTCTTCGACACTCATTCCACCTTCTGTTGAGGCTACAACCATTATACTTTCTGAAGATCTATCAAACACTAAACCTAAATATAATTCGTGTTTGATATCAGTTGCTTCTTCAATATAAATTCTATTTATTATCTTACCCTCTGGACCAGTTTGGTTTGTAATTAATTTTTTACCTAACAATTTATCAGTTGCATCAGCAACTTCTAACGGAGAATTACATATTATAATTCCTCCCGCTTTACCTCTAGCACCNGAGTGAACTTGCGCTTTTACAACCCATTTAGAACCACCAATTTCTCTCGCTTTATTTTCTGCATTTTCTGGACTATAAACAATACCACCAGTCGGAATTTTAACACCAAAATCAGACAATATTTTTTTTGCTTGATATTCGTGTATATCCATTACTTGCTCTCAATTAATTTATTTATATTTACAATATTTTCAGCCATTCTTGCAGATGCAGCGTCGATCATTCTTCCATCAAGCTGAGCAGCACCCTTTCCTTCAGCAGCTGCTTTTTCTAATTCTAATAATATTTTTTTTGCTTTATCTATTTCTTCTTTAGGTGGAGAAAAAACTTCATTAGCAAGATCTATTTGTGATGGATGTATTGCCCATTTACCCTCAAAACCAATTGCTGCAGCTCTTTTTGCTGCATCAAGATATCCTTCTTTGTCATTAAAATCACCAAAAGGTCCGTCTATTGCTCTTAAGCCATATGATCTACAAGTCATTACTAATGTTGATAAGCCATGATGCCATTGATCTCCAGGGTAATCAGGATTTAACCCCCCTATAACAACGGTTCTTGCGCGCATACTTGCTGCATAATCTGCAACTCCAAAATGTAATGCTTCTAGTCTTGAACTTGATGTTGCAATTGATTGAATATTAGACATTCCTAGTGCTGTTTCAATTAAACATTCTAAACCTATTCTATTTTCAAATTTTTTATTTTGCTCAATTTGATTAAGCAAACAATCGACCATATATACATCAGATGATGAGCCTACTTTTGGAATTAATAATGTATCAACCCTATCACCTACCTCTTCTATAATTTCAATCACATCACGATACATATAGTGTGTATCCAAACCGTTAATTCTTATAGAGATTGTTTTACCTTCTTCTTTCCAATTATATTCTTTTATTGCATTAATAACATTTCTTCTTGCATCAATTTTATCATTTGGAGATACTGCATCTTCTAGGTCTAAGAAAATATAATCGGCATTTGATTTTAATGCTTTTTCAAACATATTTGGATTAGAGCCAGGAACTGCCAATTCACTTCTGTGTAATCTAGATTTAGCAGGTTTATAAAATAAATGGCTCATTTAAAAAAAAATTATATATTTGATTAATATTATAAAAGCGATAAAAAAATTTAAATATTATAAAGATATTTCCTTAAGGCAATTTTCATCATTATTTTTTGGATTATTTACAATTTTTGATACTGGATAAAAGTCTAAATCATCCTCGATAATACTTTTGTTTTTATGTAGGAATTCATTTTCATTATCATTAAGAAAATCAAGACCCTCATTATGAGACATAATAAGAGGCATTCTATTATGTATATGGGAAAGGTTTTCATTTGCTTCCTTAGTAATGATACAGACAACATTCATTTTTTTATTATCTCTTATTTCTTCCCTCCAAATTCCACCAAAAAACAATAATTCATTTCTAGGAATTGATATTAAATATGGTTGTTTTTGATTATTTATATTTTTCCATTCATAGTATCCATTTGCAATAATAAGACATTTTCTTTTAGTAAATGATTCTTTGAATAAATATTTATCATTAATCGTTTCAATTCTTGCATTAATAACAAATTGAGTAACATTATTTTGTTTACTAAAAAAACTATAACTCCAAATAAAAGTATCTATTAAAAGTTTATGATTGTTTTCATAAATAATATTAACAATATTAGACGGTGATATATTGTAAGACTTATGTGCGTAATTTAAAACTTCAGAGTTAGGAAAAAGTTTTATAATTTTTTCTTTATCTTCAGTACTTGTAAATCTTCCGCACACTATGATGCTTGTGATAAAGGCATTGGTCTAGAAACACCTACGGTCATCCAACAATCTTTAAACTCACCGTTTTGCTCTACTTTTTCTACTGTCCATTCGAAACCAAATTTTTTTCCATTACTATCTGTAAGCTCTACAAAGTAATATGAACTTTTTTCTTGTTCCTGAACTGGAATTATATTGTGTTCTAAGTGATCAATCATCATTGAGTAGGATGGATTTTTAATCATCCTAATAAAATTGTCTAGAGGACCTGTGTACATTCTATTATTTGGATGTGCAAATTCCCAAGTTTGTTCAATACCAGCATCGTCAAAAGGTGAATTATTTTTTTGTAGTGCTTTTAATTGAATTAAAATAACTTCTTTAGGACCAATTGAAGGGTCTGGTTTTATCATTTCTCCATAAACACTTTTTGATAATAAAATAAACAAACTAAACAATATAATTTTGTGCATAATTTTTAAAATAGTGTAATTATAATTTAAGGCAATATGTATATTTATGATTTTATCCAAGGATTAATAATTGGAGGAACATTAATTATAGCCATAGGACCGCAAAATTTATTTGTAATTCAACAAGGGCTTAAAAAATCTTATGTTTTTACAGTTACTTTATTTTGCAGTCTATCTGACAGTTTACTAATTGTAATTGGAATATATCTATCTAATTATATTGTTCAAATTAATCCAAGTATCATAGGAATAATAAAAGTATTAGGTGGAATTTGGCTTATATTTTATGGATTAAATAAAGTTATAAAATTAAATCAAATTAAAGATATAAATAAAAAATTAAATATAATTAACGAATACGGAAAAGTATTAATTACCTTATTCCTTATTACATACGCAAATCCTCATGTTTATCTAGATACAATTATTTTGCTGGGATCATTATCAACAAATTTTAATGATCAATTTTCATTTGGCGTTGGAGCAATTTCAGCTAGTTTTTTGTTTTTCTTTTCTTTGGGATATATGTCAAAGTTTTTGTCAAAATATATTTATTCAAATAAAACTTGGTTTTGGATTGATCTAACCATTGGTCTGCTAATGATTAGTTATGGAATATATTTTATAATTTTTTAAAGAAAGTTTCTAAGTTTTTACATACCTGATCAACATTTAATTTTGTAAATACAAGAGGTGGTTTTATTTTAATAACATTGTCATAAGGTCCATCAGTGCTCAATAAAATACCTTGATTTCTCATATAATTAATAAGCAGTTTAGCTAATTTTTTATTTGGTTTAGACACATTACTATTCTGAATAATATCTATTCCTAAAAAAAGCCCCCTACCTCTAACTTCACTAATATATTTTTTATATTTAAGTTGGATTTTTTTTAATTCTTTTAAAAAATAATTACCAACTAACAAAGCATTTTTTTGTAATTTATTATTATCAATAGTCTCTAATACTGCTTTACCGATAGCACAGGAAACAGGATTACCACCGAATGAGTTAAAATATTCCATCCCGTTATTAAAAGTTGAAGCAATTTTTTCTGTAGTTATAACAGCAGCTATAGGGTGACCATTGCCCATAGGTTTGCCCAAGGTTACTATATCAGGAACGACATCATGCTCTTCAAATGACCAAAAATGTCTTCCAACGCGTCCAAAACCAGTTTGTACCTCGTCAACAATACATAATGCATTGTTTCTTCTAATTTCTGAAAATATTTCTTTTAAATAATTTTTTGGAAGAATTACTTGACCGCCGCAACCAAGTATACTTTCAGTAAAAAAACATGCAATATTGGTTTCTTTAATTTTATTTCTAATTACCGTTTTAGCTTCATCTATATATTTTTGAATCCAATTTGAATTTTGATATCTCCACTTACCTCTTAGGGGATCAGGCATGTCTAATACATGAACATAATCTTTTTTACCCGAACCACCCTTACTATTAAATTTATATGGACTTAGATCAATTAAAGCATTGGTATGCCCATGATAAGCATTGTCCATCACAAAGACATCTTTTGCACTAGTATAAGTTTGGGCTATTCTATAAGCTAAATCATTAGCTTCAGATCCTGTACATACGAAAAATATCTTATTTAATTTCTTTGGAAACTTACTTAAAAGTAATTCACTATAATCGTTAATTGTATCGTATAGATATCTCGTATTAGTATTAAGTTTTAAATTTTGCTGAGTCATAGCTTCATGGACATAGGAATTTGAATGTCCAACATGGGAAATATTATTTACACAATCTAAGTATCTCCTGCCATATCTATCAAAAAAATACTGATCTTTAGCTTCAAGCATATGAAGAGGTTTCTTGTAAGAAATTGATAAATTATCAGAAATATTTTTTCTTCTTTTCTTTAAAGTATCTTTAAAATTATTATTATTATTAGAATAAAAAGATTTTGGAATTCGTAGAATTAAATTTGGATCAGGTGAAATTTTATTCCAAATATTGAATAAAAATTCTTCACCTACTCCTGGAAAATTCTTATCATGTCCTAATAAATCTAAAATAATTTGAAAATGTAAATGTGGTAACCATTTTCCATTTTCATTAGAATTACCAATTTTACCAATCCATTCACCTTTCTTAATTTTTTTTCCAATTTTTAGTTTTTGAAACATTATTTTAGATAAATGACCGTATAGAGTATAAAATTTATATTTTTTAAAACTATGCTCTAAAACTAGAGTGGGGCCATAGTCATATTTAAAATTATTATTTTTTAAAATTATAATTTTACCATCTATTGGAGCAAATAAATCTGTTCCCTGATCAATAAAAATATCAATTCCTAAGTGAATATTACGTCTTTCATTCGTATTTAATTCAGAAATAAAGTTAGGTCCCTTATAAACTTTTCTTTTTTCATTGTATAAACCTATACCTATACGAGAATTATCTTCTTTAAATATTTTATTAACTCTTTTNTTAAGCGAACTATTATCTGGNTTACCTTTTAATAAAGGTGAATCAGAACTTAATTTTAAGATAGATTTATTTTTATCAAGTAAATTAAATTTAAAAATATTACCAAAGTTGAATTTATTTATATAATTTATAATTTCATTATGATGGTGAATAATATCAAAGCCGCATATTTCGCGAACAATATATATTAAAAAATTGATAGGAATTTTGTCTAATTTTTCTAATAAAGACCATGCATCTTTCTCACTAATGCTTAAATATTGATTTGATGGATATTTAATTCTTTGTTTTTTTGCCATTACAACAGTAATCATAAGTCTTGACTTACATAATGATATTAATGAATTAATTTCATCCTCATTAATAGAAAACTGTTTATTGTACTCTGTTATTATATTTTTAAGTGTAAGATAAATATTATCATTGTTCATTAATGCATATGAAAGGCATATAGCTAAATCATTTATTGTTGGAGAATAAATAGAATCTCCATAATCTAGTAAACCACAAACATTGTTTTCTTTAATAACAATATTATAATTATTTGGATCTGAATGAGTTATTGAATATCTTAATTTATTTAAATTATTTTTTACAAATTTTTCATATTCTGAAAAACATTTTAATAAAATTAATTTTTTTGAACCAGTAAAAATATTAATATCTTTTTTAATCCATTTTATATTTGATGGATCCCAAATAAAATTTCTATGGGCATCTATATCGTTAAATGCTTTCAACTTAGTTGATACTTTTCCAAGTAACTTACCTAAAGAATTTTCAATTTTATCGTTACTTTTTGTATCTCCATACATTCGCCCTTCAATATAAGATAAGATCCTAACAAAGCATTCTCTATTTTTTTTATCTAAATATTTTACAATCTTTGTATGGTGTATTTTTGGTATAAAAGATTTAAGACTAAGATCACTTCGTAAATAATTAATTAATCTATCTTGGTATTTTAATATATTTATTTTTTCTGATGGGTTTGAAATTTTTAATACATATTTTTTTTTATTATTTATGAATATAATAAAATTTATATCCCTTTCACTATCAAGTTGTTTAATTTTGAGTAATTTATTTCTTAAGAAAGAAAAATTAATCTTTAACCATTTAATTAAATGTTTATTATCAATAATAGGTGGATCAACATCAAAAACTGACATAAAAGGTGTATAATTCATAATGCTGAAATCTAAAAACATTTTTGTTTGTATTGGGGCAATTCATCACGATTATTTATTAAATCTTAAAAAAAATATTATTAATTTTAGATCTAATCAAATTACACAAAAAAGCAGAATTGGTGGAGTGGCGTACAATATTGCAGAATTGCTTTCGAATTTTGTTGATGTAAACTTTTATAGTTTAGCTATCAATGAAGAGATTAGAAAAAAAATCTCAAAAAAAATCTATGTTCATCAAGTGAATAAAGATTATGCAGATAGATACTATTTAGCTTTATCAGATAAAAATAATAAATTTTTATTAGGATTAGCTAACACAGATGAATATGAAAATAATAAATCTTTAAAAATACCAAACATCAAGAATAAAAATATAATATTTGATCTAAATTTTTCTAAAACCTATTTGGAAAAATCAATAAATAAACTATCAAAAAAAAATAAAATTATAGTGTGCGCAACATCAGTGCATAAAGTTATTAAAATTAAAAGGATTATAAATAAAGTTGATTTTATATTCTTAAATAAAGCAGAGTTACTTAAACTTACAAATTCTTCAAATATAATATTAGGTGTAAAAAAAATATTAAAACAAAATAAAAAAATAAAAATAATTACTACTAATTCAAAAAATAATGTAATCTTTGGAAGTAATGAATTTATAAAAAAAATAAAACCCCCATCAATCAAAGTAGTAAACGAAAATGGAGCTGGAGACGCACTAGCAGCTATGATGCTGTATTTGTTCAGTATAAATGAAAAAATGAATTATATTTTGAAAACTTCTGTAGCATGCGGGTCTTATTATGCTAGTGGTAAAAGTCTAAAAACTAAGAGTGATTTTTTAAAAATTAAAAATCTTTCTAAGAGAGTGATTGTACAATAGTATGCATGAAATATTTGATATAAGTAAAAAAGTTCAAGAAGCAATAAATAGAAAAAAACCAATAGTAGCTTTAGAAAGTACATTGATTAGTCATGGATTGCCCTATCCAGAAAATATTAAAGTCGCAAATGAGTCTATAAAGGCTGTTGAAGATAACGGTGCAATTGCTGCAACAATAGGAATAATTAGAGGTAAGGTTAAAATAGGATTATCGGAAGAAGATATTCAAATATTAGCAAAAGAGAAAAATGTACAAAAAGTTTCAAACCACAATATAAATTTATCAATATTTAATAAAGAAAATGCTGCTACAACAGTAGCAAGTACAATTTCTATAGCTTCTAAATTTCAAATAAGATTTTTTGCAACAGGAGGAATTGGTGGTGTGCATCTAAATGCTGAAAATACCAATGATGTATCTGCAGATCTATATGCACTTTCTGAGAATTCAAATTTTGTAATCTGTAGTGGTGCTAAATCTATTTTAGATTTAAGTAAAACAAATGAACTTCTTGAAACTTTAGGAATTACAAGAATTGGTTATCAAACAAATTATATGCCTGGTTTTTGGTATGAAGAAACAGAAAATAAAGTCGATAATAAATTTGATGAAATTCATGAAATTTCTTCTTTTTTAAAACTCAATGAAAATATGGGAAATAAAAAATCAATTCTCATATTTAATAAAGTTCCATTAGAAAAAGCACTTAATAAAAATGACGTAGAAAAATGGATAAATAATGCAACAATAAAAGCTGATAGAAATAATATTAGTGGAAAAGAATTAACCCCGTTTCTCATAAAAGAAATTAACGAACAATCAAAAAATGAAACTCTAAATGCTAATGTATCTTTAATAATTAATAATGCGAATTTAGCTGGAAAGATTGCAAAGAGTTTTTATAGTTAAGGTAATAACGATAATTTAGCTTTAAGTAATTGAAAAAATTTTTCATCATTAGCTTCATTCATCACAAAACAATTTACTGGTCTTTTAGTAACACCTAGCCAATCAACAACAGTCTCCCCTCTTGTTAATTCAGAATTTTCTTCAACTGTGACATTAACTTCTTTTCCACTAAAAATAGATGGATCTAATAAATATGCAATAACACATGGGTCATGCAAAGGAGTTTCCTCAGTTTCGTATAATTCTTTATGAAATATTGTATAAAATTCCATTAGTTCTCCAAAAAACTTAGAACTTTTATTTTTATTTTCATTCATTGATTTGATAATTTTTGAATTTACATTTACCTGATGAGTAACATCTAAACCCATCATTGTTAAAGGAATGCCTGATTCTAAAACAATATTAGCCGCATGTGGATCCACATAAATATTAAATTCAGCTGATGGTGTAGTATTTCCTAAGCACATAGCAGCTCCACCCATAAAAACTATTTCTTTTATATTTTCTTTAATAGANGGATCTTTTTTTAAACTTAAGGCAATATTTGTAAGAGGTCCTGTTGGACATAAATAAATTTGCTCTGTTGAAGATTTACAAGTTTCTACTATGAAATCAACTGCATGTTTTTCTTGAGGTTTATAATTTGTATCTATTATTATAGGATCACCTTTTTTATCTAATCCGGTTTTTCCGTGAACATATTCAGCTGTAAATAATTCATAATGAATAGGTTTATTTGCACCAGAGTAAACTTTAATGTCCGTTCTTTCAATTAACGTACAAACTTTAAGAGCGTTATTTACTGTATTATTTAAACCACTATTTCCACCGACACAGGTGATACCCAGTATGTCAATCTCTTTAGAGGAAGCAGCTAACATTATTGCTACAGCATCATCATGACCTGGATCACAATCTAAAATTATTTTTTTAGTCATTAATAAAACTTTTAAGAGGTATTGAAGATCTTTGTAACCAATTCCATTCAGGATATTCGTTGTTATTATCAATTACATGAATTGTGTAAGCATGTCTTGATTTTAAACTTGTGTTCTCACATGAATAATGAGGAAGTCTACCATGTAATAAAACAAGTGATCCTTTTTTTACTTCTACAAAAGTATCAGTTTCAGGAAATGGCTCATCATTTAGATCTATCATTTGCATTTTACCGTCTACTTTTTTAAAAAGTTTTCTTAATGGGCCTTTATGACCTCCGCTTGCAACTTGTAAACATCCGTTTGTTTTATTTGCATCTTCTAATGCAAACCAGAAACCGATAGTACTTTCTGGCTCAGTATATAAAAAAGTAGAATCTTGATGGCAAACTACTTCACCACCTATTTTAGGTTGTTTAAAAATATACATAGACTGAAGTAATTTTGGTTTTGAGAAACCAAGTGATAAAGCAATATCTTGAAGTTTTTGTTTATGAGAAAATTTATAAAAAACTTTATCTAAGTCNTGCAACGCATGACCGATTTTATTTACAATAAAATGTTTATTTTCTTCTATGTTATCATCATTTAAATTAGCTTTTTCTTCAAAGAAGAAACGAATTTTATCTCCTGATTCTAAAAAATAATTATCATCATTATGAGCTTGATTGACTGTATCAAAAATAGATTTTTGATTATTAAAATTATTATGTTCGATAAGATATGATGACCGTTCCATTAATTCATCACATTCTTTATCTGTGTTAAAATTTTCTATAACCAAATATCCATTATCATTCCAAAATTTAATCATTTCATCGTTTAAGGGTAGATCGTTTGTTGAAAAATATTTCATTATATTCCTATTAATTTTGTCAAGAATGGTAAACCAACTTTAATAAGATTTAATAACTGTGGTATCAAGAATTTTCCAGTTGTTGCAAGGAAGAAGATTATACCTCCAATTATGACTATCAGAATTAAATTTCTATAAAAGTTACCATAATTATTATATTGTGATTTGGCTCTTGATCTCAAAATAAATAGTATAATTACTATAACAATTAAAACTATTAACAATCGGATCATATATTTTCTATATTTAGTAAAAATTAATTTGCAATACTAATTATATCTTAATAAATAGTTTTTAGTAGATGATCAGATTAAGCATATTATTTTTATCAATTTTTTCTTTAATTTATGGAATTTATTTTTTAATTTTTCCATATAGTTTTGTGAATTTAACTGTTGCTGAAAATACCAATATAGCATGGCTAAGAAATCTTGGTGGAGCTATAACAGGTCTTTTATTTATTGGTCTTTTAATGATCTACTTAAATACAAAGGGCTCAATCAGATTACTTAATGTTATTATTATTACATCCATAATACAGACCTCAGCTTTGATATATTCAAGAATAGCAAATGAATTTTCCGCAAATAATTTAATAATTATTGATATAACTATTTATGCCGCAATAATTGTTACTATTTATTTATTATTCATTTCAATTAGATTTAAAAAACTATTTATTTAAATTTAAAAAAAATTCTAANTAATAAAANAATAATTAATATTAAAAAAATTAAAATTAATTCAAATGATAAAATATTACTAAGTTGAAATTCNTTAACTTCAATAAGATNAGAAAATTGATTACCAATAAATGAAAAAAGAAGAAAATAAGGAGTAAAACCAATAAAAGATGAAATTATAAATTTAGTTTTAGAAATATTTAATGTTGATAAAAATAAATTTTGAACAAATAATGGTACTCCAAAGATAAGTCGTAATAAAACTAAGTATTCAAAAGATGATTTTTTAATAATTTTATTTAGTTTATCACTAAATTTTTCAATTTGTTTATTAAAATATTTTTTAAATANATTTTTAAAAAAAAGAAAAAAACATAAACTACCTAAAACAATAGTTGTTATATTAATTATAAAACCTGTAATAAATCCAAAAAAGAAACTTGATGCAAGTATAATTATTAAACTACCAGGTAGAGAAAATGTAAAAAACAAAAATGAAAATAAAAAATATAAAATTAAAGACAATTCTAAATTATTTTTGATTAATAAATCAAATTGAATTAAAAAATTAAAAATAACATCAATCATTTAATAATTTTAAAACCTTTGAAAAAAATAAATGATGTAATAATCAAAGTTAATAAAATAAAAAATATTATAAAGATATTTTCAACTAAATTAAATGAAAATTCATCATTAAATGAATTCCTAAAAAAGCTTACAACATAATAGTAAGGATTATATAAAAGTATAGCCTTCAAATTATCAGGAAGATAATTTATTGAAAAAAAGGTTCCTGATAAAAAATTAATAGGCGCAACAAAAAAGCTTGAGAATGTACTTTGTGAATCCCAAGAATTAAAAATTATTCCTACGAAACATCCTAAACATGAGAAAAATATTATAACTAAAAATAGGTAGTAAAAAAAATAAAAAAAATTATAAATTTCAATATCTATTAAAAAAGTAAATATAAAAAAATTAAACAGTGCTAAAATAATTCCAATAATAAGAGATGTGAATATTAAAGATATTAATATTTCAATCCTATAGATAGGTGCCATTAACCAATCATCTAAAGAACCAATTTGTTTCATATGAATTAAAGTAGCAGACGAATTATCGTAACTTTCCTGAGCAACGATCATAATGATTAATCCAGGAGCAATAAATTCAACAAAAGAACCTGAATCCATAGAAAGTGAGTAATAATTTTCTACTGTTATAAAAACTAATATAAATAAAAGATTTGTAGTTAAAGGGGCTAATAAAGAATAATGATACTCTTGTAGAAATTCTTTTATTCTAAATGCGATTATTGAATAAATCGCACTAAAATTTAACATCAATTAAGATTACTTAGAAAAGTATTTTTGAACAAGGTCCACCCAAAAATTTACACCAATAGGTAATAAATTATCATTAAAATCATACTTTGTTGTATGTAGATGAGCNCTATGTTCTGCATCTCCTTGACCAAGATAAAGATAGGAACCAGGTTTTTTTTCTAACAAATATGAAAAATCTTCTCCTCCCATTGAAGGGTCAATATCAGTAATAACTTTATCATCACCGACTAAATCTTTAGCTACATTTGCAGCAAATTTNGTTTCTTCTTTAGAATTTATAGTAGGTGGATATTTATTTACTAAATCAAACTCAATTTTTATCTCTGCACCATGTGCATCGGCTATACCTTTACATAATTCATTTAATCTTTTCTCTATGTATGCTCGTGTTTCTCTTCTAAAAGTTCTAATAGTCCCACCCATTTTAACTTGATCATCAATTACATTATACGCTGTACCAGCATTAATTTTTGTAATACTTATAAGAGCTTTATCAACAGGATCTGTGGATCTACTTATAATTGTTTGAACAGCAGAAATAACTTGTGCAGAAATTACTACAGGATCAATTGCTAGATGAGGTGATGCAGCATGACCACCCTTTCCTTTTACAGTAATATCAAATTCATCAACTGCTGCCATCATCGGTCCACTATTTACACCAAACGTACCTAAAGGTAACTCAGGCCAATTATGAAGTGCATAAACTTCATCAATTTTAAAATCATCAAACATACCATCTTGAATCATTTTTTCTCCTCCAGCAAAACCTTCTTCTCCTGGTTGAAAAATGAAATATACTCTTCCATTAAAATTATTATTTTCACTTAGATATTTCGCTGCTCCAAGAAGCATTGTGGTATGACCATCGTGACCACAACCATGCATCATACCTTTATTTTGTGATTTATGATTAAATTCGTTTTGTTCTGGCATAGGAAGAGCGTCAAAATCTGCTCTTAAACCAATTGTCTTATCATTAGTAACTTCATTACCATCTACCCAAGCAACAACACCTGTATTAGCGTAACCATCTTTAAATTTAATATTAAATTCACTTAACTTATTTTTGATATATTTTGATGTTTCAAATTCTTGAAGGCCTATCTCAGGAATTTTATGTAAATCCTGACGCCATTCTGTCATCTGATCTTGCATTTGATTTATACTATTTAAAATTGGCATTATAGTATTCCGAAGAAACCTTTTTTATTTAGTTTTTCTTCACATTGTTTTAGTTGTTTATTAAACATCTTAGTATTTCTTTCTACATTTTTAGCAACATCAATCAACCAATCTTTACTTTTAAATGTCTCTTTCGACCATCCGTTTTGACCTTCATGGTATGCTAAATATTGATTATAGTAATCATTTTTTGAAATTCCAATCATATTTTCGGACTGCGTTGTGTACCAGCCAATAAAATCAGTTACATCTTTAAAATTTGCCCTTGATGCATTTTGATTTCCAGTTTTATTCTTATACCAATCCCAAGTAGGATTTGTTATTTGTGCATAACCAAAAGCAGTTGATGGTCTAGAGGTTGGTATTAAACCTAAAAATTTTTTTCTTTTCGGTTTTGCAAATTGAGTAAAAGATGATTCTTGTTTTATAACTGCTAATTGGAATGCAATTGGGGTATTCCATTTATCATAAGAATTTTTAGTTGCTTTATACCAGCTTTTCTTTTCATCAAAAATTATGCAACTATCAGCAGTATTTGTTAACTGATTTGAGGTGCATGCATATAAAAATAACAATGTAATGCACAATAATTTAAAAAAATTATCAAATTTCATTATGAACNTAAATACCATAACTTTTACTTATATAGTCTTAAATGTGGCAAAAAATTATTGCTTACTATTGAATTATAGATATGAATGCTTAAATTTCAAAAATGGCAGAAAAAACTAAAGAAAATTTAACATTTCAAGCTGAAGTCAGTAAGCTTTTAGATCTTGTTGCTAATTCTCTTTATAGCGAAAGAGAAATATTTTTAAGAGAATTAATATCTAATTCTGCAGATGCCTGCGAAAAATTAAGATATCAATCACTCTCCAAAAAAAATCTTTTGAAAGATGAAAAGGATTTAAAAATTAATATCAGAGTTTCAAAAAAGAAAAAAATTATTGAAATTGAAGATAATGGAATTGGAATGTCAAAAAATGAACTTATTGATAATTTAGGAACTATAGCGAGATCAGGAACTAGTAAATTTATTGAAGCAATGAAAAATAAAAAAAGCAACGATATTTCTGCAATTGGACAGTTTGGTGTTGGTTTTTATTCCTCATATATGGTTGCAGATAATGTTGAAGTGCTTTCTAAAGATGCTGAAAATGAAGAAACAAATCTTTGGTCATCTAATGGAAAAGAAAATTATACCATAGAAGAAGCTAAAAAAGATAAAAGAGGCACTTGTATAACTCTAAATATAAANAAAGATGCTGATGAATTTTTAGATTCATTTCGTTTAAGATCAATTATAACAAAATACTCAAATTATATTCCTTTNCCAATTTATCTTAAGGATCTTGATGATAAAGAAAAAGAAGAAAAAATAAATGAAGGTAGTCCATTATGGCTAAAAGATAAAAAAGATATAAAAGAGGAAGACTATAAGCAATTTTATAATAATATTTCATTTAACTTTGATGATCCCTTAAAAACTATTCATTATAACGCTGAGGGTGTTATTAGTTATAAGGCTTTACTTTATTTTCCTACAAATCAACCTATGGATTTATTCAATGCTGATAGGAAAAATAAAATAAAATTATATGTTCAAAAAGTTTTTATCACTGATGATTGTGAAGACATAATTCCTAATTGGTTACGTTTTATTCCAGGAGTAGTCGACTCACAAGATATTTCTCTCAATATAAGTAGAGAAATGCTTCAAAATAATCCTATTATTACAAAAATAAAAAAAGGTATTACAAATAAAATTTTAAGTGAAATTGATAGCTTAGCTAAGAAAGAAAANGATAAATTTGAGACATTTTGGAATAATTTTGGTCCTGTTCTAAAAGAAGGGTTATACGAACATAATGATCATCATGAAAAAATCCTACCGCTATTAAGGTTTGAAAATTCTTTAAATGATAAAAAAATATCTCTTGAAGAGTACACTAAATTAATGGCTAAAGATCAAAAAGAAATTTATTATTTTGCTAATACTGATAAGGATCATATTAAAAACTCCCCTCAATTAGAAGTTTTCACTGATAAAAAGATACCAGTTTTGTTTATGGTTGATGCAGTAGATGAGTTTTGGATACAAAATGTAAATAAATTTAAAGATTTAGAATTTAAATCAATAACCAAAGGTAAGGTTGATGTTTCAAAAGTTGGTGAAAAATCAAGTAAGAAAGACGAAGATAAAAAAGAAGTAGATAGTAAAATCAATGATTTAATCAACATACTTAAAACAGAGCTTAAAGAGACAATATCTGATGTTATTGTATCTAAGAGATTAACCAAAAGCCCAATTCTGCTTGTTGCTGAAGAAGCTGGNATGGATATAAATATGGAAAAACTGATGAAAATGCATAATCAAAAAACTCCTGTTTCNAAAAAGATACTTGAAATTAATCCAAACCATCCGATGATTGTAAATTTATCTCAAAATTTAACAAAAATTGACCATAAAAAAGCTTCAAATTTAATTTTAGATCAAGCTAATATATTAGATGGTAACATTCTCTCAAATCCATCTGCTTACTTAGAAAATTTAACTGAAATTTTTATTAAGTAACTGAATTTATAATTTTATTATTATTAAAAAATTCAACAAACTGATTAGCAACCATTTCTGCTACAACTATTTGTGCTTCATCAGTAGAAGCAGCAATATGTGGAGTTAAAATTATATTATCTAAATTATAAAACCCACTTTCTTCTAAAGGCTCATTTTTAAAAACATCTAATGCNGCGCCTTTAATTTCTTTTTTTTCNAGAGCATTTTTAAGATCATCTTCATCAACTAAGTTACCTCTAGCNGTNTTGATAATNATNCAATTTTTTTTCATTAGTGATAAATGATTTTTATTCATAATCGGATTACCATCTTTATTGGGTTTACAGTGAAAAGAAATTATATCTGAATCTTTAATAATCTCATCGATAGAACAAGAATTATATTCAGGATAGCTATCCTTAATTGTTTNAAAGTATGAAGAAAATATTGAAACGTGCATTCCCAATACATTAGATATTTCTGCAACTCTTTTACCTACATTACCAAAACCNACGATACCAATTTTCTTGCCTTTAATTTCATTTCCTTTTAATTTCTTTTTTTCCCAAAGACCCTTATGAGTTGTCTCATTGGCAACAGTAATTTTTCTTTGCAATGCAAAAATTAAACCAATTGTGTGTTCTGCTGTAGCATTTGTATTNCCTCCTGGAGTATTCATTACGATAATGTTTTTATTTTTAGCAGCTTCCACATCAACATTATCAACTCCTGCTCCTGCTCTACCTATAATTTTTAAATTTGAAAGAGAATCAATTAAATCTTTTCGCACTTTAGTTGCAGAACGAATAATTAAACCATCATAGTTATCAATTATTTTTTTTAATTCTTCAGGAGATAANTTTGTTTTTGTATCAACTGAAATATTATTTTTTTTTAAAATTTCAGATGCAATNTTATCTAGTGAATCTGATATTAGTACTTTAGGCATGTTTTGATTTAATTTCTGAATAAGCCCAATCAATCCAAGGTAAAACTAATTCTACATCTGAAGTTTGAACCGTGCCTCCAGCCCATATTCTAAAAGAAGGTGGTGCTTTGGGATATCCATTACAATCAAATCCAACATTATTTTCAGAAAGTAATTTACATATATCAGCCATTACAGCTCTTTGATCACTTTCATCTTTATTAGTAAACCAATCTTCAACAATTTTAAAAGTTATTCCAGTGTTTGATATATAATTATCATCTTCAATTTCAGATAAAAAGGTCACCCAATCTCTCTCATTAATCCATTCTCTAATTTTTTGTAAAGAATTCTGGGATTTAGAAATTAATGAATTTAATCCTCCTTGAGAAGAAACCCAATTTAATGAATCAATTATATCTTCAACGCATATCATTGAAGGTGTATTAATTGTGTTTCCTTCAAAAATACCTTTTATCAATTTTTGGTTTTCAGCTAATCTAAATAATTTTGGTACTGGCCAACTAGGTGTAAAACTTTCTAATCTTTCAACAACGCGTGGAGAAATTGCTATCATTCCATGAGCAGCCTCTCCTCCAAGTATTTTTTGCCAAGACCAAGTTATAACATCGCATTTATTATAATCTATAGGCATACCAAAGATTGCCGAAGTAGCATCACAAATGGTTAGGCCTTTTCTGTCATCAGGTATCCAATCTCCATTTGGAACTTTGACACCAGATGTTGTTCCATTCCAAGTAAAAATAACGTCATTATCAAAATTGACTTTGCTTAGGTCAGGTAGTTTCCCATAATCTTCTTCATGAATATTTAAATTATCTAATTTTAATTCGCTGATTGCATCGATTACCCAATCTTTACCAAAATTTTCCCATGCAAGAATATCGACTCCCGTTTTACCTAATAGGCACCACATAGCAGCTTCTAAAGCACCAGTATTTGATCCAGGCATGATACCCAATAAATAATCATCAGGTAATTTAAGAATATCTTTAGATTTATCTATTGCTTCTTTTAATCTTGCTTTACATTCAACAGATCTGTGAGATCTNACCAGTTAAAGCATTACTCAAAACAGATATGTCCCAGCCTGGTCTTTTTGAAGTTGGTCCACTTGAAAAATTTGGATTGTTAGGTTTAGTATTAGGTTTATTCATACATTTTTTTCAAACTCATAAACTACTAAGCCATCTAAAGGTTTTGGATCAAACCATGTTGATTTAGGNGGCATAGTCAAATTTTTATTCGCGACTGTAATAACATCACTTATTGAAGATGGGAAGATAGAAAATGCCACACTGTCATTATTTTCATCAACTTTTTTTTCTAAAGCTTCCAAACCATGACATCCGGCAATAAATCTTATTCTTTCATCATTATTAACATCAGATATATTTAAATGTTTTTTGAAAATAAAATTATTTAAAATATTAATATCTAGCGTATCAACAAAATTATCAGTTTTTAATTCAGTTTTAAAATGTAATGAATACCACTTTTTTTCATGATACATTCCAAATTGTTTATTAGATTGAGGTTTGAAAGGATTTTTTTCTTTTTTTATTTCGAAGTTTTCAGAAAGAATGTCTAAAAAATTTTCTTCACTCAAACCATTTAAATCTTTAACAACTCTATTATAATCAAATATTTTAGCCTCATCACTTGGAAACGCCGCTATCATAAAATCTTCTTGTAAAATATTTTTATTATAATTTAATTCACCAATAATTTTCATTGCACCCATTCTATGATGTCCATCAGCAATATAAAAATTATCTACCTCATTTATAAACAAAGAAGATAGCTTTTTGATGAAAGATTCATCAGAGACACACCAAAGTTTATGAATAGATTTATCAAAACTTTCAAAATCATAATCTGGAGTATTTGATATTATAGAGGATAATAAATCTTTTATCTTATTGTTTTTTTTATATACCACATAAATAGGACCAATTTGTGTTTTTATATTTAACATTTGCTCTGCTCTTTCTCTCATCCTTGTTTCATAAATTTTTTCATGCGCTTTAATTTTTTCATCTACGAAATCTGATATTTTAGAAAGAGATAAAAAACCTAGTTGAGTATGGCCTTTAAATTCAATTTGATAAATGTAATAAAATAATTCTTTATCTTTTTTAATTACGTCATTTTCTTTCATTTCATTAAAATGTGATTTAGCTTCTAAGAGAGTATCTGCTTCTTTTAATTGCCCAACAGGATTCAAAATTTTTAAATAATTCCAATAATTATTTTTTTTAAATATTTCTATATTTTCAATACTTAAATGATCAGTAGAGGGAGCAATTAAATTTTTTGCATCTTCGTTGTAAGGACGTGTTCCTTTAAAAGGTTTAATTTCAACCATAATAAAGAAACACCTTTAATTAAATAAAAAAAAATTTAAACTTAAATTACGCTACTTCTGGTATTTGAGAAATAGATTTACCTATTCCATCATCATCAATAACATCATCAGCCATTGATCCATTTAGATAATCATCATAAGCTGACATATCAAAATATCCATGNCCACATAAATTAAAGAGAATAGTTTTTGACTCACCTTTTTCTTTACATTCTAAAGCTGCATCAATAGCACCTTTGATTGCATGGTTTCCTTCTGGAGCAGGAATAATTCCTTCTTGTTTTGCAAAGGTTAAACCAGCTTCAAAACAATCTTTTTGACCGTAAGCCTTTGCTCTCATCAGACCTAACTCATATAAGTGGCTTAAATGATAAGACATGCCATGGTATCTTAATCCACCAGAGTGATTAGCCGGTGGTAAGAAATCAGATCCAAGAGTATGCATTTTAATTAATGGAGTCATTTTTGCCATATCACCATGATCATAAGCATACTTACCCTTAGTAAATGAAGGACATGATGCAGGCTCGCAACCAATTATATCAATTTTTTGACCACCTCTTAACTGTTGTCCTAAAAATGGAAACATTAATCCAGAAAGATTACTACCACCACCTGTACAGCCAACAATAATATCAGGATAATCTCCAGCCATCTCCATTTGCATAATAGCTTCATTACCATTTATAGTTTGATGCATTAGAACGTGGCCTAAAACACTTCCAAGTGAGTATTTTGCTTTACCTCCACTTTTAACAGTTGCTTCTATTGCTTCTGATATAGCTATTCCCAAACTACCAGGGTTATCAGGATTTTCTGATAATAACTTGTTACCGAAGTCAGTTAAATTAGATGGACTAGCGTGACAGTTAGCGCCGAACGATTGCATCATTAATTTTCTGTAAGGTTTATGATCAAAACTAACCTTAACCATGAAAACTTCTATATCTATACCAAAGATCTGACCTGCAAAAGCTAATGAACTTCCCCACTGACCTGCGCCCGTTTCAGTAAAAATTTTACTAATTCCTTCTTCTTTATTAAAAAATGCTTGCGGAACTGCAGTATTTGGTTTGTGACTTCCTGTAGGACTAACACCTTCATATTTGTAATAAATTTTAGCTGGTGTATCTAAAAACTTTTCTAACCTTCTTGCTCTAAATAAAGGAGAAGGTCTCCATTGTTTGTATACTTCTCTTACTGGCTCAGGAATTTCTATTTCTCTTTCGGTAGAAACTTCTTGCATAATTAAACTCATTGGAAATAAAGGAGCAAAGTCATCAGGACCAGCTGGTTGTTTAGTTCCAGGGTGTAATGGTGGTGGTGGTGGACTTGGTAAGTCTGCATTAATATTATACCAAAACTTTGGTGCTTTATTTTCTTCAAGTAAGTATTTAATTGAGTCGCTCATAATAAAAGTATATTGGACTATAAAAAATTAAATTTCAACCATAAATGAAATACTTTAACTTCAAAAATGTGTCTATTTTTATTGCTGTTTTATTAGTATTATATGTTTTTTACGGATATTTTACTCATTGATCTTTTTTGNCCTACAAACANACCAATAAAAACTAAAATAATTCCAACTACAGAACTAAATACTATTTTTTCAGAAAGAAATATGAATCCCCATATTAATGCAAAAACAGGAATTAAATAGGCAACATAAGACAAGAAAACCGGACCAGATTGTTTAACTATATGATAGCGCATATGAAATGCAATAGCTGTTGGAAAAACACCTAAATAAATAATAGAAATTAAAGAAATCTTATTAATATTATTCTCATAATTAATAAAATCATAGAATAAAAAAGGTAATGATATTATCGCTCCAAATAATGTAGCAAAAGTAGTAATCGAAATAGGGCTTAATTTCTTTAATTTATTATAAGCAGCAATATTTGAAATCATATAGCCAAATGCAGCTATAATCACAAAAATTTTTGCTAAAGTACTAATGTAGTTTTCATCTTGAAAATTAAATTTACTTATATCTAAAATAAAAATAATACCTACAAAACCTATAATAATTGATAAAAATTTAACCCAAGTAAACTTATCGTCTGAAGTTAAAACATGAGACATTAGTAATGTTATTAAGGGACCAACCGACATTAATAACCCTGCAGTAGAAGAAGGAATGTATTGTTCAGCCCAACTAATCAGATAGAATGGTAAAAAATTTCCAGTAATGCCAATAAAAGAAAGAATTAAAACTAAATCGAGATTTAATTTAGGATGATTGTTATATGAATAATATAAAATAATTAAGAAAATTGATGCTATAATTAATCTTAAGGAAGCAATACTTGTAGGTGTAAAACTAGACAGACAAATTTTAATAACAAAAAAAGAAGATCCCCAAATTGCAGCTAAAATTATAAGAAGTATTAAATTATTTGATAATAATTTATTAAACAAAAATTAGATTTTATTTTTTGGTTGTGGAATTTCAATATTTTCAGAAGGTTTCATAAATTCATCTCTTCTTCCATCCCAGAGATAATCTGCGTAATCAAATTCTGTAATCATTCTATCAGATCGTTCAAATGTTAAACCGTATTTCCTACAATAACTGGCAAATTCTTCTGCATTATCTATTGGTAAATTTTCTACAGTCCATTTTCTAGAACTTCTATCGAATTTGAAACCATTTTTTTTGAACCAATCTCTGTGATAATATGAATCTCTACCAAAAGCTGAAAAAGTTATTTTCTTCGTCATAATGATATGCGCTCTTACATGAAAAACTTAGAAATAACAAATTTAATTTTTAAAATTAATTTTATTTAAAATAGTAGAAATCTAATGGTATTTATAATAAGATAATCTAATGGATCTTTACAGTAGCAGTGAAATTACAGTTCATCAATTAAATGAGTTAAAGCAAGATGACAAAAAAATTCAAATTATAGATGTAAGAGAAGATACTGAGAGAGATCATGCCCATATTAAAGGTACAATACACATGAAACTTTCAGAGATTGCTAAAAGATACACCGAATTAGATAAGAAAAAAAATATTTTTGTAATGTGTCATACCGGTACAAGAAGCCAAGCTGTATGTAAATGGCTTAAAGCACAAGGTTATAATCATTGTGTTAATGTACTTGGCGGAATAGACGCATGGGCTGCTTTAATTGACAGAAATATAAGAAGATATTAAGAAATACTCTCTAAGTACAAACCTAGAAAAATAATAATTACACTAACTAAAAACATTATTATCCTGAACAGGATTTCAATAAAAAGATTAAATCTTATTCGTTTTTTTATAATTAGTTTGTATAGAGGATTACTAATTGATAGAGAAATTAATAGTATCCCAATAATAATAACTAACCAATGCATAAAGTTAAAAAATACATAGCTGAAGATTTAAAATTTTCAAATCAAACTATCAAAGAAATGAAGATTAATTCAAAAAAATTTTATAATAAAATTAAAGAAAGAAGAAGCATACGTGAATTTTCAAAAGATAAAATCGATATAAATATTATAAAAAATGCAATCTTATCTGCAGGATCAGCTCCAAGTGGAGCAAATCTTCAACCTTGGCATTTTGTAGTAATAAAAAATAAAAACGTAAAAAAGAAGATTAGAATAGAAGCAGAAAAAGAAGAAGAAAATTTTTATAAGTACAAAGCTCCTAAAGAATGGTTAGATGCATTAACTCCTTTAGGAACTGATGAAAATAAAAAATTTATTGAAAATGCACCTTATTTAATAGCTATATTTGAGAAAAAATTTTCAGTTTCAAAAAATAAGAAAATAAAAAATTATTATGTAAAAGAGTCTGTCGGTATAGCTACTGGTATATTAATTACTTGTTTACATTTTTCTGGCTTAGCAATGTTAACACACACGCCAAGCCCAATGACATTTCTTAATAAAATTTTGAAAAGACCTAGTAATGAAAAACCATTTGTTTTACTTATTGTTGGACGACCAGATAAAGATGTAAAAGTTCCAAAGTTTGCAAAACAAAAGAAAAAGTTTGAGGAAATTACTTCAATTTTTTAACCAAGTTCTTCTGGTTTCATAGTTTCATAAACCTCATAAGGCATATGTATCCAAGGAGAATCTTCTAAATAATCAACATAATAATTTGGTTTAAACGAAGATACTGACTTATAAAACAAAACTCCAGTTCTTATTGGTTCATCTATATAAAAACCATAAGTATGATTTAACCAATCAATACTTTTTTTAAGAGTAATTCCTGAGTCTGCCAAATCATCTACTATTAAAACTTTTGATCCAATGTTAGGGCTTGTTTTTGCTAAATCTCTTGAAAATGTGATTGCACCTCTTTTATTTTTTACTCCCTCACCTTTATATGATTCAACAGAAAGAATTGCTAAAGGAACATCNAATATTCTTGCCATTACATCCCCTACTCTCATACCTCCTTTTGCNATGCATACAACCTGATTAAATTGCCATCCATCCTTATGAATTTGTTTTGCTAAATCTTCTGTTTTACTTCTATATTCGTCCCAACTAATGTGTAAATCAGACATAAATCTTCCTTTGAAATTAAGAATTAAACCTCTCCCTTTAAAAGAGAGAGGGTTATAAGAATTTTAATTATTGTGGTACTTCGCCGTCAATACCTTGAACATAAAAGTTCATTCCAAGTAACATTCCATCAGGCGCTACTTCACCTTCAGGAACCACAAGCTCACCAGCTTGATTGTAAATTGGACCCGTGAAAGGATGGATAGTTCCATCTTTAATTCCAACTTCCATATTTACTGCTTCTTGAATTAAACTTGCTGGCATAAGTTTAGTATTATATGGTGACATTACAACCATACCTTTATCCATACCATCCCAAGTATCACCAGAAGACCAAGTGCCGTCCACAACAGCTTTTGCTCTTTCAGCATAGTAAGGGCCCCAAATATCTTCAATTGAAGTTAAATGTGCATCAGGACAAAATTCTTCTTGGTTTGAAGCTTGACCAAATGCATAAACACCCGCTTTTTGAGCAGCTTGGCAAGGAGCATATGTATCAGTATGCTGAACAATTATGTCAGCTCCTTGATTAATTAATGTATTAGCTGCATCAGCTTCTTTACCTGGGTCGTACCAAGTAAATACCCAAATAATTTTCATTTTGATATCTGGATTTACTTTTGAAGCCGCTAAATAAAATGCATTAATTCCTCTTACAACTTCAGGAATAGGGAATGAAGCTATATAACCAATAGTATTAGTTTCAGTCATATGACCAGCAATATGCCCTTCAATCATTCTACCTTCGTAAAATCTAGCTGAATACGTAGCAACGTTATCTGCTTGGATATACCCAGTAGCATGTTCAAATTTTATATCAGGAAAATCCTTAGCTACTTCATGTGTCTGATCCATATAGTTGAAAGACGTTGTAAATATTAAATCATGTCCTGAGTCTGCTAGTTTTCGGATTGCTCTCACTGCATCTGCGTTTTCAGGAATATTTTCAAGATAAGTAGTAGTAATAGAGTCACCAAGTTGGCTCTCCATATATTTTCTACCTACATCATGCATATATGTCCAACCATGATCACCTGGAGGACCTATGTATATAAATCCAACTTTTTTAGGGTCTGCATATGCTGAACCAAATGCAAATACCAAAAAAGTAGATAAAAAAGTTATTATTCTAATCATTTTAACCTCACCTGCTAATATAACGATTACTCAACTATATACTTAATATATACAAATAGGTTTGATCAATAAATCTATATGATTATAGAAAAAAAGAAGTGGATATTTATCTGCCTTTATAAAAAGGAATAGTTAATGAAGCTGGTGCACTAAGTTTTATTCTTAATTTATTACTAGAAATTAACACTAAAACTATAATAGTTGCAACATATGGAGCCATACTGAAAAATTGACCAGGAAATCTTAAACCTAAAGCCTGAAGATTCATTTGAAGAATAGTAACACCTCCAAATATATAAGCTCCAATAAGTACTCTTTCTGGTTTCCAAGTTGCAAATACAACTAANGCTAACGCTATCCATCCACGTCCAGCTGTCATACCTTCTTGCCACATTGGAGCATAACAAATTGAAATATATGATCCTGCAAGAGCACACATAGAACCTCCAAATAAAATTGATAAAAATCTAATTTTAATAACGCTATATCCTAANGCATGTGCAGAATTATGNGATTCCCCTACTGCTCTTAAAATCAAACCAGCTTTAGTTTTATAAAAAAAATAACTAACCAAAAAAACAATTAAGAAAGAAAATATAACAAAAAACCATGGTGANAGACCATCNATTGGTGTTCCAATATATTGTTTGCCAAGCATCGAACTAAGACCTATTCCAAAAATAGTTAATGCTAATCCTGTAGCAATTTGATTTGACATTAAAAATAGAACTAGAAAAGCAAATAAACCAGACATGATAATTCCAGATAATATAGATACAAAAAAAGCTAAAAAATAACTTCCGGTAATTACTAAGATAATAAAAGCGGACACTGCTCCTACCAACATCATTCCTTCTACACCTAAATTTAATACTCCAGATTTTTCTGTAACTAACTCACCTATACCAGCAAAAACTAGAGGTGTTGTTGCAATTAAAACAATTTGTAATATTCCAAGTATTAAATCTAAATTCATAATAATTTTTTGTAAGTTAATTTATAGTTAATTAGTAATTCCGCACCTAATAAATAAAATAAAACCAAACCCTGAAATATAAAACCTACCGCTGAAGGTATTTGTAAAAACAATTGTGCATCTTCAGCACCAAGATAAGTAAGAGCGATAACTAAAGAAGCAAAAATAATACCAATTGGGTGAAGTCTACCTAAAAAAGCAACAATAATTGCAGTAAATCCATAATTTGGAGAAATATCTCTATATAATAATCCAATTGGGCCAGATACTTCAGCTAAACCTGCAATACCTGCAAAAGCGCCACAAATTGCAAAAGCAAAAAAAACTAAAGTTGTTTGATTAAAACCAGCATATCTAGCAGCTTTGGGGCTGTAACCGGATACTTTTAATTGAAAGCCAAAAATAGTTTTTGAAAATATAAACCAAGATACAAAAATTAAAAATAGCGTTATAATTAGTCCAAAGTGCACTCTCAAACCATCAAATAATAGAGGCATTCTTCCAGATTCACTAAATGGTCTTGATTTAGGAAAACTATAACCAAATGGATCTTTCCAAGGTCCCACTACTAAATAATCTAAAATAAATAAAGCAACATAAACTAACATTAAACTTGTTAAAATTTCATTTGTATTAAATTTTGTTTTTAAAATAGCAGGTATTAAACCCCACAATGCTCCTCCAATTGCTCCTGCAAAAATCATTAATGGCAACAACCAGAAAGCATTTGTATCATGAAATAATATTCCAATACCTCCACCAAAAATTGCACCCATGGTAAGTTGTCCTTCAGCTCCAATATTATAAATATTATTCTTAAAACAATATGAGAGACCAATTGCAATTAAGGCTAAAGGAGTTGCTTTTACAAACAATTCAGAAATACCGTAGGTTGAAGAAATAGGTGAAATAAAAAATGTATACAATGCATAAACTGGATCAAAACCAAGAAGAACAAAAATAATTGAACCTGTAATTAAAGTTAAAACTATTGATATTATAGGAACAAAAAAATTCATTAAACCCGAACTCTGTGAGCGAGAAACTATAGATGGAAATAAACTATTCATTTTTTCCACCCATCAATAATCCTAATTTTTCTATTTCTATTTCACTAGTTTTAAAAGGTTTGGATAAATTACCATCATAAATAACAGATATTTTATGAGTAATTTCAATCAATTCATCTAAATCTTGAGAAATAACAATTATAGACGTTCCATTTTGAGATAATTCTATCAAAGACTCTCTTATAGAATGCTCAGCACCAGCATCTATCCCCCAAGTTGGATGTGAAATAATTAATATTTTTGGCTTAGATGATATTTCTCTACCAATGACATATTTTTGTAAATTTCCTCCGGACAAGCTTGATGCTTTAGCATCATTACCAGGAGTAATAACTTTAAATTCATTAATTACATTATTCGCAAAATCATCAACGTTATTTTTCAATATTATGCCATTTTTAATAAAATTATTTTTTGGAAATTGACTCAAAAGAATATTTTCAGACAAACTTAACTCAGGTACCGCACTATGACCCAATCTATTCTCCGGAACAAAAGAAATAGATAAATCTCTTCTTTTTTGTGGCCCATACTTTTCAATTTTTTTATTATCAAAAGTAATTGATCCAGATTTAATATTTATATTTTCTCCTGTTAAAATATCCATTAATTCTGATTGTCCATTACCAGCAACTCCAGCAATGCCATAAATTTCACCCACTCTAACTTGAAAAGAAATATTTTTAAGATCTGTTAAAAATGGATCATTAAAGTCACATGAAATATTTTTTACTTCAAAGTTAACTTCGTCTTTTATATGTCCATAATTAGTTTTTAAGTCATCTAATTTTTGTCCTAGCATTTTTGTTGCAAGTGTTTTTGCAGTTTGATTTGCAGTACTTGAAGTGTCTATAATTTCACCACTTCTCATTATAGTAACTGTATCACATATTGATATTACTTCTTCGAGTTTATGAGTGATATATAATATTGTACGACCTTCTTTGACGAGTGCATTTAATGTTACAAATAAACTTTCAACTTCTTGTGGTGTTAAGACTGAAGTTGGCTCATCCATAATAAGTATCTGAGGGTCTTGTAATAAAATTCTTACAATTTCTACACGCTGCTTTTCTCCAGCTGATAAAGCAGTAATTGGAGCATCTAAATCTAAGGGAAGATTATATCTTGAGCTTATATTTTCTAGCTTATTTTCTAAATCTGAATAAGACATCTTTTCATCAATTCCTAAAATTAAATTTTCTTTTACTGATAAAGAATCAAATAAAGAAAAATGCTGAAATACCATTCCTATTCCTTGTTTCCTTGCTTCTGCTGGGGAATTAACTTTAAAATCCTTATTATTTAATTTAATATTTCCTTCATCTGGTTCTAAGAGACCATATAGAATTTTTACCAACGTAGATTTCCCTGCTCCATTTTCTCCTAAAATTGCATGAACTGCATTTTTTTTAATATCAAAAGTAACCTTTTTATTTGCAATTACTCTTGGAAAAGATTTTGTAATATTTTCTATATTTAATATTGTATCACTCATAATTTAATTCAAATATTTCTGATTGTTCAAAATTATAAATCTCAATATTATTATCCGCATCTTTTTTATCAATGGTAATATATTTTTCATTCTCAAGAGATATTAGAGGAAAATGCCATACTTTGGGATTAAAATTTATACCATCACCACCGCTTACTTTGAATATTTCAATTAAATCAATTTTAGGTTTGTTACCTATTGGAGCAACTAAAACTAAAAAACCTGTAGCATTAAACGGAAGAAATACTTGAGAGCTAAAGGGGTGATTTTCTAACATGTTAATTTTTAATGGAAAGTTTCTTTTCTTTGCCTGAAAAATATTTAATCTAGATCTTTTGTCATCACCAATTATTTGAATATTTGCTAAATCAAAAAAACTATCGGTTGTATCTTTATTAATACTTTCATAATTTTTATTAGATGTTGTAATTAAATCACCATAATTTTTGAAATTCTCTTTACTAATATTCTTTATTTTATAGTTCACAAAAACTTTCCAATTGCCCTGATCCGTGAAATACCACCGTCAGGATAAATATTTAACTTCAAATAATTTATTTTTTTAATGTGTTTAGATGAATTAATTTTTAATGATGAATTAGGTTTAAGATTTTTATTTTTTATTAAAAATTTCCAATTTTTGCTTTCATTTATTAATTTGCTTATATTTATATTTTTTATTGAATAAANACCTTGTACTGAGCAATGAGACGGATAATTACCTTTAAAATAATGAGTTTCAATATTAAACTTTTCAATTAAACCAGGTTTGCCAAGTTTAATTATAACCCAGTCATATCCTGATCCTCTTCTTCTTTTAGTTTCCCAACCATTGCCCATATTTTTAGATTTAAATGGAAGTAATAAATTTTCTGCCCTTCCAAAATGTTCATCACTACATGCCACAATTTTTGAACCATTAAGGATGCTAAGTAAATCAAATTTTTTATTTGGAAATTTTAATTTTGATACATCTAGATTTCCTAATAATTTTAATCTTGCAACTCCTCCATCTGGATAGATGTTCAATCTTATGAAGTTAAAAACTTTATTATTCTGTTGAGTTTTAAAACCATGAAGATAATTTGGATTAAGTTTCCTTTTTGATAAAATATTTACCCAATTAAATTTATTTTTTTCAAAATAACAAGCATCAATGCTTGCGTATTCAGGTTGATTGCCATTAAAATAGCTTGTGTCTATTTCAGCAAAATTAATTTTACCAGGAAGGCCTAATTTAATAGTAACATAATCATTTCCTTCAATTCTTTTTCTTCTTGTTTCCCATCCATCCATCCATTTCCCATTTTTATCGTAAACTCCTTCTTTAAAAATTGGCTGTTCCTCTTTAAGCAATCTGGATGCTGATCCAAAAAACTGATCAGAAAATCTATGAATTTTTGTACCTAAAACCTTACTACATAAGTTTATATAATTTTTTTGAATGTATTTCTTATTCATTAATTAATTCTGTTAATCTTAATTTTGCAATTTCTTTTACTTGTGAAATTGAAGTTTTTATTTCTAAGTTTAAATCATTATTGTCTAATCTACTTTTAAACTCTGTTATAATTTCATTTTTATTTTTATTTCTAACTGCAAAAATAAATGGAATATTAAATTTATTTTTAAATCTTGAATTTAAATCTTTAAATAAGTTAAATTCTTGTTCTGAACAATCTTTTAAACCAGATCTACTTTGTTCTTCATCAGATAATTCAGACAAACCTTTATTTATTTTTATTTTATCGGCTAGATCAGGATGTTTTTTAATTATATTTATTTTAGTTTCTTCATCTAAATTATCAAACAACTCTAAAAATATTAATATCATTTCTTTTTTATTTTTAAATGGTCGCTTTTTATCAGCATGTTCTGTTATAAATTTAGATTCTTCATAAATATTTTTAAAAGAATCAATAAATTTTTCAGAGTTATAATTATTAATATCTTCAATTTTCATCACTAAAATTTTCATACCAATAATTGGCAATTTCCTCTCTTTTGCATATCCAAATATCATTATAACCAGAAACATAATTCAAAAATTTTACCAAAGACATAAATCTTCCAGGTCTGGCTATTAATCGACAATGTAAACCCACACTCATCATTTTTGGTTTATTGAACTCGTTTGCTTCTCTGTATAATGTATCAAATGAGTTTTTTAAGTAATTATAAAAATCCTCACCTGTGTTAAAACCTTGTAAGGTAGAGAATCTCATATCATTATTATCTAGAGTGTATGGAATAATTAGATGTTTTTTATTTTTTACTTTTATCCAGTAGGGTAAATCATCAGCATAGGAGTCACTATCGTAAATAATATTTGTATTTTCTAAAATTATATTTCTTGTATTTGGGCTTGTTCTACCAGTATACCAACCAGACGGAAAATAACCAAAAATATCTTTAATAATGTTGTTACATTTTATAGTATGTTCTTTTTCAACTTCCTCAGTTATATTTTGATAGTCTATCCATCGATAACCATGGCTAGCTACTTCATACTTTGATTTAATTATTTGTTCACAAACATCAGGATTTTTTTCTAAAGCCATACCAACGCCAAATATTGTTAAAGGTAATTTTCTTTTTTCAAACTCATTATGTATTCTCCAAAAACCCCTTCTTGAGCCATACTCATATATTGATTCCATATTCATATTTCTGGCACCTATTATTTGCTTTGCATTAATTATTTCCGATAAAAAAGTTTCTGATCCTTCGTCACCATTCATTATTGAATTTTCAGCACCTTCCTCATAATTTAGAACAAATTGAAGAGCTAGTTTTGATTTATTAGGCCAATAAAAGTTAGAGTCATTATTTCCGTAGCCTTTATAATTTCTGTCGTCTTTCATAAAAATGCTTGATTTAATATTTAGCTAAATACTGTATAAACGAATAAGTATTATGTCTAAAGGATATTTAACTACTCATGTTTTGGATACCTATAATGGTAAGCCTGGTTCTGGTATAAAAGGGTCACTTTTCAAAATTGATGGTGAAAATAAAGTTAAAATTTCAAATTTTATTCTCAATGAAGATGGCAGATGTGATGAGCCTATATTAAGTAAAGAGAATTTTATACTTGGAAAATATGAGTTATTATTTCTTTGCGGGAGTTATTTTAAGGAATTTACAAATCTTCATGAACCATTCTTTCTTGATGACGTAATAATTAGATTTGGAATTAACAAAGAAGAGCACTACCATGTACCTCTTCTTATTACCCCGTGGAGTTATTCAACATATAGAGGAAGCTAGTGTCTAAAGCGCATGTCGATTTTCTTCTTAATGAAGAAAAAATCTCTATCAAAGATTTAGACACAAATACAACGGTCTTAAATTATCTTCGAAACAATCATGAGTTAACTGGAACAAAAGAAGGTTGCGCATCTGGTGATTGCGGAGCATGTACTGCAGTTGTAGGAGAATTAAAAGAGAATAAAATTTCTTATAAAAGTATAAATACTTGTATTACTTTTTTGTACTCTCTACATGGCAAGCAATTAATAACAGTTGAGCATATACAAAAAAATAAACTTCATCCTGTTCAACAATCAATGATTGATAGTGATGGATCTCAATGTGGTTTTTGTACACCTGGTATTATTATGTCAATGTATAATATGTACGAAAACAAAATAAAACCAACAGAAGAAAATATAGATAAATTTCTTTCTGGAAATTTATGTAGATGTACAGGTTATCTTCCAATTAAAAATGCAATTAAGAATATGTATAGCTATAAAAGTAATAAATTTTCAAAAAGTAAAGTTATTAGATTATTAAAATCAATTAAGAAAACTGATATTGTTATTAAAAAAAATGATTCTAAGTTTTTCATCCATTATAATTTAAATTCTCTAATAAAAGACTATCAAAAGATTAGTAATGGACATTTACTAGTCGGGGGTACAGATCTCGCTCTTGAAGTAACAAAAAAAAGAAAAGATTTAAAAAATATTTTTTATTTAGGATCAAATAAAGATTTAAATTATGTTAAAAATAAAAACAATAATTTACACATTGGATCCGCTACCCCCATAAATGATATTTTACCAATTTTAGAAAATATTTATCCAACATTTGCTAAAATGTTTGAAAGATACGGATCTGAGCAAATAAGAAATACTGCATCTCTTGGAGGTAACATTGGAAGCGCATCTCCAATAGGTGATAGTTTGCCTGTGTTAATTGCACTCAATAGTAAAATTGTAATTCAAGGAAAAGTTAAAAAAACTTTATTATTGGATAATTATTTTCTCAGCTATCGAAAAACTAAATTAAAACCTAATGAAATAATTAAAGAAATTATAATACCCATTTATAAAAAAAATATTCTTAAATGTTATAAAATTTCAAAAAGAATAGATGATGACATAAGTTCTGTTTTCATGGCTATAAATGCTAGGATTGAAAAAAATATTATTAAAGAAATAAAAATTGTTTGTGGAGGTTTGGCAGAAACTCCAAAAATAGCTGAAAAAGCACAAAAATTTTTATTGAATAAAATATTTAATGAAGAAAATATTAATGAAGCAAAGAAAATTATTAAAAAAGAATTTGATCCAATAGATGATATGAGAGCGTCAAAAAATTATAGAACTAAAATTAGTCAAAACCTTTTAGAGAGGTTTTTAAATGAAAATAATAAAATTAAATCAACGTTATATTAATGGATAAAATATTTACAAAAAATATTGAACATGAAAGTGCAGTAAAACATGTTACTGGAAAAGCAATTTATACTGATGATATATCAGAGCCTAAAAATTTACTTCACGCAGTAATTGGATACAGTAATTGCAGTAAAGGAGTAATAAAAAAAATTGATTATAAAGATGTTTTATCTTCAGAAGGTGTAGTAGACATTATTACTGAAAAAGACATTGAAGGTATAAATGATGTTGGGCCAATATTTAAGGGAGATAAAATATTTACTTCAAAAAATATAGAATATTATGGGCAACCAATTTTTGCAGTTATAGCAAAGACCAATAATTTAGCAAAAAAAGCTGCATTAAAAGTAAAAATAGACTTAAAAATATCTAAACCGATCGTTTCAATTGAAGAAGCATTAAAGAAAAAATCATTTGTTTTAAAACCGAAGCATCTAACTAGAGGAAATATAAAAGATGGGTTTAAAAAATCTGACAACATTCTAAAAGGTAAATTGTATTCAGGGGGTCAAGATCATTTTTATTTAGAAGGTCAAATTGCAATGACTATTCCACAAGAAGATAATAATTTTTTAGTTTATTCTTCAACACAACATCCATCAGAAACACAGCAAATTATCGGTAAAGTTCTTAAACAAAATTACAATAGTATCCATGTGATAGTAAGAAGAATTGGTGGTGGTTTTGGAGGAAAAGAAACACAATCTTTTTTGTTTGCAGCCATTACAAGCATTGCAGCAAAAAAGTTATCTAAACCAGTAAAGTTAAGAGTCGATAGAGATGATGATATGATCATGACTGGAAAAAGGCATGATTTTTTATTTGATTATGAAGTAGGTTTTAATAATAGTGGTGAAATACTTGCTCTAAAAATAATGATGGCATCGAGATGCGGTATCTCTCCAGATTTATCAGGAGCTATAAATGATAGAGCCATCTATCATATAGATAATGCCTACTTCTTACCAAATATAGAAATTAATTCGTATAGATGTAAAACAAATACTGTTTCTAATACAGCTTTTCGTGGATTTGGTGGGCCTCAAGGAATGTTTTGTATTGAAAATATAATTGAAAACATTGCTCAAAAATTAAATCGAGAAGCAAGTGAAATAAGAAAAATTAATTTTTATAAAGATAAAATTAAAAATACTACTCATTATGGAATGAGAATTACTGACAATGTGATTGAAGATATTTTTAATAAACTAATTAAGAAATCTAATTACAAAAAAAGAAAAGCAGAAATTAATAATTTTAATAAAAAAAATAAAGTTCTAAAAAAAGGAATAGCAATAACACCTGTAAAGTTTGGAATATCATTTACAACTACTCATTTAAACCAAGGTGGTGCCTTAGTTCATATCTACACTGATGGATCCATTCATTTAAATCATGGAGGAATTGAAATGGGTCAAGGATTAATGACGAAACTTGCTTTAGTGGCTTCAAATGAATTTGGCCTTAATTACGAAAATATAAAAATCTCTTCAACGGATACAGAAAAAGTGCCTAACACATCAGCAAGTGCAGCATCAGCTACAACTGATATAAATGGAGCAGCAATTGTTAATGCTATAAATAATATCAAATCAGGTTTAAATGAATTTATCTATGATTATTTTAAAACAAATAGCAAAATAAAATATGAAAATAATTTTGTTTATTTTGATAAAAGAAAAATATCTTTTAAAGAATTGATAAATACTGCTTACTTGAATAGAATTCCATTGTCATCTTCAGGTTTCTATAAAACTGACAAAATTAATGTAAATACAAAAACACTTCAAGGNAGNCCNTTCTTNTATTTTACTTATGGAGCAGCGGTAACAGAAGTAATNATTGATAAATTAACNGGTGAAAATAAAATNCTTCAAGTTGATATAATTCATGATGTTGGTAATTCTATTAATAAAAGAATTGATAAGGGGCAAATTGAAGGTGGTTATATTCAAGGATTAGGTTGGCTTACAACTGAAGAAGTNTCTTGGAAATCAAATGGAGTTCTANCAACTCATAGTCCTTCTACTTACAAAATACCAACTGCAGGTGAGACACCATTTAAATTTAATGTCGAAATTTATGATCGTGGTTTTAATAAAGAAAAGGTTATTAATCGCTCTAAAGCTGTTGGAGAGCCACCATTTATGCTAGCAATTTCAAGTTTTATTGCATTAAAGGACGCAGTATATAATGCCAATAAAGGAAAAAATTCTGAAAATTTAATTGCACCTGCTACTGCTGAAAATATATTAAAAAGTTTGCATTAAAATGTATCTTAAAAAATTAAGTAAAAATATAAATTTTAATAGTAAAATAGTTAAGGCTAAAATTATTGAAGTTAAAGGATCATCGCCCAATAGTTTAGATGANATTATATTAATCTCAACTGATACTATCTTTGGAACTATCGGTGGCGGAAACTTAGANTATTTAGTTATCGATGAAGCNAGAANATTAATTGATAATAATATAGCAAATAAAGTAATGAATATTCCGCTTGGGCCAGGAATTGGACAATGTTGTGGTGGATACGTACAAGTTAAATTAAGCTTACATAATAATTCCAAAGATGCACTAAAAAATGAATATGTTGTTAATAATATTAAACCTAACTTATATATCTTTGGATCAGGACATATTGGTCAAGCGTTAATTTCTAAATTAGAAAATATTAATTTTAATACTTTTATAATTGATTCAAGAGAAGATTATTTAAAAATGACAAATATCAAAGATGTAAATTATTTACTTTCGAAAAAACCTTGGGAGATTGTATCAAAACTAGAAGATAATTCTTATTTTATAGTCTTAACTCACAGTCATGATTATGACTTAAAAATATTAAATGAAATTTTGAAAAAAAATAATACTTTTGTTGGTTTAATTGGATCTCTTACAAAGAAAAAAAGGTTTCATAAAAGATTAATCGATAATGGTCACAATAAATCAATAGTTGAGAAAATTGAGTGTCCGATTGGAATTGATATTGGCAATTCAAAAGATCCAAATGAAATAGCTTTCTCAATAATTACAAGAATAATATCAATAAAAAATAGCTTAAAACATTTATCAAATAATAAAATTAAAGAAGTTATATGACAAATATAGATTTTATGAAAAGAGCTATTTTATTATCAATTGATAATATCAAAAATAATGGAGGTCCTTTTGGATGTGTTATTGTAAAAGAAAATGAAATTATTGCAGAAGGAGTAAATAGAGTAACATTTAATAATGATCCTACTGCTCACGCTGAAATTGTTGCCATTAGAAATGCATGTCAAAAATTAAATACCTTTAACTTAGAAGGTTGTGAATTGTATTCCAGTTGCGAACCATGTCCTATGTGCTTGAGTGCGATATATTGGTCACATATAGACAAAGTATATTATGGTAATTCTAGAGAAGATGCTGCAAAAATTAAATTTGATGACAAGTTTATTTATGATGAACTATCAGTAGAAATGAAAGAGAGAAAAATTCCTATCAGTCAAATATCACGTGATGAGGCAATAAAAGCATTTAATATTTGGGAAAAAGAAGAAAATAAAATAAGATATTAAAATGGAATTATTTCTTAAAATTGTTGCACCAGTTCAATCTTATGACTTTCAAACCTTTTTTCATAATTTACTTTTGTCACTACCAGCATCGGCATTATTAGGTTTATTATTATTTTTTATTCTCGGGGCATTTTCAAGTTTAAAATCTAAAGAACAAAGGCTCTATATTGTAATTGCAACAACTATAGTCATATCTTTTACTGCAGCTTTTTATAATTTAGGCGTTCCAACAGAAACATTATTTGCAGTATATTCTGAGTGGTTACATTTAATTGTTAGATGGGTTCATATAATTGTTGGTGTAGCATGGATTGGAACATCATTTTATTTTAATTGGCTNGATAGTAGACTGGAAAGAGATGATCCAGATTTTAAACATCTTGATGGTTATTTATGGTCTGTTCATTCAGGTGGGTTTTATAGAATTGAAAAATTAAAAGGACCTCCTAAAAAACTTCCAAAAGTTCTTCATTGGTTTAAATGGGAAGCATATGCAACTTGGATAAGTGGTTTTGTACTACTTATTTTAGTTTATTATTTAAATGCAAGCTCTATGATGTTGGGAGCAAGCGGTATTATATTAACACCATTTCAAGCAATATTAATATCTATATTCTTACTTATAGGATCTTGGCTTCTATATGATTATCTTTGTAAAAATGTTTTAAAAGATAATGAACAAACTTTGATTGCAACTGGTGTTTTATTATTTGTATTATTAAGTTATTTTTTAACCCAAATTTATGGATCAAGAGCTGCATACATACATGTTGGAGCAATTATTGGCACCATTATGGCGGCTAATGTTTTTAGAGTAATTATTCCTGCACANAGAAATCTTGTTTCATCAGCTGAAAANAAACAAAAGCCAAATTTAAATCTTTCATTAGAAGCAAAAAACAGATCAATTCATAATAATTATTTTACACTACCTGTTTTATTTATCATGATTAGTTCACATTTTTCTTTTACGTATGGGGCAGTAAATAATTGGTTAATTTTAGCTGTTATATCAATAGCTGGCATTTTAACTCGTCATTACTTTAATTTAAGAAATAAAAAACAATATAAATTTTGGATTTTACCATCAGCAGGTTTAATCATGTTTTTTTTAATGACTTTAAGTAGTCTTTCAATATTTGAAAAAAAAGATGCAAATGCATCTCTTTCTTTAGAATTAGTAAGTTTCAATGAAGTACAAAATATAATTAAATACAGATGTGGAACATGTCATGCTAAATACCCAACTTTTGAAGGTATTGAAGCGGCACCAAANGGAGTTGTATATGACACAGCTCAAGATATTGTAAATAATATAAAATTAATCAAAGCTCAGGCTATTGATGCTGAAATTATGCCTCCNAATAATCTTACTGGTATTACAAAAAATGAAAGAGAGATATTAAAAGTTTGGATTGAGCAAGGAGCAAATATCAATAATTAACTGGAATGGGGTCTAATGATCTCCATAAATACCATGTGGCTTGTGAACTATATGGACTCCATTTTTTATAAAGCAATTTAAGTTTTCTTTCACTTATAGGAAGTTGAACCTTATAAAGTTTTGAAATAGCTTTTAAAAACCCTAAATCACCTGTTGGAAAAATATTTGAACTTCCATAACTAAACATTAAAAACATATGAATAGTCCAATTCCCTACTCCTTTTATTTCAATTAAATTATTATAAATTTCTTCTTCAGAAGATTTATTTATATTTTTTATGAATTTCTTGTTTTGTAAAAAAAATTTAGAAATATTTCTTATATACAAAATTTTTTGTCTTGANAGACCNCATTTTCNTAAATCTGTAGTACGTAATTTAGATACAGTTTGTGGTGTTATATTTCTTTTAAGTTTAAAAAATTTAGTTTTCATCGAATCAGCTGCAGATACTGATATTTGTTGACCAATTATTGAATTAATTAATGAATGAAAATAATTAGAATTTAGATTTAAATATTCATTCCTATAAGTTTGAATTAATTTCTTCAAAACTTTATCTTTATTTGATAGANAAATCTTACCTTTATTCCAATATTTAGGTTTCATATGAATTATTATAACAAATTTAAAAAAATAATATCATACATAAATTTTATTTTTGGAATTTATTTATGGGCTTTAGTAATATATGCAATATTAAGAGCTACAGGATTAATTAAAAGATTTGCATTACAAGAACATCTCTTAGGTGAGTATTTATCAATACCTATTAAATTTATTTTAAGTTTATTTTAATAAATAATATGATCTATTATTACTTTATTGCAATGGCTGCTGCACTCTGTTGGGCAGTGGCATCTTTAGTATCAGCAGATGTTACAAGAACTATTGGAGGTTTNGCNTTTAATCGTCTTAGATTATTTTTTGTATCNATAATGTTAATTNCTTACACATTTTATATAAATACTTGGAATACNATTAGTNTTGATTACTTAACTATTATTATNNTTTCAGGAATTGTAGGNATATTCTTAGGTGATACTTTATTGTTTATTGCTTTNCAAAAAATTGGNCCNAGAAGAAATAATATTTTATTTTCATTAGCTGCTCCTTTTACTGTNGTAATTAATATTTTTTTTCTAAATGAACTTGCTTCAACNATAAGTATTATTGGATGTTTTGTTGTTTTTTTTGGTGTTGTTTTTGCAATTTCCTATGGAGATAAAAAAGGATNGATCNGAGCATAGATGGGAAAANNTAGAAGGTTCACTTTATATAGGAATTANTTTATCCATTGGAGCCGCTTTGTGCCAAGCAATTGGNTTNGTTATGATGAAACCTATATTNTCAGATGGAGCNGATCCAATAGCTTCAGCNGCAATTAGAACNACNATTTCATGTATTTTTTTNTCATTTACATTTTTTTTAAATTATGAAGTTTTTAATACAAAAGTTAATCTTACAGCAAAAATTATTTACCAATCAATTCTTAGTGGCTTTTTAGGAATGGCCTTAGGTATGAGTTTACTTTTAATCGCATTACAAAAAGCTGATGCAGGTATTGTTGCAACTTTATCTTCCACAAGCCCAATAATGATATTATTTCTTCTTTGGATATTAACAAAAAAAATACCCTCTTATGGAGCATGGGTAGGAACAATTATTGCAATTTTTGGAACAGGATTAATTTTTATCTATTAATTTAATACCTAATTCTTCTAATCTTTCTTTATCNATACTTGCAGGNGCNTCCATCATTAAATCCATAGCTTGTTGATTCATTGGAAATGCTATTACTTCNCTAATGTTNGGCTCATCAGCAAGTAGCATAACAATTCTATCAATACCTGGTGCGCTACCTCCGTGAGGAGGTGCTCCAAACTTGAGAGCATTAAGCATTCCTGAAAATTTATCCTCTAATTCTTTTTTTGAATATCCAGCTATATCAAAGGCTTTATACATAATTTCTGGTTTATGATTTCTAATTGCACCAGAAGATAACTCTACACCATTACACACAATATCGTATTGATATGCTTTTATATCAAGAGGATCTTTTTTTTCTAAAGATTCCATCTCACCTTGAGGCATTGAAAAAGGATTATGACTAAATTGTATTTTATTAGTTTTTTCATCAATTTCATACATTGGAAAATCAACTATCCAACAAAATTCAAAAGAATTTTNATTAAGNAAATTTAAATCATTACAAATTTTTTCTCTTACTTTACCAGAAAATANTTGAGCNTCTTTTAATTTATCACAAATGAAAAATATTGAGTCATTTTCTTCNANTTTTAATNATANTAATTGATCTTCATTTAAATTCTTTGCAATAGGNCCTTTNAAACTATTTTCTGTAAATGAAATATANCCTAATCCAGCTGCACCCTCTTCTCTNGCCCAATTNTTTAATTTATCAAAGAAACTTCTAGGTTGATCANCNGTATTTTTAACNATTATCCCCTTAACAANTGATCCTTTTTCTATTTGATTACTAAATATNTTNAAATTTGAACCTTTAAATACNTTTGTNTAATCATCTATAACAAGTGGATTTCGTAAATCAGGNTTATCAGNNCCGTAAACNTCCATTGACTCCTTGTAAGGTATTCTCCTAAANGGNTANGNACTNACCTTNNTTTCATTATTTTTCTTATTTTCATCAAATATTTCAAATAAAACTGGTTCAATAGCATCAAATACATCTTCCTGAGTAACAAAACTCATTTCAAAATCAAGTTGATAGAATTCACCTGGAGAGCGATCTGCTCTACTATCCTCATCTCTAAAACATGGTGCAATTTGAAAATATTTATCAAAACCAGCAATCATTAATAATTGTTTAAATTGCTGAGGNGCTTGAGGAAGAGCATAAAATTTACCNTNATGTATTCTAGATGGAACCAAATAATCTCTCGCTCCCTCTGGAGATGATGAAGTAAGGATGGGAGTCTGAAATTCTACGAATTT
>FUFK010041944.1_pt1 | contig 54137 bp, 69 predicted proteins | sample 1021851 | NCBI WGS metagenome assembly FUFK01 (sample SAMEA51879418, study PRJEB19060) | metagenome | reverse complement strand
AAAAAATAGGCTATGAAAAAATTTAATTTACGAGTTTCTACAAGCCAGATTGGTTACTACACTATTGAGGCTAAGTCTTTAGAAGAGGCCGTCGCACAAGCTCATTATCAGCTGTTGGTCAATCCTCCAAGAGAAATTGACGGCACCATCAAAGAAATCAAGACGCACGAACTTGTTGANTTGCCAAAAGAAACCATGGTGATTGACCAGGATTATTTAGAGTTTACATAGGAGAAAACAATGGCTAGACCAAAAAAGAAAATACAAAAAAGAGAAAAGTTATTTGACTTTCTTAGCAAAGTTATAGATCTATTTAAGTATAGATGGAAAACTGTTATCAAGGCTACGGTGTTAGCGGCTGGCTTTTCTTTGTTTATTTACGTTGTCTTTTTCTGGATTGATACGGTCCANGAGATACGCTTTGAAATTATTTACATATAGGAGATAGCTGTGGATAAATATTTTTTTACTTTAGATGCGCTTTTTAAATCTAATTGGGAAGTTTGCAAGCCTAACCANCTTAGAAGTATGATGAAAAAATATTTGAACAGGAATCACGATGTTGTTGGTGGAGCTGATTACATAATCAACATATACAAAGACGATTATTCCTACAAATATCAAGGAAAAGCATTGGAGGCNTTAAAGGCGNTATGAAAGTAAACGGNATAAAAATACCAAAACATTTACGGCATTTACCGATCNAGAGCTTACGCATGCTNATCTATTTATTTAGAAAAAGAACTTAACTATGTCGGAGGATATGCAGTCCTTCGCGGAAACAATTTACAAAATCATAGTTTCTTTTATGAGTGTAAGTTCTGTTGCGGCTTTGGAGAAATATTGGTTGTCCAATTTAGATGCTATCAATATTATAAAAAATACTGATAATGATTTATATTTAAAATTAATATCTAAATTTAAGGAACAGAAAAATGCGATTAACCTTGTTGCTATCGGAAAGACAGAAAGCCTTGATGATAAAAGTATTGAGCGATTACGCGAAACCGAAACTAGAATCGAAAGCGAAACAGGACAAAGAGGAGGTGGCGGATATTCAGAACATCATCCAAATGCTCGCTTTTGGAAGAAGTCGTGATTAAAGAGAATCTAATCCTTTACCTTCGTTTTCCATCATAGCGGTAGCGCCTGCGGCCGCGGCTATNGGTGCNACAGAAAATAACTCTTTACCAAAATTTTCTTTTATTAAATCACTTTGCGATTTCATTCGATTACGTCTAAAGACTTTAAGGCCACGCTTTTCTAAAAGATCTACTGTGCTTTGAGGAGCCGTATCTGAAACTATGGCTCCAGAAAATTCATCAAAGCCTACGGCTCTGGTAGGTTTTGCCTCGAAGTAATTAACTGCGCTATTTGCATTATCTTCAAATACTTTCAGTATTTTAGCGTTTATACTGGGCTCATCTATATATTTTAAATTTGAATTATCGACTAATTTTTTTACTGCTACTTTGACTGCTGGTTCTAGTTTTGCTCCATCCGTTAGCTCGGCTTTTACAAAAGACAGTAGTTCGTCAATCTCATCAAAATCATCTGGTCCAACCATTTTTTCTGATTGTAAAACTTCTCCGATATTATCAAATAAGGTGACTTCTGATCCTGTTTCAAAATCACCTGTAATTCTGGATTTGTCTGCTTTTATTGATGCCAAGTCGGGGTANGTTTTTGATGTAAGCGCTCTTATGTAATTATCGCTAAAGCCAAGGACGTTTTCTCCTCCCCTTTGTGTATCAGAAATCATGTTCGCTACTACATTTTCTAAGTTGTAATCTACTGTTTTAAGTGTTTCTTCGGCCTCATCAAAATATTGGAATACAGAATCTTGGCCTAGGTATTTATCTTTTTCTGCCTTAGCCCATTTTCTAAATTCAGCATAATCTTTATAATCCTTAAAATCATCGTAAGTCTCAAGGAATGCACTATCGGGTATGCCTTTTTCTTTTGCATACTTTCTTTTGGCTAGGCCGCTGTCAAAAAAANNATCAAGCTCATCCATTCTATTTTCTGGATAATGCAGACTATCTTTTTCTAAATTTCTTAGTGCGTATGTTCCCTTTTCTAAAGTTTCAGACGCATCACCATCTCGCTCAAAGGTTCGCCTGTCCATGATTTTGATGCCAGCATAATCTTTGGCTAGTCGTTCCGCCGCTCCTGGTTTAGCTAATCTGATAGGTTTAGGTCCTCTAGGTGTATAAGCGTCTGCTGAATAAACTTTGTTGCGTGGATCTACAGCTGGATCAAATTTTTCGGGTTTACCTATCAAAGTTATGTTGCCAAAACCTTCATGTGGTGTATCTGCTTTTGTTACCGCTATGCTTGGAGAGGGTAATCCACCAATGTTGTCATACAAAGCAAGTTTGTCTACTGAAGTGTTGTGTAAAAAAACCATNTCTTTAGGTTCGTCCGTNAGAGCTTGTGCCTTCGTTATTGATTCAACGCCTTTACCTGCCTTTCCAGCTTTGATAGCGGCGGTTCCGAGTGCGGCTCCAGGTATCATGTCAATAGTTGAAAGTAGTTGTCCGAATTTATCACCACGTTCTTGTGCTAGTTCGTAAGAAAAACCAGGCAAAAACTCTCCGATACCGCCTTGTTGGTATGGGTCTACGGTTCGCAACAATTTTTGGGACATTTGATAGGATTTTCTAGGATCTCCGCCACTATATCCGACTTTTTGTAACAAACTGGCTAATCCTCGNACCCTTTTNTCGGCTGGTGTTTCCTCTATTGGCTCTATGGAACCTACATCTGGTGTTCTTTTCGGCACAGCGTCAAGTTTTGACTGAAAAGACTCCAAAGGTGTGGGTTCTTCAAAGATATTTATTTTGTCGAGCTCCATTCGGCTAGTATATCAACGAAAAGCTGGACCAGTAAACCAGACAACTAGGACAAAACGGTCGCCTTTAGTGATTGGATTGACTTTATGGGGCAAAAATGAGCTGAAAGCAACAACATCGCCCACATTCGGCCGCGTACAGCTACCGATTTCGCCTGTCCTAAAGCAAAATTCGCCGCCTTCGTAGTCATCATTAAGCAAAATAGACGCACTTATCTTTCGATAGGCCGCATTTTCGGGTCCTAAGTCAATATGATACTCATATCCGTTGCTCGGAGCTTTGTAATGTATGATTTGAGCGGTTTCAATGCCAGAAATGTCATAGTTGAAGTATTTATTGACCGTGTTGCCGACTTTATTGAGTATCTTATAGATTCTTTCGGCTTGGTGGTCGATAAAATACACATCTGCGTCGCGTGTTTCTTTGTTTTCGGTTTGGCTATCGCCACTATGAACCAAGCCAGTAGTCGGGTTTTGGTCAGATATGTAGTCCATGAACACTGCGACCTCTTTGAGCCCCACAGAACAACCCGTAACGCCATGTTTGGGTTGCTTTTTTTTGGACATTTAATTTTTTATCCAGCGTATATCAATCATGGCAAAAACAACTCATACCATCGTCACCGAAAAGATCTCTGTATGGCTCTGGTTCTTTAGATATTTCGACTAATTCAATATATGGCGGCCTATCTTGTCTAAATTTGGCTGTAGACACGGCTCTACCCTCATATTCTGTTCCTTTATTTAGTTTTACTATCTTATTTTCTTGGTCAATCCACCAATCGGCTAGATCTGGACGCTCTCTCAAAATACTGGTTATGGTTTTCATACCTTTCAGATAACAAAGGTCACAGTTACCAGCTAACGTTTTACCACCATGATTGGGCAAATGCAGATCAAAGTTACTTGCCTCCCAAAACTTGAATACATCTTGAACATTTACCTTTGCGTCATATAAAGGCATAACGGACTCCCAAGGTTCTGCGTTGCGCTCGTTTGCGCTGTATTGTTTGCCGACCCGACGCGGTTCGTCGTAGCGTAAACCAAGAACATTGACCCATTCTTTATATCCTTTTTGTTTCATAAAACGTTTCATGGGCATTACTTTCAGTTCCGAGGTGCAAAACCGTGTAACAGGATTCGGTAACATTTTTTTTCGCTCAATGAGTGCTTGAAAAGGCTCGCCTTGTCTACTCGCTGTTTCGTAGGTAACTTCCTCGGTGCGATAAATAGGCCTTTCGTCGTAGATCCGCATTTCTAACCAATGTATATTGATACCCCAATGCTCAGAACAATCTCGCACAAAGTCTAAAGTTTCGGGCATTTCCTTTCCTGTGTTGGCAAAAGTAACATAAACATCATCTGGCAAAGTACCACCGTGAGCTTGCACAATGTGATAGAGCATATAAGCAGAAGTTCTACCGCCGCTAAAACTAATTAAAGCAGGACCTTCAATTTTGTATGGATTCATAATTTTTTTTCTCTAGGATTCTATACTTTTCCCAATTATCAGCGAGTATTTCGAGCCAATCGTCAATTCCGATCACACAAATTTTTTGGTTGTCGGGGTCCCACTCGGTGTTTACTGCATGCAGGGGTATGGCCACTCGGATAGGGGTGCGGTTGAACTTAAAAATCAAGGTGGGAATCTTTCCATTACTGGAACTGCAAACTTGATTCCACCAGGAGGACTTAAACCATTTGCCTTCTTTGTATGATTTACATTCAACCGCATGAAAAGGAATGTTGAGGTCGCATAGATCTTTNTCTTGATACTGAACCAGNTTGCGTTTGGTTCGNTAATCTATGCCTTGNCGCTCAAAAAAGTCGTTGAGTATGTTCGCCACTTGTCGCTCAAAACTGGCGCCTTTGTTTCTGCTGTTAATCGGCATTTGTTAAGTTTATAAAATTTTACAAATATCTGCAAAATTTTTTTAGGATCATTTTTTTTGGTGATTTAGTGTGTCTAACTTAGTTATAACTGTCGCCGACACGCGCGTCGCTGTTTTGGGTGCCTGGGGGCCGCGTTCCTACCCAGAACCAGCTAAAAAAACGGCCNCTAGGGACTCCAATCTTATGCTTTGTGACTGTTGTGAACACAAGGCTACAAATTACAGCTGACATTCTACTTTAAAAAAACGTCGTAAGTTATTGATTTAACGTGATTTTTTTAAAAAAGTAAAAATTTTCCAGAATTTTGGGCTGTGGCAAAAGAAAGCCCCTAGACTAAGTTATATTCTTATTTATCTTTCGGCGAGTAAGTAGAACTTTCAGCTCCGAGTAATTGACCAAGCCGCTCTTTAATTTGTTCCTTACTTAACTTCTCCAGGTTGGCATTTATGTTTATGTTTTGTGATCTATTTATGGATAAACCGCCAAGCTGGTTCAATTCTTTGATAGCTGATACTGCCGCATTAAACTGTCCAGAATCGTAAGCGCTTTCCATAATCTTCCATAACATTGTGCCTGTCTTTTGTGGTGTGATTGCATATTTTTCAGCGAGCTCATCTTGTTTGACTCGTATGGCCTTAACCACGTTAGGATGATGTTTGCCAGACAATAATTTATTAGCGGACACAGCTGGAAACTCGTAACCTGCTTTTCGGGCGGCCTCAGTTTGACCGCATGCACCTTCGGTGTAATGCCAAACAAAAGACGCTTGCATTTCTGTCAATCCAAACTCCTCATCTTTCTCAAATTGTTTGGGCGTGTTTACTACTTTATCTTTTGGTTTTTTTGGCATGTCATTCCTCTACAAATGCTATGTATTCATTTTCGTCTACTTTGACTATCGCAATCAAGTCCTCATCCTTATATTTTCTGGCTACGCCAGTAAAGGATTTTGCTTTCACGGCATCAGTTCTTACTTGATACTCCCCATCAACCATTTCTAAGTATATACGTTTAAGATCCACGACAAATCCTTAACAGGTTGGGGTGTGTAGTGTATAACCCACTAACACTTCCTATATTGCTACCCCTATAAACCCCTTTTTTCATGTTTATAACCATAAATAATTAATTTCTTATAAAGTAAGTTACCTTTACCTATTTAAGCCTGTAAACCGCATAGATAAAGCATTTCTGCTATACACTTCACCTAACACTATTGCCACCCTGTAATTGTAAATACTTGCACATATATACTATTACGAAAAAAGGTCTATTTGATTCCATTCTTTTTGAGCCGCCTCTACCCTAGCACAAGCTATGTCAAAATACTCTTCATTTAGCTCAATNCCNACGAATTTAAANCCANACATNATCGNCGCCTTNCCNGTGCTACCANNACCCATAAATGGATCAAGCACAACCCCACCTTTCGGTGTGACTAGGCGGCACAAATAACGCATCAACTCCGTTGGCTTGACTGTTGGGTGGACGTTTTTACGCAAAACAGAGTTAGCACCGAATGTTCTAGCTGTTTCGCTGTTGCTCCTAATATTACCATCGGTAGTCTGCGCCTCCTCAAAATTTTCCAACCCCTCATCTCTATCTTTTTTGCTTGCTTTCGGACAATAAAAATAACCGCTAGAATCACCAAGAAAAATGTCGCCGACCACCTCAGAGCCATCGTGCATGACATTGGCTGGGAATCTGCCTTCTACCGTTTTTTGACCAGTGGTGTGATTAGTTTGACCTTGCCCAGAAAATTCTCCCGTCTTTGCATCTCTGTATGATGTGGTTCTATATTCAAGAGATTCTGTGCCAACCCTACAGTCATCTATGTTTATACCAGCAGTACCATGCTCTAACACATTCTCTGCTACAGTTCCTTTAAATGGTTTTCTAGCCATAACAATAGGCTCATGTGCTGGCTTGAGTGCTGTTCCCCATCCCTCGTATTCTGATGTGCCTTTGGTTACATTTCTTGTTTCTATTTTAGTTTTTCTACCAGCGTGCATTGAGCCAGATTGCATGCCCACATCTATTTTTTCTGTGCCAACCACCTCTCTCTCATTGCCTTGCAACTTATCCACAGCCTTTCCTATGTTGTGCGACTTAGGAAAGCCACTGCCATAAAGCCACATTAATTGGTCACGGATNTCAAAACCAGCGTCCTCTATCGGTATANCTCCTCTGTGATAAGTGCGAGAACCGAAAAAAGACAATAAATGAGCTCCAGGCTTTAATACGTCAAGAACTTGCGTCCAAATGTCTACGCCAGGCACATCGTAATCCCAAGCCTTGCCCATGAAAGACAATCCATACGGCGGATCAGTCACACAACTGTCTACCTGCTCTAAATCAGACAAAATATCGTTTGCATCGCCACAATAAAGCGTCGCATNACCTATTTTTACAACATTTTTCGTCATTATTTGCCCTCTCTGGTTGTTTCTATTACTTCAACATCAATNAACATATCACGTTCAACACCAAGCCTCTTTTTAATTAAGTTTACATAGTCTGAGTTCAATTCACACAAAATTGCATCGCGATTTAAAGCATTTGCCACTTGTGCGGTTGTACCAGAGCCACCAAACGGGTCTAAAACTGTACCACCCTGTGGACAACCAGCTAACACACATGGCTCTATCAAATCCATCGGAAAAGTTGCAAAATGAGCCTCTTTGTATGGCTTAGTAGTGACCGTCCACACAGAGCGTTTGTTTCTTTTTGGATTAGCACCTATTTTTTGCAAATTAGCTGAATAAACACCATCGACTGCCTTAATACTTTTGGGACTACTGGGTCCGTCGGGAAATTTAGCATCCTCCTTTATCGCATCATTATCAAAGTAATACTTCTTGTTCTTGCTTAGTAAAAATATATATTCATGTGCCTTCGTACACCTATCTCTTACACTTTCTGGCATAGGATTAGGTTTATGCCAGATGATGTCTTGTCTTAAATACCAACCATCAGATTGTAGAGCAAAGGCCACTCGCCAAGGTATGCCAATTAATTCTTTACGTTTCAAGACACCATAATTAAATTTGTGAGTAAAATTTTCGTGTGTTTGTTTTTGTTTTGGTGTTTTTTTATAAGCTCTGCCAGTATTTACGTTCAAGTTTTCCAAAATGTCAGCTCCACTACCCCTTTGGTTAGCATAACTATCACCCAAATTAAGCCATACAGTTCCATCATCTCGTAATACTCGTTTGACTTCTTTAAATACCTCAACCAGGTTTTCTACAAACTGTTCTGGTGTTTCTTCCAAACCAAGTTGGTCGCTCATTCCGTAATCTCTCAAGCCGAAGTATGGTGGACTCGTAACACATGTATTTACACTTTGATCCGCTAAGTTTTTTAGAGTTTTGCGGCAATCTCCAACGTAAATTTTAATCATCTCCGAATGTACTCATAAAACCGTTGTTTTCATCTTCGATGGCCTTGTAATCAATATCGTATACCTTCTTACCGTTTGTGCGCCGCGCCTCAATGCCTTTTTCGTGTAAAACACGACTAGCCTCTTTGAAGTCTGGCATCCTAGGCGCTTTGATGCCCAAATCTCGTAATAATTTGGTCATTTGCACAGGTCGTGTCTTAGTCGAGCCAAAATCGACGTGTTCTAAAAGCAAATCTTCAACGCTTGACTGTGTGCGATAGCCCTCATTACTNTCTTGCAAGAGCTCGCGCTCATCGTGTGATAAAAACCAATTCTTTTGTCCTGGCACATACATAGTTTCTTTTACTTGGGCCCAAAGCTGTTGCATGTCTACGCCATGATTGACGTCTATATCTTTGACAGCGAGAACCCAAAATCTTCGATTTCCCGACGTGTCCGTCAAAAATTCTCTTGCGTTGACACTTGCATAAAAGGCTGTGCGCCTTTGATAGGTGGTAAAAGCACGGTCGTATGGCAATCTAAGTTCATCCGTCTTTGACGTGACAAACGCTTTCAGCTGGTCGATGTCAGATTTCTTAAACGTCGACTCAATCTCTCCGAGTTCTACTATCCAGTGACTTACTGCCCGCTTGACGCTATCTTTGTCAGACGGATTGAGAGTAGCGCCCTCTAAAAGCCACCCTTTGTTGTAATCGCAAAGCCGCTTAAACCACAACGTTTTACCTAGACCCTGTGCGCCCTGTAGGACGAGGATGCCTTCGAGTTCAACGCCATTGACCTCGTAAGCGGCGGCCACACAACTAATCAGCCATTTTCTCATTAACATTTCTTTTAGTTGGTTTGACTCTTGTGTGACTAGCGATTCTAAAAAGGCTGGCATCCTATCGTTACCGTCCCATGGAATACTATCTATCCATTCTTTAACAGGGTTATATTCTTTAGCCAACACCTTGAGGTAGTCCCTAACCTTGGTGTGCGGTATTCCCATATTTATGCAACGGTCCTCTATCTCTATCAGACTAGCCTCCTCTTTCATGTCAGCGATAAACTTCATGTTGGGTATTTCAATCTCCATGCGTTTTTTAATTACGTTATAGCGCACATCCACCTCATGTGTTTTCAACACTCCATTTACATTGTCTTTGGTGTTTAAGAATCTACCGCTTGCACTGCGCTGAAAGTCATACTCGACAGGTAAATCTAATTTTTGTAAAGCAGGTATGACCTCACCCTCTAAGGCCTCAACCTCTTCCATCTCGTTCTTGTGGTCATTGTAATCACCCTTAGTTTCTGGCATAAGGACTTCTGCTTGTCCTTTATTCTTACGAATATATTGACAGGCTTTGGTCGCCTCTTTCTCTCCTGTTTTGCTATCGTCGTTATCGGCTATGAAAACGTGCTTGCGGTCAGCGAAATACTCAAACATGACCTCTGCTACGGGTGTCAAATTGTATGCATCAAAAGCGACGATAACAGGCTGTGCGTAGTCAGCGTAAATAGATGCCGCGGTTGCATATCCTTCGGCATAGTTAATAATGTCTGCACTTTTTAGGATCTCCGATCCAAGAATAAAAAAGCTACCGCTTTTTTTAGAACCAGTAAGAAAACGTTTGCCTCCGTCTTGGTCTATGTATTGAACGCCTACAATAGTCATTTGTTTGTCGTAGAGCGGTATCATTAGGTTGTTGTATTCGTCCGTTCTTAGGCCATAAGACAAAACCTTTTTCTTTTCTAAGTATGGGTGTTTTTCACATGGCAAACTTTTTTCCCACAAACTCTGTGCTCTTTTTGCCGCCTTAGAATATTTCTCTTGTTGCTTTACTTCTGCNTGTTTTTGCAGTTCTGCAATCTCTTGTTTTTGTTCTTTGGTTATCTTTCTGCGTTCTTGATTTTCTGGTTTCCAGATAGCAGTGGGTTGGTCAGCCGAGTTTCGATAGTCACCCAATCGTCCAAACGGGACAGATTGATCGACCCACAGCTGATACCAACCCACTAACTTTCGTTGACCGCCGACGTTAATGTAAGCCCGACCAATAGACCCGTCGGCAATCAAACCCTTTTTTGGGTCTGGTTCTAAACCATGGTCCGCCAAAAATTGACTGAACTGGTTTATGTAATCGGTAGAAAATGGTGTGTCAAAATTCTTTTTTTTGTTTGGTCGGGTTATTTTCAGTGTCACTGGATTTCCTGTTGGTCTTGCTTTATTTATTAAAGTGTATAAAATCTTACAAGATAATATCTAAATAAGCAATCACATAAAAAAGGAGAGAAAGATGAGCTTAACTGTAAATGCGTCTGGTGGCGGTGAGGATTTTCCAAAACTTGAACCAGGTAAATATGAGGGGACCTGTTTTAGAATTGTAGATCTTGGAACAAGTGAACAAGAATATAAAGGTCAAGTAAGTAAAAAGAAAAGAATTAGATTAGATTTTGAGATTACCAAAGCGGTAGACCCAGAAACTAATGAAATACTAATGCAAGACGGCAGACCTTTTGGTGTCGGCAAAACATACACTGCGTCTTTATTTGAGGCCGCAACGCTGAGAAAAGACTTAGAGAACTGGCGAGATAAAACGTTTACCGAACAAGAACTTGAAGGTTTTGACGTAGGTAAGTTGGTTGGTATGACAGCTCGTATTGAAATAGGACACACAGCACCAAGTGATTATGGTCCTGGTGGTAATCCAAAAATATTAAAACTATCAAGACCCGACGGCGGTGTTCAGAAAGTTGCGTCCATAAATCCACAGGCTACATTTGACTTGGAAGATTATTGCGATGAATTTAATGGCAATATGGGAGATAAGTCTAAAGCCATGGTAGAAATATTCGAGCTCCTACCGTCTTACTTACAAATAGAAATAGAAAGAAGTTTTGAATATNTAGCGGCAGTAGAAGAAGGCGAAAAGGCAAGCACCAAACCTGCCGAGCCTGGTTTGGCTGACTTAGCAAAACCCGACGAGCCAGAGGATAACATACCGTTTTAATTTAACCCGTGGGTGAGCGCTCCTTTTTTAAACGTTATTCATATTAGCGTTTGCCCACACCTTACACTATGAAAAGAATGAGTGACCCATTTAATCCAACACACTACAAAGACGGTGATATTGAGTGCATTGACGCCATTAAATCGTCAATGGAACCGACAAACTTTCATGCCTATTTAAAAGGCTCAATAATCAAATATCTATGGAGATACGATAAAAAAAATGACCCCGATATTTGTTTAGGNAAAGCACAATGGTTTATGAATAAATTGGTTGAAGAACATTTAAACGAATTTGGTAGTAACTCTGAATATTGGACAGAGGAAAAACCAAGTCCTACAAACTTTGAGTGACATACACTACAACGTCTTTTCTTTACCTGCCGCACTTATGGTAGAACATAATATGTCCGACAACATGGTTGCAGATCTAAATGACTATCTGGACAACTTGCGGAACAACGATGATAAAAAATCAGCTGGCGATAAATTAATAGGACAAATACACAAAGGAGAACAGCTGTCTATGGACTTTACTTTGCCTCAACTTTTGGAGTTTCGGCAAGTAGTTGAAAACTTAGGTGTAAGTTATTTAAGACATTTTGTAGAGTTTACAAAATCACAACTACGACCCAAAAAAATTGAAATGGATCAGCTGTGGTCAGTTCATAGTTTTGAAGGCGATTACAACCCAATACATGACCACTTAACTAAATCTATTATGGGTATTTCATTCACTACATGGACAAAAATTCCAGAACAAATTACAAAACCAGGTGAAAAAGACGCACTACATTACAACCTATATAACAGTTCTGGAGCCATAGATGGTTACTTAAATTTCACTTATGGCCTAAACCAAGTTGGCGATCCAGAAAGGTTAAGGCCATCGCAATCAAGATATGTAAAGCCAGAGGTTGGTAAGTTGCTTATGTTTCCAAGTTGGATGCAACATTGTGTTTATCCCTTTTTCGGGGAGGGAGAAAGACGCACTGTTGCAGGTAATCTTAATTGTTTTGATTTAACACCCGAAGAACTAAAGGAGGCTCAAGATGGAGTTTAAAATAGGTATTTACGATGACTTAACTTACGAGGAGTATGCAAGCATACCAGCTTACAGATCTCACGACTTAACGGCGGCTATTAAATGTCCTTATAGTTGGAAAAACGCTAAACCCATGTCGCAAACACCAGCACTGCTTGAAGGTCGTGTGCAACACACAGTTTTTTTGGAACACCACAAATTCGATGACGAGTTTGTAATACAACCAAACATAGACCGCAGAACTAAAGTGGGTAAAGAACAATGGGAAGATTTCCAAACAACAGTTGGGAACCGAACAGTAATATCTCAAGATTTATATGACCTTTGCATGGAACGGAGAGATATTGTCGAAAGCTATATACCAAAGCCAGAGGATAAAGTAGAGAGCTCTTTAGTTTTTATGTGGCATGATCAACCATTCAAATGCAGAATGGACTGGTATGACGGCAAAGACGTGTGGGATTTAAAAACTTGCCGTGACGCCTCGCCAAGAGGTTTTAAACAAGCAATCAACGCTTTCAACTATCACATGCAAGCGGCACTTTACTTAGACGGTTGTAAAGCACTGGATTTACCTGCTGATAAGTTTAATTTTCTTGCTCAAGCTAAGACAGACCCTTTTCCCTACGCTATTTATACTTTGTCTACTGANGCCATAGGCTATGCAAGGGCTAAAAATGAACAAGCCCTAGCCATGATATTAGATTGTGAGAAATCTGGTAATTTTATGCCGTTCAACCTAGACGGGGTGCAGACAGTAGAGTTGACTGATTTATATTAAAAAAAAGGTGGCTGATGCCACCTTCTTTCTTTGCTTTCTCCTTATTCTGAAACTTCTAACCAACAAATACCACAACCCACTTCGACTGCATCTTCTAAGTTTTCTTTTGCATGAGTTATGCAATCTAAAATTTCGTAACTAGGTTGTTCATCACCGCCATTGGGATCAAAAATATCATCTGCAATTTGTTGTGCAGTTTCAAAACTAACAATAGGCACTAACCATCCGTTCCATCTTTGCGGATGTATGTCTATTGCATCGTATATTGGGAAATCAGTTGAACCCTCTAAACTAAATCTTACTTGTGTATTCATATTTTTACCTTTTTTATTATGTAGAAATCATTTTCTACATACACATCATACTAAATGTGTAGCATTTTGCAAGTATTTATACATATTTATACACATTATTTTAAAGGATAGATTCGCATAAATTAAGAACTCTTTGNTTATTNGTTAGCCAAAACACNANTAAATATCTNTCGCCAGAACCAACGGGTAAGCCTTTATGCAAATGAGTAAAGCTAGGAAATATCAAAGCATGTCCAGTAGGTAAGGGTTTGATAGCACCATGGTTATGAAACTCTGTGCCACCGCCTTCATATTGACCTGTATTAAGAGGAACAACCACACTTATATCGGCAGTTTCGTCATGGTGCCAAGCACCTTGTTTTTTGTCTTTTAAGTTGTAATTGGCTATCTGTATGCTCACAGGATCTTTACAGCTCCTTTGCCAAATGGCCATAAATATAGGATTTAATATAGTTTGCACAACAAACCACATGTTCCGATACAGTTCTGGACACTCTTGTTGTAAAACTATTTCGGGTATCTGCCTCAGCTGATCCTCTTCCTCATTACCAGCAAAGCCGATTTCTTTTTTCATGTGTTCGATTTCTTGGATTAAAAGTTTGCAAAAGTGTCGTCGAAACAATGGTATTTTGTAAACCTCTGGAAATATTTTTTTAGCCATGCCATGCACAGCAGTCTTATCCATTTTTTCTGTGCCAGCGGCCGAATGATATTTAGCCACAACAGGTATTGTTTCTTGCACCGCGTCATAAGTTGCCTGGTTTATCATCCAATGCGATTGCATGCTGAGTAGGTAGTTTTTTAATTGATACATGTGAAATTATTTTATCATACATTTTTTAATAACTAATTGTATATATGTGCAAAAGAGTATAAACTCTACTGCATGGAAACTATAATTGACAACACAAAGACAAGGAAAAGTTTAGCAGTAGACGTAAAGACGTATGAACTCTTACAAGATATTTGCTCTAAGGAACGCAGGTCCAAGATAGATCAACTCAAAGTTCTTATCGAAAAAGAACATGAAAGGTTGCACAATCTTGGTGTTGATTCCAATGTTTAAAAATATCATGTCTAACAAAAGCACTCCACAGTCTTACAAGCCTGTCGTTGAGGCGCCAGAAGTGATAGAATTGTTTAGTCGCACGACCTTACATCAACAAGCCGCTCTACTGCGCCTTATATCTAGGAATTTAGAAATAAATCTAAACGGCAAATCTCACATGGGATATGAACTCGATTACGAAGTGGTCGGGGCTATGATACAAGCAACAGAATCACAAGAATAGTCGCGGTTAGGTACAACATTTCCAGCCTTACCTCTTAAACTTTAGGGCGTAGTTTGCGACGAAACGCTCTACTTATCCCAAACCTGCAATACCGCTACTTCTCATAGCTATTTCACGGTCTGCCTCGTCTGGTAGTATGGTAGGTGATAAAGTTTGTTGTAAGTTTAAATTTGGGCTCTGCACGTCAAACATCTGTTCATTCATTTGTGGTATTACAAAATTATCAATTGAGCTTTGTAAATTATCTGGCGTTGGTTCAACTTGTAATGGACCGAAACTCGGCTCATCTCTTTCTTCTTGTAATTGTTCATTTAGTCTAGCCTCGTTTTGATTAAATACCTCATCTAATGCCTCTACACCACCTCTCGATAGTGTTTGTGTGTAGTAATACATCTTTGGATTAATCTTATCAAAGTATCTTCTAAGTTCTACAGCGGCATCTGGGTTTATCAAAGCCTCTATAAGCGTGTCCTCATAAGCCTCTTTTTGCTTACTAATNATGTTTTGCCCTATATCATCAAAGCCTTTGGCTATAAACCTAGATGGCAAGTTAAACGCCCCTCTAATTACCTCACCAACNTTAGANCCAAACTTTTTGCCTTCTTGNGCCATNATTCTTTCCATNGCTTGAAAAGATTGTGTCGGCGATGCTGATTGTGTNGCNANATAACTAACTGACTGCATAATTTCTGCTAAATCTACAAAATTAGCTAATTCATCTGGTTCAAACATAGCCTCTAATATTTTGGCTTTTTTTCCTCTTGCTTGATATTGACCCACTTCCGCGGCAAGTTGATCCAATTCAGCGGCCGTAGGTGGTATGTCAAGACCGCTTGGCGTTGTTTTTGGNTTTAAACNAGGNAAAGCTCTATCGACCTGTCTGATACCCAATTTAGTTAAAAATTTATTAGATGCGCCTAATGGATTGACAGTTCCAGCAANCGCATCATCAAACTGTGTCATNAACCAAGTACCTTTTAGGTTTTGCCATGCTTGAGCTCCAGATTGTGTTACGCCGTCTGCATCAACAAATTCTGCCTGTAAAACTCTTTTGAGATCTTTAATTTCTTTAGGCGATATTGNTCCGTTGAACAGCTTTTGCGTTAAACGTCCAGCTTGAGCTCCGCCTTTCTCAACGGCTTCTGCCAACTGTCTAACGACACTTCTTTCTAATTGTTGTAAGTGTCCTTTAGTTGGGTCGTAAACTGCCGNCGCTTTTCTGTATAAATCATTTCCAGCTTTTAATCTTTCTGATACTTGATTACGGTACAAAGTGACTTCTCTTTTGATGTATTTTTGTCCGTCTTTGGTAAGACCTTCTAACAAAGGNGTAAAGTCTTGCGTNAAACTATCATGCAAATCNTTNGTACTGGTTTTGTATTGTCCTGTGTTTAGATCNGTTAGGGAGTCTTTAACCTTAGTCAGAGCATCCCGTAAAGGTCCTTTAACATTTTTATCTGCCAACTTATCGTCTAATGCCTTGCCTATATCAGATACATCAAAAGCCATATCTATCTCAAACGCATCGTCGTAAATTTTTCCTGCTCTTACCTTTCTTCTTTCTAAACTTTCTTTTAAGAAAGCCTCTGCCGCCTCTGCAACATCCATAGATGCGTCTAAGGACTCTTTGCCAGTCAGTTTATTTTTTACGCCATCCCTAACGTATTTTCCGCTAAATAGTTCGTTAAAAAAACCCTCTGCGGCTTCCTCTACTTGTGCGTTCCTAGTATGATAAAAGTCCCACAGCTTGTCAGCTCTGGGTTGCATTTGTAAATATTTTTGTATTTGTGATGCGTTTGTAACCATGCCTTGTGCCTCGGCTCTAGTTATATCTATTCCGTATTTTTCTTTGGCGTAAGCTATTTTTTGATCGGCGGTTTTTCCACCAGACTCTAATATATCCTTTAAAGAGTTCCTACCATCGGCACCTGGAAAACGACTAATGATACCATCTGCAAACTTACCAAAACTTTTTGATGGAGCNCCAAAAGGAATAGCACCGAAAGCGGTGCTTACCTGCAAATCTTTGGTTGCTTTTTCAACATTCAAAGGTGGACCGTCTAACATATAAGATAAACCTTCTCTAGTACCATACATAACAGAACCACCAAAAGCCGTGCCACCAGCTCCACCAGCCGCGGCACCAGGACCGCCAGCTGTAACTCCACCAATCATCAACCCAGCAGTTCCAAAACCTACCTCAGATGCAAACTGCAAGGCAGGAAAAACGTTNCCAAATATGTCCTCCACATCGGCTCCNAAGATTCCCTCACTNAACTCTTTTTTTACTCTACCGTCTTTAGGATCTATGTATGCTATATCTTCGTCCTCATCAATAAAGTAAATATCCAACGGGTCATCACCTTGTTCTACTAATTCTGGAAATCTTTTTTCCGCTAACCATCTGGTTTTGTAAGCCTCATCATTAGTTAATCCAGATAGTATTGCGGTGCCAATACCGCTTTTAGCTTGCTCATCGCTAATTCGTTGTTCTACCTTTTGTTTCGCCAAATGAACGTCTATTTTTTGATTAGCACCCTCTTCGGAAAAGGCGTAAACATCATAAGGTATGCCGTCCCGTTCTAACTTATATAACTTTTCCTCTGCCATGACCTATCGTAATACTACCGTTTCTACGTCTTGATCAGACAGCTTATTGTTGTAGTCATTCACATAATCATTGTGAAAAGACGTGTATTTATCTATACCGTTGAACATTTCGTTGGTAAGGCGTTCTGCCTCACCTTCTGGAACGCCTCTTTTTATTAAGTCTTGTTTGTAATACTCTCTTGATTGTTGTTTGTTTTGTGGTAAGTCATCGACGCTTTCAAAACCTAATTGATTTAAAACTTCTGGTGTAAATATTTTAGCCTCTTCGCTTTCGGCCCAACTATCTCTCCACTCATTCATTTTGCCTGCCAATTCACTGGCATTTATTTCACCATCAATCCAACGACCATACTGCTTAGAGTATTCAGCTCTTTCTGCAATAGCTTTTTTTCTAGCTATCTCGTTTGCTCTCCTAGATGTAACAATTATGAATTGGTTAGCTTGTTTTTCATTGGACAAACCAGCCACAGATGCTTGGAAAATAGATAGCTCTTTGTTGGATATAGCACCTTTATATGGTCCAACAATACCCAAAACAAAACCTATTTGAGTGTTTTTCAAAGCCTGCCTTGCGCTGATAGCCTCTTGATCTATGTATTGTCCTATGATGGGAACATCTTGCAGATATTCTTTTACGTTACCAGTAAGGTCTGCGGTCGCACCAAAACCCTCATCGGGTATTTGATTTTGTAAGTATTCAAACTTATCTAAGTTCGCATCGTTATCTATAGATACAGCAGATTTCTCTTCGGTTTGTTTTACCAGGTTATGTGAATCTGTGATAAATGCGTTTTCAACTTTTTGTGGACCCTGTTCACCTATGTTAAAAACATTTCCGTCTTTTTCTTCGACTCTTCTATAACCATCTGCAAGTAACGCATCTATCGCTGGCTTATCCTTTTCGTAGGCAGTGTCGGTAGCAAGTATAGTTTTGCCATCTGCGTCATACTTTCTATACTCAACCACTTTACCAAGTTTGCTTGGGTCTTTAATTAGTCTTTGAGTTATCAAAGAGTTATATAACTTATCACCCTCTCTGACATCATCAATCGCCATACTAGCGGCCTGCATTTTTATTTTTTCCATGCGTTCTAACTGAGCTTGTTGTCTTGCTCTTTCGTAGTCCGAAAAACTATTGAAACCCATGGCAAAACCCATGCCGATACTTGGAGCCTGTCCACTNGCCGCTTGAGCTGTTAAACCTTTTGAAATGCTTGTAGCTAAGTCAAATATGCTAGGACCTCTTTGTTGTTGTCCTAANGGCGATAACATCTCAACATAAGTTTGATAAGACTTACTAAAATCTGGAGAGAACCTTTCTTTGTTAGCCTCTAAAAACTGTATCTCTTTTTCTAGATCTGAAAGTCCTGCGCTAATCTCTTCTGTCATTAGACTGCTCTTTGACCTTGATTAAGAAAATTACCAAAAGCACCGAAAGCACCTAAACCTGTAGCTAAACCAGCTTGTAATGGGCTAGGGGCGGGTGTGAATTGTGTTGCGGTTTGGAACTGACCCGCAGGTGCCATACCAACAAACGGCATAAGTGATTGATATTGAGCTAATGGAGCCTGTTGTGCCTGTAAACGATTTCTTCTTTCAGCATCTAATCTTTGTTGCTCTAGTTGTTGTTGTTGTAGTCCTAAACCAGCTAATTGTGAAATATCTGCGGCTCTAGCCCTTTGAGCTTGTGTTCCTAAACCCGCAAGGTTGCCCGCTAAGTTAAATTGTGCTTGTTGACGTTGTTGTCCTATTTGTTGTTCTAGACTACCTAAACCACCTAAAGCACTGGCCAACTGTTGCTGTCCTGCCATTCTAGAGCCTGCTAAATTAGCCAAACTACCAGCCGCAGTCCTTCTGGCTTGTTGTTGTCTTGCAAACTCACCTAAACCTAGCCTTTGAGCCTCAGANAACCCACCAGAGCGAATACCACNTATNGCCTCTGCTAGACCCCTACCTAGGGCNTCTCGACGCTCTGCGGCGCNTAATCGAGCTCTAGAGCCAAATGCAGACTCGCCACCTCTAACAATATCTTGAGCTCTNGCCGCCATATCTTGNTTTTCGCCTTGCTCTAAAATATCGCTTATGGTTTGTTGAACCACTTGTTGTTCAAACGGATTATAAAACTGTCCTGTCAATCTAGGATCATAAGCACCTAAAGTTCCTCGTATTAGACCCTCAGATTCACCAATTCCAGATAAAAGACTACCTAAACCTGCTCTAGTCACACCAAGTCCAGCCAATCCAAGANCTCTAGCCCTATCTAGTCCCAAACCAAGAGAACTGACTCCAGTTCTGTAAGCCGTTTCTGCATCGCCTAAAAATCTATCTTGTATGCCTACGCCACTTCGGGCTAATTCTTGTGCTCTTATTTGGTCTGGTGTCAAACCAGCTACTTTTTCTTCTATTACTACTGGTTGACCTTGTTCATCAAAAAATACCTTTTCAGCGGCTCTCATGGCGCCTGGAATAAATCCACCTTTGCCGTCTAAACCAAATAAAAGTTGTTTTGTTATTGGATCTAAGCCTGTTTCAACCCTCTTTACAGACGCGGCAAAAGGTGCTCTACCACCACCACCAGAATATGGTGCTGGTGTAGGTGCTTGAATAGGAGGTGTGTTAGAAGTTGGTCTAACCGTAGGACTCGGTGCAGGCTGACTTACTGTTTGAGTTGGAACGTTTACATTTGGAAGTTTTACGGTTTGACTAGGCACGTTACTTTGAGTTGGTAATCTGCCCACACCAGTTCTCAACGATTGGTCGATTAATTTTGGTCTAATGTTGAATATGTTGCCAGAGCCTACACGAAAAGGAGCGTCCCTTTCAATGAGCTGTCTATTTAATTTAGGACCTATATTTCCAAACAAAGACATAATTACGCCCTTGGCCTAGCTTGTCCGCTAAAGGCCTCCATTAGTTGATACATAAGCGCAGTNCCATTTTCTCTATCTGGACTACCATTTGGTGTCAAAGTTAGAATACCGCCGTTATCTTGCATATTATAAGAACCTGCGCCACGAACCGCTTGTCCTGTCATAACAAATTCACCGTCACTTAACATAGCTGGTATGTCGTCGCTTGTTTCGGTTCCTGGACCATCAATACGTCCGTTCATCCTTTCAAAATCCTCCATGGCTACGTCACCGCCTTCGGCATAAGCCATCGGCATGACTGATCCGCCACCCATCATAGCTCTAGGTTGTCCACCTGTGAGTTCTGGGAAGGTATTAGCAGGCAATAAACCAAACTCAACAGGATTAGGTGGCTGTTGCCCCATCCTACGAGCTATTTCTGCCTCTATGTTGTATCTACCTGCGGCATCCATNGTTGTGACAGGAGTTAAATCTACTCCAGTTTGTCCTTTNGCCTCNTCATAAGCTAATTTACCTAGNCCTGCCGCTAACGCGCCAATACCACCTACTTTAAGTAGATTTCCTAGACCACCACCGCCGCCTCCTAAAATACCAGCTATGCCACCTGCGCCACCTGCGCCACCTGCGCCTCCAGCACCAGGTGTATATTGACCTTTTAGTATATCTTCTATTGCCTTAATTGGAGCTGGTGTGCGGCCCTCGCCACCTAATATAGCCCTACCTAAATTAAAGTTACCTCTTGATTGTGGTTGTGCATAACCAGACTGGATAAGGTTATCCATAATTTCTGCGTCTGTNTTACCTTCTGCTCTCAACCTTTCTACTCTTGTTTTTGCACCAGGCACACTAGATGCTATTTCATCTACCGTTTGCTGTTGTCCACCAAGAAAGCCACTAAGCGGTCCCCCGCCTAGTAGCCCCTCGAGAGAACCTAAACCTTTGCCTATATTCCCAAAACCACCAGCGGTGCCTTTGGCAATTTGTGATATGCCAGGTATTCCCGCAGACGCTAATTTACCAGAAATAAATGATCCCGCTTGACCTAGAGCACCACCAATGCCAGGTATTTTAGTGGCTAATCCACCGATGCCACCTAGAACACCACCCAACGCTGTTCCAACGCCTGGAACTAACATGGCTACTGGCGCTACCTTCTTTACAACTTTTTTTAATTTTTTACCTATCTTTTTGAAGAATCCAAACTCCTCTAGGCCAGTATTGGGATTGAGGCTTGCTATGCCTACACCTACTACGGCCTGCTCTGGATTTATGTCAAACTCATTGAATTTTTTTTCTAACAAACTTTCTAATACAGGATCTTCCATAAACTCTGGTGGTAAAACTATTTCACCAGGTCTAACGTGAGCCAATGCTGTATCTTCGCCACCACCTAACGCCGCGAGTTCTTGTGCAAACTCACCTAAAGGAGCTTGCTTCTGAGCNCTAATCTTTTCTGCTAAAGACAATAAACCTTCCATTTCCTCTGTGTCTTGTGAAGTTTGTGCTTGCTCTAAGATAGCCATTTCTTCGTCTGACATGACACCAGTGGGTCCTGGACCGAATCCCATTCTAGGTGNTAAACTACTTTCTGGCACTAAATCTCTTNGTAAATACATGCCCTCATCNCTATCATCNATGCCGTTNTGATTTGCGTCCCTAAACTCCANTGTTCTCGNAATGCCTGGCACCATTCCCTCTGGTAGAGGAGAACCGTCCGCCATTCTTGGACCTTGTGACTCAGCCATTTCTTGTGCGGCTCGTAAATTTTCAATTCTTTGTCGCAAAGACAATACTTCGGGGTCGGCTGGTAAAGATCTCCCAAACATTTCTAATTCTTTGTTTGATATTGCGCCTTTGGTAGGTCCTACTANGCCCATNCCAAAATCAGTTTGACTTTTTCTTAGCGCATCCCTTAATGCTGGTCCAACTTGTGGCGCTACGCCCATTCTTCCAGCACCTACCATGTCGTCTTGCATGGCCTGTGGCCTGCTTGCCATCGTCATAGCCCTTATCATATCGTCTGCGTTTGCCTTCATATCTATCCTATCGTTACTGTCACAGCTCCTATACTTGCAGTTGCAGATACACCTGTGAGGTATGTCTGGTGCTCATATAGGTTCCTAAATTCAGTTCCATCAAAGCCTTGGTGAACCTCTGTTGTAGAGTTAAATATAATCGCTCCAGTAGCGAATTGCAATTCGCCGAGCTCCGTATTTGTATAACTTCGTATAACATCTGGATCTTCCGCTCCTAAGTTTAACTCTAAAATTCTAACAAGTCTGTTAAATGTATCAACAGAAACATCAACACCCTGTGCTTGAGGAAGTCTGGTGGGTAATAATTTTGCCATTACCTACGCCCAGATTGTTGTATATCTAATCGCGTATCACCTAGCCTCCATTTATAATCTTTTCTATTAGCCTCAACGTTATCGTCATCTGACTCAAACCGTAATACAAACTGCCTAGTTCTAGTTCTAAGACTACCAAAAGTGGTGCTATTTCCTATTTGTGTTGTTGAGTCAGTGGTAAGCGCTTGGTTTACAAAATCCCTACGTTTTACAACCACATTCAAAGCTGGGCTTGTGCTAGTCCCAATATCGCTTTGAAACAATATATCGGGTATTATTTTTTTAAGAAATACAAAGTTTTCGCCATCCGTAATATCAATATCAGCTGATTCTACAAATACATTGTCCATAGAACCAGTGTCGTCGTTAGACCCCGTTTCGTGTTGATAAATAACTTTGCTAGATGATGTTTCACCTGCGGCTAAAGGTTTTTCGTTNATGCCAGGATTTAGCCACGAATACCTCTCTAGGGAACCTATGCTCCAACTACCTTCTTCATAATTATAAATTACATATCTAGATATTTCGTCGGTGCTATCTGTTTGCGAGGGATAAAAAAACCATATNTCAGAAAATTCCTCATTCAAACCTGCAAAACATTTGAAAGACTGATCTACGTTTAGATCTGAAAAAACATAATCTTGCACACTGCAATTCAACTTTTGCACAGACCCGTTGTAAAAATAAAATGCGTTTTTAGACATAAAAAACACACCATTTGGTGCATTTACCATGGCTTTTGGGCCTATCAAACCAGCACCCTCGTTGATTAGATTCATAGCAAACGTTAAAGGTGGTCCAATAAATTGCATACTGTAAAGAGATGTGTCTGTCCAAATTAAGACTTCTTGCCTTGATTTTATACCTGCTATTATTGAAGAACCGCTAGANAAACGTAATGAACCCGCAGAGTTTGTTGATAAGGGCTCAAATTCTAGTTCGTTTTCTTGATCCGAAAACGCAACTAGCATAGGGTCTATCGCCCCTGTTCTCGAACCGCCGCTCAATGGGTCGGCGCCTAACACTATTAAATGTCTATCTGTTTCAGAGGTAATAACTTGTAACGCTTTTGTGGGAACTTTGTTTGCACCAGTTATGCCAGATAGTTCGACAGCTCTTGTAGATAAGCCGTCGCTTTCGTCCCACTTGAAAATGCCACCATTTCTAGGATTTATTATTAAATCCTCTCCAAAATTGTCATGTGTCCANAATCTTAAATTATTAGTGTCGCTCAAAGCAGTCGCGGCACCCCATGCGCCAGCACCCCAAGTGCCAACCCCCCAACCAGTGCTAGGCACNAAAACATCTAAGCCAGAGTTTATTTGATAAANGGCGTCTGTTGCGGAACCTCCGTTACCAGAATCGCTTGCGTTTGCGGTTACAGTAGCGCCAGAACTATCTTTGGCAGTTATTTCGTAAGTATTAGCTCCCGTTACTAAGTTTATTTGATATTCTTGGTTCAGAACCGTGGCAGTAACATTACCACCTAAACTAACCGCACTAGAAAATGTCACAAAATCACCAGATACAGCGCCATGACTCGTTTCAGTTACAGTTATTGTCGAAGAACCGTTAGTTGCGCCGAAAGTTGTGGAGTTTGTTGATGATCTTCTTATGGGTGTTACATCATAGTAAACATTACCATTTTCAATGTAATATTTATTTGTTGTGCCGACACCAAGATATTGAGAGCCATCCAAAGCTATCCAAGCATGTAGAGCTCTAGGAGAACCTACTACGGTTGAGTCTATATATTTTTCCCAACCACCAATTTTTTCTACGCGGCCTTTTCTAAAACGTATAAAGTTGCCATCAACCCAACCACCTTCATTAGAATAGTCGGTTTCCTCTTTATTGATTCCTGGTCTGAAATTAACTTTTGTTAGTGGCATATCTAAATTCTACCATTTTAAAAATAGAATTAAGCCAATCTAATAATCGCACCTGTAGCTGTTGCACTAGGAAATACAATCGTAAAGTCACCAGCGGTGCTAGTTTTATCTCCACCAAAGTCAATAGCACAAACAGCCTTGTCACTATTAGTGTCGTTGTAGATCAAGCAACCTCTAGCTGTCACAGTTGCATTACTAAAAGTTAAATCAGCAAAATCACAAACAGCAGTTGTTCCAGAGGCCACTGGTGTAACATTTGTTAAAGCAGAACCACCAGAAGTATAGTTAGTTCCACTTGCTTGGCCTGTGGTAGTAAACGCAGTTGTTCCAGCACCCAAGGTGGCCGANGANGTNTANANCGCTAANTTNAAAGANTTACCNCTACTNNNAGTAAAGTTATGTGTTCCAACCAAAAGNTCTTGTTTGAAACTTGTGCATATTGCCGATGTAATAGCCATTTAAAGCTCCTTAATAATATCNGCCATGTCACNNTGGCCTTGTTTTTTTAACAAATTCACATAAGTCGTNTTCTTTGACTTAATTGCATTATTTATACTATGTAAGATTACATTATAAACTTGTGTTTGGAAAGCATGTGCCTGTTGTTTTACATGTTCTGGAGCCTCGTTTGAGTAATCACAAATTTTTTTGGTGGCTTGTGCGGCCCAAAACTCTGGCGTGTGACCTTCATTCTCTGTAGCGTGAACAGATATTTTGCCGAGTTCAAAAAGACTATCTACACTCATCCTTTGTATGGTTCTGGTGGCGCAACATCTTCATTGATTTTTAAGCCATATTTTTCTAATCTTTGATTTATTTCGTTGTAGGGTCCAATTATAAACTTACCTTCATGGGGTATTGCAACCAATGGCTTTTCTAATCTGTGAAAGCCGTAAAGTTTTTCTGTTGCAGGGACGTTAGAATCTAACACCGTAGATCTACCACTTATGCCAACCAATATGTCATTTTCCATACATTTGCTGATCCAAAACTCTACACACGCTCTACCTGCCTCGGCAAAGTGCATGTTTTCTTTATAGGAAAAATCTATACCAAATAAATCTATTCTACTCACTTTATTCCACAGTGCGAAAGCTATTGCGTAGGCTACTGTGTTGTTTAGATAAGCACACTTAGTAGCATTACAGACCTCTTCAACAGGGTATAAAACAGGGTTTTTCACTCTTTCGTCAAGTTCACAGGTGTAAATAGGGGTGTTGGTTTTAGCNAACAACCTTTTCATAACGTTGGTTTGTTTNCCTGCGTCCTCAGAGTCAAAAAACCTACTCGCAGGATCTAACATAAAAATTTTATGACATGGGTAAGTAGCCCCAGCTGAATTTATGCACCATACTTCGTCCCACGTTCTGCCGTTTTGTAAACCAATTGCAAAGTCGACTTGGCTTATACCAAGGCCAACTATTGCTATGTTTTTTCCTTTTAGGTTTTCGTTAGGATTTACTTGATTTTTGTTTTCTACTTCATCCACTAACTAACGCCAGTTCGCAGTAAGTCATATCTGTATTCATCTCTCGTTCCACGACCCTCAGATAATGTTTTCATACGCGATACCGCCTCCTTAAATCGACCCTCAAAGGCGGAAACGACATCGATGGGCTCTTTTAGNAAAATTGCCCCTTCTACTAACGTGCCATACAACAATGCGTCTGGATAATCCGTAGACAAAAATGTTGTGCCGCTGTCACTACCGCTCGTTAAAGATGCTGGTTTATGTAAATAGTGCAACTCTACCGTGTAATTACTATCGGGTATAGGTGCAACCTCAAAAGCTGTATCATCAAATAAAGAATAATATTTTGGTTGTCCTGTCGATGCTGTTCCTGGTGAATATTCTTTAATAAATGATGAGTGTTTAAAATCTAAATAGTCGTAGCTGTTGCTACTAATAACTGCCAAGCTGAATGGTGCATAAAAATCTGTTGGGGTCGCCAAAAACCGATTGCNAGATGTCAAAGTTCCTTGCACATTTTTACGTTGTTTAGGCAATTGAACNAAACTGAATATTCTATCTTCTGCCTCTGTGATAAAAGTAGGTAGCTGAGTNGTAAAAGTAGACTCAGATACTTGTAAATAGTCTTGAACAGCGGTTTTAAGTGTGCCTAAAGTAAAGCTCATGTTATTGTTATTGTTACTGCGCCAACGCTAGATGTTAAACCAAAAGTATTTAATTGTTCTCCGAGTTTACCATCGCCAGTNTTAGTGTAAACAACAAAAAAATTGTTGTCATCTTTTTGCTCTGGTCTTGCATTTCTAAGAGCCTGTGGATCTGTTGGAACTGGTCTTGGCATAAGTTGTGGGTGTTTAGGGTCAAATTGGTCTGGACCCACAAGCAATCCATCCCAAGTTTTTTTCATATCTTTTAACTTGTATCTAAAACCAGTAATGTCGCAGATACCGTAGGCATGTTTACCAGATGCAAAAGCCATTATGCGTTGTTATAACTCCTAATGTCTGGAGATATTCTAAAAGACGCTCTATCTTCGTCGGTAGATAAAGCGCGTGTGAACTCTTCTTCATACAAGCCCTTCAATAACGCAGTGCGTTCTGGAGCTCTTTTTAAAGATATGTAATAAGCCAAACCTGCGGCTAAACAAGGATAAAATCTAAAAGGCATATCCACCGTATTGGTAGCCGCGTCTGTATCGTCCATTCTTGTCAAAACGTTCATAACCAAAGTGTATGTGCTAGATTTGTCTGGAGATGGCCATACTGAAATTTTAGGTGTTATTTGTTTATTTATAAAATATTGATTTGGTTTGCCAGAGGATGATTTGTTTACGATATGCGAATATTCAGCGCGGCTTAACCTTGTCATCGGTAAATCTGTGGTTTCAGAACTTATAGTTTCTCTGATAAATACGTCTAAAACATCTATTGGTGCTGTTCCGTTAGTAGTATCAATATTGTATTCTGTGGTGTCTTTAACAAGAGTTACTGTCTTTTCTTGTATTGTCCATTGATTTAAACCTCTGTTTGCCCATTCAGCCAACATCAAGTTTAGACTTCTATTTGCTGATTTTAGATCATAACCTGTTCTTAGCTCTAAACCACAACGCTCAAAAGCCTCTTCTATGTATTCAGCTACGTCTAACTCAAAATCTTTACTATTCGATGTCGCCATCTTGGTCCTCCGTGTCGTTATACAAGTTATCAAAAACTCGATTTACGTCCAAAGTATAGTCTAAATCAGATTTTGAGTAATGTATATGAGCAGAGGGTCTGAAATCTGGCGCACCTTGACCGTATTCAAACCAAGCAGGGTGCGTTACTCTTACACGATTATTTGGCAAAGCCACTATGTTGCCAGTCCACTCACCTGCATCTAATAACTCTAGAACGTGACTTTGCTTGTGTTGTGCTGGATCGTCTGCTATTTCGCTTTCAGTGTAATCTACCGTAAACATATACCTAGCAGGAAAAAAATTACCGTCTATTTTTGCAAGCCAAGGACACGGTGTTGCCCTATCAATAACATACACGGCATGATGGTGAGAAGAACAATCCCAGGGTTGTGCATCATGCACGGCCATAGGTTCTGGCCATTCTTCAAATTCTGTATCGCCAACTAGAGCAGTTATTGGCATCCTAGCCCACATGGCGCCCCCATGCACTGTATCTTCGGGTTCACCGTCTGGAGCTATGCCTGTAAATATAACTTGAAAACTTAGACACCTGCATGGCATTGATGTAACACCAACAGCCATGGCATGTAAAAACTCGCCATGATATGCCTCATGGTTATGAGTGTATTCTCTTCTTACCCAACATTTAAAGTATGGGATATTTGAATGTAAGTACGCCACAATACTTTAACAGACTAACTTCTGCCGTATAAGCCTATATTACCTCTGCCATTCGTTCTTTTTTTGCCGCCAGTAGCTCCGCCCTTGGACATCATTTTGCCACCTCTTTTCATGCCTTTGGCTTTCATTTTTTTGCCTGCTTTGACGCCTTTTATACCTTTAGCCAAAGCTCCACCTTTAGACATCATTTTGCCACCTTTTTTCATGCCTTTAGATTTTACTTTGCCTCCGACTTTATAGCCTTTAGACTTCATTTTGCCGCCTTTTTTCATGCCTTTGGCTTTCATTTTATGTCGCATATTTACTCCTATGATCTACCGAATAAACCCATATTCGGTTTGTTTGAAATTATACCGCCTTTTGCGGCAAATGTTTTAACATTTGTAGGTTTACCACCTACCCCTTGTTTTTTAGCTCGTTTGCGTCTTACAGCTGAACGTATTTGTGATTTAGACATGTTCCTCGCTTTAGATCTTGGCACACATTTTGGGTATTTTCTTTTAGAACCTTTTGTTGAGGCTCTACCACATGCTTGAAACTTGCCGTCTTTTTTTGGCGCACCTATGTCGACCCAATCGCCTTTTGGACCTTTACCGAACCATTCTTTTAAAGACATTATTTATATTTTTTACTTTTAACTTTGCGACCTTTGTTTTTGCCACCCGTTCTAGCTATTAAACCACGGGCTTTTGCTTGGGCTTTTTCACTAAATCCTAATTTTTTGCCAGATTTAATTTTTTTCCTAATTGTACTAACTTTTGCGACCATGGGTTTTTCTTATTTGCTCTTTGCCTTTTTTAAATACATTAGCTATGCCTGTTTTGCCCATAACTTTTGCTCTTTGCTCACCGACAGTCAATATCTGTATTTTTCTAGCAAAAGGTTTTTTTATTCTTTTAACTTTATTGACCGTAGCAGTAGCATCGGCCATGGTTTTGAATTTNATNCTTACAGTATCTTTTGGATTTTCGTCTGTATATAGACGTCTACCAGAACCTTTCGGCTTTTTACCAGTCCCTACCTTTGGATCTCTTTTCTTTTTTGAGCCTTTGCTTACAGACTTGCCTATGCTACTTCTGCTAATAGCCATAGTGTTTAACTTCTAGGCACCTTGGTAGGCTTACGTTTGCTATCCATNATTGCGCCACAACCCCTNGCTTGGAGCATGACAGCACCGCCNCTTTTCATAAANCCCATTTTGTTTCGCACTCTAGTAGGTAGTTTTGATAAACCTTTGCCCTTATTACCAGCTGGTATTGGNTTTAAATTTTTATTATTTACNTCGCCACCTGCCGCTTTTTTAGCACCTTTATATTTACCGCCCATNCTTTTGTATTCTTGAACCATGTAANCANNTGCGTANGCGCTNGGNNANACATCAAANTTNGCTTTNGCNTTTGNTNTNGCCTTTCTGTATAANCTAGGGTTTGCTACATTTGAAGGAACTTTTGATTTAGCATCACCGCCTTTGCCAAATTTGACCGCTTTTAGGGTTTTAGCTTGCTGTGCATGCGTTTTGCTTGCTTTTTCTAGGCCTTTGATTACTTTATTTACTTTCTTTTTTGACATAATATTTACCAGTTTTTACAAGACCAATAACCAGCTGTAAAGACATCTTTCTTTTTTTGCACTGCATCACAATTATGCCTTGCTCTAAAAGATTTCCGTCTGTCTGGTTGGTCTTTTTTTATTGACATTTTCGGATCGCCATACCTAACAATTTTCACTTGATCGCCTTTTTTAGCTAGGACTGCAAATTTTTTGCTACCGCCAGGCGTTCTTTTTTGTTTGTTATAACCAGGAAAAGACTCTCCGCGGTAGGTAAGCCTACCGCTAGAGGTTCTTTTGACATCTTTGGTTGTAGCCATAGATTAGTCGTATTTTTTTATCAGCTCCAAAATTATCATATAACTATCACCGCTAGAGTGTCCAACTGTTGTGAAGTCTAAATCACCAGTTTTGCCAGAGCCCGCATTATTGGGTATAGCAGTAAAAGTATCATAATATTCGTCGCCTGTTGAATCAGCTGGTAAGCCAATAGCTAGAACGTTTGTACTTGCATCAAAGTCTATTTTGACGGACATGCCGACACAAGACCACCATATTCTTTGAATATGAACCTCAGTGCATGCTTGTCCTCTTGCATTTGATCCTAAAGCAGAAACGTCTACTTTTTTTACAGCAGATTCACCTGTACCGTCCGAAACGTTAGTGAACCGCAAAACAGCAGTTCTTTCACCATCTTGTATGGTTTGAGAGGTTACTGCGTCTGCCATATTATCTCTCTACGATTGCTGTAACATAATCAATAGTCATGGTTTTAGCCGCGGCCTCACCGTTCTGAATACCGAAAGATACAGTCAGTTCTTCGTCGGTTGGTAAATTTGTATTTACAACACCTACTGGTTCTGCATTATTTACTGAATACTGAACCAATGAAGTTATAGGATCTATGAAAAATGCAACAGTAACAAAAGTATCGTCTGCCATGGTGTGAATGGCTGTCGTATCTGTTGAGGTGCCGTCTTTTTCAACAATAAAGTCTAGGTTTGTATCACCGTCGTCTTTAATAAAGAAAATACCGTCTGAAACCGCTAACGGAGTAGTATCGGTAATTTGTAGGCCCATGACAAAATCAGATTGTGTAGCGTCGCTAACTTTGAACCTGGCTGAAAAATAAGCTCTTTTTGAGCCTGTAATTAAAAATGACTCGCCTTTTAACTGTAAAAAGTCTAAGTCATTATCGCCTGCGGCATTAGTTAGCAAAAGTTGTCCGCCAGCACCAGAAGTAATTGCCTCTGTTGCGGACCCTGTGCCTGCCTCTGTTGTTGTAATTGTCCAATCACCACTGTTATAGGTCATAAAATCATTAAAATAACCATAGTGTGTTTGGTCAGAAGGTAAAGGCATAAACATCGGTTGATCTTTTTTTGCCTTAGTTGCAACGGTGTTACCCGCCCATTGTATTTGGTTTTGGAAATGTGGATTAGCCATTATGAACTCCTTTGTTTGTATTAATGGAAAGCGACAAGTCGCCCCTCATCAAGCTAATTTAATTATTGTTAATCAAATACTACTACTTAGGAATTACTTAATCAAGTATGGCAAGACGTAAATAAAGTCTGGTTCTTGCAAAAAAAGTTTATTTTTGATTATTGATTTTTTTGAAATGCACTCTTACAAAGTATTTTCTTACTAAAGACACTAAGGTAAAGACTATGGTTTGAAACACAGCTGTTGTGATAATACCCAAGCCTATCCACCTAGAAAATGAAATGACGGCTAACGCTACAGGAAAAGCCATGAAAAAACCCACGCTAACGTCTGCGACAGCCTCTTTTGCCGCAGACTTATCTATGGAGTTTTTCAAAGTAAATCAAAATCTTCCATAGTTTCTTTTGTTGGAACTTTGTCCAAATCCTCAAACACGCCAATGGTTATAGAGTATGTTTCCAGATTTACGCCATTCTCATCCTCAAAACCATGTTCTAATAACATTGGTTGTAAAACTTTGTTAGTCGCAACCTTTTTTTGAAAGGCTATCTTTCTTGCTTGGTTCGCAAGTTTGTTTGGTAGTTCTTTTCTATTCATATTTTTACCTTTTTATTTCTGTAGAAACCATTTTCTACATACCCATCATACTAAATATACAGATATTTGCAAGTTTTTATACATATATATACACATTATTTTTGACAAAAAAAAGGGTCCTTTCGGACCCTTAATTTGAAATACTTGAGTAATAAACGGTATTTCTAATCGTTCAGTTTACGCACCTTGTGATCCGTAGATTCCTCTCCAATCAGAGAAACCGAAGGAATATCTCTCACGCGCTTTGTAACGTATGTTGCCAGTTGTGAAATCTGGTTCCATGGATGTTTCCATGCCAGTTCTTTGGAACATTTTAAGGCCTTCGCCTTGTGCTGTTACAGAAGTCAAGATGAAGTATGCATCTGGGTCATTTAGATAATGATTTACTGAATAACCGCCAGGAAGAACACCAGTGTTTCTTATAGCGTTAATATCATTATCAGCTGTTCCAGTTCTGCCTGGTGAGTTGAGTATTCTATCTGCAACAAAAACGAGTTGCGGAGGAATTATCATCTTATCAGCTTGCACGGATATGGTTAATCCTTTGTCATCTGTGAAAGTAGAGATACTAATTAGGTCGTCCTCTAATGAAGTTTCATTAAGGTCGGCCATAGTTGTTGCTCTATTAGCGGCTGTTCCACCACCTGCAAGNGGGTGAGCAGTGTTAATTAGAGAAACACCATCTCCTCCAGTAAAACTGGATGAAAAAGCGTTATTCAACACATCAGCACCTTTAACCTCTTTGGTATGAGCCATAGATTTTGCTAGTGCTTTAACGTATCTTTTCCCCAAGGAGTCGTATAAATTATCCTCAACTGCTTCCTCAGTTAAAGCAAACGCTAACGCCACTGTATCGTGGGTGTAACGCGCACTGAAACTTTCAGATGCGTTGTCAAAGCTAACGCCTTGACCCTCGGTTTTCGTTGGCGCAGATCCGAAACCAGTAATTAATACTTCTTCTTCAAATGCGCGATTAGAGTCCTCTATAGAGAAGATTTCTTCGTATTCACGATCGTATTCATCATAGTTAAGACCAAATAATGAATTTAGACCTGGTTCTAGCTCTTTTGCTAGTTGAGCTCTTGATATTGCCATTATTTACTCCTTANGCTANGCCAGCACCTTTTTGTCCCATGATGTGGTTTTGAATCACACAAAGAACATTGGTGTTGCTTGATGCTACGTCATCGTTATCGGGATCCTCGGAGATGTCAATACACTTGAGAGGTAACGTTGCGGTCGTAGCACCAGTAGTTACGTCTAACTCAAGATTGGATCTCCCAGACTTAGTATCGCCAACAGGTGAACCGTCCACGATGTCAAAGTTTCCAAACAGATCTGCTACAGGAAATGTATCGTCTGCTTGCACTTCAAACACCACGTTAGGGTCATCTATGACGCTTGCGATTATATCACTAGCAGAAATACTGCCAGGATAATGNTTTTTGAAAACTTGTTCGCCTGTGGTTGGGTCGGTGTATTGAACACCGTTAAACACTCCGACAATCGGAACAGTACCAGTTGCGGCGTGTCTGCCAATTACACCAGCTGTCAGTTGAGTTACAAGATCGCCTTGAAAAATTGGAGTTGTAGCTCCACTTGCGATTCTATATCTCGATTGACCGCCAGAGTATGGCGCTCCACCCATCATACGAACAGGTTTGCATCCAAATGCGCTATCTTTATTAGCCATTTTTTGCTCCTATTTTATGCTGTTACTTTTTCCCAAAAGTAACATTCGACTCCCTTTTTGAATCATACTGCACATAACGGCTATCTTTGCGAGTTTCGTTAAACATATTGTTATCCAAAGCCTCGCGTTTTTTAGCAGTTTGCCCCTCGTAATAAGCGTTACGCTCATTCTTGGTTTCTACAGGAATTTTCGCTAAGAGTAGTCCATCATTATAAACAATGCCAGCGTGTCTGCCTTCGTCCATAGTAGGTAAAACAAACTCTGTGGGTAAGTCAGTTCCTCTTACGAGCTCCCAACCTTCTCTCAGTCTTTTGCTTACATTACTCCTGTCCTCTTGTCCCAACATAGATTCTCTTATCCAACGATATTCATATCCATCTGGGGGAGGTGGGGTTTCTAGCTTTCTAACTGGCCTCCATGGTTGTCTACGAGTGTTATTAGCGTGATTCTCGGATTCACGGGATTGTCTGGTAGTAGTTACTTTTTCTTCGGTCATTTTGCCTCCCTATTAGCTATTTTTTGTTTTTCTTTAGCAACAGATTTTAACCACGCATCTTCTGTCATGTTGTGTGGTTTCAATCCTCTAAGACGCTCTACTTCCGATTTAGAGAAAGTTACACCGTTCTTTTTGCCTTGTGTTTTTTGTCGACCTCCGACAGAGGTTGAGGCGACTCTTTGCACAGCGGGTCTACCTTCTGATTGCTCGACATTATTACCAGAACTTTGCAGGTCTGGATAAACTTTATATACACGACTATTCAGCTGATCGTAATAATCTTGAGAATCAGCCTCATAGCCTTCGTTGATTAAATTNAAATGAGTAAAATATGCAAATTGAGTAGCTTGTTGGTTGGTTGGGTCAATGTCGTCGCCATACCAAGGATTTTGTGCATGCCACTCTTGCGCCTCTCTGGTTGGTTTTGGCGCCTCTTGTGTTTGAACCGTGCTTGGTTGTTGTGGAACAGGTTGTGGGTTTTGGAAAGTTTGTTGCTCTGCCTGTTGTTTTGCTACTTTCAGTTTTTCTTTTTGGATGCTTAGATCACTTTTGAGTGTATCAGCTTTGCTAATTAGTTCTGCATCGTTAGATTCTATTGCCTTTTTATATAAATCATCTGCTTGTCTTTGTTTAGCGTCTAAAGCCTCTTCNTCTTTCACTAAAAGTTGCGCTTTTACTTCTCTTTGGGATTGCAAGATACTTGCAGTTTCCATTTCTTTTTGCGCTAACATTTGTTCAAGCCTGGCGGCTTTTTCTTCTGCCGCTCTATTTCTTTCGTTTAACTTGTTTATTCTTTTGGAAACACCTTTAGTGTAATTTTCAAGTTCATCATCCGTCGAAACGTCTGATTTAGTCTGTTGTTCAGCGTTTTCTACTACCTCTACTTCAAGTTCTTCGGCCTCTGGCTGAACTTCTTGAGCATTTTCTTGTTCATTCATCATAAACTCACTATGTCATCTGGATTGAGTATGGTGGCTATAACCTCATCATCATTGATAATTCTTACCTCTGCACCATCTTCAAGTTTAAACCTAGAGCCAGAGTAACGCCCTATTAAAACCCATTGTTTTTCTTCGCACCACGGTTTGTCACCGTATCTTGCTTTATCGTTGTAGCATTGTGGACCCATTTTAACTACATAAGCTACTACGGTAGCCAAAGCCTCTCTGTTTACAGTTTCTTTAGCTAATACTATNCCGCCTTTTGTTTTTGCTTTNCCNGCGTANGGNANNACCAACATNCGCCAACCTGTNGGTTGTGGCATGCGGTCTAATATTGATTTATCTAAAAGTTCTGGATCTAAGATTCTATCTTCTATATCTATGTATGCGTCTGCTATTTTTTTAGATTCTGCCATTATTAACTTTTATTTATGTCACTAAGTTCGTTTGCAATATAGTATAAAGCGTTTAGCTCGCCTTGCAAATATTTATAATGTTCCATATCCTTTAATCCACCAGACATGAGTGTTTCTTGTATTTGTTTTTCTCGATCATCAATGATACTTTTGACTTTATCGAGTAAATAAACCTCATCCATTATTTTTTGCTTTTAGCTGGTCTACCTCTTTTTTTTGCTGTTGCCTTTTTTGCTGGTGCTTTTTTTGCCGACTTTTTAGGAGGGCTTTTCTTTGGTTTTTCTACAACTTCTGCTACAGGTTTTGGATTCGGGACCACTCCGCCCGCATCTATAATTTTTTGCTTGGCCGCTATTCTTGCGTCACTTGCCTCTTTTTTAGCTTGCGCCTCTAGAACCGCTTTAGCGGCATCTTGCATTTCTTGTGCTCGACGTTTTGCTTTTTCATGTTTTAGCTTTGTCACAGCCTCTAGTTTGTAAGATGTTGTCATGTTATCTCCTAAGTTTACTCTCTATTTCTAACAATTTTAGATCTGCATTTTGGCGCAACCTATCAATCGCTACTTCGAGTTTATCATCTGCAATTGATTTTTGCACTTCTAGNCGTCGTTTTTGTATATCAGAGTCCATAAGTTTTTCTTGAGCTCTTTGTTCTTGTTTAGCAACAAACTTGCTTGCGTCCATATCAAGTTCTTTATCTTTCAAAGCCAATTCAGTTTTTCTTATTTCCACAAGAGGATCTTCGCTAGTGCCTTGCCCAATAGATTGGAGAAAGTCAGAAGTTAGTTGAGCCATAATTGGAGCACTAAATTGGTCTAAAATCATTTGTATTTGCAAACCAATCTGTTGAGCCTCTTGCGGAGAAACTTGTTGCATTTGCCCTTGGACTTCTGCAATTCTCATTTGTGTTTCCTCTGGTATTTGTTCTTGTGCTAATTGAGCTGATAAAAACTGTAAGTGTTGCATGCAGTGACTTATTATAATTGATTGAATTTGTGGGTTTTCTTGAACTATGCTAGTCAAAAATAGGCTTTTGTGTGTGTCTAAATGTGCTTGATGGTTTTGTTGTTCAAATGCTTGCGCTGGTTGACCCATAAGTAAGCCCGAATTTTCGATACCAGCATCAATAGGTTTGGGGGTCATATCTGGCGGTGGCTGTATAAGCGAATCAACATTATCTACACCTAAAGCAGAATACATGCGACGGTAGGCCTCATAAATACCCATCGGACCATGCACGTCGGGAGCTGATTGAACCATTTGTAATAGCTCTTGTGCCAACGTTACTCTTTGACTTTGTGAAAAAATGTTTGGATCAGATACAGGTATGACGTCGATACGTCCGTCGAAGTCCATGCTTTTGATTTCTTGTGACCCCGAACCTACTGCAAACTCATACACAGGCGGTAGATATTCAGCAAAAACCTTAGAAAGTATTTGGAACTCCATTTTTTGTGCGTAGTGCAATCTTTTATGTATTGCAGACATAACCTTGGTTCCACGTTCTAAAAGAGCCACGGTCGTTCCGACAGGCATGGCTTGGTTCATATCACCCACATTCATATCGGCTATTGCGGCAAAACGTTTGCCAGAATCGACTAACAAGCCTAATAATTGCATCAAAACACTGCTAGGCTCTTTTATAGGTAAAGGTATAAGGTTTTCTCTTAGTGAGCCTCCTGTTGTATCTATATCTCTAAACTCACCTGGTTGTAAAGGCTCGTCCTCATCTCTAATACGCATACCCCTAGCTTTAAAACCAGCTGGTAAATTAGCTAAAGTTCCGCTATCTATTAATTGTCGTAAAATCGAGGTAGATGCTTTAGAAAGTCCTCCTATCATGTGTGACAACCCTAGCCCATAAAAACCCAAGCCTGGCAAAAATTTGTATTGCACAAAATAATTTATTTTGTTTTTCAGAGGGTCTGTTTCTAAAAAGTTTCGTCTGATAGATAAGACTGTTGAAGAGTCCTCATCTATTGTCACTATGTAAGGTAATTTTAAGCCTGTGCTTTGTCCGAGTTGGTCTAAATCTTCAAAACCAGGAATATCCAATACGGTATGTATCTCATATATGGTTCTATTTCTGTCCTCTTTATAGCTTGGCTCAACACCCTGTATGTCGTCTATTGCTTTTTCGATTTCAGATTCACTGTCGTCATAAGTTTCATCACTAATTTCAACATTTGCATAAAAACCAGTTAGTTGTTGTTTTTTTACCTCATTNAAAGACATGCTTATGGCATGTGTAATTCTNTCTGCGCTTGATATATCCGAGGCCTCATAAGGAACTATAAGATCTTCTGGTGGTATAAATTTAGATACAGCTTTTCCTGTTACTGCATCATAATAAACTTTTTTAAAGGCAGAGCCAGCTAAAGGTAAATAAAACAGTAACATATCAAGTTCTGGGTCATAGTCACTCATTACATTCATAATGTAATAATTCATAAACTCTTGGACTCTCTCAGCTTGATCTTCGGTTTCTATGGTTCTTGCACCAATAATCTCAGTTTTAACTGGACCTTTTGGGGGTAACATTTCTTTATAAGCCTGTGCTTGAAACTGAGTTACAGCCTCGGCTAAAATCGGGTGGATTACACCAGAACTACCCTCGAATGGTTGTGATCGTGATTCATCAAACTTCATGCCTAGATATTTCAAACCGTCTGTATAAGTTTTTTCCCATTCAGATCTTGATTGTTTATCGGATTTTATGGAGCTGATTAGGTCAGAGGATATTTTTTGTAAAGTTATTGGGTCTATAAATTCGACTAGATTGGCATTGAAATCCATTTGAGGTGGTTCTGGTTCTACTATTTCTTCGTCTAGTAAAACCTCTTGCTCATTTACTAATATTTGTGCCGCATTAGCTATTTTTTCTTGTCGAGTTTCTTCTGGAAAAACCTCAACCGCAGTTGATTGATTTTCAATATCTGGTGAGTTTTCTGCGTCTAGTACTTTTTCAATAGCCATTTAATGTATCACCTTTTCGTCATTTTCAAGGTCGCCGCACTGAATAAGATCCTCTAATTCTCCCAAAACTTCCAAACCTTGCGACTCTGCTATAAGGTCAGCATCGTTTGCGTTTTGAGCATATATATTAGGTCCATCATACTCTTTGCCGTCATGGATAAACTTAGTTATAAATATCTTCATTAATAATATACCTGTCTGTTTGATTTTAAAAGTCTTACCTCGTCTTGGTAATCCTCTTCCAAAGAAACGAAACCACCCTGTCTGAAACGCATCAAGGCCATTGTAGCACTATCACAATAGTCGTCATAATCACCATAAGGGAAAGACGCCATCTCTTCTATGACCTCATCTGCAAAATCATGTTCTGGAGCCCAGACCATTCCAGACTCAAAAATAGGAGCTACTGAGTTCATTCTTGCTATTTTATCTTGACCACGGCTTGGTGAGTAAGCAGTCACAGGAATACCCATACGTCTTAATTCGTGCGTTAATGGTGTACCAGACGCTTTAGCCTCTATCAAAACACAATCTGGCGTCCAATATCTGTATTCTTCCATAGCCATCCTTTTTAGTTCTGGAAAATCACATCTAACTCTTTTTGCATCTAGAAGTATGATTGCATCTGCTGTTTCGTCACCAGCATTAAATATCGCCCAAGTTGTGATAGCCGAGTAATCAGCTGTTTCTTTTTTTGAAAAGGCAGTATCGTAACTCTGTATCACATAAGAAAACGGCGGTATATCGTCATACTCCCAACGTCGCCACCACTCCCTTTTTACTATAGAGCCCTCTTCTGCTGTGGGGTTTTGCATCCACTGACTGTTCCATTTAGATATAGGTAATGATGCCTTTACACCTAATAATTCGTCTTTTTTCCAAAATTCTGGCCATAGAGGATTATCTGATTCGGGCATGATTGCAGGGAACTCAACAACTTCCCATTGATCTGCGTTATCTTCGCCTTGTTTTTGTAATACTTTTCCAACCAAGTCTTTAGTAGACCAACGCGTCATAACTATGACTATAATTCCGCCTGGTTGTAAACGTTGTCTAGGTCCAGAGGTGTACCACTCATAAGCAGATTCAAGTGATTTAGGTGAAAGTGCATCTTGCTCTGAATGTGGGTCATCAATAACCAAAAGGTCTGCACCACGACCTGTGATTGCACCACCTACACCTGCCGCGAAAAACTCTCCGTCTTGATTACTTGTCCAGCGACCTGCACTTTTGTTATCAGCTTGTAATTTTGTATCTGGAAATATGTGTTGATACTCTTCGCTATCAATAATATTTCTTACTTTACGTCCAAAACGGACAGCAAGTTCAGCTGTGTGTGTTGTTTGTATTATTTTTAAGTTACCCCTTCTGCCCATCATCCAAGCAGGAAAAAAGGTAGACGCAAATTCAGATTTTGAGTGTCTTGGAGGCAAACATACTATTAGTCTTTTTAATTTGCCGTCTGCGATTTTATTAAATTTTTCGGATATGATTTTGTGGTGTCTGCCTTCTATAAACTCTGGCCACATGTGTTTTACAAAGCCCATAAAGTCTTTTTGACANGCATCTTGCTTATCTAGTTGCTCATATCTATTGAGTAAGGCTACAGCCTCAGCTTTGTCTTGTTCCGACAATATATCAAAATCTTTTAATGAAATATCACTCATATTTATAAAGTCGGGCTAGGCAATTAGGTAGTGACATAGTAATCACCCAACCCTAAACGTTTTCACGTCTAAGGCAAGTATAAATTAAGAATAACCACACACAAAATTATCAACAAAGTTAGAAAACCTACAGGTAAATATCTAGACCTCATGCCAGTTAGGATCTCCTGCAAATAACATTGATTCTGCCAATCTTCTTCTTTCCAGACCTTCTAAAACTTTGCCGCCAGCCTTATTCCACCTTTTCATTTGTTGCGGTACTTCATTGTATTTTTTTTCATTGAGAACCTTGAGCATCGTACTCGAATTTAGGTTTGTGGGGCCTAGATTGTATGTCCAGGCTACAAGAGCATCAAACTGGTTTTGATCTAGTTGCACTTTTACNGCGTCATTTACATATCCGCCATACTCTTCTAGTTCTTCTTCAAGCCAAGCCTCTGCTTGCTCTTGTGTGCATGTATCGCCCATTTTTACGTTTTTTGTTCTACCATACGCAATTGTAGGCACGTCAACCGCGTCTAAATAAGCCTCCAGCTTACATCCTTCAAATTTTTTAATTAATGATTTACCTTCTTCTGATATGTGCATTTTATTCTCCCCATTTTTTTGTTTTAGTACCGCCGTGATAATCGACAGCAAGGTTTTCTTTTTTGAGCAAATCAGCGATATTTCCTTTTTCACAAAATACATCGCCTAATACCCTACCATATTTATCGGTTCCATAAGATTTAAGTGTTATATCACCTACTAACCATTCTTTTAATTTTTGTTTTGCAAGCAATCCTAACTTTTTTTCTTTAGCTCTTTCTGGATATTTTTTTATATTTATTCTGGATTCTGGTGTATCAATACCATTTACCCTTACTGCTTTGTTGTGTAGCTGAACTGAAAAACCTAAGTCAATAGTTTCTAATCGTATTGTATCGCCATCGGTGACGGATTTAAGTTTGCATTTGTAGACAAAAGCGTCTGGTGATTTACTCACTTTTTGGTTGCTCCATGGTGACTTTTCTATAATAAACAACAACGTCTTTGAGTTCAGTAATGTACCTTTTTATTTCTTGCATGTTGTAAGCCATAACTTCATAGTCTGGTATGGTCATGGCTAAAAAAACTAACTCACCCTCTTGTTGTTCAATTCTAGCTAATTGTTCTTCCCAATTATCTGGAGTCACTGCAATCCACTGAGGTTGTTTGAGATCTATCTCCCTAGGCATAATAGGTTGAACTATTTGCCTTTCCAGAGGTTTTGCAGATACTTGAATTTGCTTAGTCGGTAGCAGACTGCAATTGCAAACCACTATCGAGGTCATCAACAGTATTGCTAATCTCCTCGATGTTTTCCATGATATGTTTTGTACCATTATTTATTTTTCTCTCCATTTCTACAGGATCAGCTAAAATTTTAGCAGTTAATTCGTAATTTTGTATGAACTGAGTATAACGATTGAGCTCTCTTTGGGCCGCTTGACTTTTTACGGTTAGATCTTGAAGTTGTTGTGTTTGTAGAACAAAATCTGCTTGTAGTGTGGCTATAGCCTCTTCTTGAGTTGCAACAGCTCCTTCTAGGGCTAAATTGTTAGCCTGTAATATTTGGTTTTGGCTATAGAAATAGTAACTTGCCATACCTAAAATCAAAATTACACCTATTAGAATTTGTTGCATCAAATGTCCTCTATTATGTAGTTCAGTCCGCCAGCACTTCTATACTCTATAATTTTATTATCGAGATTGCGAAATTTTAGGTGATTTTCTTTTTGCACAAGTATCTTTTTGCTTGTGTAGACTCTATCGTCCGCGTCACCATATTCTTTGTTGAATGACACTCGTATTTGGTAACGGTGTTGAAATAAGGCTAAAAACCAATCAATGATTTCTTTTATCTTCATAAAAATTTGTCACCATTTTTTATGTTATCAGTTTGCTAGAGGATTTTTGTCCTTATCTTCTAATTCTTCTATGTCTATCTGCATGCGCTCAACACTGAGTGTTAAGGTAGCAATACTAGCTTTCAAGTCACTATTATCTGGTATGACGATACTATCTATTGATTTATTCATGTACTCAACCGAGGTTTCTATAGCGGCAAACCTTTCTTCAATTATTTTTTGTGCATCTTCGGCATCTCCAATACCACCAATTTGTGCCTCCAAGTTTTCTAACCTATTTACATAAGTTGCACCTGTATAGCCAAAGCCTGCTAAAGTAGCTATGATTGATGCCAAGGCTATTATTTGTGCCAATTTAGATTCTAAAAAATTCATAAGTTCACCTGCTCGTCTAAAATGTTTTGCATTTTATCTATGCTTGTATTAGCTAGATTGTAATATGCTCCAGTATTATCTTCAATGTTAGAATTGTTGTAGATAATTTTGCTTTCATACCAGACGTTTTGATCTGGAACTGTGAAATTTTTGTATCTGTCAAAACCTGGAACATATCCTAGATAAGCAACAAAAGCGGTTTCATCGGAGTATTCACCCGACTCTTGCTGTTGTTGGTCCATATCTTCTTGTTCTTGTTTTATATTATCAGCTACTATTTGGTCAGCTATTTGGTCAGCCTCGGATGAGGTCATAACGCTAGATGTTGCAGATAATATTTGACCTTGTATGTCATTTATTTGCACATCGGACATAACTGAATTATCTAAAGTTACTAAAGGTGTTATGGTTATTGACGTGCCACCTATTGAATTGGCCCCGTCACTCATTTGTAAAACAGTATTGTTTTGAACATTCGCTGACAATATTTGGTCTGATATTGAAGGCGATGAGGATGTGCTTATACCGCCGCTCTGACTAACTTCTGAGTTGCCTGCGTTATTTTGTGTTGTGTAACTGTCAGTCGCAGTCCGTAATGTTTGTGAAACAACACGCAAAGCTCTCGATATACTGTTGCCTTTGGGATTTTCTTCAAATGTTTCTACGACCTCATCGACAATTTCTTCTTCTAACAATTCTTCTATTTGTTCTTCTATATCTTCCTCGACCAGCAGTTCTTCTACCACTTCCTCTTCTATAATCTCTTGGATTATTTCTTCAATCTGTTCTTCTTCGCTTAATTCTTCAATCTCTTGTAATATTTCGTTAGTAGTAAATATCTCAATTATTTCTTCGGTGTCGAAAACATCAAGAGTTTCAATATTATTTACTAAAGGCACACTATCAATAATCGTATCTAATGAGTCAAAAACATCTATTATTGGATCTATATAAAATTCTTCGTCGCTAAATCCGTTAAAATCAAACTCTTGAAAAATATCCTCTTCGCTAAAATTCTCAATAGGTTCGGTATATAAAATTACCTCTTCCTCTGTAATTTGATATGTTTCGGGCTCATCGAAACCGTTTTGTGTAACCACAACAGCAATAATTTCTGGTATGTAACCAGAGCAAGTTGGGCTGTATTGTGGGTCTTGGTCACATTCAAAATCGCGCAAAGCCTGTTCATAGCCAGAACACTCAGTAGAATATAAAGCATTTATGTTGCACTGTTGTGTTAAATATGCCTCTGCATATCCATCACAAGAACTATCGTTCAAAGGATTACTGCAATCAATACCGTTGCCAGCTCCAGAACCGTACAAGCTACCGCCATTTTCAAGAAGTGTGTTAAATGACACAGCGTTCCAGTTTTGGTTTACACATGTGCTAGAGTTTGTGGTTCCAGTGTTGCACTCATCGTGATATAGATAGGTATATGAGTTATCTTTGTTAGAACCTACCTCACCTATTAAAACATCATGGTTGATAATATCTAATTCTCTATAACGAAAATCAAAAGAGTTATTATTCCAAAGTATTACCTCAAAGCTGTTATCTGAATTACGGTTGTATTCTCTCATACGGTACCATCCAAAGATCATCTTTGAACTATCACCCCAAGATTTCATCCTAGAATTATTATCTCTGATTAAATCAGTCCAGAATGGATATAGCGTATAAGTGTGTTGTCCGTTGATGGGGTCTGGTGTGTAATCATTACAGTAGTTGCCAGTGCTACCAAAATGCAAACACCCATTTGTGGACATTCTAGCTTGTGAAAATGTAGAGCCATAAAAGGTAAAATTGAAAGAAAGATCTATTGCAGGCGATACACCGTCGTCTACAACTTCATAAGCTAATTCGCCTTGAAAATTGTTAGCGTTATCATGTAAGTCATATAACGGTTGATTGGCCTCGTAGGNGTATTGACTAAATATATTTTGTGCAAAAAGCCCAATTAGGACAACGCATGAAATTCTTTTTTGCATTGTCTATCCGTTTTAGTTTTTCGCGTGTAGCCTTTTTTTACAAAACCTACAACATCTTTTTTNATTTGACTTCGTTTCGGGTTGGCCTCTGCTGTGCATTTTCTAATGTAATCTGCCTCTACTTCTTCCACATCTGGTCTTTTGTGTGGGTTTTCTTGCCATAATTGTTGAGCCTCTTTACCTATCTTGCCCTCATAAGGACATGGTGTTCCAGCCATGTTCATAGCCTTAAAAACCCTAACGTCTTGACATAATATTGATACAGCCGCTACTTTCATGCCCATATCGTAAATATATTTACTTAGCTTTAATCTTTCACAATTTTGGTCAACTACCGCTTTACCGCCAGATAGTCCAAACACTTGCCCTTGAAACGCGCCACTAATTCCTGTGGTACAGAGATCTTGCGAATAACTCATTATGCTAGGAGCTATTGCAGATGCAGGTGGAGCCTTAGTTTTTACGTTCTGATTTATTGTCTGTGTTGAGTTAGTTTCATTTATATTTCTATTTGTGTTATCAGACGTAGATTGGCTTACACTTTCGTTAAAATTGTTATTGGTATTATCAGTAGTTACGTTAGATTCAGAAGTTGATTGATTTATATTTGTGTTTTCAGAAACACTCGTATTTTGATTAACATTCGTATTGGTTGAAGTCGAATTGTTAGTCACGGTTTGGTTCACCGTACTGTTTTGTGTCACGTTAGACGTATTCGTATTTACATTCGTATTACTGTTAGTCGAAGTGTTTACGTTTGTATTGGTGTTTGTATTAGTGTTAGTTGCCGTAGACGTAGAAGTCGACGTATTGGTGTTTGTGTTTGTGTTAGTGTTGGTATTTGTTGTCGTGGTTGTGTTGGTAGTATCTAGGCTATTAGCCTCACAATATTGCGTACCAGCGTCACAATCGCCAGTTTGATCTGCAAACAAAGAAACAGGTAGCAATATAACAGCTAAAAATATGATGTTTATTTGTTTCTTGTATGACATTAATTATCTTCGCCTTTAAAACCTTTGGAAGAATTTGAAGTGCCAGCATACAAACCGAACCACGCCGCACCAGCTCCGACTATAATTGATATTAGTCCAGATTGCTCTAAGCTCGGATTTTCTAACGACATAAACCACATAGTTGAGTAATAAAGCAAGAATATGTAAACGCTCAAAAAAACTCTAGGAAATATACGCCAAGAGTCCACCGCTCTAGCTAAATGAATCCATTTTTGATGTGGGTTGACATTAACATCTGCCTCAAGATCTCTAATTTTGTCCTTTAAGTCAGATATTTCCCTAATCATGTCCATGAATTTGTTGAGGTCCATCTCGACCTCATTTCTATCCATGTCGCCGCTAAATCTATTTTGGTCGTTCATACATATTTAACCAACACTACAGCACCAACGATAAAAGGGTAAACTGCCCACAGCATAGTTTCGAGTCTGTCAAATCTTTTGGAGCCATCCTCTAGCCTGTTCTCAATATTTTTATATAGAGCTTTACATTCGCGTTCATGCGACTCTATAGCGTTGAGAGCATCTTTGATGGTTGCCATTTATTTTTTTTTCTTTTTTTTCTTTTTTTTGACTCGTTTTGTTGTGTAAGCCTCGTTTACATCTGGGGTAGATTCGTCGTCGCCAACAAATTTACCATCTTCGTCGCGTGACCTAACTACTACTTTTTCTGTTCCTGTGAAAAAATCCACTACCTTAGTCCACCAGCTCATGTTACTTCTCCTTTGCGCGGCCTATATTTAAAGCCGCCCAATCCACCAATTTGTAGAGTTTGCCTATCCAGACGTCATCCTTTGGTGTGGGCGTTGAGGCGGCAATCAATGAGGCCACGGTTACTATGATTGTCACCCATGTCACTAAATTTACTATCATTTCCATAATTTACTCCTGTTTTATGTAGGTTCTACTGGCCACTCACCTAGCGGTCTTGTGGGCGGGTCTTGATCATTATAGACATATAAAGCCGCTAACGCGTCGACATCGCTAACCGCATCTATTTTTGTTTTCATGTCATTAGCGGTCGTTCTTACTGCGGCTCTGTAAGTGGTCCAATCACTTGCTACGCTACCTCCTGTTTCCTGTGCTTTTACAACCATCCAATCGTTTGGTAATAAAAGATTATATGCGTGATTATCTATCTCGTTAGATTTAGCTGTTTTTAAATCAGNCAAATTTCTAGCCGTAGCAGTCCCGTAGGTTGCCGTTACCTTNCCACTACTAAAAGAAAAAGATTGATCGGTATTTATATAATACGCTGGATCTTTGTAATTAGTGTTATTTTCAATCACTCGGTAAATACCAATTGATTCGAGTTCTGAACTTGACCAAATTTCAAAAATATTNCGAGGGTATTTAATATCCCCGATTAATTGTTGTTTGGGATGCGTTATTATTTTACTAATACTTCCAGATTCTACTAATGCCCACATAATTTTATTTTACCTCATTATTTATTTTTTTACCTAGCTGGTGCAGGTGTTCCTGCGGAAGTCGCTAAGGGCGCGTAAGCCCATGCCATATATACATAAGTTCCACCATCTGCGTTTTCGTCTGCCGCACCAAAGGCGTTAGTTGCATTTCTCACTTTAAATCCATTACTTAACATGTCAATCGCTCCGTATTGATTTTGACTATCATCATCATTGATTTCTAAATTGTTATTGTTTAAATTCCAATCGTTTCCTACTCCAACACCTGTGGATGAGTTTGTACCTTGGTCAAAAGAGTGCATTATCCAATTACCTGTAGTGTCAGCTCTTTTTATCCATATTAATGAAGGAGTAAACCCTAAATAAACAAATGGTCCATTCGCATTACCATTTCCAGTATATTTGCCGAATCGCGAGAAACCTTGAACTTCCTTAAAAGCATAAGTTATATAATTAAAATTTCCATTCACACTAAAATCAGTACCTACTCCAAAGGTAGTATTTGAAACTGATGTAAATAAAGTAGTAGCACTATCATTATATGCGGCATTTGTATTTAACCCTTGAAATCCTCCAGGCAGAGTTGACTCAAAAGCACTATGATAAACTACCCAATCCTCTGTTCTATTTCTTGCTCTTCTAATAATAAGATCGGGTTTTGCACCTAACCCATGACCTATGGTTCTTGCTGTATTATTTGCAGGTGAGTCTGTAATAATACTAAATCCAGCAGTTGAGTTTACTTGAACAGTAACAGATATATCGCCATCACTATTTGATGAAGTTGTGCCACCATTAGCTTTCCAACCCCAAACTATATTTTCTCTTGATGAACCATTTATATCTCCATCGGAACCTACAACAAAACTATCGGAACCAACAGATGTAAAAATATTTGAATCAGTAGCCTCTTGGTCGTTTGTGTTAGAGTGTAAATTTTTAGTTATACCTCTGCTAGTATCATTTAAGTAATGATTAGTGGTTTCACTAGCACATTTACCCCAAAGCCAATCGGCTTGCATGTCAGAGTTTCCTGTCCATGTTATCGTTCTATCTGCACTACCATTTCCTACATACATAATTGTTTGGAAATATTCCGTTGGATCGTCAACAGGTGTGAAAACGGCCATATTATCCTCCGCTTTCTCCAAGATTGAGTGAACACAAAGATAAATAACCCGTCGGGGGCGCAAATTCAAAAGAACCTCGACTATTACCGTCGCTTACCGCGCTCGATATAGACATGGTTGTGAAACCGCCGAAGTTTACTAACCAAGTGCCGCCACTGTCATAACTTACTGCAAAATGGTAGCCGTCTGAGGTATCTGGCAAATCTATTGCACCTGTGCCAGTTGCACCGCTTGTTGGGTCGCCAGAATTTTGATAAGTGTTATTTTTGGCAAAATAAATCTTTCTGTTGTCCATGTCCAAAGCCACGCCTATGATGTCTGAATTGCTGTAACTATCACCATAAGATGATCCACTATTATTAACAAACTTTTGACCATTAAAATAATAACCTACTCCTGTGCTTTGCTCTCCGACAAAAACACCATCTGCGTCAACAGAGGCGGCGGTTGTTATTGATTCTACTCCAATCATATTACTGCCACTTGTAGGTTGTGCCTCAAAATAAAATTTGCCAGCTGTCATGGCAAAAGTTGAATAAAATGTTTTGTTCAAACCCGAGCCGCTAGATCTTGATACTTTAGTTCCGCCCTCACTGATTTTTTGTGAGCTTGGATATTTATACAAAGGATTTAAAGTGGCAAAGTTATTGGTGCAAGTGTCAATAGCTTGATCTACAGCTGTTAAATTATTAAGAACTAAATTATTTCCATTGCCACTGCTATCTGTTCCTAGTGAGCTTGCATTTTCAAATTTCAAATAAAAACCTTGATTACCGAAGGTTAATCCACTGGCGTCTTTTGGCACCCATATCCCGTTACTATTAAATTCTCCAAAATCAGTCGGCGACGCTTGTGTTCCGTCTAAACAAACAATTTCAGTCATGTAACCTGCTAAATCGTTGTCACCGTCACCTGCGTTATCACCAGCAAATCTCACACCTACAAACAAATCATTAGTATTCATCCAATCGCTTTCTTGATTCAAACTTGGAAATTTTGTGTTGCTCCAAGATATTTCAACTCCGTTTCTATATAGTTTTACTCTATCTGAGGCTGTGCTTTGTGATGTGTCTACTGCTAACACGATGTGATACCATCCTGCGGGATCTCTAAATTCTTGTATGCTCTCTAATTCAGTCGAGCCACTTTCAAACATATAACGTATGGTGTCGCCCGCAAAATGCCAACGAGCATTAGAGCCTTGACCCATAAAATATTCATCATCACCTGCTGGTTTGTGGCCTAAAGAGGCTCGTTTTAACCACAAACTAAAAGTAAAAGTTTTTCTGTTACCTGCCGTTGGGTTGTTTCTGTAAAGGTATTCATTATTGTCTATTTCTAATTTAATTGAATTATTGACAGTAAATCCTGTAGAAACTGATCCTCTATTTGCCGAGCGTTGTAACGTTTCCATATTAGCTTTGCGTTAGATTTTGACTAATACCGATATTTTGCCACTTGTTACCGTTATATCTGAAAGCAAATATATCTGTTTTTGCGTCTGTAGCGGTCATNGTGGGGTTTTCATCGCCTGGGAACTCGAAAATAGCGTTGAACGCCAAAGTGTATGGCCCACTAGATGCGTGTTGTGCAACCTCAATTTGTATAATCGCGCCCTCAACTGCGTTTGTAGGTGCTGAAATGGTGCTGTTTTCTTCTAGTAATAAAAATGCGTTTGCGGCGGCTCTGGCATCCCAAGACACCGTGCCGTCTGTTAAAGCGACTTGTTTTATATTTGCGGATGTTTCAGCTGTTACCACTTGGTTCTCGTCAATACTTAAAGCAACGCTAGATCCTACAGTGCTACCAACACCAACAAGTAAATCATCGGCGCTATCGTCTAATGCAACGTAAAAGTCTTGTGCGTTGCCGTCGAAAACTATTGATGTGTCAACAGCGGCGCCGTCACCTAAAGTCACAGTATCATCTGTAATCGTGAGAATATTGTTTGTCCCTACGGTTGAGCCTTCGCCGATAACTAGCTTATCAGCTGAGTCGTCNANGGCTACATAAAAGTCTTTTGCGTTACCGTCAAACACTAAAGCTGTGTCTGCGGCGGCACCGTCNCCTANTGTGACTGTATCGTCGGTGATAGTAAGTATGTTGTTTGTACCGACAGTTGACCCTTCACCAATAACTAATTTATCAGCAGAGTCATCATTAGCAATATAAAAATCTTTTACGCCGTTAAACTTAATNGCTACATCTTCCTCGCCACCGTCACCTAAAGTAAGTGTAGGTGTGGTGCCTAGCAGTGACATAGTTTGCGCGGCAATATCACCAGTAGTAGAAGATGCCGCTTGACCAACACCTATGGATTGAGCAAATTTAATATCTTGGTTTTCATCAATTTCAATAGCAGGTGTGGTTCCTACTGCTGAACCAAGACCTATAACTAAGTCATCTGCTGAGTCGTCTAAACCCATGTAGAAATCTTGCGCGTTACCGTCAAACACAATTTTAGTATCTTCTGCTCCAGCGTCACCGATTGTTAAAGTTGGTGTAGAGCCAGATATGGTTACTGAATCTGTTAAGTTTAAATCTGTTAAGGCCTCGACCATAGCACCGCCCGATCCAGCGCCGTCTGAATAAATTGCTTTGACATGGCTATTTGGTACGGTAACGGTTGCGCCAGTGCCTTGTTTGATAACAATATTGTAGGGTCCAGAAGAACCGCTATCTGTTGTTGCGTTTTCAATAAACCAAAGTTTCGATACAGTGTTTGGGCCTATAGTTATTGTGCAATCGGAATCTAATGCGCCTGTATATTTTAAAAATATAGACCTGCCTGGATCAGTAGAGCCGTCCGCAATAGTCGTGGTGTGAGTGTCGGCATTGGTTGTTATGGCCTCGGTGCCAAAACTAAAAGCCTCTGCGATGAGCTCGAGGTTCGTATTCGTTTCTGAGCCCCAAGTTCCACTGGATTCTCCAGTGCCTATTTCTTTAAGTCTTAAATCATTTACATAAGTTGCCATGTTGGTCCTCTTCTATATAAAAAACGTTATGCCGCATCACGGCCCGCGTCAATCTCAGTATAAGACGGAGTTTGACTTGTTGCAACGGCGGAATAACCAGGTGATTGATCCGTGTCTATTTCGCCATAAACTAAAATAAATCCTGTCGATGCCGTGAATTGGACACCTACAGGCGTCACATCTGCGTTAGCTTGTGTGGTAACAGCTCCGATACCAGAGGCTACTTGGAATCCAGTTAGATTTATTACCTCGTTTTCGTGAACAATTACTGAACCTAACGCCGAGGTCGTTACCAAAGTTGTTGGCGTTACATTTGCTTTTGCTACTTGTGTGGTTGTGCCTAGACCCGAGGTTATTGCTAACGTTCCTAATGTTTGATTGGCTTTGCCGCTTTGCGTTGTTGACCCTTGACCAGAGGTTATGGCTAAAGTGCCTACTGATACGTCGGCTCCTGCGGTTACTGTCACAGAGCCTAAACCAGAAGTTATGGCGCCTACACTTGTGAGAGTTACAGGTAATGCAGTACCCCAAGCACCCTCGTCCCAAGCTCCTCTACCCCAACCGTTGATAATAGCCATTACAAGTTATCCCTTACCAAAACCAACAATACTTTTATATCGGTAAGGCTTTCTCTAACAGGTGCGGTAATGAAATCGAGCTCCAAAATAGAGTCAATTTTATTTATAGCTGATATTACCTTTTCTTTGTCGGACATGCTGATTTTCAGTTCTGTTTACACAAAGCAAAGTGAAATCAACAGCACATGTCATTGGGGGGACATAATGTTTATAAGCGCTCACACCCTTAAAGAGGAGAATAGATGAAGGTGTAAAAATATCCATGCCATCGACTTCACTTGCCATAGCATAGATTATATGCCTTAGTTTTAATTTTGGCTAATTAATGTCGAGTGTCGTATTTTTGATCTTCCATATCAAGCAAACCTTGAAACTTTCTGTTAAGTATTTTTTGCACTTTATGATACGGAAAGTCCTCATATCCAGAGTGTAGATTTTGCACTTGTTTGGCTATTTTTCTAGCACCTAAACCGCGTGATTTACAAGCGTATATGGTTTTTAAGACCTCTTGTTCTTCGGCTACTGGTACCAGCTTGGTTCTTCTTCTACTTCCAGAGTCGTCATATTCTTTTACATAACCGAAGGGTGCATGGCCGCCGATTGAGTAGCCCTTTTCAGCCCAAGCTACTTTGCCACCGTTTAATCTAGANATCATCATATCTCTTTCTAGTTCTGCAAACTGAGCCATGTTTGCTAACAAATTACGGTTGTTGATTCTGTTCATGTCTAATTTAGCCTCCAAACCTTTAGTTTCCTGCTCTTTGGGTAAAACAACTGGCGTATCTCCATACATATCGCAAAAGTAAAGCGTTATGCCTGTTTCCTCTAAAGTNGGTATCATGTTTAACATTTCATAGAAACCGCGGGCAAACCTGTCAAGTTTAGTTGTAACAATAATATCGTGCCTGTCCATGAGATCTGTAAGTTCTCTAGAGCCAGGTCGATCAACTAATGCTTTCATGCCACTAACACCAGCGTCACAAAAAAACCTATCAACAGGCCTTTCAAATTTGGCTTGGACAAATTCTTGAATTATTCTTTTTTGTTCATCTAAAGAGGAGCCGTCTTTTACTTGTTGCTCNGACGATACCCTTGTGTAGCCNTAAATNTTATTNATTTGCTTTTTTGGTTGTATCATTTTATTTCTCCATATTGGTTAAGATGTGAGCAATCACATCGACTGTCCATCCGTTACCGAGCATGCGATAGCGTTGTGTGTTTGATACGCCTTCGGTGTAGCCGTCTGGCACTGTTTGTAGGCGTTCACATTCAAGCGGCGTAAGTTTGCGCCAATGTAATTCATCACCATATAAGCCGCTATATCCTCCTTTTCCTCCTTTTGATTGAGCTGTAAGCGTAGCAGATTTGCCTGTAGTTTTATAAACTCTTGAGCCCTCTGAGTAATTTCGTGACAAGTTTTTTCCATCCTCTAAACGACGACCTTCCTCTAGACCATGAGAAAATTCTAGACCCTTTGAAACCACCACACTATCTTTGCCTACTGTAGTAATCGCATTAGATTTTTCGTCTTTACGAAGTTCTAGCATTTGTTTTGTTTTCTCTGCAACCGATACTCCGTCTTTNTCCATGCGCTTACCTTTTTCGTCATACGCTCTGCCACGAATTGCACCGCCCGTTATAACTTTGGGCTCATTGTTGCCACCACCCTGTGCAAGCAGTGACGGTGATTTGCCCTCTGGACTGTAAACGCGCTTGAGTTGGTCGTGACCTTTTAGATCAACCGCTACGCCAACTTGTTTGGGTTTGGTTTCAATAATTTTATCTGCACCTACGCTGGTAATTGTAGGGGACTTGCCATCCTCACTATAAACTCTTTGACTGCTTTCATAGACACCATCTTTTACTTCAAACTCCATAATGGACTTATCAAAAGCATCGGTAGTAATATCCAAAATATCTTTTAGTTGTGGCCAATGTTCTTCTGAGGGTATAGAGAAAAACTCACTACCCACCTTTCTAAAGTAATGCTCGACTGTGGAGAATTTATCTTCTAGCTCTTCCGCTACTTGTTTTTTAGACTTGCCACTTTTTTTCAAGGCATCCAACAAACAGTTTTGCAAAGACTCTACATCGACTTCGTGTTTTCGGACTCTTACTTTTTCGACAAGCAAACCAACTTGTTTGGGTTTGGTTTCTATTTTGGGAACAGTTCCTTTACCTGCATGAGCAGTAATAGTAGGAGATTTACCGTCTTGGCTATAAACTCTTTTTAATATATCGTGTCCTGGTGTATCAGTTTCACCAACTTGTTTGGGTTTATTTACAGGCTTGCCATCGTCGTCGCATGCTAAGTAGTCACCTTGCCTTCCGTTCTTGACGTATTCTTCGGCAGATAAATTACTTGCTTTTTCCTTTTCTTGTGTAATCAGACAGCCATCCTTGCCGTTTTTTATCTGTCTAGCAACAAAGTTATCCGACATCAGCGTAGGATCTTGAGGTTCATATTCAAGTATATCCCGCAAAACAATNCCTTTGTCTTGTGGTTGTTTGATATTAGGTATGTTGGTCCAATAGTATCTTTGCCTGGATTGAGCGCTCAGTAACGAACTGTTGATAAAATGCGGCTCAAACCTAACATTACCAAACATATCTTTATACTCTGGTGCTACATCGTTTGCGGTGTAACAAGCTGATACTTGTTCGGTGAAAATTTCTAAAAATTCTTTTTTCATACGGACATTTTCCGCTAAAAAGTATTTAGGTTTGATTGCTTTGAGCAATCTTACGGCCTCAAAAAACAAAGCAGACCTAGGATCATCAAAAGCCAGTTGCTTTCCCGCAAACGAAAATCCTTGACATGGCGAGCCAAAGAGCAGTAAATCCACGTCCATAAAATCTTTGGGATC
>FUFK010041950.1_pt1 | contig 54194 bp, 48 predicted proteins | sample 1021851 | NCBI WGS metagenome assembly FUFK01 (sample SAMEA51879418, study PRJEB19060) | metagenome | reverse complement strand
TCGTGGCGTGTCCTGGACGGGCCCACCCGATCCCGGCGCGGGCTTTCTGGAGAGGAAAAGTCTCCGGCATCCCGCCGGCAGCTTCGCTCCCTTTCGCGGGCTGGGCCCGCTCCCACAAGCCAAGCCCCGGCGAACACGGGTCTCTACTGGCGCACCGACCCGAAGGCCTCGCCCATCCGCACTGCGGCGCCGGCGGTCAGCTCCGAGCCGAACTCGGCGGCGCCTTCCGGAAACAGTACGATCACCGTGGAGCCGAGCAGAAAACGACCCAGCTCGTCGCCCTTGCGCAGGGTCACCGGCGCCGGATTGCGGTAATCCACGCGGGTCACGGTGGTGGACTGCGGCGTCACCTGACCGGCGAACACGGTCTCGATGCCGGCCACGATCATCGCGCCCACCAGCACCACCGCCATCGGCCCCACCTCGGTATCGAACACGCACACCAGCCGCTCGTTGCGCGCGAACAGGCGCGGCACCCGCTCGGTGGTGGTCTGGTTCACCGAGAACAGGCGCCCGGGCACGTAGCAGGTTTCGCGCAGGGTGCCGGTGAACGGCATGTGCACGCGGTGATAATCCTTCGGCGACAAATAGACGGTGGCGAAGTGGCCGTTCTGGAACTCCGCCGCCAGCGCGCCGTCGCCGCCCAGCAGCTCGAACGCGGAATAGTGATGGCCCTTGGCCTGGAACAGGTCGCCGCCGCGCAGCGGGCCAAGCTGGCTGACGGTGCCGTCCGCCGGGCAGGCCAGCACCCGCTCGCCGTCGGCGATGGGGCGCGCGCCGTCTTTCAACGCGCGGGTGAAGAAGGCGTTGAAATTCTCGAAGCGGTCCGGGTCTTCAATTTCCGCTTCGCTGAGGTCCACCCCGAAGTGCTGGATGAAGCGGTTGATGAAGGTGGTTTTGATCCAGGGAATCTCGCTGCGCGCCACCCAGCCCACCAGGCGGGACAGGAGATGCTGGGGGACGACGTGCTGAAGCGCGATAAACAGCTTTTCTTTTAGAGCGTGCAAAGAGTGAGCCTCAAGGTGATTACTCGGACTTTTCCGTGGGGGTGTCGGGGTGGTTGCCCCATTCGGCCCAGGAGCCGGGGTAGCCGCGAATGCGCTCGAAACCGAGGATTTTGCCCACCAGCCAGGTGAAGCTGGAGCGGTGGTGGGTCTGGCAGTGCGTGATCACTTCCTTGTTGCTCTGGATGCCGCGCTCGGCCAGCTCCCGGCGTATCTCTTCCAGATCGCGCAGGCGCAGGTTGTTGTGCTTGTCCATGGCGTCGGTCCACTCGTAGTGGGTGGCGCCGGGAATATGGCCGGCCTTCTGGGCGAAGGCGCGCACGCCGGCGAATTCCTCCTCCGAGCGGGCGTCCCAGATCACCACGTCCGGGTCGGTGTGGTGCTTGAGCACGTAGTCCAGATCGACACTGGTGGCCGGGTCGTGCTCGCCGACCCGGTAGTCGCTGGGCTCCGGCCGGGTGCGGTCGCTGCTGGTGCTCAGTTCCGCCGCCAGCCAGCCGTGGATGCCGCCATTGAGGTAGGAATATTTCTTATGGCCGATCACATCCAGGGTCCACAGCAGGCGCCCGGCCCAGCCGCCGCCTTCGTCGTCGTAGGCGACCACCTGGGTGTCCGGGGTCAGGCCCAGTTCGGAAAACAGCGCGGACAGGGCGTCGTCGCTGGGCAGCAGCCCGGGGGCCGGCTGGGTGCCGGCGAGCAGGCGCTTGAAGTCCAGGTGCACGGCACCGGGCACATGGGCCTGGTCGTAAACCTGATCCTTGCTCAGATCCACGATCAGCAGATTGTCATCGTCCAAATGGGCCGCCAGATCGGCGGGCTCCAGCAGTAGCGGCAGTTGAGCGGTCATGGCTAATCGTCTTCGCTGCGGAATGGGGTGCGTGAAAACAGACCTGATTGTAATGGAGGGACCCCATGGCTGTCAGATGTGTTCCCCGAAGGTCTATCGATAACGCTCGCGGCCTTCCTCATCCAGGGTGTCGGCGATCTGGAAGAAATTGTGCAGCCGCTCCTCGCTCACCTCGCCGTTCTCCGCCGCCTCGCGCAGGGCGCAGCCCGGTTCGTGGCGGTGGGTGCAGTTGCGGAAGCGGCAGTGGCCGGCCCGTTCGGAGAGCTCCCGGTAGCCGTGCAGCAGCTCCTCTTCGCTGATGTGCCAGAGCCCGAACTCGCGGATCCCCGGCGAATCGATCAGCCGGCCACCGTCCGGCAGGCGGAACAGGCGCGCGGTGGTGGTGGTGTGCTGGCCCAGGCCGGACACCCCGGACAGGTCGCCCACCGCCAGCTCGGCGCCGGGCAGCACCGCGTTCACCAGCGACGACTTGCCGACCCCGGACTGGCCCACGAACGCGCAGGTGTGCCCGGTCAGCGCGGTTTTAAGTGCCTCCAGGCCGGCGCCGTCCTCGGCGGACGCTTCGATCACCGGGTAGCCCAGATCGCGGTAAATATCGGTGATGTGGTCCAGGGCGTCGCGGCTCTCCGCGTCGATCAGGTCCGCCTTGTTCAGCACCAGGGTGGCGGGAATCCCGGACAGCTCCGCCGCCACCAGGTAGCGGTCGAGCAGGGCGGTGGAGGGCACCGGCATGGGCGCGAACACCACCAGCAGGCGGTCCACGTTGGCAGCCACCGGCTTCAGGTTGCCGTAGTTGTCCGGTCGCTTGAGCACGCTCTGGCGCGGTTCGATGGCGGTGACCACGCCGTCGCCTTCGCCCTCCACCCGGGGGGGCTGCCAGATCACCCGGTCGCCCACTACAAGCTGCTCCAGGTTGGCGCGGAAGTGGCAGCGCGCCGGAACCCCGGCCTCGTCTTCCACCAGCACCTGGCCGCCGAAGTGGGCCACCACGGTGCCCAATTGTTCCTCGCCCAGGGCGGTGGCCACCGGGTTTTCCTGGCCGGCCCGGTGCTGGGCCCGCTGGCGCCGTTCCGCCTGGATTTTCTCGATCCGCCACTTCTGGCGCCGGTTCAGTTTGCGTTTCGCCATAAATCACTGGGCGGCCGTACCGCCGTTAGCTGGGGATGCAGGCTGCAGGATACAGGAGCGCGCCCCGATCCGTTATCCTGCAACCTGCATCGCATTGATCATTCGGGAGCCCCATGACGCAATCACGAGACAACCTGATCTGGATCGACCTGGAAATGACCGGGCTGGACCCGGCCAATGACCGCATCATCGAGATCGCCACCATTGTCACCGACGCCCATTTGAACGTCCTCGCGGAGGGGCCCGTGATGGCGGTGCATCAGAGCGACGCGCTGCTCAACGGCATGGACGAATGGAACACCGAGCACCACAACAATTCCGGGCTGGTGGAGCGGGTCCGCGAAAGCGATCTGGACGACGCCGAGGCGGAGCGCCGCACCCTGGCGTTTCTGGAGCAGTACGTGGAAGCGGGCATGTCGCCCATGTGCGGCAACAGCATCTGTCAGGACCGCCGTTTCCTGGCCAACTACATGCCGCGCCTGGAAGCGTTTTTCCACTACCGCAACCTGGATGTGTCCACCCTCAAGGAGCTGGCGCGGCGCTGGAAGCCGGATATTCTGCCCGGCTTCAAGAAGGAGAATAAGCACCTGGCGCTGGACGACATCCGCGAGTCGATCGAGGAGCTGGCCTACTACCGCGAGCACCTGATCCGCTTGTAACGCCGGGCTTATTTTTCGCGAAGGCGCCGCAGCGCCCAAGAGGCGTGCTCCCGGACCAAATCGCTGGGATCGTTGATCGCCGCTTCCAGGGCCGCCAGAGCCTCCGGCGAGGCGGGGCCGTTACCCAGCGCCACCGCCAGGTTGCGCCGCCAGCGCTCGAAGCCGGCGCGGCGGATCGGCGAGCCTTCGGTGCGGCGCAGAAACGTCTCTTCGTCCCACTGAAACAGCGTCACCAGCTCGCTGTCCGCCAGGCCGTGGCGGGGCTGGAAATCGGTTTCCTTGCTGTGCGAGGCGAAACGGTTCCAGGGGCACATCAGCTGACAGTCGTCGCAGCCGAACACCCGGTTGCCGATGCCGCGGCGCAGGTCCTCCGGAATCGATCCGGGATGCTCGATGGTCAGGTAGGAGATGCAGCGCCGGGCGTCCAGCTGGTAGGGCGCCACAATGGCGTCGGTGGGGCACACGGTCATGCAGGCGGAGCACTTGCCGCAGTGTTCCTCGGCGGGCTCGTCCACCGGCAGCGGCAGGTCGGTGTAAATCTCACCGAGGAAAAACCAGCTGCCCGCGTGGCGATTGAGAATCAGGGTGTGCTTGCCCTGCCAGCCGAGGCCGGCTTTCTCGGCGAGGGGTTTTTCCATCACCGGTGCGCTGTCCACGAAGGCCCGGGCCAGGCGGGTGTCGGCCACTTCCTCGCGGATCAGTGCCGCCAGCCGCGCCAGCCGTTTGCGCACCAGCTTGTGGTAGTCGCGGCCCAGGGCGTAGCGGGACACATAGGCTTTTTCCTTTTGCTGCAGCACCTTGACCGGCTGGGTGTCCGGCGGCAGGTAGTCCATGCGCAGCGACAGCACACGCACGGTGTCCGGCTCCAGCTCCGCGGGCCGCGAGCGCTTGTTGCCGTGGGCGGCCATCCAGCCCATCTCGCCGTGGCGGCCGGCGGCCAGCCAGTCGTGCAGGCGCTGCTCCGCCTGGCTCAGGTCCAGGTCGGCGACGCCCATCTGCTGGAAGCCCAGCGCCCGGGCGTGCTCGGCGATGCGTGTTTTCAGGTCGCTGAAATCCATGGAAGCCAAGGTGGGTGATATAGTGTGGGTCATCCAGTTTGGTGACCCGAAACGCAAGGATAACAGTGAATGCCGGTTAGATCGTTGCCCGAGGCGCTGTACAGCGCCGATCAGACCCGCGAACTGGACCGCCTGGCCGGTGAGGCCGGCCTCAGCGGTGAAGAGCTGATGGAGCGCGCCGGCCGCGCCGCGTTCGATGTGCTGCTGTCGCGCTGGCCGGACGTGTCGCGGCCGGCGGTGCTGTGCGGCGGCGGCAATAACGGCGGCGACGGCTATGTGGTGGCGCGGCTGGCCCGCGAGGCCGGTCTGGAGCCGGTGATCCACCATCTGCGCGACCCGGAGCGAATGAAGGGCGACGCCCTGACCATGGCCCGGCGCGCCCGCGATGCCGGCGTGCCGATGCGGGCGCTGTCCGTGGACGATCTTCCGGTGGACGCCCCGCTGCTGGTGGACGGCCTGCTCGGCACCGGCATCAGTGGTGCCTTGCGTGAGGACATGCGCGCGCTGATCGAAGCGCTGGACCGTCTCGGTAAGCCGGTGCTGGCCCTGGATGTACCCTCCGGCCTTAACGCGGATACCGGCGCCCCGGCCGGCGCGGTGCTGAGCGCCGACTGCACCCTCACCTTTATCGGCGTGAACCGGGGGCTGCTCACCGGCGCCGGCCCGGTGCACAGCGGCGAGCTGCTGTTCGACGATCTGGGCGTGGACCGTCCGGTGTATGAGCGCGTCGAGCGGCCGGTGTGGCGGCCCACGCCGGCCCGCCTGCGACAATGGCTGCCGCCCCGGAGACGGGACGCGCACAAGGGCCACTTCGGCCATGTGCTGGTGGTGGGCGGCGATCATGGCTTCGCCGGGGCGCCGTTGATGACGGCCCAGGCGGCGGCCCGTTGCGGCGCCGGGCTGGTGAGTCTGGCCACGCGGCCGGAGCACGCCCCGGCGGTGCTCGCCCGTCAGCCGGAGATCATGGTGCGCGGCGTCGACGGCGCCGAATCGCTGCGGCCGCTGCTGGAAAAAGCGTCGGTGGTGGCGGTGGGCCCGGGTCTGGGCACCGGCCCCTGGGGCCGGGTGTTGCTGGAGGAAGTGCTGGAAAGCGGTCTGCCGCTGGTGATCGACGCGGACGGCCTGAACGTGCTGATCGAACTGGATGCGGACGCCCGTGACAACTGGATTCTCACCCCGCATCCCGGCGAGGCGGGCCGGCTGCTCGGCAGCGACGGCGCCACCGTCCAGGCGGACCGGTTCGCGGCGCTGGAAAGCCTGGCCGCCCGCTACGGCGGCACCGTGCTGCTCAAGGGGCTGGGCACCCTGGTGCGCGGTGACGGCGGCACGGCGCTGATCAGCGACGGCAACCCGGGCATGGCCACCGGCGGCATGGGCGATGTGCTCACCGGAGTGATTGCCGCCCTGCACGCCCAGGGCCTGCCCGGCTATCAAGCGGCGGCGCTGGGTGCCATGGCCCATGCCCGCGCCGCCGACCGGGCCGCCGCCGGGGACGGCGAGCGGGGGTTGCTGGCCACCGATCTGCTGGCCGCGCTGCGGCCGGTGCTGAATGGAGACGACGAGCGTTAGATGAACGAACAGCATTTTCTCGCCGACGAGCAGGCTACGCTGGATCTGGGCGCGGCGCTGGCGTCCCGTCTGGGCGCCGGCCAGTGCGTGTATCTGCGCGGTGACCTGGGCGCCGGCAAGACCACGCTGGTGCGCGGCCTGCTGCGGGCGCTCGGGCACAAGGGCTCCGTAAAAAGTCCGACCTACACGCTGGTGGAACCGTATGACGTGGCCGGCGTCCATATCTATCATTTCGATTTATACCGGCTCGGGGACCCCGAGGAACTGGAGATGATCGGCATTCGCGACTATTTTGACGGTCATGCACTGTGCGTGCTGGAGTGGCCGGAACGCGGAAGCGGGGTTATTCCGCCGCCGGACCTCACCGTTACCCTGGCCGTGGAGAAACAGGGACGATATGCGAAGCTGGAATGGGCCCATGGCTGATAACCGAGTCCGTAGAAGGGGGCGCCGCAACGGGCTGAAAGTGGCCGTGTTGCTGGTCGGCCTGTTGCTGATGGTCGGCGCCCGCGCGGCGATCACCGTGGATTCCGTGCGCCTGCATCGGGCCCCGGACCACACCCGCATCGTCTTCGATCTGCCCGAGCCGGTGGAGCATACCCTGGACAAGCTGGCCGACCCGGACCGGGTGGTGGTGGACCTGATGGACGCGGACCTGGCCTTCGACGTGAGCGCCCTGGACTACAAGGACAGCCCGATCGAGAACATCCGCGTCGGCAAGCATGAGAATAAAACGCGGGTGGTGTTCGACCTCAGCGCCGCGGTGCGCCCGCGGACCAACCTTCTGAAACCGGTGGATCCGCACAGCTGGCGGCTGGTGGTGGACCTGTTCGACAGCGATCCTCAGCCGGTGAAAACCATCGAGGAACCGGAGGCCGACAGCGGCGAGCCGCGCCAGATGATCGTCGCCATCGACCCGGGTCACGGCGGCGAGGACCCGGGCGCCCTGGGCCCCGGCAATCTGCTGGAAAAAAATGTGGTGCTGCAGATCGCCCGCAAGGTGAAGGCGCGCATCGACCAGGAGCCGGGCATGAAGGCGGTGATGGTCCGCGACGGAGACTACTACGTGCCGCTGGCCGAGCGTCGCCGGGTGGCGCGCCAGGACAACCACGCCGACGTGTTTATTTCCATCCACGCGGACGCCTTCACCGACCCCCGCGCCCACGGCGCCAGCGTGTTCGCCCTGTCCAATCGCGGCGCCACCAGCGCCCGCGCCGCCTATGTGGCGAAAATGGCCAACGAATCGGACAAAGTGGCCGGGGTCTATGAGGAAGAGAAAGACGATTCCAACCTGCTCAATGTGCTGGCGGACATGCGCATGAGCGGCTCCATGGCCCACAGTCTTTATCTGGGTCGCCAGATTCTCGAGGAAATGGGGCAGATCACCAAGCTGCACGGCGGCCGCAAGACCGTGGAGCAGGCCGCCTTCGTGGTGCTCAAGGAGCCGGAGATGGTCTCGGTGCTGGTGGAAACCGGTTTTATTTCCAACCGGCAGGAGGCGCGCAATCTGAGCTCCAGCGCCCACCAGGAAAAGCTGGCGCGCTCCATCGTCAACGGCGTGAAGCAGTATTTCCGCACCCACCCGGCGCCGGGCAGCTGGTTCGCCGCCCAGCGCCGCGAGAACGGCGAGCAGCATCGTATCCAGCCCGGTGATACCCTGTCCGGCATCGCCCGCCAGTACCAGGTCTCCGAGCAGGCCCTGCGCGCCGCCAATGATATTCGCGATGACCGCATCATGGTGGGCCAGACCCTGACCATTCCCCGGTCCTGACGGCACAAACCGGTTTTAGTAAAGAGAGTTCCCTGTGGCAAAGATTCATCGGCTGGATTCCCGGCTCGCCAACCAGATCGCCGCCGGCGAGGTGGTGGAGCGCCCCGCCTCGGTGCTCAAGGAGTTGCTGGAAAACGCGCTCGACGCCGGCGCCCGCCAGATCACCGTGGACGTGGAGCAGGGCGGCACCAAGCTGATCCGGGTGCGCGACGACGGCAGCGGCATCGACCAGGATGACCTGCCGCTGGCCCTGTCCCGCCACGCCACCAGCAAGATCCGCGGCCTGGAAGACCTGGAGGCGATCGGCACCCTGGGTTTCCGGGGCGAGGCGCTGGCGGCGATCAGTTCGGTGTCGCGGTTGAGCCTGGCCAGCAACAGCGGCGACCAGGCCGAGGGCTGGCAGGTTACCGTGGAAGGGCGCGACATGGCGCCGTCCGTGGCGCCCACCGCGCACCCGCGCGGCAGCACCGTGACCATGCGCGACCTGTTCTTCAATACGCCGGCCCGGCGCCGTTTCCTGCGCACCGAGAAAACCGAATTCAACCACTTGGAAGAGGTGTTCCGGCGGGTCGCCCTGAGCGAATTCCAGACCGGCTTCCGCCTCAGCCATAACCAGAAGGTGATCCACCAGTTGCCCCCCGGCGACGACGAGACCCTGCGCGCCGCGCGGGTGGCGCGGCTGTGCGGCCGCGCCTTCATGGATCAGGCGCTGACCGTGGACATCGAGCACGCCGGCCTGCGGCTGCACGGCTGGATGGGTCTGCCCACTTTTTCCCGTGCCCAGGCGGACCTGCAGTATTTCTACGTTAACGGGCGGGTGATCCGCGACAAGGTGGTCAGCCACGCGGTGCGCCAGGCCTACGCGGACGTGCTCTACCACGGCCGCCACCCGGCCTATGTGCTGTTCTTCGAAGTGGACCCGGCGCTGGTGGATGTGAACGTGCACCCCACCAAGCACGAGGTGCGGTTCCGCGAACAGCGCATGGTCCACGATTTTCTGTTCCGCAGCCTGCACCGGGCGATCGCCGAGGTGCGCCCGGGCGAGGGGCAGTACAGCGGTGAGGCCGCGCCGGTGCTGGAAGAAACCGCGGCGCCCAGCCAGGGCCATATGGCCCTCGGTAACCCGGCCGGCGGCGCCCCCGGCGTATCGGAGGCGCCGCGCCGCGCCTTCGGCGGCGGCGCCGGATTCGGTGGCGGCTACAGCGGTGCTTATCAGNGGNGGCNCGATCGCCGACGGCGCCCGCCAGGCCGGNGCCTACGGGCAGATGGTGTCGGCCACNCCNGCGCCNGGCGGTGANCCGGAGGCGTCGCACACNCCGCCGCTGGGNTANGCGGTGGCGCAGCTGCACGGCATTTTNATCGTCGCCGAGAACGAACACGGCATGGTGCTGGTGGACATGCACGCCGCCCACGANCGNATTACCTACGAGCGTCTGAAACGGGACTGGGCCGAGGANAAAGTGCGCAGNCAGCCGCTGCTGGTGCCGGTGTCCATGGCGGTNTCNTCCCGCGAGGCGGATTTCGCCGANCAGCANCCNCAGGTGTTCCAGCGCCTGGGNTTCNTGGTCGANCGGGCCGGCCCGGAAACCCTGGTGGTGCGCGAGGTNCCNGCGCTGCTGCGCAACGCGGACAGCGAGACGCTGGTCCGGGACGTGCTCAGNGANNTGCTCGCCCACGGCAGCAGCGAGCGCATCGAGCAGCAGNTGGACGCGCTGCTCTCGTCCATGGCCTGCCACGGCAGCGTGCGNGCCAACCGGCGGCTCACCGTGCCGGAGATGAACGCCCTGCTGCGCGACATGGAGGCCACCGAGCGCTCCGGGCAGTGCAACCACGGNCGCCCCACCTGGACCCAGATGAGCGTCAAGGAGCTGGACCGGCTCTTNATGCGGGGGCAGTAGCGTGCCCGACCCGATTATCCTNCTGATGGGCCCCACCGGGGCCGGCAAGACCGAGCTGGCGATCCAGGCCGCCGAAACNCTGNCNGTGGAACTGATCAACGTGGATTCGGCGCTGGTCTACCNGGGGCTGGANATCGGCGCGGCGCGNCCNTCNGCGGCGGAGNTGGCGCGGGCGCCNCANCGNNTGATGGGGTTNCGCGANCCGGCCCGNCCCTATTCGGCGGCGGATTTCCGCGCCGACGCCCTGNCGGAAATCGAGGNGATCAGCGCCGCCGGNCGCATTCCGCTGCTGGTGGGCGGCACCATGCTCTACTTCAAGGCNCTGGTGGAAGGNCTGGCGCCGTTGCCCGAGGCCGACCCGGCGGTGCGCGCNGANATTACCGCCCTGGCGGAGCGGGAAGGCTGGCCGGCGGTGCACCGCGAGCTGGCCCGGGTGGACCCGCCCAGTGCCGACCGTCTCAAGCCCACNGACCGNCAGCGGCTGCAGCGCGCCCTGGAGGTGTTNCGCCTNACCGGCCGGCCGNTNAGCGCCTTTCACGGNGAGCACGACACCGCCGCCACGCCCCTGGGGGACGGNTTTTTCCGNTTCCCGGGNCTGGACCGGCCGGTGCTGAGCCTGGCGGTGGTNCCGCCGCGCCCGGANCTGCANCGGCGCATNGANCANCGNTTCATGGCCATGCTGGANGCCGGGCTGGTGGANGAGGTGGCGGCNCTGCNCCGGCGCGGCGANCTGCACGCNGAGNTGCCGGCGCTCAAGGCGGTGGGNTACCGCCAGGTNTGGCGCNATCTGGANGGCGATTGGGATTACCCTACCATGGTGGAAAAGGGTATTATTGCCACACGGCAGTTGGCCAAACGGCAGCTNACCTGGCTGCGTAAATGGCCNGGAGTGGAAACCTACGACAACACCCGTGACGNGGGTCGCATCGCCTGTAAAGAGCGGCTTGCAGGGGTTTGTAAAACCGTGTTTAGTTGACTCGCGGACTGTTTTTTTAAGGCTTGTTTTATTGGGACCAAGCCCCATAAAAGAACAAACGAGTTAACAGGGCTTTCGGATGGNGGGGTCGGAAACTTTTCCTCGGGAAGGCTGCCATAGAAGTCCCATGGCCCCAGGACCGACCGGCATGGATGGCCGGCGGCACGTGGCCCGGACGTTAGCGCTGATAATTGCCCGCACTGTTTGGGCACCCACTTTTTATGACTCTTAAGGAGATTTGCCATGTCAAAAGGGCACTCGCTACAAGACCCTTTTCTCAATGCCCTGAGAAAGGANCGCATCCCGGTTTCNATCTTTCTGGTGAACGGCATAAAGTTGCAGGGNCAGATTGAGTCCTTCGACCAGTACGTGGTGCTGTTGAAGAACGCNGTCAGCCAGATGGTCTACAAGCACGCNATTTCCACCGTGGTTCCGGCNCGNAATCCGCGCGCCGCGGGNACCGGNGGCAACCCGGCCATGGCCGGCACGGCGGCACCGCAGAACGACGGCCCCGGCGAGGACTTCGGCAATCAGTAAGCCGATTCCCGNATNTCGCCCCCGTCAAAGCCACGCCGTCCGGCGTGGCTTTGTTTTATATTGAGGTCTATGGATCTATTCGATCGTACAGAACAGGTTCGTACCGGCGCCGGTGAGAAAGCGGTGCTGGTGCATATCGACCTGCCCGACGCCCTGGGCCGCGAGGACCTGGACGAATTTCATCATCTGGTGACCTCCTCCGGGGTGGAACCGGTGGTGGAGTTGTTGGGCAAGCGCGACCGGCCCGACCCGGCGCTGTTCATCGGTTCCGGCAAGGCCGAGGAGCTGGCGGAGCTGGTGCGTGAGCACCAGGCCGACGTGGTGTTGTTCAACCATGGCCTGAGCGCCGGTCAGGAACGCAACCTGGAACGCGCGGTGAAATGCCGCGTGCTCGACCGCACCGGGCTGATTCTGGACATCTTCGCCCAGCGGGCGCGCACCCACGAGGGGCGTCTGCAGGTGGAGCTGGCGCAGTTGCAGCATCTCTCCACCCGGCTGGTGCGCGGCTGGACCCACCTGGAGCGCCAGAAGGGCGGTATCGGCCTGCGCGGCCCGGGTGAGACCCAGCTGGAAACCGACCGCCGCTTGCTGCGCGAGCGTATCCGCTCGATCCAGGCGCGGCTGGACAAGGTGCGCAAGCAGCGCGCCCAGGGCCGGCGGGCCCGGGACCGCTCGGAAACCCCGCTGATCTCCCTGGTGGGGTACACCAACGCCGGCAAGTCGACGCTGTTCAACGCGCTCACCACCGGCGACGTCTACGTGGCCGACAAGCTGTTCGCCACCCTGGACCCGACCCTGCGCAAGGTGCGGGTGCCCGGGGTGGGGCCGGCGATTCTGGCCGACACGGTGGGCTTTATCCGCCACCTGCCGCACCGGCTGGTGCAGGCGTTCCGCGCCACCCTGGAGGAGACCGTTAACGCGTCCTTGCTGCTGCATGTGACAGACAGTAGTGTCGAAGAGAGCGACGCCAACGTGGCCGCGGTGAACGAAGTCCTGGAAGAAATCGGCGCGGATACCGTGCCCGTGCTGCATGTTTACAATAAGGTGGANGCCCTGGAAGACGCGTCGCCGCACCTGGAACGCGATGAACAGGGGCTGCCCTGGCGTGTCTGGTTGTCGGCGCGCACCGGCGAGGGCTTCGACCTGTTGCATCAGGCGATCGCCGAGCGNCTGGCGGACCGNTGGGTGGACCGCTGGTTGCGGNTGCCTCCGGAGGCCGGCCGNCTGCGGTCGCGCCTCCATGANGCCGGCGAGGTGCGCGAGGAACAGGCGGCCACCGACGGCGGCATGCTGCTGCGGGTACATGTCAATCGGGTGCACTTCGAACGTCTGCTGCGCGAAGCCGGCCTGCGTGAAGAACAGGTCCGTGTTCNTGACCCTTCGGTTGCAGAGACGGATACCCCTTCCTACAATCCTGAACGCTCGCACAGAGCGGGATAACGGAGAATTCAATGGCCTGGAATGAACCCGGCGGAAACAAACCCAGGGACCCCTGGGGCGGGGGCGGCGGCGGTGGCGATCAGCGACCGCCCGATCTTGATGAAGCGCTGAAAAACCTTAAGGACCGCATCAACAACCTGTTCGGCGGCAAAGGCGGCGGCGGTGGCGGCGGCAACAAGTCGTCCGGCGGCTTCCCCGGCGGCCTGCTGGCGGTGGCCCTGGTGGTGCTGGTGGTCGGTTATGTGCTGATGGGTTTTTACCTGGTGGACCAGCGTGAGCGCGGCGTGGTGCTTCGCTTCGGTGAATTCAACCGCATGGTGGACCCGGGCCTGAACTGGCGCGCGCCGATCATCGAACAAAGCATGTCGGTGGACGTGGGCCAGAACCGCAGCTACGAAATCAGCGAGGAAATGCTCACCGAGGACACCAACATCGTCGCGGTGACCCTGGAAGTCCAGTACAAGGTACTCGACCCCCAGGCGTTCCTGCTGCGCGTGGGCGCGCCGGAAACCATTCTTCAGCACGCCACCAGCTCGGCGCTGCGCCACGTGGTGGGCAGCTCGACCATGGACGACGTGCTGCGCGACCGCCGCGAGGACATCCGTCTGCTGGTGCGCGAGCGGTTGCAGGAGTATCTGGACCGCTACAACACCGGCCTGGTGATCAACCAGGTGGTGCTGGANAANACCGCCGCGCCGGAAGCGGTGCGTGACGCCTTCGACGACGTGGCCAAGGCCAAGGAAGACGAAGACCGCTTCAAGAAAGAAGCCGAGGCNTACTACAACTCGGTGATTCCGGAAGCCCGCGGCCAGGCCGCGCGCATNACCGAGGAAGCGGAAGCCTACAAGGTCCGCGTGGTGGCCGANGCCNAGGGTGACGCGGCCCGCTTCACCGANCTGGTGGCGGAATACCGCAAGGCNCCGGAAGTGACCCGTCAGCGTCTCTACCTGGACAGCCTCACCGAGGTGTTCAGCAACTCCAGCAAGGTATTGCTGGACGCGCAGGGCAGTGACAGCCTGATGTANCTGCCTCTGGACCAGATGTTCAANGGCAAGCAGCCGGTNTCCGGNGACAGNGGNGCCNCNAACCGNGGCAGCGGTTCCGGCGGCTCCTCNTCGNCGACCACCTCGAGCGCCGGCGCCGATGACGGCGGCAGTGGCCGTTCCGGCTCGCGCAGTCTGTACCAAAGCAACCGCACGGAGATTCGCTGATGGGCACACGTAGCTGGCTGATGCTGGTGGCAGTGGGCGTGCTGTTGCTGCTGGCTCTGGACTCTTTTTACATCGTCAACGAAACCGAAAAGGCCGTGCTGAAGCGATTCGCGCGGGTGGAAAAAGCGGACATCGAACCGGGTATTTACCCGAAGGTGCCGTTGATCGACGACGTGGTGCGNGTGGACGGCCGTCTGCTCACCCACGACGTGCCCACCCAGTCGTTTCTGACCGCNGANAAGAAACTGCTCAACGTGGACGCCTTCGTGACCTGGCGCATCGCCGACGTGCAGCGCTACATCGTCAGTGTCGGNGCCGGCGTCAACGACGGCCTGGCCATGGAGCGCCGCGCCCGGGAGCTGCTCGANCCGCGNGTCAACGAGGCNCTGCGTAACCAGTTCGCCAATCGTACCGTGCAGGAAGTGGTGGCCGGCCAGGGCGGGGCNNTGCCCGANGACGCNCTGGATCCCACCGCGGANCTGCTCAGCGGTGGCGNCGGCGAGCCGAANACCACCTCCGANGTGGAGGCGGACGCCGAGGCCGAGGCTGAGGCGGAGGCCGCCGANGACGGNGGAGAGNCCNNCGACACGGCGGCGTCGTCACTGGGCGACGAGACCGATCAGCGCGAGAAGCTGATGAACTCCGTGGCCCAGGAAGTGAACGCCGCCACCCTGGAGGATCTGGGCATCGAAGTGGTCGACGTGCGCGTCAAGCAGGTGGACTGGCCGGATCAGGTGCGTGGCCGGGTGTTCGACCGGATGCGCGCCGAGCGTGCCCGTGACGCCGCCGAGCACCGGGCCCGGGGCCGNGAGGACGCCGAGCGCATCCGCGCCGCCGCCGACCGCCAGCGTACGCAGATCGTGGCTCAGGCCTACGAGGAAGCNCAGCGCCTGCGTGGTGCCGGTGACGCCCGCGCCACCTCGATCTACGCCGANGCCTATGGCAAGGACGAGGAGTTCTTCCGCTTCTACCGCAGCCTGCAGGCGTATCGGGACAGCTTCGATTCCAAGGAAGACGTGCTGATCCTCTCTCCGGACAGCGAGTTCTTCCAGTACATGAAGCAGAACCGCGGNCGCTGAACNCCGGGTGCCCGCCGCCGGGCGGCGGGTATCTGCCCCTCGGGGGACGTGTTAGAATCCATNAACCGGGTCACGAGGCCCGGTTTTTTTGTGGCCGCCACCTCTGCCGGCCCTCCGTTGGACCCCTGTGTCGATTGAATACCCTCGGGATCGTAAGATGAATCAGGAAGAACAGTGGTTGTTGCCCGACGGCGTCGAGGAAGTGCTTCCCGAACGCGCCCGGGCCATCGAACAACTGCGCCGCCGGGCTCTGGANCTNTACCAGTCCTGGGGCTACGAGCTGGTGTACCCGCCGCTGATCGAATTCCTGGAGTCCCTGCTCAACGGCGCCGGCCGTGANCTGGANCGNGANACCTTCAAGATCACCGACCAGCTCAGCGGCCGNCTGATGGGCGTGCGCGCGGACATGACCCCGCAGGTGGCGCGNATCGACGCCCACAGCCTGCGCCGCAACGCCCCCACCCGTTTGTGNTACTGCTCCACGGCGCTGCGCGCCCGGCCCACCCAGGTGGGCGGCACCCGGNTGCCCTACCAGCTCGGCGTCGAGCTGTTCGGCCACGCCGGCGGCGACAGCGACCTGGAAGTGATCCTGCTGATGGGCGAGACCCTGGCCCTGGCCGGCGCCAACGACAAAGTGGTGCTGGACCTGGGGCACGTGGGNATTTTCCGCGCCCTGGTGGACGCCTGCGATCTGGACGCCGCCGCCCAGGCGACNCTGGAAGACATCTATCTGCGCAAGGCGCGCACCGAACTGACCCGNTTCCTGGACNGCCAGGCCCTGCCGGAGGCCGCCGCGCGGGCGCTGGCGGCGTTGCCGTTCCTGGACGGCGACACCGGCGTGTTCGCCCAGGCCCGCGGCCTGCTGGCNGACTTTCCGGACGCCACCCGGGCGCTCGCCGATCTGGAACGGCTGGTGGCGGTGCTCGCCGAGCGCGGCCTGGACGTGCACCTGGACCTGGGCGAGCTGCGCGGCTACCACTACCANACCGGCTGTGTGTTCGCCGCCTACCTGCCCGGCGACAGCGAGCCGCTGGCCAAGGGCGGCCGCTACGANCANATCGGTGAAGTGTTCGGCCGGGCGCGNCCGGCCACCGGCTTCAGNGCCGACCTGAANAANCTNGCNTCNCTGGCGCCGGTGCCGCGCGCCGGNGCCGTGCTCGCCCGCGGCGAACTGGCGGACGCCGGNTTCGCCGCCCGNGTGGCGGANCTGCGCGCCCNGGGCGAGCGCGTGGTGCTGGCTCTGGCCGGCGCCGATAATGATCCCGCTGAATTGGGGTGCGACCGCGAGCTGGTGTCCGCCGGCGACGGCTGGACCCTGCAATCCATTTCCTCCTGACAGGCCAAAGCGAACAGCCATGGGCAAGAACGTCGTAATTCTCGGTACCCAATGGGGTGATGAAGGCAAGGGCAAGATCGTCGATCTGCTCACCGACCAGGCCGCCTACGTGGCCCGTTTCCAGGGCGGCCACAACGCCGGCCACACCCTGGTGATCGACGGCGAGAAGACCGTCCTCCACCTGATCCCCTCCGGCATNCTGCGCGACAACGTGCAATGCCTGATCGGCAACGGCGTGGTGCTGTCGCTGGAAGCCCTGCTCAAGGAGATCCGCGGCCTGGAAGACAAGGGCGTGCCGGTGCGCGAGCGCCTGCGCCTGTCCTCCGCCTGCCCGCTGATCCTGCCGGTGCACGCGGCGCTGGACCAGGCCCGGGAAGTGGCCCGTGGCGCCCAGAAAATCGGCACCACCGGGCGCGGCATCGGACCGGCCTACGAAGACAAGGTGGCGCGCCGGGGCGTGCGCCTGGGTGATGTGTTCCACCGCGANCGCTTCGCCGCCAAGCTGGGTGAAGTGATGGACTACCACAACTTCATCCTGCGCAGCTTCTACAACGCCGAGCCGGTGGACTTCCAGAAAACCCTGGACGACACCCTGGCCCAGGCCGAGGACATCCGCGCCATGGTGTGCGACGTCACCGCCACCCTGCACGGCGCCCGCGAGCGCGATGAGAACATCATGTTCGAAGGCGCCCAGGGCACGCTGCTGGACATCGACCACGGCACCTACCCCTACGTAACCAGCTCCAACACCACCGCCGGCGGCACCGCCACCGGCACCGGTTTCGGGCCGCTCTATCTGGATTACGTGCTGGGCATCACCAAGGCCTACACCACCCGGGTGGGCAGCGGGCCCTTCCCCACCGAGCTGTTCGATGAGACCGGCCGCTACCTGGCGGAGAAGGGCCACGAGTTCGGCTCCACCACCGGGCGCGCCCGCCGTTGCGGCTGGTTCGACGCGGTGGCGCTCAAGCGCGCCATCCAGATCAACTCGATCAGCGGCCTGTGCCTGACCAAGCTGGACGTGCTCGACGGCCTCGAGGAAGTGAACATCTGCGTGGGCTACCAGGGCCCGGACGGCAAGGCCCTGGAGTGCGCCTGGGACGCGGACAGCTATTCCGAGGTGACCCCGGTGTACGAGTCGGTGCCCGGCTGGTCCGAGTCCACCATCGGCGTTAAGAANCTCGAGGACCTGCCGGCCAACGCCCGTGCCTACCTCAAGCGCATCGAGGAAGTCACCGGCGCGCCCATCGANATCATCTCCACCGGCCCGGACCGGGCCGAGACCATCGTCCAGCGCCACCCGTTCGGGTAGCGNCGTCGCGGCCGGCCGTCACTCCGTGGCGCCGGCCGCCGACCAGTCCAGGCGGATGTCATAGCCGTCGATNCGCTTCTCCGGTTTCAGTGGCGTCACTTCGTCCGGATTGATGTGCCGGTAGACGTTCTCCGCNGGCTTNAGCGTGGCGTCGCGGCCGTACANATAGCTCTGCTCTTCNACGATCAGCTTGTAGGCCTTGTTCAGCGCCAGGGCCCGTTCGCGGCTGGGCGTGATCAGNTCGTAGACGTCGGCGNCGGCCACCTTGTCGCGCTTGAGGCTGCCGTCCTCGTTGAACCAGCGCGCCTGCATCTCGTCGTTTTCGCGGAACTCGTTGCCGCCGCCCACCAGNCGCAGGTACTGGGCGATCTCGCCNTCNTCCTGGTTGATCGCNGGGGCGTCGCGCATGCCNTTGATGTCGATGTAGCCCCAGCCCTCGGCGCCGGTGACCTTGCGCGGNAAGGCGAAGGTCTGGTCGATGGTGGTGCCCACGGTGGTGTGGCAGCCCATGCAGAAGCGCTGCTCCTGNTTGCTCTGCGGGCGCAGGCTGCCGTCTTCNTTCTCGATNAAGCCCAGCACCATCCAGCCGAAGCCGTTGTCCATGCCCCGGTCGCCGTGGTCGGTGTAGTAGGGCAGGTTGCCTTCGGCTTTTTCCTGNTGCTCGTTGCCGTACAGGGATTTCAGGTGGGCGCTNTTNTAGAAGCGGATCTTNTTCATATAGCGCACTTCCTTCATGCGCGGCGGCAGGCCGATGCCGCCGTGCGCGTCCACGCCCACGTAGCGCACCGTGTGCAGGAACTCNATGCCTTCCGGGTAGAGCATGTCGGTGACCGGCACNTCGGCGGCGCCNCCCAGGTAGTGGTCNCGNNNCANCAGGGTGCGGGCGGTGCCGAGGGTGCCGTCGCCGTCCAGGTCGGCGCACACCGCCTGCTCGTCGATGGGCGGCGTGCTGATGCGGTCCAGCTCCTTGATCGCCATCTCCATCAGCGACAGGTTGGCCAGGTAGACGTCCCGGGACGCCNNGNCGTNATCGGCGCAGGTGCTGGTGCGGAACGGCTCCGGCAGCCGCACCATGACGTCGTCGGTGCTGCCGTTGGTGGGCCAGAAGGTGCTCGGCAGCGGCTTNTAGTTGAANGCCACCCAGTGGCTGCCGTCCTTGGCGAAGCCTTGNTCGTCGAACGCCCGGGCGCCNTGCTGCAGGCCTTCGATGTAGGGCACCGGGCCCTGCCAGTCGCTGTCNTNGGCNAGGNCGGTCATCGNCGGGGTGTANTTGTCCTNGTTGATGTAGTCGATGATGGCCTGGTCGGACATCTTCGCCACCTGCTCGCGGCGGTCCACGAACAGGTTGAGCCAGTGGTTGGTTTCNCCNAGCTCGGAAAAGTCNTANGCNCCCTGCAGATAGCCGTCCCACATGGTGTTCGGGCGGGCCCGGTCCTCGTAGGTCTGATGGCAGGTGTAGCAGGGGTTGAAGTCGCCCTCGGTGCGGGTATAGCACTGTGGCGGAATCGGCGCCTCCTGGTTGTAGATGGCGCTGAGATCCGGCGGCAGTTCGCGCTCAAGCGCGCCGTCCCGGGCACCGGCGGGCTTGCTCTCCGCCTGGTCGCAGCCGGAAAGAATCAGCATCGTGGGGAGTAAAAGAATAAGCAGTCTCATGATCGCGAACCCTGAACATAAAAACAGAAAAAGGGGAGGGCGCGATGCGCTCCTCCCCGGGTCCGGAAAGCCGGATCAATCAGGCTTTCGGGTCCAGCAGCCACACCATGTTGTTCTCGTGGTTGCCGGTGTCTTCGCCGATCAGCAGGCGACCGTCGTCCATCACTTCCACGTTATCCGGGCCGGACAGGCCGTCCACGCTGCAGGTGTTGGCGGCGTCGGTGGGGTCGTAGGGACCGCCCAGCTCCACCATCTCCAGGCGTGATACGTTGTAGTCCGCTTCCAGGGGCATGCGGAAGGCACCGCCGCAGCGGGCGTCCTGGTTGGTCAGTTGGATCGCGCCTTCGCTGTCCAGCATGTTGCCGGCGATGTCGGACATCACCACATAGACGTGCGCCTGCTCGCCGTCGCCTTCGACGCTGGCCTGGGCGCGCTTCTGGTTCACGTTGATGCCTTCCATCTTGTTGAACTCGCCGGTGGCACCCAGCTTCACCGCCGCCTTGCGGGATTCCAGGAACGCCGGACGGTCGTCGGCGAACGGGCTGGCGGCCACGCTGCCGCTCTCGTCCAGATCCTGGTTGAGCTTGGCTTCCGCCCAGTCATTGATCTGCTGGTCGGAGATGTAGCTGTTGGCGCCGTCCACGTAGTCGGCGGTGGTGACGTTGTCGTACTCGTCCACCCAGCTCTCGATATCCGCGTTGCTGGCGCTGGCCAGTTCCACCCAGTCGATGTCGAAGCCGGCTTCGGCGGCGTCCATGGGCAGGGTGTCCTGGGTCACCCGGGCCGCGTACAGGGTACCGCTGCTCAGATCACCGGCGGTGTCGGCCACGAACTTGAACAGGATGACNCCGCCGCCGTCGTCGCTCATGTAGACGGTTTTCTGATCCGGCATCACCACCGCGTTTTCATGGGAGTAGCGGCCCAGGGTGAAATGCTTCACCGGGGTCGGGGTGCCGGTGGGGTCGGTAATCTCGACGATGTAGCCGTAGTCGTAGGGGTTGGGGTAGGTCACGGTGTAGTCGGTGTTGATCTCGCCGGCCAGGTAGTCGGCCAGATCCTGGACGCTGCCCTGGCCGGGTGCGTTCCAGTTTACGGTGTTGTCGAAGTACAGCTCTTCGGAGGTGAGCGGCGTGTTCCACGGGGACACGGTGCCGAAACAGTTCACCCAGGTGCCCTTCACGGCGGAGAAGTCGACCATGGAGGCGTCGTTGTCCTGCACCACCCAGCGGCCTTCGTCGGTGCGGANCAGGTGCAGNCGGCTCATGCCGCCGGGACGGTCTTCCCAGTTGGTGAACAGATAGCCTTCGTTTTCGCTGACTTCCACCCAGCCGTTGAAGTCCGGGTCGTTGGAGACCTTGATCAGCGCGGTACCGTCCTGCACGGCGATGCCGCCCAGGCCGGGCTGCGGGGCCCCTGCCCAGGCGTCGCCCTGCTGGCCGAGCACGTTATAGCGGCCGGTGGCCACCCGCATGATTTGCTTCTCTTCGTCGGTTTCCGGTACCGAAACGCCCTCGAACGGCTTGTTGATGTCGGTGTTTTCGATCAGGCCCACGGTGGCGTGGCGGTAGACGTGCCCTTCGGCGTCGGGCGTCACGTTGGCGTCGGAGGGGTGCTGGATGTTGGTGAACACCTCGCCGTCCTGCTTCAGGAACAGGCCGGTGGCCTCGGAACCCAGGGGCAGGGTGGCGACGCGGGTCAGGCGTTCCATCTGGATGCCGTCACCGCCACCGTTATTGCTGTCGCTATCGCCGCCGCAGGCGGCCAGGGCGAGCGAGGTGGCGATGGCCAGCGCGCTCAATTTAAAACGGGCGTCGTTCCGCAGATACATGGGTTTCTCCGTCTTATTCAGAATGGGATTGGGGAGGCGGCCCATCCTGACGGAGAAAAATGTCAATTCAGTGTGCGTAAAATGGCGACTTTGTGAAGGCGGTCTTCACGGAGGTACCGGTCACACTATTTCTTGCGGCGGCGGGTGATCACGATCAGAGCAATGGTGAGGCCCAGGGCGCCGGCGGGGAACAGCAGCAGCAGGCGTTCACGGCGTTTGGCCTTCTCAAGCTGGGCGTCGGCTTTCCGGACTTCCGGGTTCACGGCCTGGTCGGCCTGTTCCTGCGCGGCAGCGGGAGTGGCCACACTCAAACCCAGAGCCAGAATCAGGGAAGTCAGTAACAGGCGCATGCTGGAGGGGCCTTTAGAGCGGACACAAAAAGGGCTCCCATGGGGAGCCCTTTTCTGAATTGGTGCCGAGGAGAGGGCGGAAAGCGCCGCTTTCCGCGCCAGTGCAGCGACGCGATACCGCGCGGCGCGACTCGGCGCTGGCCGGCAGTCCGACCGAGAAACAAAACGGGCTCCGTTCAGGAGCCCATCCTTAATTGGTGCCGAGGAGAGGACTTGAACCTCCACGGGGTTGCCCCCACTAGCACCTGAAGCTAGCGTGTCTACCAATTTCACCACCTCGGCTTGTTCCGGTTGAACGACCGATTCCGGCCCTTCATCGCGAAAGCGCGTGCATTCTAGTATATGATGCCGGGATGTCAACGGTTAGTTCCGAAAACATTGGGCATTTCGCCCGTTCGAGGCTACCCGCCCGGCCTTCCGCTTCCGGCTCGATTTCGCCGGCCCCCGTGGTGCGTGAGTCCCCTGCTGGGTTAAGGTAGCGCCCGCCGGCGCCATCCGGCGGGTTTATACACATGTATTTTATTAGAGGTTATTGAATGGCATCCAGGAAACGCTATAAGGATCCCCACGCGGACCGGGAGGCGTCGAAGTACGAGAATCCGGTTCCCAGCCGCGAGTTGATCCTGCAGGTCCTCGACGACCAGGGAAAGCCGCTCGGTAAGCACGACCTGGCCGGGCTCCTGGACGTGGACGAAGACGGCGAGGTGGGCCTGGAGCGCCGCCTCAAGGCGATGCTGCGCGACGGCCAGCTGGTGGAAAACCGCAACGGCAAGGTGGGTATCGCCTCGCGCATGGATCTGATCGCCGGCCGGGTGCAGGGCCACCGCGACGGTTTCGGCTTTCTGATCGCCGACGAGCCCGGCCGCAAGGACCTGTTCCTGGCGCCCCGGCAGATGGAAAAGGTGATGGACGGCGACCGGGTGCTGGTGAGCACCGCCGGCGTCAACCGCTTCGGCAAGGAAGAGGCGCGCATCGTGGAGATCACCGAGCGCGCCGTCACCGAGATCGTCGGCCGTTATCACCGCGAGGCCGGGGTCAGCTTCATCGAGCCGGAAAACCGCCGCATCACCAAGGAAGTGCTGGTCGAGGACCTCAACGGCATCAAGCCCGAGCACGGCGACCATGTGCGCGCCGAGATCACCCAGTACCCGTCCCGCGACCAGCACGTGCTGGTGCGCCTGCTCGAGGTGATCGCCACCCCGGACCAGGCCGGCATGGAAGTGGAAGTGGCGCTGCGCCGCTTCGAGATACCCCACCAGTGGCCCAAGGGCGTGCCCGAGGAAGCCGAGCGCTTCGGCGCCGAGGTGCCGCACCCCGCCAAGGCCCACCGCGTGGACCTGCGCGACCTGCCGCTGGTCACCATCGACGACGAGAGCGCCAAGGATTTCGACGACGCCGTCTATGTGGAGAGCCGCCAGCGCGGCGGCTGGCGCCTGATCGTGGCGATCGCCGATGTCAGTCACTATGTGCATCCGGGCACGGCGCTGGACAACGAGGCCCACAAGCGCGGCAACTCGGTGTATTTCCCCAACCGGGTGGTGCCGATGCTGCCCGAGGCGCTGTCCAACGGCCTNTGCTCGCTGAACCCGCACGTGGACCGNCTGTGNCTGTACTGCGACATGCTGGTGTCCGCCAACGGCCGCATTTCCCGNTTCGTGTTCCGCGAAGGCGTGATGCGNTCCCGNCACCGCCTCACNTANAACAANGTGGGNGCNATNATCGAGGAGCCGGANTCCGAGCTCGCCACNGANACCGTGAAGAGCCTGGACGACGANACCCTGGANTCGGTNTGGGCCTTCCACGANATGTACCTGGCCNTGCGCCGNCGCCGGGAACTGCGTGGCGCCATCGACTTCGAGAGCAACGAAAGCCGCATCCTGTTCGATGAGCAGTCCAAGATCCGCGACATCGTGCCGGTGCAGCGCAACGTGGCCCACGTGATGATCGAGGAGGCGATGCTGGCGGCCAANATCTGCGCCGCGCGCCTGCTNGAGAANGCGGAGCTGCCGGCGCTCTACCGGAACCACGAGCCGCCCAAGGAAGAGCGCCTGACCAACCTGCAGCAGTTCCTGGGCGGGCTGGGCCTGAGCATTCCCTGGTCNGAGGGGCCGATCGGCCCGCAGGTGTTCCAGNAGCTCGGCGAGACCATCGCCGANCGGCCGGACCGCCAGGTGATCCAGACCATGATGCTGCGCACCATGAGCCAGGCCAAGTACGAGGCCCATGTGAAGGGCCACTTCGGGCTGGCCTACAACGCCTACACCCACTTCACCTCGCCGATCCGCCGCTACCCGGACCTGCTGGTGCACCGCGCCATCCGGTATCTGATCCGCAGTGGCGCGGACACCCCCCACGCGGACAACCCGGGCGGTCTGCCGGCGATCCAGCGCGATCATATCCTGCCGTTCAGCCTCAACGACATGATCGCCATGGGCGAGCACTGCTCGATGACCGAGCGGCGCGCCGACGACGCCACCCGCGACGTGGAGCAGTGGCTCAAGTGCCAGTACATGGAAGACCACCTGGGCGCTGAGTTCGACGGCGTGGTCAGCGGCGTGGCCGCCTTCGGCCTGTTCGTGCAGATCAACAACCTGCACATCGACGGTCTGGTGCACGTGGCCAACCTGGACAGCGACTACTACCACTTCGACGACGTCAATATGGCGCTGGTGGGCGAGTCCTCCGGGCGCCGCTTCAGCCTCGGGGACGCGGTGACGGTGAAGGTGGCCGGTGTGCACACCGACGACCGCAAGATCGACCTGGAGTTGATCAGTTCCACGCCGGCGCCGGGTAAGCGCGGCGGGCCCAAACCCAAGGCGGCGGCCAAGAAGGGCGCCCGTAAAGGCGCCAAGAAAGGCGCCGGGCGCAAGAAGCCGGCCGCCGCCAAGGGTGGCGGTGACGCCGACGGCGGAGGCTCCGAGCGGGAAAAGATTGCCCGCGGCGACATCCCCGACGAGGGCGGCAAGAAGAGCGGCCAGCGTAAGCCGCGCCGCCGCCGATGAACAAACCGCTCATGTATTCCGGCATCCACGCGGTGGAGTCGCTGTTGCGGCACCGCCCGGAAGGGGTGCTGGAATTGTTCGTGTTGGACACCCGCGCCAAGCGCGGCGACGCCCGGCTGGAAACCCTGATCATCGCCGCCCGGGACCAGGGCATCGCGGTGCAGTACAGCCGCCGCGAGTCGTTGGACAAGCTGGCCGGCCCGCAGAACCAGGGCGTGGTGGCCCGTGCCCGGCCGCGCATTGCCGGGGACGAGCAGGCTCTGGCGGCGCATTTGGACGGTCTGGGTCACCCGCCTCTGCTGCTGATCCTGGAAGGGGTCACCGACCCGCATAACCTGGGCGCCTGCCTGCGTAGCGCCGACGCCGCCGGCGTCGACGCGGTGGTGGTGCCGCGCCGCCATGCCGCCGGGCTGACGCCGGTGGCCTGCCGCAGTGCCGCCGGCGCCGCCGAGGCGCTGGCCTACTTCGAGGTGGGCAACCTGGCGCGGGTGCTGGAAATGCTCAAGGAGCGCCGTATCCGGGTGGCCGGCACCGCGCTCAACGAGCGCAGCCAGTCGCTGTTCGACTTCCAGCCGGACGCCGCCCTGGCGGTGGTGATGGGCGCCGAGGGCGAGGGCCTGCGGCGCCTGACCCTGGAGCGCTGCGACGATCTGATCGCCATCCCCATGGCCGGCGACGTGCAGAGCCTCAATGTCTCGGTGGCCACCGGGGTGGTGCTGTTCCACGTTCGTGCCCGGCGTCCGGCGTAAACCGGCGCCCCGCTTGCGGCGGCGCCCCGTTCTGAGCTAGACTCCCCGCCCTTCCGTGCCCTCCGGGGCGCGGACTCCTTGCCTCACCGCCTGTCGCGGGAGGCTGCGCAATCCGTAAGGAGCCAACAATGCGTCATTATGAAGTCGTGTTCCTGGTCCACCCGGACCAGAGTGAACAGGTTCCCGCCATGGTCGAGCGCTACAGCGCCATCGTGACCGACGGCAAGGGCACCATCCACCGCCAGGAAGATTGGGGTCGCCGTCAGCTGGCCTACCCGATCAACAAGATTCATAAAGCACACTACGTGCTGATGAATATTGAATGTGACGGCGACACTCTCGAAGAGCTGGAAAACACCTTCCGCTTTAACGATGCCGTTATCCGTCACCTCGTGGTGCGTCGCGAGCGGGCTATCACCGAGCCTTCGCCGCTGTCCAAAGCCAACGAGAAGGAGGAGGCCGCCAGCTGATTTCCGGACACAATCACTGCCAACTCACCGGCGTCATCGCCAGCCTGGAAAAGGTTGCGGTTACACCGGCCGGCGTTCCCCGCCAGCGTTTCTGGCTGGAGCACCGGTCCCGGCAAGTGGAAGACGGTCAACCCCGTGAAGTCCGAGCCCGTATCGCCATTGTTCTGGTCGGCGGCAACGCCAGCCTGATCCAGGGCCTGCGGGAAGGGCAAAGCGTCACGGTCACCGGTTTTCTCTGCCAGGCCGGCTACAAGGGCGAAGCCCGGGACCGTTTGCAGTTGATCGCGGAAACACTGGAGCCCCACTAAGGAATCGAGAGGAGTTTACCCATGGCCCGTTTTTATCGCCGTCGCAAGTTCTGCCGCTTTACCGCGGAAGGTGTCGAGTTCATTGATTTCAAGGATCTGGACACCCTGAAAGCCTACATCACCGAAACCGGCAAGATCGTGCCCAGCCGTATCACCGGCACCAAGGCACGCTATCAGCGTCAGCTGGCCTCCGCTGTCAAGCAGGCCCGCTTCCTGGCGCTGCTGCCGTACGCCGACAGCCACGACAATTAAGCCGAGGGGACCGTCATGCAAGTGATCCTGCTGGAAACCATCAAGAACCTGGGTGACCTGGGCTCCGTGGTGGACGTTCGCCCCGGTTACGGCCGTAACTTCCTGATCCCGCAAGGCAAAGCCCTGCCGGCCACGAAGAGCAACCTGGCCGAAGTGGAAGAGCGTCGCGCGGAACTGGAGAAACAGGCCGCCGAGCTGCTGAGCGCCGCCGAAGCGCGCGCCGAGAAGCTGGCTGAAGCCACCATCACCGTGGGCGCCAAGTCCGGTGACGAAGGCAAGCTGTTCGGCTCCGTTGGCACCGCCAACATCGCCGACGCGATCAGCGAGCAGACCGGCGTGGCCGTGCAGAAAGCGGAAGTGAAGCTGCCGCTGGGCGCGATCCGCCAGACCGGCGAGTACGAGATCGACCTGAGCCTGCACGCCGACGTGACCGTGACCATCAAACTGACCGTAGTGCCCCAGGAGTAATCCCGGCCTGCGTAAGCGGTTTGCCCCCACGGGGGCACGGTGACAGAATCAGGGCACTGTCCGGCAACGGGCGGTGCCCTTTTCGTTTAACGGACCTGCCATGAACGAACCCCTGAGTCTGGACGATCATCTCCCGGATAATCTGCGTATCCCGCCCCATTCCCAGGAGGCGGAGCAAGCCGTGCTGGGGGGGTTGCTGCTCAACAACGAAGCCTGGGACGAAGTGGCCGAGCGGGTCGGGCCCAAGGACTTCTACCGCAAGGAACACCGGCTGATCTTCCAGGTGGTCGACCAGCTGGTGGAAGAAGAGAAGCCCTGCGACCTGGTGACCGTGTCCCAGGCGCTCACCCACCGTGGCGAGCTGGACGACGTGGGCGGCATGACCTACCTGTCGGACCTGGCCCGCAACACGCCCAGTGCCGCCAACATCAACGCCTACGCGGACATCGTCCGTGAGCGCAGCATCCTGCGCCAGTTGATCCAGGTGTCCCACGGCATCGCCGAGCAGTCCTTCAATCCCAAGGGCACGCCGTCGCTGGAAATCCTCGACGCGGCGGAGTCGGCGATTTTCGAAATCGCCGAGCAGCAGAAGAAGGGCAGCGGCCCGCAGGACATCAAGACGGTCCTCAAGAAAGCGGTGGACCGCATCGACGAGCTGTACAAGAACAAGAACTCGCTGACCGGTCTCACCACCGGCTTCGAGGAACTGGACAAGATGACCTCCGGGTTGCAGCCCTCGGACATGGTGGTGGTGGCCGGGCGGCCCTCCATGGGTAAAACCACCTTTGCCATGAACCTGTGCGAGAACGTGGCGCTCAAGGCGCACAAGCCGGTGCTGGTGTTCTCCATGGAGATGCCCGCCGACGCCATCGTAATGCGGATGCTGTCCTCGCTGGGGCGCATCAACCAGACCTCGATCCGGTCCGGGCGCCTGGACCAGGACGACTGGCCGCGCATCACCTCGGCGATTCAGATGCTCAGCGAGCAGAAGTTCTTCATCGACGACACGCCGGCGCTGAGCCCCCTGGAACTGCGCACCCGGGCGCGACGAGTGGCGCGCGAGTGCGGCGGCCAGCTGGGCATGATCATGATCGATTACCTGCAGCTGATGCAGGTGCCCGGCGCCGATAGCCGCGTTAACGAAATCTCGGAAATCTCCCGCTCATTGAAGGGCCTGGCCAAGGAATTGAACTGCCCGGTGGTGGCGCTCTCGCAGCTCAACCGCTCCCTGGAGCAACGCCCCAACAAGCGCCCGGTGATGTCCGACCTGCGGGAATCCGGGGCCATCGAGCAGGACGCCGACGTGATCATGTTCCTCTACCGGGACGAGGTCTATAACCAGGACACCACCGAGAAGGGCATCGGCGAAGTGATCATCGGCAAGCAGCGGAACGGCCCCATCGGCACCGTGCGCGTGGCGTTCCGGGGCGAGTACCTGCGCTTCGACGACCTGGCGCCGGAATACTATCAGCAGTACGCCGGCGACGAGTAACTGCGCATGCGCGGTACCTTTCTGGAAATCCGCCCCCGGGCCCTCACCGACAACGCGCGCCGCGCCCGGGCGCTGGCCAACGGCGCCCGCGTGTTCGCCATGGTCAAGGCCAACGGCTACGGCCACGGCCTGGGCCTGGCGGCCCGCGCCTTCGCCAACGCGGTGGACGGCCTGGGCGTGGCGGTGATCGAAGAGGCCCAGGCCCTGCGTCATCTGGGGCTGGCCCATCCGGTACTGGTGGCGGAGGGGTTCTTCGACGCCGACGAGCTGGCCCTCGCCTCCCGGCTGCACGCGGAAGTGGTGGTGCACTCGCCCTGGCAGGTGGACCTGCTGGCGGCGCGGCCGGCCCCGCTGGGGGTGTGGCTAAAGGTCAACACCGGCATGAACCGGCTCGGCATGGCGCCGGACCTGGCCCGGGCCCAGGCGGCGCGCCTGCGCGCCATTCCCGGGGTGCGGCTGCTCGGCGTGATGAGCCACTTCGCCTGCGCCGACGCCGAGGACGACACCTTCACCGGCCACCAGCTGGCCATCGCCGACACCCTGGCCAGGGAGCTGAACGTGCCGCTCAGCGCCGCCAACTCCGCCGCGCTGATCCGCTACCCCGAGGCCCGCGCCCGGCGCGTGCGCCCCGGCATCATGCTCTACGGCTCCTCGCCGTTCCCCTGGCGCAGCGCCGCCGATCTGCAGCTGTCGGTGACCCAGCGCTTCAGCGCCCGGCTGATCGCCATCAACCCGATTCAGGCCGGCGACACCGTCGGCTACGGCGCCACCTGGCGGGCCGACGCCCCGGGCCGCATCGGCGTGGTGGCGGTGGGCTACGGCGACGGCTACCCGCGCCACGCGCCCAGCGGCACCCCGGTGGCGGTGAACGACCAGCGCACCCGGCTGGTGGGCCGGGTCTCCATGGACATGATCACCGTGGACCTGACCGGCCTGGACGCCCGGGTCGGCGACAGCGTCGAGCTGTGGGGCGACACCGTGAGCGTGGACGAAGTGGCCGCCGCCTGCGGTACCATCAGCTACGAGCTGTTCTGTCAGATCACCGGTCGGCCGGTAAGAGTCATCGCCGAATAAGGAGCTTTCGTGGCGAAAAAGAAAACCGCGTTCGTCTGCAACGAGTGCGGCGCCGACTTCCCCAAGTGGCAGGGTCAGTGCCCGGCCTGCGGCGCCTGGAACACCCTGCAGGAATTCGTCGTCGACCCGGCCATGCCCAAGAGCCGCTCCGCGGAACGCAGCGGTTTCAGCGGCCAGCTCTCCGAAGTGCGCCAGCTCAACGAAATCGCCCTGGAAGACAGCCCCCGCATCAGCGCCGGCATGGACGAGCTGGACCGGGTGTTGGGCGGCGGCCTGGTGCCCGGCTCGGCGATCCTGCTGGGCGGCCACCCGGGGGCCGGTAAATCCACCCTGCTGCTGCAGGTGCTGTGCCGGCTGGCGGACCGGGAAAAGTGCTTCTACATCACCGGCGAGGAATCCCTGGCCCAGGTGGCGATGCGCGCCGACCGCCTCAAGCTGCCCAAGGAAAAACTGCGCCTGGCGGCGGAAACCGACGTGGAGCAGATCCTCGAGCTGGCCCGCAAGGAGCAGCCGCGGCTGCTGGTGGTGGACTCGATCCAGGTGATGTATCTGGCCGGCCTGCAGTCGGCGCCGGGCAGCGTCGCCCAGGTGCGCGAAGGCGCCGCCGCCCTGACCCGCTTCGCCAAGCAGACCGGCACGGTGCTGCTGCTGGTGGGCCACGTCACCAAGGACGGCACCCTGGCCGGCCCCAAGGTGCTGGAACACATGATCGACTGCTCGCTGATGCTGGAAGGCTCCGCCGACGCCCGCTTCCGTACCCTGCGCGGGCTCAAGAACCGCTTCGGCGCGGTCAACGAGCTGGGCGTGTTCGCGATGACCGGCGAGGGTCTGAAAGAGGTCAAGAACCCGTCCGCCATCTTCCTCAACCGCGCCGACGACATCGCGCCGGGCTCGTTGGTGACGGTGGTCTGGGAGGGCACCCGGCCGCTGCTGGTGGAGCTGCAGGCGCTGGTGGACGCCAGCCACTTCGGTAATCCGCGGCGGGTGTGCGTGGGCCTGGAAGCCAACCGGCTGGCCATGCTGCTGGCGGTGCTGCACCGCCACGGCGGCATCCAGGTGGGCGACCAGGACGTGTTCGCCAATGTGGTGGGCGGCGTGAAAGTGGTGGAGACCGCCGCCGACCTGGCGCTGGTGCTGGCGATCGTCTCCAGCTTCCGCGACCGGCCCCTGGGCCGGGACCTGGTGGTGTTCGGCGAGATCGGCCTGTCCGGCGAGATCCGCCCGGTGCCGCAGGGCCAGGAGCGCCTCTACGAAGCGGTCAAGCACGGCTTTAAACGTGCCATTATTCCCAAGGCCAACAAGCCCCGTCAGTTGCCGGACGGCGTCGAAGTGATCGCCGTGAGCACCCTGGCGGAAGCGCTGGAGCAACTATGAAAAAACAATTCGCGGTGATCGGCCTGGGCGGGTTCGGTGAGTCCGTGGCCCTGGAGTTGATGCGCCTCGGCCATGATGTGCTGGGGATCGACTACAACGAAGAGAAGGCCAACCAGATGGCCGATAAATTGACCCAGACGGTGATCGCCAACGCCAGTGACGAGGACGCCCTGCGCGAGTTGGATCTGCACCGTTTCGACGCCGTGCTGATCGCCATCGGCGAACACATCGAGGCCAGCGTGCTGTGCACCATGCACGTGATCTCCCTGGAGGCCCGGGAAGTGTGGGTCAAGGCGATCACGCCCACGCATCATAAGATCGTTGAAAAGCTCGGCGCCAACCGGGTGTTCCATCCGGAGTACGAAATGGGGCTGCGCATCGCCCAGTCCCTGGCGCATCCCAACATGCTCGACTACATCAGCCTGGGCGATAATTACTTCGTGATTGAAATCCGGCCCGGTGAAGTGCTCGAGGACCGGCCGTTGTCCGAGCTGAAAATCGACGACACCGAAGTACGCCTGCTGGCGATCAAGCACGGCCAGAGCGTCAGCCTGCACCCGTCGCCGGACCAACGCCTGCGCCGCAACGACCATCTGGTGCTGGTGGGCGAGGAAGAAGCCCTGCGTCACTTCTCGGAAAACCTGTGAGCCTTAACCGATGAGAACCTGGCTCCCCGGCTTGCGCGGCCGCGCCGGCCGCCAATTGCGCCGCGCCTGGCGCTACAGCCCGCCGGTGATTCTGGCCGCCAGCTTCGCGGTGCTGATTCTGCTGGGGGCATTACTGCTATGGACGCCCTGGGCCAGCCCCGGCCAGGACCTGGGTTTCTGGCAGGCGCTGTTCACCGCCTGTTCGGCGGTCACCGTGACCGGGCTGGTGGTGGTGGACACCGGCGCCGATCTCACCCTGTTCGGTCAGGCGGTGGTGTTGGTGCTGATCCACCTGGGCGGGTTGGGCCTGATGAGCTTCGCCGCGCTCACCGTGATGGCCCTGGGCGGGCGCTTCGGCCTGCGTGGCCAACGCCTGGTCCGCGAAGCCATGGACCAGACGTCCCCCGGCGATGTGCTGATCCTGGTGCGTTACATTGCGATCCTGGCGCTCTCTCTGGAAGCCCTCGGAACGGTACTGCTGGCCCTGGTATGGGTGCCGGAGATGGGGCTGGCGCGGGGGCTCTGGTTCAGCGTTTTTCATGCCGTGTCGGCGTTCAACAACGCCGGTTTCGGCCTGCTACCGGAGAGCCTGTCCCCTTGGGCGGGGCAGCCGCTGGTGAATGGGGTGATCACCGCCCTGTTCATCGTTGGCGGCCTGGGTTTCACGGTGCTCATGGATCTGTGGCGACAACGGCGCTTCTCCACGCTCGGGCTGCACAGCAAGCTCACCATCACCGGCACCCTGGTGCTGGCGCTGGGCGCCTGGGCGCTGATCCTGCTGTTTGAGTGGGGCAACGGCGAGACCCTGGGCGCGCTGCCCCTGGGCGACCGGATCTGGGCGGCCTGGTTCACGGCGGTGACACCGCGCACCGCCGGGTTCAACACCCTCGACATCGGTGCTCTGGCCCTGCCCAGTGTGCTGTTGATCATGTTCCTGATGTTTATCGGCGGGGGCAGCAACTCCACCGCCTCGGGCATCAAGGTGAGCACCTTCATGGTGGTGATGCTGGCGACCCGCTCGTTTCTGATGGGGCGCTCCCAGACCACCGCGTTCCGCCGCGGCATCGCCCTCAGTTCGGTGTTCCGGGCCCATGCGGTGGTGGTGCTCAGCCTGATGCTGTTGATGCTGGGTAATTTTCTGCTGGTGATTCTGGAGCCGGATCTGCGCGCTCTGGACGTGCTGTTCGAGGGTTTCTCCGCGTTCGGCACCGTGGGGCTGTCGCGGGGCGTGACCACGGAGATGTCCGCCGCCGGTCAGGGGGTGCTTATGTTCCTGATGTTCGTCGGCCGTATCGGGCCGCTGGCGTTGGCGTTTTCCCTGGCGCGCCCCCGTGACGCCAAAGTGCGCTANGTGGAAAACCAGGTGCAGATCGGCTGATCCGGGCGGCGCGGCTCAGAGGCCGTCCGCCTCCAGGTTGAGNTGGCGGGAGCGCCACCAGCGCCAGGACACCACGGTGTCGAAGAACAGCGCCACGGAGTTGACCATCACCACCAGCACCGCCAGCAGCCACTCGTCCAGGTGCATGGCGTCGGCGCCCCAGCCGCCGATCAGACGGGCCACCAGGGCCACCTGCAACGGCACCCAGGCAATCAAGTGGGGCAGCGCCAGCGCCCGGTTCACGGACGCGTAGTGCCACAGCGTAACGCCGTTGGCCGCCAGCACGAACAGGGTGGCCAGTGCCACCAGGCCGCCGCTGGCGGTGTGTAGCATGAAGAAGCCGGTGGCATTAACGGGGATCAGGACCAGCAGGATCCAGGCGCGCATCCAAAGCGGCAGGCGCCGGCAGGAGGCCTGGATGCGGTCCAAGCGTTCACGATGGCTCATGGCACGTTTCCCTGAGAGTCAATTACGATCCGAATTCCGTTTCCTCGCATCCCAAGATGTCACGTTCAGGGTCAAGCCCGCGCCAACGGTGACATGGGATTGTCATTAACCCAGGGTAGGTCGGGTCGGTGCCTTCGGTTTTCAAGAGCCGGGTGTCATCGGGGTCGCCGTGACCGGCGTCGCAGTTGGTGCTTGCGCCACCACAGGTAGAGGCCGGTGCCGAACAGCAGGGCCGGCAGCCAGCCGCCGAGGAACACCAGCCAGCGACCGGCGAGCCCGAGGGCATCGCCGTTGTGCAGCGGGAACTGCCAGCCCATGAAGCGGCTGCCGGCGGCCACCGAAAGCGGGTCCCAGGTGGCCAGCACCGCGCCATCGCGGGGGTCCACCCAGACCCGGCTGGCGCCGTGGTGGGACCAGGCCTCGCCGGGTTGGTTGAACGACAGCCGGTAGGGCGTTTGCGCGTCGCGGGGCAGGTCAATGCGCTTTAGATCGCCTTCGGGAAAGGCGCTTCGGCCGGCCGCCACGATCTGGTCCAGGCTGAGCCTCGAGCCGCTGTCGGCACGGGTCTCCAGCGTCGGCGCCGGCATCGGTTCCAGGGGCAGGGCGGTGCCCACCAGGGCCTGCACCGGACCGTGGAATACCAGACTGACGCCGCTGAAGGCGGCCACCAGCAGCACCGGCGTGATGTAGACGCCGGCGGCCTTGTGCAGATCGAAGTTGAGCCGGAACGGGCCCTTGTCGGTGCGTACGCTGAGCGCCCGCCGCCACCGGCCCTTGCGCGGCCACCACAGGTACAGGCCGCTCAGGCAGAAAAACATCAGCACCAGCCCCAGCACGCCCACCACGTACTTGCCGGTGGTGCCGGCCAGTAGCGTGTAGTGCAGCCGGTAGACCCAGCTGGTGGGGTAGGCGCCCCACTGGCGTACCGCCAGCACCTCGGCGTCGGCCGGGGAGACGCTCACCTGCAGCGGGCCGGGGGCGCCTTCCGGGCCGTCGAAGCGCACCGTATGGGGCCGCCCCGGACCGGGCGAGGGCTCCAGACGCCGTGCCGGCTTGCCGGGCAACGCCGCCTCGGCGGCGGCCAGCACCGCGCTCAGCGACGCCGGGTCGGCGGCGGGCTCGGTGCGCAGTTGCGGGGTCAGCCACTCGTCCAGGGTGTCGTGAAACACCAGCAGGCTGCCGGTGACGCCGGTGAGCGCCAGCAGCAGCCCGGCGATCAGTCCGGCGTATTTATGCAGCTTGAGCAGCATGAACTCTCGGGGCGCGGGTTAGAAATCCAGATTGTACCCCAGCGACACCACCCGGCCACGGCCGGCGAAGAAGCGGCTGTCCAGCGTCGAGGCGGCCTGTGAGAAGTAGGTGATGTACTGCTCGTTGAACAGGTTCTCCACGCCCACGGTGACCTGGCCCTTGCCCAGACGGTAGCCGGCGAAGGCATCGAACAGCTGGTAGCTGTCGAAGCCGAGTTGCGGCCCGGGGATGCCGCGGCTGAAGTAGTGATTGCCCTGCACCTGGGTGGTGAGTTTCGGCGACCAGTTGGCCTGCCAGCGCACCGTCAGCCGGTCCGGGCCGATGTTGCGGCCGTCCAGACGGGTGTCCACCACGCCGTTGTCGTTGGAATCGAACTTGCCGCTGACGTGGGCGTAGGAGGCGCTCAGGCGGTGACCCTCGCGGAACCGCCAGCCCAGGTCCGCTTCCACGCCGTGAATCTCGGTCTTCTCCCGCTGCACTTCGAACACGCCGTTGCGCAGCGCCAGCCGCGAGCCGAAGTCGGAATCGGATTCGTAGTAGCTCACCTCGAAGTCCACCGCGCCCTGGGACAGGCGCGCGCCGATCTCGCGGTTGTCGGTGACGATCGGCTCCAGGTTAACGTAGTCGTCCACGTCCTGGCCCGGTTCGTCCACGGCGCGCAGCACCCGGCCCACGTCCGGCATGCCGAAGCCTTCCGAATAGTTGGCGAACAGCTGCGCCCAGTCCGTGGCCTGGAACACCACGCCGGCGTTGAACAGGGTTTCCTCGAAGCGCGGGCTGCCGCCCTGCACGGTCTGGCTGCCGTAGGAGGCCAGGGTGGTGTAGGTGTCCACGTCCAGCTTGGCGTACTCATGGCGCACGCCGCCGTGCAGGGACAGCCGGTCAGTGGCCTGGTAGTTCAGCTGCAGGAAGGGCGCCGCGTTCTGGAACTCGGTCTCCGGCACCCATTCGCGGCCGGTCTGGGCCAGAATCTGGCTGGTTTCGTCCTGCAGCAGGTCGAGGCCGGTGGTGGCCTTCAGGTTGCCGTCGAGCAGGCCGTCCCGGGTCAGGGTGAACTTGGCCCCGTACTTATCGGATTCGTTCTGGGACTGGTCGAACAGGGTGCCGGCCGGAGCAATGGTCGGATCCTGGAAGGTGCCGAAGGTATCGCCGCCGTAGCGGGCACGGAAGCGCTGGGTGTACAGCTGCAGGCGCACATCGTTGCCGGCCAGGTCGGTATTGCGGTAGGAGAGGCTGGTGGTGAGCGCCTCGTTGCGCACCGGGTCGCCGGCCGGGTCGCCCTTCACCGAGGTGGCGGGCACGCCATCGGCCCGGTCGCCCTCGATGCCCACGTAGTCGTGGTTGCCTTCCAGCTCGAAGCGGTTCACCGAAAGCTCCAGGTTCTGGGTGTCGTCCAGCCAATAGCCGATCTTCATGAACACGTCGTAGCTCTGCGAGTCCATGATATCGCCCTGGGCCTGGTCGATGCCCACGGCGCGGCCGTCGGCGTCGTAGAACAGGCCCCGGGATTTGTAGGCGCCACCGAGCAGGAAATCCCAATCGCCGTGGATGCCCTCCAGGCGGTAATCGGTCTCGTAGCTCAGGCCGTCGGATTCGTAGTCGGTGGGGGCGCTCACGCCCACCCCGATGTGCTGGCGCAGGTCGGTGCCTTCCGGGCGGCGGGTGACGAAGTTGATGATGCCGCCGGTGGCGCCCAGGCCGTGTTCGGCGCTGGCGCCGTGGATCACCTCGATGCGTTCCACCATGGCCAGATCAATGGTGTAGCCGTCACGGCTGCCGTCGCGCAGCGGATTGGACTGGGGAATGCCGTCGACCAGGAACAGCGGGTCACGCCCGCGAAACGTCTCGCCGGAGTTGGTCAGCTTCTGGCGGCTGGGCGAATAGGAGGGAATCAGATTGCTGAGCACCTGGGCCTGATCACTGGTGATCGCCATTTGCTGCTCAATCTCGTCCCGGTTGATCACGGTGATTTTCTGCGGTGTCTCCCCGGCCTCGCTGTTGCCCCGGGTGGTGGTCACGGTGACCGGCTCAAGCTGATTGGTATCTTGCGCCTGGGCGGCGGTGGAGATGGCGGCCGTCAGCGGCAGCAGTGAGAAAGATAGAAAAGACAGCGGCAAGCTGTAACGCAAGCGGAGCACGGGAACCCCTCCGAAAAAGTGTCAGATTTGTAAGGCGGAGGGGAACTTATAGTTAATGCGAATTATTGTCAATATCGTTTCAGTTGCCGGCCCGGGCAGGGCTTCAGGGATTGTTGCTGTCGATATTCAGCGACCAGTCGTAGTCCAGAAAGCGGATCGGCAGATCGCCGGCTTCCAGATCCCGGCGGGCCCCGGCCGGCAGCGCCAGGGCATCGGCGTATTGCAGCAGGTAATCGCCGAGGCTGCCGGCGCTGTCCTCGAAGTCCTCTTCGTACCAGTCGAAAATGGACGACACCCTCAACACCTGCTCTTCGGCGTCGTAACGGTTACGGCGCCGGTCGGAAAGAAAGCGCCGGGTGCTGTCCGCCAGCTGGGCGTCCAGCCGCTCGCCGGTATAGGCCTCCGGGCGCAGGGCCGGGCACCCCACCGAGGCGCAGTTCACGGCGAAGTGAATGCGCGGGTCCATCAGTGCCGGGTTGCCGCGGATCATCTGATGCTCCAGCTCGTCCAGGGTGCGCTCTTCGCCCAGCAGGGTGAAAAAGCGCTGGCTCCAGGGGCCGGAAAAAATCGAACCGATGTCGCGGATCGAATCCGGCCGGCTGTCCTGCCTTAGAANCAGTTCCACGGTGAAGGCGTTATAGGCGTTAATCAGAAAGGCCAACCGGTCGGACCGGTTGAGCGCCTGAAAGCGATCCATGCGGAGCGCGCTCAGGCGGCTCAGGTAACCGCTCAGCGCGTCCNGGTCCGCCGCGAAGCCTTCGTAATCCACCGATGAAGCCACGCCATCGCGCTGCCAACTCACATGCTTGCTCAGCAGCGTGTTCCAGTCGTCGTGGTCGAAGGCGGCCGACCATGCCGGCGACGCGCTCAGTGACATCAGGATCAGCGGCAGAAACCAGCGGAAGTGAAAGCGCATGGCGGATCTCCTCGGACAATCATGCGTCCGAGGATACCCGCTTCGGCGTGTCGTTGGGGTGAGTGGGGTGTGAGGGACCGCATGGCCCGCCGTGGCGGTTTAGAACTGCTCCCATTCCGGCTCGTCGGAGGCGTGTAACGCCGGGGACCGCGCTTCGTAGGATGCGGCCCTTCCGCGGGGGGCACTCCTCGGCGACGCGTGCACTACCGGTGGCGCGCCGTCGTCGCTGAAGAAGCCCATCTCTTCAAGCAGGTTGCGGNCCTGCTCCTGGAGAGACAGGCTGGCGGCGCTGGATTGCTCGACCATGCTGGCATTTTGCTGGATCGCCGAGTCCATCTGAGACACCGCCTGGTTGACCTGTTCGATGCCCTGGGTTTGTTCGCGGCTGCCCACGGCGATTTCACCGACCAGCACCGTGACTCGCTCCACGCCCCGGGTGATATCGCCCAGGGTGTCGGCGGCTCGGTCCACCAGCGCCGTGCCGGCGTCCACGCGTTTCACGCTTTCGTCGACCAGCGTCTTGATCTCCTTGGCGGCGTCGGCGCTTCGACCGGCCAGGGTACGAACCTCGCCCGCCACCACGGCGAAGCCGCGGCCTTGTTCGCCGGCCCGGGCGGCTTCCACGGAGGCGTTCAGCGCCAGCAGGTTGGTCTGGAACGCGATCTCATCGATCAGGCTCACGATGCTGGTGATTTTTTTGCTTGAGCCGCTGATTTCCGCCATCGCGCCGATCGCTTGCTGGGCGATACCGCCGCCCTGTTTGGCCTGCTCGCTCACCTGGCTCGCCAGTTTATCGGCTTCGGCGGCGTTGTCCGCGTTCTGGCGCACGGTGGACGTCAGCTCCTCCATAGAGGCGGCGGTCTCTTGAAGGCTGGCGGCCTGATCCTGGGTGCGCCGGCTCAGGTCGTCGGTGCCCTGGGAAATCTCGGTGGAGGCCAGGCTGACGGTCTCGGCGTTGCCGCGTACCGAACGTACCACCCGCGACAGTTTTTCCTGCATGGTCTGGAGATCGCGCAGCATGTCGCCGAACTCATCGTGGCAGGTGATGTTCATGCGCTGGTCCAGTTTGCCTTCGGACAAAGCGCTTGCCAGGGCGCGTGCCTTTCCGAGTGGCGTCATGATCCCGCGAATCAACCACAGGGTGAGCAGTAATGAAACAAGCACCGACACCAGTATCACGCCGATCACCAGGTTCCGGGACCAGACATAGTTGCTGGTCGCCGCTTCATAGTGGGCGTTGGCCTGGTTCTGGTTGTGTGCCACCAAGGCATCGATCTGCTCCAGGATGAGGGCGTAATCCTCTTCCAGCTCCCGGTTGGCCAGTGCGCGGGCGGCGTCGAAGTCGCCGTTCATCATGTGCTGATTGAGCCGGGCCATATCCTTGCGCAGCTCGCCGAGCGTGGCTTGGAAGCCCTCCGCCGCGGCGCGCTCTTCAGCGTCGCTGACCCGCTGGGGGAAATAATCCGCCCAGTGCTCATCGATACTCTGATCGTTGGCACCCACACGATCGATGATGCCGGCGACCTCGGTGATGTCCTGGTCGCGCTGGCCGGCGGTGACCCTGACCCGGCTGTCCAGCAAGGCCTCCCGGACCTTGCTCAAATCGAGCAGGGTAATCAGGTTTTCCTGGTACGTACGATCGAGATCGTCCTTCACCGAACTGGTGCTGATGATGCCCACCAGACCAATGGCGATAAGCAGGGCCGTACAGAGCCCAAGGCTGACCGCCAAACGTAGCTTCACACTTTTCCTTAGTAGCATTAACAGAGCCTCTTCGTAAGAGTGTTCACGCCGGTGGCGGCTATCCGGTTGGTGAGGGGGGCGTGAGACAGTCCTGCCGCCGATATGGAGCGCTTCCGTTGCGCGCGAGATATCGGCGTTTTAAGAGGGGAGTTAATAGGTTGCAGTTATTTTCGTTAGGCGTTTTGACTCTTCACGTTACCGTTGCCAGGCGTGGAAGCGCTCCACCCAGCGCAGCAGGCCTTCCGGTTTGTGCGCCTTCTTCCACTCGCCGGCGGCGAATTTATTCGCCTCCGCCATGGTCGGGTAGATATGGATGGTGCCGAGAATCTTGTTCAGACCCAGGCCGTGTTTCATGGCCAGCACGTACTCACTGATCAGGTCGGAGGCGGACTCGCCGACGATGGTGACGCCCAGGATGGTGTCCTTACCCGGGGGCGTCAGTACTTTGACAAAGCCGTGGTCGGTGCTGTCGGCGATGGCCCGGTCCAGGTCGTCGATGCCGTAACGGGTCACTTCCACCTCGATGCCCTGTTCGCGGGCCTCGTCCTCGCTCAGGCCCACGCGGGCCACCTCCGGGTCGGTGAAGGTGGCCCAGGGGATCACCCGGTAATCCACCTGGAATTTCTTGAAGCGGCCGAACAGGGCATTCACCGAGGCGTACCAGGCCTGGTGGGCGGCCACATGGGTGAACTGGTAAGGCCCGGCCACGTCGCCGCAGGCGAAAATATTGGGAAAGCGGGTGCGCAGGAAGCCGTCCACCGCCACGGTGCCGTTTTTCTCGGTGGCGATGTTCATGGCCTCCAGGCCCAGGCCGTCGGTGTTGGCGCGGCGGCCCACCGCCACCAGCACCGCGTCGAACGGCAGGCGCTTCTCACCGTCGTCCGCCTGCGCGTACAGCACCTTCTCGCCGTCCTCCACCGCGAAGCGCGCCGCCTTATGGTTGGTGAGCACGGTGACGCCGCTGTGGCGCAGGGACGCGGTCACCAGGGCGGCGGCGTCTTCGTCCTCGCGGGGCATCAGGCGCGGCAGCATCTCCACCTGGGTCACTTCGCTGCCCAGGCGCGCGAAGCTTTGCGCCAGCTCACAGCCGATCGGCCCCCCGCCCAGCACGATCAAGCGGCGGGGCTGCTCCGTCAGGGTCCACAGGTTTTCCGAGGTGAGTATGTCGATTTCGTCGATACCGGGGATCGGCGGCACGAACGGCCGCGCGCCGGAGGCGATAATAATATTGCGGGTGGTCAGAGTGCGCTCGCCCTCGGCGGTATCCACGGTCACTTCCCAGGGCGAAGTGATGCGCGCGCTGCCCTGCACGCAATCCACGCCCAGCTCGGTGTAACGCTCCACCGAATCGTGGGGCTCGATCTTGCCGATCACTTTATGGATGCGCGCCATGACGTCGGCGAAATCGAACCGTGGCGTGATGCTGGTGAAGCCGTAGCGCTCCGGCTTGCGTTCCAGATGCGCCAGCCGCGCGCTCTTGATCAGCGCCTTGGACGGCACGCAGCCGGTATTCAGGCAGTCGCCGCCCATCTTGCCCTTCTCGATCAGGGTCACACTGGCTTTCACCGTGGCGGCGATATAGGCGCTCACCAGCCCGGCGGAACCGGCGCCGATCACCACCAGATTGCGGTCGAAGTGCTTCGGCTTTTGATAGCCCCGGTACACCTTGCGCGCCTGCAGAAACGCCATCACCGCCTTCGCCAGCCAGGGGAACAGCCCCAGCAACACGAAGGCGCCAATCAGATCCACCGACAACAACCCGGACAAGCTTTCCAACTCGCCCAATTGAGTGCCCGCGTTCACGTACACCGCCGTGCCCGCCAGCATCCCCACCTGACTGACCCAGTAAAACGTCCAGGTCTTCAGCGGCGTCAGCCCCATCACCAGATTGATCACGAAAAACGGAAACGCCGGAATCAAACGCAACGTAAACAGGTAAAAGGCGCCGTCCTTCGCCACGCCCGCGTTGATCTTCTTCAGCCGCTCACCGAAGCGGCTCTGCACCGCGTCCTTGAACAAAAACCGCGACGCCAGAAAGGCCAGGGTCGCGCCCACACTGGACGCGAACGACACCAGCACCAACGCCACCCAGAACCCGAACAGCGCGCCCGCCGCCAGCGTCATGATCGCCGCTCCCGGCAAACTCAACGCCGTCACCGCCACGTACAGCACAAAGAACCCGCCCAGCACCAGCACCGGCTGCTCCGCCGCCAGCGACTGAAACGCCCCGCGCTGCGCCTTCAAATAATCCAGGCTCAAAAACTGCCCCAGATCAAACACAAAATAAGACGCCACCAGCGCCGCGATCACAATCAAAAGAGCCAGCTTCTTAACGTTCATCAAATCCTTCCTTGCGTGTGCGGCGGCTGTTTACCCGGAGCCTTTCGGCCGACTCCGGCGCGGTGTGTGTTGGTGATGTCCAGAACCGTATGAGCGCAGGGATGCGCGAATCGAGCCCCCAGGGACGGGTTCACGGCGTGTTCTGGACGTCACCAACACACACCGCGGCCCCGGCTGGAGAGAAAGTCAGCAACAACTGCCACCAACGGCAGCATCCGAGGAACCATCCTCAAAAGGCACGTTCAACCCACACCCCTCAAAAATCCCAAAGTGCGAATCAAAGTTACCAATAAACTCGAAATGGTCCGCGAACCGGCTCTCCGCCAACATTAACCAGGTATTCCCGCACACCGGGAACACCTTGCCGGCCTCGATCACATGATGATCGTCCAGCACGAATGAATGCGGATGATGGTCCACCGTGCCCTTATAGATCACCGCCTGCCCGTAGTCCTCGCAGGCCGGCTCCAGCGCATCAATGTTGAACAGCCGGTAGGTGGCCGAGTAGAAGCGGATGTTCCCCAGCTTCGCCTCGATGGCCGGGTTCTCGATGGTCAGCCGGCGCGACTCCACCAAACGCGGATCGCCGAACCCGCACCCCTTGGCCAGATTGAGAAAGTCGTTCCAGTACAAAGCCCCTGACAAGCATTCCCCGTAGAGCACCGGGTCGGCGGTCAGCGCCGCCGGTACCCGGCGGTCGGCGTACACGTCGGAGAAATAGAACTCGCCGCCGGGCTTGAGCAGCCGTTTCACATCGCCGATTACCTTGGCCTTGTCGGTGCTAAGGTTGATCACGCAGTTGGACACCACGATATCGAAGTAGCCGTCCTCCAGATCAAGCTGGTCCAGCTCCTCGATATAGCCCTTCAGGAAACGCACATTGCTGCGCGCGTGGCCGAATTCCCGGCGGTGGTAGTCCTGGTGGCGCTCCGCCACCGCCAGCTGTTCGTCGGTCATGTCCACGCCGACCACCTCGCCGCTGTCGCCCACCAGGGCCGAGAGCACGTAGACGTCCCGGCCCGAGCCGCAGCCCAGATCGAGAATGCGCATCCCTTCCAGGGCCGCCGGCGCCACCAGGCCGCAGCCGTAGTAGCGGCTCACCACCTCGTCATGCAGGCGCGCCAGCAACGGCTTCAGATGCTCCGGCGGCGCCTGGTCGCAGCAGGCGTTGGTTTGCAGATCGTCGCTGCCGCTGAGCTGTTTACCGTAATAGTCTTGAACTTCATCGCGCATGGTTGAACCTCTTGGCGGCCGGCCTGAATACCGGTTAGGTGCGGGGACGGCCGTTTTGTTACGTTCGGGTGATGATCCATTTGCGGTCATCATCGCCCTGAAGTGATTCAGGGCCCGTGAAAGAATAAGCGGGGCGGAGCAGCGGCGGTAGCGTGCCGGTCAGCGCGCGGCTTCCCGTTCAATGCGTTCGGCCAGCGCGTCGGCGCTGGCGTCCGGCAGGGGCGTCGTCGGGGCGCGCAGACTGCCCACCAGGGCCCGCAGCTGACGTAGATAACGCCGGCAGTGGCGGCAAATCAGCAGATGCAGATTCAGCGCCAGGCGTTCGCGGCGCGACAGCGGCGTGCCGTCCACCAGGGCGTCGGCGCGCTGCTCCACGTGCTGGCATTTCAACATTCACCGGTCTCCTGAAAACGGTCCACCATCTCGAACAAGCGGGCGCGGGCGCGGTGCACCAGCACACGAACGTTGGATGCACTGACGTCCATGATGTTACAGATGTCGTCGAAATCCAGGCCCTGGATGTCGCGCAGCTGAAGCGCCAGGCGCTGATTGTCCGGCATCGCGGTGATGTGGGTTTCCAGGCAGTGTTGCAGCTCGTCGCGGGTAAGCAGCGCGTCCGGGCCGCTCATGGCCCAGGCCCGGGGCGGTTCCTGCCAGTGCCCGTTGGCGTTGAACCTATGCGCCAGGGCGTCGGCGGCGCCTTCCTCGGTGGGGTCGAACTGAACTTCCCGGCCGCCTTTGCGCAGTTGCATGCGCGCCTGATTAATGACGATGCGGGTGAGCCAGGTGAGCAGGGCACTGCGGCCTTCGAATTTGGGCAGGGCCCGGTGGGCGGCGATCCAGCCGTCCTGGACTGCCTCTTCCGCGTCCGCCGGTGGCAGCAGGGTGCGCGCGGCGCCGATCAGGCGCGGGTGGTAGTGCTTCACCACCAGGGCGAACGCGGCCCGGTCACCCGCCCGCAGGCGTTCGATGAACTCGGGGGTTTCCAGATCCGCATTCGCCATGGGCTTTCCGCCGTTCTTGGTTAGACCTCGATGCGCTTGTACTTCATGCGCTTGGGCTGCAAGGCCTCGTCACCGAGCTGCTTGCGGCGGTACTCCTCGAACTCGGTGTAGGAGCCCTCGAACCACTCCACCTGGGCGTCGCCTTCGAACGCCAGAATGTGCGTGGCCACCCGGTCCAGGAACCAGCGGTCGTGGGAGATCACGATGGCGCAGCCGGGGAAGGTGAGCAGTGCCTCCTCCAGTGCCCGCAGGGTTTCCACGTCCAGGTCGTTGGTGGGCTCATCGAGCAGCAGCACGTTGGCGCCCTGCTTGAGCAGCTTGGCCAGGTGCAGACGGTTGCGCTCACCCCCGGACAGGTCGCCGACCCGCTTCTGCTGGTCGCCGCCCTTGAAGTTGAAGCGGCCCAGGTAGGCGCGGCTGGGCACCTCGTAGTTGCCGATGCGCAGGATGTCGTTGCCGTCGGACACCTCTTCCCAGACGGTCTTGTTGGCGTCCAGATCCTCGCGGCTCTGGTCCACGTAGGCCAGGTCCACGGTGTCGCCCACTTCGATGTCGCCGGAATCCGGGGTTTCCTCGCCGGCGAACATGCGGAACAGGGTGGTCTTACCCGCGCCGTTGGGGCCGATGATGCCGACAATGGCGCCGCGCGGCACCGAGAAGCTCAGGTCTTCATAGAGCAGCTTGCCGTCGAACTGTTTGGAGACACCGTTGACCTCGAACACTTTCTCGCCCAGGCGCTCGCCCGGCGGAATGTAGAGTTCCTGGGTCTCGTTGCGCTTCTGGAAGTCCTGGCTGGCCAGTTCCTCGAAGGCGCTCACCCGGGCCTTGTTCTTGGCACGGCGGCCCTTGGGGTTCTGGCGCACCCATTCCAGCTCTTTCTCCACCGTCTTGCGGTGGGCGCTTTCCTTCTTCTCTTCCTGCTCCAGGCGCTGCTCCTTCTGTTCCAGCCAGGAGGAGTAGTTGCCCTTCCACGGGATGCCGTGGCCCCGGTCCAGTTCCAGGATCCACTCGCAGGAGTTGTCCAGGAAGTAGCGGTCGTGGGTCACCGCCACCACGGTGCCGGAGAACTCGTGCAGGAAGCGCTCCAGCCAGGCCACGGACTCCGCGTCCAGGTGGTTGGTGGGCTCATCCAGCAGCAGCATGTCCGGGGCGCTCATCAGCAGGCGGCACAGCGCCACGCGGCGGCGCTCACCGCCGGACAGGTTGGCCACGTTGGCGTCCCAGGGCGGCAGACGCAGGGCGTCGGCGGCGATATCCAGGCGGCGCTCGATATTGTGCGCGTCTGTGGCCTCGATAATGCCTTCCAGCTTCGCCTGCTCCTCGGCCAGCTTCTCGAAGTCCGCGTCTTCCTCGGCGTAGGCGGCGTACACCTCTTCCAGACGTTCCTGGGCGCCGCGGATCTCGGACAGGGACTCCTCGACGATCTCACGCACGTTCTTGTCCGGGTCCAGCTCCGGCTCCTGGGGCAGGTAGCCGATGTTGATGCCCGGCTGCGGGCGCGCCTCGCCCAGGTAGTCCTTGTCGATGCCGGCCATGATGCGCAGCAGCGTGGATTTACCGGAGCCGTTGAGGCCCAGCACGCCGATCTTGGCGCCCGGGAAGAAGGACAGGGAGATGTCCTTGAGGATCTGTTTCTTAGGCGGGACAACCTTGCCCACCTTATCCATGGTGAAAATGTATTGGGCCATAAAAAGAGAGATGCCTGAAAACGTAAGAAAAGCCCGTATGACGGGGCACGGGCGGGTTGGCGCCTAAACTAACCGAACCCGGGCCGGGATGAAAGGGTGCCCTGCGGCCCGGGCCTCCGGCGCCACGCCCGACCGGGCTTAAGTTCGCGCACGGCTTGCCGATATCAGCCACGGAACATGATTTTACTTTTGGGCCCGAGTCGCCCGTTCGCGCTGAGCAGGAGTTGTGCTGTGTTCGCTAAATTCAACCGCATCAATATCAAATACGGCGCCGCCTTCATTGGCGTGGCCCTGGCTTTGCTGGTGGTGGTGACCGCCAACGCCATGCTGGTCAACTCGGTGAAGGATCGCCTGGAAGAGGTCACCTCGACCCTCAACAGAGCCATCTCCCTGGTGCTCAACGCGGACCGCGACCTCTATCAGGCGCGCATGGCTGAAATGGCCTACCTGCGTGGTATTCCCGGTACGCCCGAAGCCGAGACGCAGATCGCCACCTATGAAGAAAACGCCGCCCAGGCCCAGGAGCGCATCCAGCAGGTGGCGGGTCTGATGGCCAACTACGGCGATGTGTCCGACAGCGTTAACACCTTCAACGAGCTGTATGAGCGCTGGCGGGAAGAGTCGGCGCGTTCGATCCAAATGTACAAGGACGAAGACATCGGCGGCGCCATGGAGCAGATCGACGGGGCGTCCCGGGAGAGCTTCGAACAACTGCGCGGCTTCTACGACGCCACCGGACAGTCCGTGGACGAGCGCGTCCAGGAGCTGGAGGCCACCACCCTGGCGCAGATCAACCGCCAGCAAACCCTGGTCATCGGTTTTGCCGTCCTGGTGGGTCTCGTGGCGATCGCTATTGCCCTGATCGGCCCGCACCTGATGTCCAAGGCGATCCGCCAGGTGAGCGCGCGGATCCGCGAGATCACCGACGGCGACGGCGACCTCACCGCCCGCATCCAGAGCCACCGCAAGGACGAAATCGGCGACCTGGCCGAGCAGTTCAACCGCTTTATCGAACGCATCGACACCACCCTGCAGTCCGTGCGCACCAGCACCCTGAGCGTCAACACCGCCTCCGACGAGATCGCCAAGGGCAGCCAGGAGCTGGCCTCGCGCACCGAGCAGTCCGCCGCCAACCTGCAGCAGACCTCCGCCTCCATGGAGCAGATCACCACCACCGTGCGCAATACCTCCGACGCCGCCCGTCAGGCCGACGAACTGGTGCAGTCCACCGTGCAGGTGGCCCGGCGCGGCCAGGACGCCATGCGCGAGGTGGAAACCACCATGGGCGAGATCAGCGCCTCCTCCGAGAAGATCAATGAAATCATCACCCTGATCGACGGCATCGCCTTCCAGACCAACATCCTGGCCCTGAACGCCTCCGTGGAAGCGGCCCGCGCCGGCGAGCACGGCCGCGGTTTCGCCGTGGTGGCCCAGGAAGTGCGCACCCTGGCGGGCCGCTCCGGCGACGCCTCCCGGGAGATCCGCGAGCTGGTGGATCGCTCCGTGACCAGCACCCAGACCGGCGCCGGTCTGGTCAAGAACGCCGGCCGCACCATGGAAGACATCGTTGCCAGCATCGACAAGGTCACCCGCGTGATTAGTGAGATCAGCACCGGCGCCCAGGAGCAGAGCCAGGGCATCGGCCAGGTCAACACCGCCGTCGCCGAGCTGGACACCATGACCCAGCACAACGCCTCCATGGTGGAAGAAACCAGCTCCGCCGCCGAGGAGATGCGCCACCAGGCCGAGCAGCTGGCGGCCCTGATCGCCAGCTTCCGCCTCAGCGGCCAGACCGACGACGACGGCGGCGAGCGGGTGCCGGTGCTGCGTGCCGTCTCCGCCGACCGGCACGACCCGGAAGGCCGCGCCGCCTGACCGGCGTGCCCCTTTTTCAGAGCCGCCGGTTCAAGCCGCTGTTGAGCAGCAGGCGCACCACGTCCTGCTGCTTGCTGACGCCCAGCTTGCAGAAAATGCTCTTTAACTGGCTGCGCACGGTTTCCCTGGAGACCTGGTGCCGTTCGGCGATCTGGTCCACCGACAGCCCGTTGACCAGCGCCATGGCGACCCCGCTTTCCGCCCGGGTAAACTGAAACAGGGCGGCCAGGTCCTCTTCGCACGCATCGAACGGGTGGCCCGGGTCGGACATGTACAGGACGATCTCGCCGTCGCCGTAGACACCGGACAGTGACTCGGGGGCGTCCTCCCGCAGCGTCGCCAGGACGATCAGCGGGTGTGGCCGGTGCGGATGGTTCAGGCCCACCGCCTGCTGCCTGGCCTTGCCCTGCCGGAGGCCGGCCACCGCGGCCCACAGCGCCGCCGCGTCGCGCGGGTACCAGGCGCGAAGCCTGGCGCCATCCATCAGCAGACCGGCGTGCCGCGACATCAGGCGCTCGGCGGCGGCGTTGTGGTAGGTCACCTGATCCTGCCCGTCCAGCACCACCACGCCATGCATCAGCTCGGACAACACCGACTGCAGCGAGGCGGCGCGGTGTGTTGCCTGCTGCAGCGCCTTGTCGATGCGCAGCGCGCGCTGAAAGTGCGGCGCCAGCACGTTCAGCAACTGCAGTTCCCGGTCGCCGAACGGCTCGGCCTTGAAGGACCGGTGCACACCGATGCCGGCATGCCACTCCGTGTCGTTGAACAGACTGATGGCGGCGACATAGCCCAGATCGTTGGGCTTCATGATCAGACGGTAGTAGAGCGGGTTCTCCTCCGCCTGCTCGTCGTGCCGCACCACCAGGGCCGCTTCCGCCACCGGGCGCGAGGCCTGAATACGGTACACCGGGTCGTGCCTGGAAAGGCCGAGCCGGTAGGTGGCCTCGGCGAACCGGGGCAGCCCGTGGTTGGCGAGCAAATACCGTTTGCCCGAGGCGTGATCTTCCACGTGGATGCCGCCGGACTTGGCGCCCAGCAACCGGCAGAGGCGGTCGAGGNCCGTCCCCCAGTGGCCGGGCCGGTACGACGCCTCGTAGATGTCCCCAATGAACGACAGTAACCCTTCTTCGGCGGCCAAAATGTACCCCTGCGAACCCGATCCCCGTTATTCCTTAACGGAATAGCAAAAGTCGTTTAGGGCGTCAAATGTGTGAATGGCGTCACNCCCGCCGAACGACCCATGGTGCCGGCAGTGTGAGCGTGGCTCCTGCCGGGATGAGTGCAACTCAAGTGCCAACCCGCCCCCTTTTTGGTTAGAATACGCGCCCCTGATCCCGCAATCCGACCCACAGGTAGCCCATGTTCTCTAAATCCATGTCCATCGCCGAGTTCGACCCGGAAATCCAGGCCGCCATCGACGCCGAGCGCGAGCGCCAGGAGCAGCACATCGAGCTGATCGCCTCCGAGAACTACGCCTCGCCCCGGGCCATGGAAGCCCAGGGTTCCGTACTCACCAACAAGTACGCCGAGGGCTACCCGGGCAAGCGCTATTACGGCGGCTGCGAAAACGTGGACGTGGTCGAGAACCTGGCCATCGAACGCGCCTGCCAGCTGTTCGGCGCCGACTGGGCCAACGTCCAGCCCCACGCCGGCTCCCAGGCCAACGCGGCGGTCTACATGGCGGTGCTCAAGCCCGGCGACACCGTGCTCGGCATGAGCCTGGACGCCGGCGGCCACCTGACCCACGGCGCCAAGCCGAACTTCTCCGGCAAGATGTACAACGCCGTCCAGTACGGCCTGGACAACGACACCGGCCTGATCGACTACGACCAGGTGGAAAAACTGGCCCGCGAGCACAAGCCGAAGATGATCGTGGCCGGCTTCTCCGCCTACTCCCAGATCGTCGACTGGCAGCGCTTCCGCGATATCGCCGACGAAGTGGGCGCCATCCTGCTGGTGGACATGGCCCACGTGGCCGGCCTGGTCGCCGCCGGCGTCTACCCCAGCCCGGTTGGCATCGCCGACATCACCACCACCACCACCCACAAGACCCTGGGCGGCCCGCGCGGTGGCCTGATCCTGGGCAAGGCCAACGAAGATCTGCAGAAGAAGATCAACTCCGCCGTCTTCCCCGGCGGCCAGGGCGGCCCCCTGGAGCACGTCATCGCCGCCAAGGCGATCTGCTTCAAGGAAGCCATGGACCCGGCCTTCAAGACCTACCAGCAGCAAGTGGTGAAGAACGCCAAGGCGATGGCCAAGGTGTTCATCGACCGTGGCTTCGACGTGGTCTCCAACGGCACCGAGAACCACCTGTTCCTGCTCAGCCTGGTCAAGCAGGACATCACCGGCAAGGACGCGGACGCCGCCCTGGGCCGCGCCCACATCACCGTCAACAAAAACGCCGTGCCCAACGACCCGCGCTCGCCGTTCGTCACCTCCGGCCTGCGCATCGGCTCCCCGGCCATCACCCGCCGCGGCTTCAATGAAGCCGACGCCACCGAACTGGCCGGCTGGATCTGCGACATCCTCGACAACATGGGCGACGAGGCGGTGATTGACGAAGTGCGCGGCAAGGTCGCCGAGATCTGTAAGCGGCTGCCCGTTTACGAGCGATAGGTGATGAGTTAATAGTTAACAGGGAATAGTTAATAGCGAAACCAAACCGAGGCGTCAGGGATGACGGGAAGGTTCGTGGCGCGGGAGAAATCCCGCGCTTTTGCGTTGCGGGTGGTGAAAAGCTGCCAATACCTGCAGAGTGAGAAGCAGGAATACGTCTTAAGCAAGCAGTTGCTGCGCAGCGGCACCGCAATCGGAGCGCTGGTGCGTGAGGCCGAGTACGCGGAAAGCCGCGCGGATTTCGTGCACAAGATACATGTCGCCCTGAAAGAAGCCAATGAAACGGACTACTGGATAGATTTGTTGTCCGCCTCGGGTTACTTCCATCCGGATTCCGGGAAGTCTTTGCAGGCGGACTGCCGGCAACTCCTGAGAATATTGATCGCCATTATCAAAACCACCAAAAGTCGGCGATAATGCCCCCGTGTTTTCGCTATTCACTGTTCACTATTAATTCTTAACTGTTAACTGGTCCTCTCATGTATTGTCCGTTTTGTGCTGCTCAGGACACCAAGGTGATCGACTCGCGTCTGGTCGCGGACGGCGGGCAGGTACGCCGGCGCCGGGAGTGCCTGAGCTGTAACGAGCGCTTCACCACCTTCGAGACCGCCGAGCTGGTGATGCCGCGCTTGGTGAAGTCCGACGGTACCCGGCAGCCGTTTGACGAGGCCAAGTTGCGGGCCGGGATGCTGCGCGCCCTGGAGAAGCGGCCGGTGAGCATGGAAGACCTGGAGGCGGGGATCAGCCGCATCTGCCACCGCCTGCGCGCCACCGGTGAGCGCGAGCTGCCGGCCCGGGAGCTGGGTGAGTTCGTGATGGAGGAACTGCAGCAGCTCGATGACGTGGCCTATGTGCGGTTCGCGTCCGTCTATCGCAGTTTCCAGGACATTTCCGAGTTCTCCGCGGAAGTGGACCGTCTGCGTGGCAGGAGCGACAAGAAAGACGATTGAGGCCCCCGCAGGCTGCGTAGTCGGAAAAAGCCACCGGTCATGGAGTGATCGGTGGCTTTTTCCGTTGCGGCAACCCGTTCGTATTAACGCTGCCCTGTTTGTTCAGACACCGTGAAGCCACTGAGCCAGCAGCAGATAAACCGGAATGCCCGCCAGCACGTTGAACGGAAATGTGATGCCCAGTGAGGCCGCCATGGACAGCGTCGCGTTGGCCTGGGGCAGGGCCACTCGAAGGGCGGCGGGGACGGCGATGTAGGAGGCGCTGGCCCCCAGCACCGCCAGCAGGGTGATACCGCCCACGGAAAGGCCCAGGCCATCGCCAAGCAGCGCGCCCAGCGCCCCGGCCAGAAGCGGCATGAAGACGCCGAAGGCGGCCAGGAAGGGGCCGTCCTGCTTCAGGGCGCCAAGCTGCTCGGTGGTGATCAGACCCATCTTCAACAGGAACAGCGCCAGGACGCCCTGGAACAGATCCATGAAAAAGGGAGTGATCCGGGTCAGGCTGTCGCCGGCAAAGGCGCCGATCAGCAGGCCGCCGACCATCAGCACGATCCCCGGGCTGAGCAGGGTTTCATGGGCCAGCTTGCGGCTGGCCAGGCCGGCCGCCGTTCCCTTGGCCAGTGCCAGGCCGACAATGATGGCGGGAATTTCCAGCAGCACCACAAACAGCGGGAAGTAAGCCTCATAGGCGACATCCGAGGCGTCCAGTACCGCCACGGCCACCGCGTAGGTCGCCACACTGACGCTGCCGTAATGGGCGGCAATGGCGGCGGCATTGATCCTGTCCTGGCCGCCGACATGCCGCAGAAGCGGAAACGCCAGCAGCGGAAGGAAGACACCGAAGCCGACCACCACCAGTGACTGCCAGACGATGCGCACGCTCGCGTGTTCGGCCAGGGCCGCTCCGCCCTTCAGGCCGATGGCCAGCAGCAGGAACAGGGTGAGGCTCTGATACAGCCCGCCGGGAAACGGCAGGCGCACTTTCAGGACACCGGCCGCCAGACCCAGCACGAAGAACAGAACCACGGCATCAACCGGCATAGCTGTCTCCGTCACGCTGGGGCAGGGAANAGCGGGACGGGTTGCGTCCCGCCAGCCAGGCAAGGGGCAGCAGCGCCACACCAACGACGCCAAGGGAAACGCCCGAGTGCCCGTTCAGGGCCAACAGACTCCCCAGGCCCAGGTTGATCAGAGCGACGAACAGAATGAAAAGACGTTGACGTGTGAACAAGGGCATGGCCTCCGTGGTTGAAAACGAGCGGCATTATCCGGGCGAGAAACATTAGATAAAAATAGATACTATCTAGGTAAGACATAGATAAAGATCTAATCATGAGCCGATTACACGCCCGCGTGGGGACCCTGAGGCAGCTGGAGATACTGCTTGCCGTGCATGACATGGGCACGGTCACGGCGGCGGCCGCCGCTCTCCACCTGACGCAGCCCACCGTTTCCATGCAGTTGCACAAGCTGGCGGAGGCCATGGGCATTCCCCTGTACGAGCAGCATGGGCGGAAGCTGCGGTTCACCGATGCGGGGCTGGCGGCGGTGGCATCGGCCCGCCGTGTCATGGAGGAATTCGAGCACCTGGACATGACCCTGGCGGATTTCCGCGGGCTCAAGGCGGGCACCCTGCGCCTGTCGGTGGTGACCACGGCGAAATATTTCGTGCCGCACCTGCTGGGGCCTTTTTGTAACCTCTACCCTGGGGTGGACGTCTCCTTCCACGTGGGCAATCGGGGACAGATCATCGAGCGTTTGGAGCAGGGGTTGGATGACTTCTATGTGTTCAGTCACGTACCCGGCGGCCCGCCGCTGGAGGCGAGTGCCTTCCTGGACAACCCACTGGTCGCCATCGCGGCGGAAAACCACCCTCTGGCCCGGCGCCAGCCGCTGGCGCTGGCGGACATCGCGCGGGAGCCGTTTCTGATGCGAGAGTCCGGCTCCGGGACCCGCCACGCCATCGAGCAGTACCTGCAGCAACAGGGGCAGACGCTGAATGTGAAGATGACCGTGGAGAGCAACGAGGCCATCCGGCACTCGGTAATGGCCGGGCTCGGGATCTCCATCCTCTCGGCCCACACCCTCAACCTGGGCGGTTGGGTCGGGTTGGTGCCCTTGAAGGTGGTGGGGCTGCCCATTGTGACCCAGTGGTATCTGGTGCGCCCCTCGAAAAAACGGTTGTCGGTGGTCGCCCGGGCCTTTCAGCAGTTCATGGAGGACGAAGGGCGCGCCGTGCTGGCTGATTTCGTGGAAGATGCCGGCCGCTTTGTTGCGACACCGAACCCCGGTGTCCAGTAGAATGCCCGCCATGTTTACCTCGCTGNACTATCACTACATGGCACGCGCCCTGCGACTGGCGGAACGGGCGCTGTATACCACCGACCCGAACCCCAGGGTGGGCTGTGTGCTGGTGAGTGACGGCAACATNGTNGGCGAAGGCTTTCACGCCCGCGCGGGGAAACCCCACGCCGAACGCCATGCTCTGGCCGCCGCCGGAGAAAAGGCGCGGGGGGCGACCGCCTATGTGACCCTGGAGCCCTGCTCCCATACCGGGCGCACCGGTCCCTGTGCGGACGCACTGGTGGAGGCGGGCGTGGCCAGGGTGGTCGCCGCCATGGAAGACCCCAACCCGCAAGTGGCGGGCCGGGGTTTGAAGCGGCTGGTCGACGCCGGCCTGGACGTGGCCGTGGGGCTGATGGAAGCGGACGCCCGCGCGCTGAACCCCGGCTTTTTTCTGCGTATGAGCCAGGGGCGGCCGCTGATCCGCATTAAAGCCGCCGCCAGTCTGGACGGNCGCACCGCCATGGCCAGCGGCGAGTCCCAGTGGATCACCGGGCCGGAGGCCCGCGAGGACGTGCAGCGGCTGCGCGCGCGCAGCAGCGCCATCGTCACCGGCATCGGCACGGTGCTGGCGGACCGGCCCTCCTACACCGTGCGTCCGGAGCAATGGCGGCACGGCGAGTACGGCGACGGCCCGGTGCGGGCGCCGCTGCGGGTGATCCTCGATCCGGCCCTGCGCACCCCGGTGGACAGCCCGGTGGTCACCGCCGACGGCCCCTGCCTGATCGCCCACGCCGACGACCCCGGCGCCGCCCCGGAGGAGCGCCGCCGGGCGCTGGAACA
>FUFK010039994.1_pt1 | contig 54226 bp, 64 predicted proteins | sample 1021851 | NCBI WGS metagenome assembly FUFK01 (sample SAMEA51879418, study PRJEB19060) | metagenome | reverse complement strand
TATTACATCAGGCTTTGGTGCAATCAATAATGGTTCGTCTGCTATTACAACTACAGGTACTGTAACCTATGGTAGTCTTTCAGATGGCACTATAACAATTACAGCTTTTGTAGATGAAGATGATATGTCTTCAAATTCTGCAACACTAGTTCCAACACAGCAATCTGTTAAAGCTTATGTAGATGCACAAATAACCGCAGAAGACTTAGATTTCCAAGCAGACTCTGGCGGTGCATTATCTATTGATTTAGATTCAGAAACTCTTACATTTACTGGTGGAACTGGTATAGATACTAGTGGCTCTGGTAACGCTGTAACTTTTGCTATTGATAGCACAGTAGCAACACTTACAGGCTCACAAACTCTTACAAACAAATCACTAACTGCTCCTACGCTTACAGGTACAGCTACGGTAGCTTCTTTAGATATTAGTGGTGACATAGACGTAGATGGTACAACTAATCTTGATGTCGTGGACATTGATGGTGCTGTGGATATGGCAAGCACCCTAACTGTTGCAAGTAGTATAACGAGTACATCTTCTAACATAATTGCAGGAACAGGAACTGATGCAGTTCAAATATTCAGGATGGGTTCAGGTAATTCTGGAGCAAATAAAGCATCTATTAATTTTCAAAATAGTGCTTCTAATGAAATTTTCTCAATAGACTTTAATAATTCTACAGGAACATTTGATATTAATGGTGACCTTGGTGGAACTGCTCTGTCTATAGCTCGTGCAGGAGCCGCTACGTTTAATTCAACTGTGACAGCCAATGCAGGTGTTGTGGTTGATAATATAACTATTGACGGGAATGAGATAGATGTAAGCTCTGGTGACCTAACATTAGATGTTGCAGGAAACATTGTCTTAGATGCAGATGGTGGAAGCATTTCTATGCAAGATGGTGGTTCATCCAGATTCCAATATGTTTTGGATTCAACACCTGATTTAAGAATGACAGGTGGTGCTAGTAGTATTACTGTAACGACCAGTGATGCAGATTTTCTGATTAGAGGAAACGATGGTGGTAGCACTATTACAGCTCTTTCTCTTGATATGTCAGCGGCAGGTGCGGCTACTTTTGGTGGCAACCTTACAGTCAGTGGTGCAGATGTAACGATTACATCTAATATTATTCATTCAGGAGATACTGATACATTTTTTGGATTTCATGCAGATAATCAATTTAGAGTGGTAACTGGCGGCTCTGAAAGAATTGAAGTAGCTAATACTGAAATTTTAATCAACGAACCTCAAGAGGATGTCAACTTTCGTGTTGAGTCTACTAGTTCAACTCATATGTTATTTATCGATTCAGGAAATAATCGTATTGGAATAGATAAATCTGCTCCGTCAACTTTATTAGATGTAAACGGTACAATAACTGCCGGAGGTCTCGCGGTTGACAACATCACAATAGATGGCACTGAGATAGATTTAAGTTCAGGTGACTTAACCTTAGATGTAGCCGGTGACATCATCCTTGATGCTGATGGCGCTCAAATTAGATTAAAAGATGCAGGTACGGAATTTGGAGTTTTGTCTCATGAAAGCCCTAACCTAATTATAAAACCACAGGTGCAGGATGGTGATTTAGTAATTAAAGGAGATGATGGTGGCTCAGTAATTACAGCCCTCACCCTCGATATGTCAGATGCAGGTAGTGCTTCTTTCAATAGTCATATTGCTTTAGCAGATTCAAAGCAAGCACAGTTTGGTGCTGATGCGGATTTAATTATATATCACGATGGCTCAAGCAGTTATGTACAAACTCAAAAACAAGACTCAGATTTACTTTTCAGGGGCAATGATGGCGGAAGTAATTTCAATGCTCTTCAACTTGATATGTCAGATGCAGGAAAGGCTATCTTTAATGCCGGAGCATCTTTTAGCCATGATGTTACTATTGATGCAGATGGTCGTGCATTACGGATTGGAGCAAGTCAAGACTTAGCTTTGTTTCACAGTTCAGATGATTCTACAATTCGGTCATCAACAGGCGACCTTATATTATCTAACACTGCATCCAACAAAGATATAATATTTAAAGGCAACGATGGTGGCAGTACAATCACAGCCCTCACCCTTGATATGTCAGAAGCAGGTGAAGCTACATTTAACTCAGATGTATTTTTAAAAGATTCTAAAGTTTTACGTTTTGGAGATGACCAAGATTTAAGAATTTTCTTTGATGGAAGTCACGCAACCATACAAAACGTAACCACAGACTCCGACATTATTTTTAAAGGAAAAGACGGATCTTTTAGTATCAACGCGCTCACACTTGATATGTCTAATGCAGGTGCGGCTACGTTTAATGGAAGTGTTACAGCAGACACAGGAGTGATTGTAGACCAATCAACTTTTGAAGCAAATAAAATTACAACAAGTCAAGCAAGCGGACATAGCGGTGATTTTACTATTGATGCCGCAGGTGACATTATCCTTGATGCTGATGGTGAAGATATTATTTTAAAGGATAATGGAACTGAGTTTGGAAGATTTGTACATCACAGTGCAGGTTTGCTTATCAGAGCAAGTGAATCAGACCAAGATTTATTTATACAGGGAACTGATGGCGGTTCAACTATCAACGCACTTACGCTTGATATGTCAGCGGCAGGAGCCGCTACGTTCAATTCCACTATAGCGGCAACATCTGCAACATTTACGACAACTGATAACAGCGACAATCTTACTCTTGTCTCTACCGATGCAGACGCCAGTGCAGGGCCAAACCTTAGAATGTATAGAAACTCTGCATCTCCGGCAGACTCAGATGAATTGGGTAATATCTTATTCCAAGGAAGAAATGACAATTCACAAGATGTCGTATATGCAACCATTGAAACTTTTGCATTAGATGTAAGTGATGGAACTGAAGATGCTGTACTCAACTTTAATGTAATGAAAGGAGGGTCGAGTGTTTCATTCTTTAAAGGAAACAATACTGAAGTTGTAGTCAACGATGATTCAAACGATTTAGACTTCCGCGTTGAATCTAATAGCAACACTCATATGCTGTTTGTGGATAGTGGTAATGACCGAGTCCAAGTAAAAACCGCTACTAATCTTAACTCTGCAACTTTATGTGTTGGCGGCACTATAGCTTTTGACGGACAAACTGCCGGGTCTTTTGTTCATGATTCTGGCTTTATTGATTTTAGTAGTTCTCAGAACCTATTGAGATTGCATTCGGGAGGTAGTACAGGTGAAAGCTCTGCAATACAAATCGGTACACTAATCAGCGGTACTGAATCTGAAGCAATCAGCGTTGAGTCAGGTGGAAGTATTGTAATAAATCAAGAGGGCAATGCATCCCGAGACTTCCGCGTTGAGTCCGATAATAAAACTAATATGTTTTTCCTAGATGCAGGTAATGATAGGATTGGTATCCAAAATTCATCTCCTGCAACAACATTAGATATAGGAGTTGGAGGGGTTATCCGATTTAGACGGTCAGACGATTCTAGATTTGGAGAGTTGTTTCACGATACTAATGGAACTACGTTGCAATGTGCTTCTTCGGGTGACAATTTAAAGTTGACAACTGCGGGCGGTAACATAGCTTTACAAACCCCTGCAAATTACGGTGTTACGATAAATGACGACAGTAATAACGCAGATTTCCGCGTTGAGTCTGATAGTAACAGCACTGCGTTATTTATGGATGCAAGTCTTAGTTACGTAGGCATCAATCGGTCACCTGCTGTCGAACTTGACATTCAAAGGGTGACAAACGCATTTCCATTGCGTATTGGGTCAAGTGGAGGAGAGGCGCGTGGAATAGCTTTTGCTGACATTCAAGGTAGCCCTACTAAATACAATTTTTTTGTGGGTGCACAAAACAATGTTGATAATGGTTTTGAAATAACTCCGTCTACGGTAGTCGGTGGATATACTTTTTCAAATCCGTCTTTAGTCGTCAATGCAACTACCGGTGTAATACTTAACGAAAATAGTGCAGACATTGACTTCCGCGTTGAGTCTAATGCTAATACTCACACCTTATTTGTTGACGGTGGAAATAATGTTGTCTGTTTTGGAACCAGTACGGCAACCTTATTTAGTAATAATTCAGATGTTTATGGTGCTAGTATCGACCATAACGGCTATTTACAAATATCCAGAAATAATGGGTCTATGCTCTATTTGAATCGTCAAAATGCTAATGGCGAGATGATAGACTTGCGAGTGAATGGCGGTCAGATAGGCTCAATAGGTTCTTCTAGTGAAAGTTTATTTATTAAATCCACTTTTGAAGATAGAGATATAATATTCAAAGGTAATGACGGTGGTACAGAAATTAATGCCCTTACCCTTGATATGTCTAATGGAGGTGCGGCTACTCTTCTTGGTACGCTTACAATTCAAACAATGGCCGCAGGAGCAGGAACAAATGCTCTAAGATTTAATACATCAACTGGTGCAGTTACTTTTGATTCATCTTCACAAAGATATAAAAATAATATACGAGATAGTGTTTATGGATTGAGTGATGTTCTCAAATTGAGGTCTACTATGTTTGAATATAAAGACACTGGAAGAACAGATGTAGGTTTAATTGCAGAAGAATTAAATGAAGTTATTCCTGAATTAGTAACAAAAGATAAAGAAAACATCCCAGAATCAGTTTCGTATGATAGATTAGTATCGGTGTTAATAAAATCAATACAAGAATTAGAAGCTAGAGTAGCTGAATTAGAATCTTAAACCAACTCTCATTTAAGGAGAAAAAATATGGCAATAACAACAACTTGGAGCGTCAACGATATGACGCGTGTGGACTCAGACGGAGGAGTAGTGGTCGTGTATTGGTCACTTTTGGCTAAAAGCGATGGCACTCCCTCATACACTGCTCAAGAGGGCGGTAAATTAAGACTTACTTATGATGCTTCTTCATCATCATTTATTAACTATGATGATTTAAAAGAAAGCGATGTATTAGGTTGGGTATACGATAGCTTAATTGAAGGCGAAGAAACTGCTGATGAAGCAAAAAAACGAATCGAAGATGACCGAACTGCAAAAGTTCAAGGTCAAATAGATAGGGCGGCAAGCCAAGCAACAGGATTACCTTGGTAATAATGATGCATAACAAAGGAGCAATAAAATGGCAATAGTGTGGAGCATTACAAATTTAGAATATACAAATGACTCAGATAAAGGTGTGGTTCATGCCGCATGGTCAGCAACAGATACCGATGGTGATTACTCAGGAACTGTGTCTGGTATGGAATCATATACACCTGACCCTAGTTCAGAAACATATGTGGCTTATGATTCATTAGATGAAGCTACAGTTTTATCTTGGGTACAAGACACTCTAGGTTCTGATGAAGTATCAGCAGTTGAAGCAAAAGCTACAGCAAAACTTAACGAAGCAAAAACTCCATCAACAGCTTGGGGTCTTGCTTGGTAATACATAGAGGTATGTGTTATGGAAGAAATAAAAGAAATAACAGATGTAGCGGCCGCAAGTACAGGTGTATTAGCTTTAATTAGTTGGTTGCCGCCTACTGCGTCTTTGTTTACGATTGTTTGGTTGGGCATAAGGATTTATGAGTCTAAGACAGTTCAAGGCTTTATTAAAAAATAAAGGTAGATAAGAATGAAGAAAAAAACGCAAAAAAATAATAAGTCTTTAAAAAAAGCTTTAAAGCGTAAAAAATATGTGAGAGGTAGTAAAACTACAGTTAAAAACCCATCACAAAAAGACTTAGAAAATATGCGAAAGAAGGGTTTATCTACTACTTTGCCTACTACACCTGCAAAGAAAAAGACTACGCCTACAACAATACCCGGCCCTTCAACGCCAAAAGGAGGATCAACTCCTGTGCCCAAAGGTAGAGGGACAGTTCCGCAACCTGTAAAAGCAGATTTTAGAACAACAAGTACACCAACAGGAATTCCTGCTAGACAAGGAGATTTGTCTAGTCCTTTTGTTGATACAAAATTACCTAATCAACCAACTTCTGGTTCTACTAGAGGAAATGTAGGTAGAGGAAGAGGTGTTCCAACGACAGGTTCTCCAAGAGGCAATATAACTGTTAATGAAGCTCCTAGAGGATTAGGTGGCGGAAGACCAAATAATTTTAGAGATTTTCAACAACAAACAGGCGTTGGTAGAGATGTAAAACCATCAACTCCTCCTCCACCTCCCAGAATAACGCTTACTGCTGAACAAAGAAAACAAGCAGAAGCTAGAAAACAAGAAGCAGTTAATGATTTAATTAATAGAGGAATGGATGCTACTAATGCACAAAATACTCCAGTAGAACAATTTGCTCCTATGGTTAGTAGACAAAGCACTACACGAAAGGGAAAAAGTTCTCCTGATTTAAGAAGAGAGCCTACCCCAAAACCAGATTTAACTGATCCTCCTAGGAATGAAACTATTCCAAATCCTGAAACTCCATCGCCTACTTTACCAGATATAAGTTCAGGCGAAGATACAGGATTACCTCCGGGTGATGATGTTAGAGACAGAACGGGTGAAGACATACAAAACGGAGATGGTGGCCCTCCACCAAGCACAAACGGGGGTGATGAGCCTCCTGTAGGTGATCCACCACCTAANGTAGATCCTCCGCCACCTACAACTAGTGATGATCCAGTAACTAGAACTGGANTACCTGATGANGCTCCTGTGGGTATAACACAACAAGCACCTGAAGCAGATTTAGAAAGAAGAGAAGTAACTAAACTAGATCCAGAAACAGGAATAACTAAAGACGAGGATATAGAGCAACTAGGCGAAGCCCCCGAAGCAGACATGACAGATGTTGATGCTAGAACTTTGGATGTTGCTCAAGGAACTGCACAGCAAGCAGGATTAGAAACTGGAAACCTTGTAGAAAGATTTGATCCTAGCACTGTTACTGGTCAAATGGCTCCAACAACTGCGGCTCAAAGTGAAATACTTGCAACCGCAGAAGCTAATAAATATGCAGATGCTTTTATTTCAGAGTTTCCTGAGTTTAACGATACTCAAAAATTTCTTGCTAGAGAATGGGCTAAAAATTCTAGACTAGGCTTAAACCCACCTATGCCTGAATTTTTACAAAGTTCAGACTTTAATAAAGGTTTAGCAACTGCTAACAAAGTTAGACTAGACCCTATAGACTTAATAAGAATAGAAGCAGGTCAAGCACGAGCCGAAGATGTAGATACAGCACAAAGAGATGAAGCCGCTGAAGAAGCGGCAATGGCAGAGGCCGCAACAAGACCAGAGACAAAAGAATATGCTATTGGCGTAAAAGCAGATGATATGGTAGGAATACTACCTCAACTAGATCCTGAAACAAGAGAAAGAATAGTTTCAACTTTATCTGCTAGAGAACAACAAGAGTTGTTAGACGTAGTTAGCAAAGAAGGTATTAACTTAGATGACATACCAGAGTTTAAATTAGCTGAAAGACGAGAAGCACAAGTAGGTGAAGCACAAACTAGAATAGCAAATGAATTAGGAGATGCNCCCTCGTTAGACTTAGAAGGTCGTGAAGCTATTACTGGAACTGCTCCTGCCGGAGATGCCTCACAAATTGGTGGTGTACCTACATTAAAAGCCGCTGAAAGACAGGCAGTTACAAAAGGTGATAGAAATGTAGCGGCCGCAGATATGAATGCTGTAGTTGCTAATATGCCTACAGAAATTAGTGCGGCTATCGCACAAAACCCTGCTACAGTAGAAGCTCAAATAGATACAGATAAAGATCCTGTTGTTGTTGCCTCTGTAGCGGCACTTCCAAAAGAAGCTTTAGTTTCTACACAGATGGAAAGCTTACTTGCAGGAATGGAAGAAGGAGAAACACCTGCATGGGCTAGACCTGCGGTTGATGCCATTAATCAACAAATGGCTAGAAGAGGTTTATCTGTTTCGACAGTAGGTCGTGATGCATTATTTAATGCGATTATTCAAAGTGCATTACCTATAGCCCAAAGTAATGCAACAGCCTTACAACAAAGAGCACAACAGAATTTAACTAATGAGCAACAAGCAAACTTAGCTACTGCTCAAAACACTATGCAAGTTCGTATGCAGAACTTAGCAAACCGTCAGACTGCCGCATCTCAAACGGCTCAGATGGCTCAACAGATTGCTGTNCAACAAGGCACATTTGACCAACAAGCTCGAATGACAACCGCCCAACAGCAACAGCAAACAGAGCTTGCTAATGCTCAAATGGCACAGCAAAGAGCACAACAAGAGTCTGCACAAAGACAGCAAGCCGCTATAGCAGAGTTAGATGCAAATACAAGATTAGACCTAGCAAACTTACAAGCTCTTAATGCCGCAGGTACACAAAACTTAAGTGCAGAACAGCAAGCAAACTTAGCAACCTACAATGCTAGAGTTGCTAGAATTATGCGACAAGCTGAGTTTGAACAAGATATAGAAAAAGCTAATCTATCCTCTGAGTTACAAGTAGAGTTAGCAAACCTCCGCGAAGAAAATGTAGCCTCTAGAGAAACAATGACCGCAGAGAATCAAGAAAGATTAGCTGAGTTAAATGTTCTTGTAGACTTTAAAAAGACTAATGCTACTCTAGCACAGCAGATGGATTTAGCAAATCTAAACAATGAACAACAAATGGAGTTAGCTAATTTATCTGAAAGAGCTAGAACAGATGCCGCAAACTTCACAGAGGCTAACAGATTTAGATTACAAGAGCTTACTACCTTCACAAGCTTCATGGCTAAGAATGAAGACATACGCCAGAGAGCAGAGTTAGCACAACTTAGTGCCGCTGAAAAAGTACAACTAGCTAATTTAAGTTTTAAGAATCAAGCTGACTCAGAAAGCATGACTGCCGAAAACAGAGCAGAACTTTTATCTTATGAAAAGAGAATGCAAGCGGCAACGGTTAATGCACAGCTTGCACAGCAATTAGGACTAGCTGAGTTAAGTAACGAACAACAAGCCGCAATGTTTAATGCACAAATAGATGCAGGTTTAGATATGCGACAGTTTGATGCAAACCAACAAGCAGAAATTGCTAATAGTAAGTTTTTACAGTCAATGACTATGACACAGTTTAATGCTGACCAACAATCAGCAATATCAAATGCAGTCAGGCTAACTCAAGTTGATTTAGCAAATGCAGATGCAAGAACTAGAGCATCTGTAGAAAGTGCTAAAAACTTTTTATCTATAGATATGGCTAATTTAAATAACAGACAACAAGGAATAATATTAGACCAACAAATGAGACAACAAGCCTTGTTATCTGATCAAGCGGCTCAAAATGCCGCAAAGCAGTTTGGAGCAACATCTGCAAATCAATTAAATCAGTTTTTAATAAGTCAAGCTAATTCTATGAAACAGTTTAATACTAGTGCTAGGAATGCTATGGCAAGTTTTAATGCTACCGAAGCTAATCGTATGGAAGCTATTGAAGCAGGTAACTTCTTACAAGCTGATCAATTTACAGCACAACTTGAAGCAGACATAAATAAATTTAATGTTCAAATAGATAATCAAAGAGATCAATGGAATGCGGCAAATGCACAGGCTGTAGAGCAATCTAATATTAACTGGAGAAGACAGGCAAACACAATAGATACTGCCGCACAAAATGCCGCAAACCAACAGAATGTTCAAAATGCATACAACATATCTGCATTAGATCAAACTCAATTGTGGCAACAATTAAGAGATGAAGCAACTTATATCAGAACAGCTTATGAAAACGAACAAGCAAGAAAAGCTACTTTGATAGCCACAGCAATTGGTAACGAGTCTGGAGCCGCTGAAAAATCAAGCACCAGTACTTCTTCTCTTTTAGCTTTACTAGATAAATATATTTAAACGAGGAATAACAATGGGATTTTTTAGTAAGATTTTTAAAGGTATTAAAAAGGTAGTCAAGAAAATTGGCAAAGGTATAAAAAGTGCTTTTAAAAAGTTTGGTAAATTTATGGGTAAAATAGGAATACTTGGTAAGGTTGCTATGTTTTTTATTATGCCCCATGTAGCCGGAATGTTTGGTAATGCTTTTATGGGAACAGCAGGAGCTTTAGCAGGTAACACAGTAGGAGGTGCTTTAGGTGCAATAGGTCAAGCCGCAGGTAGAGTCATGGAGTTTGTTGGTAATACTGTAAAGACAGCCGGAAATGCTTTTAATAATATTACTAAAGGGGTTACAGATACTTTAGGTAACTTTGCAAAAACAGCAGGCAAGAAATTAGGCCTCGAAGGAGAAATGTTTACTAATGCCGCAGATACTTTTTTTGGGGAAGGAGACTCTGCATTTGGAAGAAGCTTTGGAGAAGAATCTAGATTTCAAAATTTAACTAAGGACTTTTCAAAAGCTATAGATGATACCGTTAGAGAAAGCTCTCCTAATTCTAAAGATTTTGGTTCACTAAGTTCTGATCAAATTAAAACAATAAAAGGGGCATCTATTGAGGATTTTGAAAGTATTGGTTTTAAAACAAAAGGAAATGTTGGAGATATTTCTTATGACTTTGGCGATAAACAACTATTTTTAGATGTTGATTCTTTAGCTAAATTAAATGAGGCCGGTCTGGGTGAAAAGTTTATGCCTTTTCAAACAGGAGAGACAGTCCAAAAAAGTTTACTTTCAAGAGTTGGAGATATTGGAACAGCGGTTGTTGAAGGAGTAAAGCAAATACCAGAAAATATTGTTTCTAGAGTAGAGGAATTTGCTACTGATCCAGTAGGTCAAACTTTTGAAGGCTTTGAAGAAAGATATCAAGATTCAGCACAAACAAAATTGCTTCAAGAAATTGGCATAGAAGAAAAACCACAGTATGAACAAACAAATATTAGTAATGTTGCTTATGTTCCTAGTATGGATAGTTTCTTTGCCTCTCCTATACAAACAGCAGANATTATGAATCCAAGAGCTTTNGAGCAACAAGTTTTAAATAATCCTGATCCGTTTGGATATACAGCATTCCAGTATAATCAATACATGTCAAGTAGAGTAGCATAAAAGGTTAAAGTTATGGCAACAGTAGAAGAAGAATTTGCAAATTTGCAAACAAGCACTAACAGGCCGATTCCCGGAGAGTCATTATTTAATGATCCTGAAAAGCCTTGGCCTTGGGAAAGACCGCCTAAATTTACTTCTGTGCATGAAGCAACTGAATATCTTTGGGAATCTTTTATAGAACCCGACACCTATACAAACTTAATGCAAACTGTTGCTGATGGTGTCCCTATTATGGACATAACACAAATNATTTTATTTACTGAGTTCCAGAAAGGATCTTGGAATCCTGATTTAATGATTATGTTNTTTGAGCCAACGGCCTATATGATTATGGCACTTGCAGAAAATATAGGTTTAGAAATGGCTATTTATGAAGGCGAAGAAGAAGATGACGAGCTAGAAGATAGTTTAAGTTCAACAGGATTAGAAGAATCTAAAATACAAAAAATAATTAAAGACTCTAAGCAGGGAAAAATACCTGAAGGTGTTTTAACTGCTGAAATGCAAAAAAGTTTAGAGTCACTCCCTGATTTAAATATTGATGCAGAAAGTGTAGAGGTTGAAGAACCAAGTTTATTAGAAGCANCCGAAGTAGAAGAACAACCAGATAGTCTTATGGCTAGACCCACAGGAGTTTAAATAATGGCGATAGAAGATTTTGGAAAGTCATTGCTTGCAGATGTTAGAGAAAGAAAAGATCAACAAAGAAGAGATGCTAGGTCTTATGCAAGGAAACAACAAAATAGAGATTTATTAAAAGCTTTAGTTTTACCTTCTGTTTTTTCTGGTTTTCAAGACTTAGTAGGTATAGGAAATCAAAGAGTCATAGATAAAACAAATGAGTTTTTAAAGCAGAGTAATTTATATAATAATCAATTAAGTGTTAAAAAAGCAGGAGATGTTCTTACAGAATTAACAGGATATGAAAATTTTGCTAAAGAAAGAGGCATTTCTTTTGAAGATGCTGTTAGCTATATGAATGCAAAAAACATTTTAAATCAACAAAAAATTCTTGATCCTAATAAATATAAAGATGGTTTAGATGAAGAATATATTGCAAGTTATTTGCAAAGCCCAGAATTTAAAAAACAAATGGCTNAAAACTCAAAGTATTATAATAAAATTAAAGAATATAGAGATGAATACGAAAGAGGAACTACCAATACTCCTTTATTAAATATAGCGTCTACTGCTAAACCTAAAACAATGTTGGGTTCTTTTGTTAAAAAACTAATAGGTGGTGTAACAACTGTTGATGCTTTTAATGAAAGAATGAACAATTTAGATCAAGTCATAGCATCTAAGTTTATAAATGAAGAAGAAAAAAATAGAAGAAAAGCTTTAGCTGAAAATATTGTTAAGCAAACAGGCAATGTTAAACTAGCTAACGGAACACTAGGAGTTGATTTAAGCAAGAAAGAACAAGAAACCCTTAAAACAAATATAGATTTGGGTGATAAGGTAGAAGATCAAACTCCAAAATATCAAGTTGTAAACGGAGAGCTTAGAGCTTTTATTCCTACTTTAACAACCAAACAAGATGGAAATAAAACATACACTCTTAGAGAAATTAAAATTGAAAATTATAAAAAGTCAGACAACAAACCAGATGCTGAACAATTAACAAAAATTGCAGGAATACCTAAAACCGTAGCGGATCTTGTTACAACTGTTCTTAATCCAGAAGGGCAGAATCAATTTTTTAATTATATGGCAGNGNAGGCAGAANANNAAGGTNACGAAAATTTAGATTCTGAATTTTATTTAAAAATGCAAAGTGATCTGTTTAAAAAAGAGTTGTGGGCAGATAAGGACGGCAGAACAGGTGGTGATTATACCTCTGGATTAACTGACCAATCCGTTAGAGATATAACAGATTTATTATCAGGAACAACAGAAAACTTATTAAACAGTTATAAAACTGAAAAGGCCAGAGATATAGGTATCTTTTTTGGTAAAGACGGTAAAGTTACAGATAAAGAAGGTTTTGAAAAACATATAAATACATTGACTAGATTAGATGCAGAAGTAAAAGCATCAACACAACAAGTTCTTAATTTTATTAGAACACAAAAACTTGATGGAGAAACAGAAGGGGGAGGAAGTTTAGAAGAAAATGCAATTTTAAAAGCTATTCAAAAAGTTAAAAATGCGAACAAAGGAATGAGTGATGCAGATGCTATGGAATATGTTTTAGGAAGAATAAAAAAGGGTGAGTTAGTTTATCGAAACGGAATGATTGTAGCGCAGTAAAAGAGAGTTAATTAAATGAGTTTACAAGAAAACAAATTTGCTAATGTAATTGATCCTTTTAGTGCTGATGGTGAAGAAAATAAATTTGCTAATGTAGTTGATCCTTTTAGTGTTGAGGATGAAAAAAATAAATTTGCTAATGTAGCTGATCCTTTTGAAATTAAAAAAGAAGAAGTAAGTGAAGTTGGGCCTTTTATTGACGAATATAAATTTNCTGAAGAAGAACCAAAAATACAAACAGAAGCAGAGCCAGAAAAAAATGATCTTTCTTCTCTTTATTATAGAGGGGCAGANATGTCNNCTGAACAAAAAGAAAAATTATCAAGAGACTTAGGAGCTATAGAATCAGATCTTAGAAGAGTTGTTTTTAGACCAACACGAAGTTTAACTTCAGGTGACGTCATNGAACTACTTTTGCTAGTTTATTTCCTAATCTAAGTTACAATGATTTAAGTAGAAAAGAAAAAAAAGATTTTGTAAATTCTGCTACCAGTAAAGTTTTAAATTATCTTTCTGTACCAACTACTATTTTAAATTATGATTGGAATAACCCAGATGTTATTGATGAGGATGGGGACATTCGACCATTAGAAACATTAACTGGAGAAGGTGCAAACTTAGCCGCTTTAATAGCAACAAGCTTTGCTCTTAAAAGGCCTATTGGTGCACTAGGTTCTAACATAAATAAACGATTTCAAATTCAAAAAACCTCCAATATTGCAACAAGATCAGCCCCTCTTATTATAGGAACTGAGGGATCTATACAACTATTTGGAGATCCCGATTACAATGAGTTTAATGTTATAAAAGATTTTATAGATGATCCAAATGATCCAGATGATGCTAAGTTTATAAGTTTGTTTGCGGCAGATGTAGATGATGAAGAGTTTGAAAAAAGATCTAAAATGCTTATTTCAGGTTTAGGATTTAGTGGGGTTTTAGGGGTTTTAGGCCGTTTAGGGACAAAAACAAGACAAGGTATATTTGGTAAAAGATTAGATGAAATGTCTGAAAAAGAAGCTAATGAGGCTTTTGAAAAATATTTAACTATAACAAGAGATAAATTTACAGAAACAGACCAAGGTGTTAGACAAGTTATAGATCAAAATACTGGTTCAAAGGAAGGGCTAGAAAAAGCTTACAGTTTTGCTTACAAATTTAAACAAAAATTCTTTACATCAAGAGGATATGGAACTCCAAAATTAAAAGAGGCCATGTTGAATTTTCAGTATTCTCAAAGACAAATTATTGCACGAGCAGAAAACATATCGCTTGCAATTAAAAATACGCTAGATAAAGCAGGAGGAGATGAAAAATTAATTAAGAAGGTTAATAAAATACTTGAATCAGATTTCACTAAAATTTATGTAGTTCGTCCTTCAAAAAGAGTAGGTTATTTAGCTAAACAGAGAAACATACCTGAAGATGTAGCTGAAGCTGTTTTGTATGCAAAATCAGAAATAGATGAGCTTTCACAAAGAATATTAAATACAAAAGGTTTTAGTAAAGAAATAAAAGAATCTGTATTAAATAATTTAAATACTTATATTAGAAGAAACTACAGAGCCTTTGAAGATGCAGACTATGTTCCAGATGCAGAGGCTAAAGAAACTGCTATTAAATATATATATGATGGTTTACTAAAAGATGCTAAAGAAGAAATAGCTAATAAAGGAATAATTCTTAGTTCTAAACAACAAGAAAATCTTTTTAAAAAAACAAGAGAAGATGCTGAATATGAAATAGAACAGTTGTTAGGAAAAACAGGACTTAAAGATTTTACAAATTACACTACCACNGCAAGAAAAATAGGTAGGTTTTATCAAAAAGATAATACTCTTGCAAAACCAATAAGAGATTTANTACAAGAAATAAAATCTCCTAGTGAAAATGTTCTTTTATCTATAAGTAAAGCGGCAACTATAGTAGAAACTCAAAATTTTTATAATATTGTTAATGATATTGGAAAAAGAAAATATATTTTTGGAAGCAGGACTGCCGCTGTAAAGAATAACAAAGAATTATATAGTGCAAAAATTGAAGGTACAGGCCATAAAAATTTAGATGGTAAATACACCACTCCTGAAATAGCAAAATTTTTAAATAGACAAGAAGAAACATATTCTTGGGTAAATGCTAACAACCCTTTAGCACAAGGCTATAGATATTATATAGGTTCAAAAGGCTTTTCTCAGTCTATGAAAACTACATATAGTCATGTAACTCACGCAAGAAATATTATGGGAGCTTATCAGTTTGGAATAGCTAATGGCGTTATTTTAAACCCTTTTAATTCTGAAACTGCTTATAAAGTTTTAAAAAATAAAATTAATAAAGATGGCATACGATCTTTAGATGACGCTTATGAAGAATATTTAAGTTTAGGAGTTGTTAGCACTTCTGTAAATGTTAATCAATTTAGAGAAATGTTAAAAACAGGCTTTGATGAGTTAGGTTTATACAATAAAACTAATTCTTTAAAAGATAGAACTAAAATGTATGACTTAGTTGTTAATAAGCCTAACGAAATATATATGGCTACAGATGACTTTGCAAAAATAGGCGTGTTTGAGCATGAGTTTAAATATCTAAAGGAGGCTTTTCCTAATGTTGATGAACAACTATTAAAAAGACAAGCGGCAGATATTGTTACAAACACCTTGCCTACTTATTATAAAATTCCAAATGGAATAAAAGCAATGAGAAACTTACCTGTGGGTAATTTTGTTGCATTCCCTGCTGAAATAATAAGAACAACTGCAAAAATGATACAGCAAGCACACAAAGAAATTAGATCTGATAATCCTGTCATAAGAGCAAGAGGACAAGAAAGATTAGCAGGTATATTCACAGCTCAAGTAGGCTTTGCATCTGTAGCCAAAGCATCTCATTATGCTACAGGGTTGTCTGATGAAGAAGTTGAAGCACGGAGAGGTTTAAGTTCTGGGCCGTTTAGTAATGGACATTCTAAAATTTATTCAAGAGAAGAAGAAACAGGAAAGCTTTGGAGTTTAGACACTCAATATTTAAACAGCTATTATGGAATTCAAGGAATAGTTTATGAATTTTATGATGAATTAAGAGAAGGCAAACTAAAAAATGAAGAGATTACAAAAATATTAGCAGACGCTACTCTTGCTTCTCTCAAAGAAGCCGCCTCTCCATTTTTAGATCAATCAATAGCTACAGGGCCGGCACTAAGTTTAATAACTGCATGGTTAAACGAATCTGGAAAAGATTACAGAAATAGAAGAATATTTTCAGAAAAGGGGACTTCATGGGATGCAATAATAACAGAACTAGGAAGAAGTTTTGCTCCGGGTTCTGCCATTAGTCTTTATAATCTTTATGAAGATGAAGGTATACCTGCGTTAGGAATAGATCCAAAAGTTGATCCTTATACACTTAAATATAAAGATCAAGGGTTAGGTATGCTATCTCAGATAGGAATAAAGTGGGATGAAGAAACGGTAGAAATACTAGAAGATGACTTTGAAAACTTAGTAAAAGATTTTAATTTTAAAAACAATCCAGAAACTTTAAGTAGAATTACTGTAAGTACAGACATTACTGATATTAATGAAGATCTTCTTTTAACTAATACTGTTAATTACAAAAATCAAGCTGATTTATATATTAATGTAAAAAACGCCATTTATTTACTTGGCCCTACTAAAACAACAGAGCTATTAAAAAATAATGGTTTTTCAGATGAAAGAGCAGACTACATGTTAAGAGGACAATTTTATGTAAAGCGTTATTCTGAAAAAATGCTAACACAATATAGAGATGACTTACTGNTTGACTCATTAAGGCNAAAAGATTTTGNTAGNNTTANTAATGTGTTAACTGAAGGAGAGGTATTATCTGATCAGATTTATAGGTCTTTAGATAGATTACCTTTAGATGATGCTAAAGTATTTAAAAAGAGAATATCTTTATTTGAAAAAGAAAGAGATCCCAATAAAACAATAGAAGGCTTTTCAGAGAGAACAGGATTCAACATAGGCGGTGAGGTATCTACAGTCATCCCTAACGCCCCTGTAGAGCCAGATGAGCGTGTTAACAAGCTTACTGGACTCCCCTACAATGAAACCGCAGGAACGGCTTATATGGACTTTGATGACCCTCTAAGGCCATTGAGTATGTCAAAGGGCGGTAGAATTAATTATGTTTTAGGATCAGCAGTTAAAACATTTATAAAAGAATTAGAAAGTAAAAAAACAAAAACTACAGATAAAGAAAGATTAGAACGGCTTGCACAAGCTAATAAAGACTCTCAAGAAACTCAAAGAGATAATACAGTAAACACAGCTATAAAAGCTATGGAGTACTTAAGAGAACTAGGATCAACTGGAAAGGTTTTAGATTATGGAGCAGGACTAGGTAAAAATGCAAAAGCTATAAACGCTGATGCTACTTTTGAACCATTTCCTAAAGAGGGTTTTAGACCCACTTATTTAAAAACTACAGAGATTCCTGAGAATGAGTTTGATAGTGTTATATCTACAAATGTTATAAATGTTTTACCAAAAGAACTTAGAGATGAGGCAGTCTTAACTATTGGTAAAACTTTAAAGCCAAACGGTAAAGCAATAATTCAAACATGGGATGTAGGTGCAAATACACAAAGACTTAAAAGTAAAAACTTAAGAGAAGCTGAAGAGGCTAACTCCTCTAGAGACAAAGATGGTGGTAAGTTTCAAAAAGGATTTACTAAGGATGAATTAAAAAATTATGTAGATGAGCTACTAGGGGAAAACTTTACTGTATCTGTAACACCTGCTAAGAATAAAATAGGTAAAGTATCTGTATTGGTTGAAAAGAAACCAAAACTAGAGGGGTTATCTAAAGGCGGTAAAGTACTAAAAGCACTAAAAAGGAAACAAGCTTAAATGAACAACTTTAGATATTTTAAATTAGAAGATTTTAACTGCCAAGAAACAGGCGAAAACGGAATGAAAGAACACTTTATTCGTAGGTTAGATTGCTTACGAGAGGCTTGTGGTTTTCCGTTTTATATTACTAGTGGTTATAGAAGTCCGAATCATAGCATAGAAAAAGCTAAGAAAACTCCGGGCCAACATGCTAAAGGTATAGCGGCTGATATAGCAGTTAAAGATGGAGTACAAAGAATGCAAGTTGTAAAACAAGCATGTGCTTTAGGATTCACAGGTATTGGAGTTGCTAAAGGCTTTGTGCATGTAGATATAAGAGATACAAACACCCCTGTATTGTGGGGATATTGATAGGAGCATATTATGAGTGATTCAATTAAAGTGCCTACATGGGCTTTACCATTAATAGTTAGTTTATTTGTGGGTGCTATTAGTTATGGTGCGGCACAAGCAAACGCACAGGCAACCGCAAAAGAAGTAGAGCGTGTTGAGAAAGTTGTTGAGAAGGTTGTTGAAGATACAAATAACAATACTCAGAAAACGGCCTTGAACGAGCAAGCAATTCAACAAATAGCAGATGGTTTGTCGCGTCAGGTAGAAATATCACAAGCTACAGACGAGAAGCTAGGAACTCTTATTGAGTTAATGCTTAAAGAAAGGCGATGAAATTAGTAATTGCTTTAATCGTTTTAGTTGATGGTATCCCAGACGATTCTAAAAAGACTTATTATATAAATCCAAGTCATTGTGAATACGTTGCTCAGATACTAACTCAACAACGCAGATACTATAAAGGCGTTGAAGAAGGCACAGTTTTCTGCCGCCCAGAGTGGGTAGAAAAAGATACAACTGTAACTAGATTAAATGTAATACCACGACCAGAAACTGAAGAAGAAGAGATATGATAGTAGAACAATTAATAGCACCTGTATCAGGACTACTAGATAAGTTTATTCCTGACGCAGATCAAAAAGCTAAGTTAGCCCACGAGATAGCTACGCTTTCCGAAAAACAACATCAGGAAATAATGCTTCAACAAATAGAGCTTGCAAAGATAGAAGCACAAGGCAGTATGCTACAGCGAACTTGGCGGCCCATGATTGGTCATTGTTGTTGGGTCGGGTTAGCATATAATGTAATTATAAGTCCATTTTTAGGTATATGGTTACCAGTTCCAGAAATACAGTCTGACTTGCTTTATCCTGTATTATTGGGTATGTTAGGTATGTCAGGTATTAGAGGTGTAGAAAGAGTTAAGGGAAAAGCATAATGGCTACAAAAAAAAGAAAGTCTACAGTAAATAAAGCAGGTAACTACACTAAGCCTACCATGCGTAAAAGATTATTTAATAAAATTAAAGCAGGATCAAAGGGCGGTAAGCCCGGTCAATGGTCAGCACGTAAAGCACAGATGTTAGCTAAAGAATATAAAGCCAAAGGGGGCGGATACAAGTAAGACTAAAATGTACGTTCATCCTTGGTAAAGGACGGAAGTAGGCATGGGGCCGAAGGAACGCGATTGATTAACATTCAATTCGTTAGGAGGTTAATATGACTACACAAACAAAAACTCAAAAAATATATAGAGGTGTTAAATACACCGAAGTTAAAAAGCAATCTTCAAGTTCAAACGAAGGCGTTTATCGCGGAGTTAAGTGGAGTAAATAGGAGACTAAAATGAAAGTAAAAGCCCCCTCTGGTTATCATTGGATGAAGCAAAAGAATGGCTCATANAATCTAATGAAACATACTGGTAAGTTTGTACCACACAAAGGTGCATCCTTAGAAGCTAACTTTAAAATACAAAAGATCCATGACACGAAGAAAAAGAAAAGATCCTAGAGTTGGGACTGGTAAAAAACCAAAAGGCTCTGGGCGTAGACTTTATACTGACGAGAATCCTAAAGATACAGTCAGAATAAAATATGCAACTGTTCAAGATGCTAGAGATACAGTTCGTAAAGTTAAAAATGTAAGTAAACCTTTTGCTCGTAAAATACAAATATTAACTGTATTAGAGCAAAGAGCAAAGGTAGCAGGTAAGAATGAACAAGCCGCTATAGCTAAAAGAGGTAAAGAAGCTATAAGAAGGAAGCACAAGAAAAAATGAAAAGTTTTTTATTATGGATACATGAAAGTTGGGAACTAGTAATGAATGCAAAAGCAAATCCCCTTAGATATATTCCTGATCCCAGTCTACAAGCATATTTTACTATTGTATTATTTACGATGTGGAGTTGTTTTTTTGGACTGCTTTGTTCGTATTGGGGTGGATTGTTTGCAAACTATGATACTTTTACAAGTATAATTATTCACTTGTTAGTTGTTGTTCCTATTATTATAACTAACTCTGTATTTAAAGAAGCAGAAAAATATAGGATAAAAGATGGCACTTAAAAAATCTCAAAGGTCTTTGAAGTCTTGGACAAAACAAAAGTGGAGAACTAAATCAGGCAAGCCTAGTGCTAAAACAGGAGAAAGATATCTCCCCGAAAAAGCTATAAAGGCTTTAAGTGCTAAAGAGTATGCCGCAACTACACGTAAGAAAAGAGAAGATACAAAGAAAGGAAAGCAACATTCAAAACAACCAAAGCGAATAGCAAAGAAAACAAGAGCATATAGGAAGAAATGAGGTACTTATTTTTAATATTAATTTTTATTAGTGGGTGTGCTAATAATCAACCTAAGTTTGAGGGTGAGCCTTTACTAGATATAAACACATTTTATTGTCCTAAAGATATGATTAAATATTGTGAAGGAAGAAATAAAAAAGATATGGATTGTGGGTGTGTTACTAAACAATCTTTAAATCAAGCCTTTGATTTTTTAAGATGAGTTGGTTAGAGGACTATAACGGAGAAGGTGCTCGATGGTGGATGATAATATTATTATTCCTTTTCTGGGGCGGTCTGTTTGCATACATATATTTTTTTGGGGGTTAATAAATGAGTAAGAAAAGAGATCCTAGGTTAGCGAGGGCAGGAGTTAGTGGATTCAATAAACCGAAGCGTACCCCCAAGCACCCTACAAAAAGCCATGTTGTTGTGGCGAAAGAAGGTGATAAAATCAAGACGATTAGATTCGGCCAACAAGGAGCCAAAACCGCAGGAAAGCCGAAGCCGGGTGAATCTGCTCGTATAAAAGCTAAAAGAAAGTCTTTTAAAGCAAGACACGCTAAGAATATAGCTAAAGGCAAAATGTCTGCGGCATATTGGGCGAATCGTACAAAGTGGTAAGAAGTGAGAAGGTTCTGGAGTCTGTGGGCATTAAGCCTAGGAGAGAATGTGGAAGAAGTAGACTCAGACGCTCATAAGGTTGCTATTATCAAAACAACTATCGTTGTTATAAATTTAATTTGTTGTTTCTGTATTATATTAAATACTTTAGTTCGTTATACATGATTCAAAGACTTTAAATTGTTAATATCTTTAAGTTTATTTATAGGTAGATTATAACAATCTGTTAAAACTTTCCAATTATTAGAAGGGTCTATACTTCCTTTTTTTAAGAAAGTTGCTTTTTCAAAATAATCTTTTTTATTTATATATCCTAACANCCAACCCTTTGTCATGTCATTAAGTATACGTGTGAAAACATATACATCACATTTTTGTTTTGTATTTAAATCAGATATAGAACATTCATAATAATTTCTTGGAGGTGTATTAACTCTTTTAGTTTTAACATCTATTTTAATATTATTAAAAATAATATCATAATCATACGTATTGAATGTACTAACACTAAGAAAATTAGCAGTTATAATTTCTCCTAAAAAACCATGTATATTTCCTTTACCTTTAGTAATTGAATTATTTAATTTACCCATTTCTCCAGAAAGTTTTTTTGCTTCTGTAATATTTTCTTGGGTTATATTAATGAGTTTCACTTCTAAGATACAATTTAAATATGACTTAAAGATTTTAATTCTTTTTCTAAATAAAAGTGCATGTCTTCTAATTTAGGTTTTGCAATACTCACTAGTTTTTTCATTACATTTAATTCATTATCTTTAAAAACTCTAGACAAATGATTCTCAGGGACACTACTAAGTTCTGTTATAATAGTGCCGCTAGAATCTATGAGAACTCTAAAGCTTATGATATTAGCTTCATTGAAGTTCACAAGATGTACCTACACATGCTAACTCCTGAGAGCCTACTGTATTGTCTTCTGTTTCAAAAGCTTGTAACTCTAATGCCCAATCTACATCTTTAGGCATAGTTTTTAAAAGTTCTTGATACTTACTTCTATCTATCTCTTCATAAGGTGCTTGCTGATAAACGTGATCACTATAGGGTAGTAATGATATACCAGAGCAAACATCAAAGTTTTCCCATATCCATTGAGCCACCTCAAGAAACTCATCATCAGTATAGTAAATAGTAATACTAGGTTTATGTTCGCACCAAGCATCTTGATACATCTTCCAAAGCCTTAACTGCTCCATCGCTCCTGTCTGTTTAACAGTAACACTAGACTTTGGAGACTGCACAGGAAAACTAAACACCCTAGATTTAGGAGACATTACATCCTGCTCAACAGGAAAACCCCTATTAGACATAAACACAGAAAGAGGGTCTTTCTCGTCCGCACGTACTCTGCGGATATAATACTGAGAAAAACGAGGGTGGATACCACTAGCACTATTAACAAGCTGACTAACCGTACCACTTGGTTTAACACATGTGATAGCGGTTGACTGATTAATCTCAAGCTTCTTTGCCCATGCTTTATTAGTTTTGATAGCAACATTTTTCATTTCTCCTAGCCATTGTTCTGTTTTATCAGACGGCTTTCCAAGGGTAGGATGATCCATAATACCTGTTAGACTNACTCCAAGTAATGCTTCTTCTTCTGTATTCTTTTTCCAAACATTTCTTANATATCTAAAGTCCGTTAAAGTAGCNTGAAGNGTTCCTATGATAGCGGCTATTTTTACTTTTTCTTTTAANGTNTCTAANNNNTCATTGTTTCTAATTACAACNTCAGATAANTTACAAAACTGATTTGACCTAAGTATAATCTCAGANCAAGGATTAGTTCCAAAGTCTTGATTAGGATTTCTTCTATCATTTTTAGCGGCTATCTTTTGTGCCGCAACCCTACTAAATATTCCTCGTTCTCCGGCTTTAGATTGATACATGTTTTGCATCTCACTTAAAAAGGCTTCAAAGTCAGGCTTTTCTGTATAGGCTACACTATTGTTAGCTAATCTTCTTTGTCCTTCATTACGCCACCAATCACCCATCTTAGCTTTAGCCATTCTTTGATCCGAAAGATTAGATAAACTAATCAAAGCAGAACGCCTAACACCACCGACAACAACAATATCAGCAACCTTACATACAATGTCATGGCACTCTATAGAAGTAAGCTTGCGTCCTTTTGCTTTTGTAAATACACCCACACAAAAAGTAAATAAATCATCGAGTGGCTCTGGCCCAGAGGCTCTGCCGCCAAAAGTTTTTAGTCTAGCTCCGGCAGGTCTTACTTTACTTAAATCCCATTTAGGAACTTTACCTGCATAAAGTAAACTAATAAGCTCTCTGAATGCAGAAGACCACCCTATCTTACTATCTGCAACTACAATCATCGTATCTGTTGGATGAAAAGATTCAGCAACCTCTGGTAGTTTGTTAATAAAGTTTCTTTCTACACTAAAACCAACACCAGTTCCGCACATAAGAACATACATAAGTTCATCAAAAGACCTTGGAGAATCTATGTGTAGATAACTACAGTTAAATCCTGCCACATTATCTCTATCTAAGGCTTCTCCGGCTGTCATAATACAACGCATAGATGGCATAACATCCAAGTCATGTACTGCTTTATATATCTTTTCACCTTCAGCTACAGTTATTTGTTCTCTGTCTCTCCAAAACTGTACATAACGATAAACAGTTTCTGCCCATGTTTCTCTTCTTTTATGTTCAGGAAGCCACCTAGCATAACGACTTTTATGTATAAACTCTTGATACTGATCCATCTTAATTTTCACCTCTTAATAACTCTATCATTTTATTTAAATACCAAATAGTCTTTTCTGCGTTCTCTATAGGATCACCCTTACTGAACAGCCTAGATCCTGTATACTTTAACACGTTACCATGACAATATCTAACAGCATGATCTACTCCTAAAACATCTACTATATAATCAATAGTTTCAATATCCCCTTTGTTATAATGAGGTGGATGATTTACTGATTTATTCCATTTTAATTTATCCCATTCTTCGGGAGTAGCATCATCTATACTATTTCTAGCCATATCGTTTTTCATCCTTAAATAAGTTTCTATTTCATTCGACATCAAAACTATCTCTTTTTAATTCGTTTATCCAAGCACTAGGAATACTCTCTTCACTAAACCATTTAAATCCATTAGCACTTGCCCACTCTCCATGACTTCTTTTAGTTCCGTCTTTTCTTCTTTTAGCTTGAGGCATGGGAGCATTAGGATTAGCAAATAAAAAAACTAATTCAGTATTTTTTGGTAAAGCTTTATTAATCCACACATACTTACTGTACTCTGCATAATCCCAAAACCTACCTTTAGCTTCTAATAAAATAGTTTTATTATTTATCTTTCGAGTAAAGTCAGGTTCATAAGAATGTTCAACAACATATTTAATTTTATCAAAATGGAAATCCCAAGAATCTAAAATGCCTGTATGTAATTCATATTCCCAATTAGAGTCATAACCTTTTACAACATCTTTTTCGACTGGTCTTTTTACTCTAGGTTTACGAAACCCCTTTCTAATTTTTTTAGTCAATGTAGAGTAACCTTTTGTTTTTTATCTATTTCTAAATTTATTAATTCTCTTAAAGTTATCCAAACCTCTAAAGCTACATTATCTACATGACCATTATCAACTATTATCCAATGACTCAAAGAATATAAACAATCTTGCAAGTTTACTTTTTGTTCGCTATCCATTCTATATCCTTCAAGTTAATTAATTGTACAGGTTTAAAAGGTAATAAGTTTATTATTTTTTTTATTTTATTTTTTATCCATTTTGGATTATATGAATTTAAATGTATAGTTCTATTAGCATAAAAGTGTGTCTGCTTTGGAACAAAGTCCATGCAGTTATCAATAGATATTTTATTTGATTCTTCTTCAGGCATTAAAGTTTTAAACCATTCAATTAATATAACTTTGGATTGTTTATTTATTAACTTAGATTTTTTACCATTCATAATATTTCCTCTACTTGAGGCTCTACTGCAACATGAGTTAAATATACAAGACCATTGGCGTACTTAAAAATTCTTAATCCGTTACCTTCATTTGCATCATCATGACATTCAAATTTATACTTACACCATGCACAAGGTTTAGGTAATTTGTAATTTCCTTTTTTACCTTCAGGCACAGGATGATAACATTTTTCGGGACGCTCATCTAAATCTAAACAAGATATAAGATTATCTATTTTATCTTTAATGTTAGGTTTATCTAACTCTTCAGGTCGATGTAAACAAAGCTGTCCTGATTCTTTGTTAATAACTAGAAAGCCGCCTTTGCTCGTACCTTCAGACTCTTCATATCCTGATAGCTGACCTAAGTATCCAAACGGATCATCATCAGATAATCTACCCTGTTCAAACTTTTTAAATGCAAAGTTAGACGCTGTCTTAACATCAACAACTTCGCCATCTATTTTACAATCCATATGTCCGACAATGTTATTTACTTTAACTTCTTTTTGCTCATCAGTAACTTTATGTCCTGACATTCTAACCAACATCAAAACTATTTCTTCTAGTATATGTCCATATAAAAACTTTATTTGAGATGCACCATCGACAACATTAGTTGAGGTATCTCTTTTTTGATACCAAAGTTGTCTGGCAGGTCTACCTATATTAGACATTCTCAATGTAAATTTATTGTCTCTTTCAGTAGGTCTAGCCCAAGACAATATACTAGCCTTTAAACGCTCCATAGTCTCGTCTAAGGCCTTTTCTGTTAAAGGTAAGGGTATACCATTAGATAAGTCCTCTAATGGCTTATAAACGTCTTTTATTAGGTTCTCAAGCTTTTTCATGTTTATGGTCTACAAACTCGCATTCTCTAGAATTAACATTAAATGTTACTATAACAACACCATCTTCTTTTTGTTTGTCAGTTCTCCCTCTAGAATAACTAGCTCTTTTTCTTCGTGTAGATTTAACGTCTATAAGTTTTATTTCTTTATCTTTGATGGCTACTAAATCTATGTATCCACTACCCCCACAATTTTTAAATACCTCGTATCCTTGATCCCATAGCCAAGTCACTACGTGGTACTCACCAAAATCTCCTTTTCTTGTTGAATTAAAAGAGGGTCTCTTATCTCCAGATATTTTGTTAGTGTGTTTCTGACCAGTTGTCTCCGACATTGTACTCCCCATCTAAAGGACAATTTAATTTTAAAGCACATGTAGTCTCTCTTATAGAAAGAACTCCTAACTTACCGACCTCTTCTGCTACATCCTCTTTAACTTCTAACTGCCACTCATCATGTACATTTGCTACAAACTTAGCATTATAATTATTTTTATTTATTTTATTATTAAATATAATTAAAGCTTGTTTCATAACAATAGCACCATCACCCTGTAACAAAGTATTCAAGGCACTATGTTCTGATCTAACTTTAATTTTTCTACCGTCTACACCTTTAACAAATCCGTAGCTTGCTTCTCCTGCAATTCTGTTTTTAACTGCTTTAAATGAAGGCAAACTAGTAAGGAAGCGTTGTTTAAGTCTCCTACCATCCTCTCTGCTTCCTCTGACCACTTCTCCAATTTTTCCATCTCCGGCTCCGTATAAGAGGGCATAGATGAAAGTTTTAGCCTGATTTCTTGATTCAAGTCCTGCAAGTTTTTGATTAGCTGTGTGTATATCTCCGTTGAGAATTTCATTTGTATACTCCTTATCATTCATGTGATGGGCTAACATTCGTAATTCTAATCCTGATGCATCAATACCAACTAATTTATAGCCCTCTGGAACAATCCAACAACTCCTACACTCTTTACCATAAGGTGCTGACGAGTTTGGAATTTGGGCTGTGTTCGGATGAGAATGTGTCATCCTACTTGTGATTGCTCCATTAGGGTTAACAAAGCCATGTATTCTTCCATCATCTTGAACCTCTTTAACCCATGAAGTTATTTGAGCAATTCTTTTTTGGATGGTTAAATACTTAGCTATTAGTGTAGCTTGAGGTATATCCCTAACTTTTAACAGAGTTTGTTCATCAACTACTGGTTGTCCTGTTGGTGTAAAAGTTTTAGGTTTCCATCCAAAATCTATTAAGTACTCTCCAATCTGTTTTCTAGAGCCTAAATTAAATTCAGTATATGTTTTTCTATAAATAAACCCATCAGACAGCTCCATCTCTGCATATTCTTTAGCAGTAAGCCTAACACCTACACCATCTTGATTGGTCGCTGTCCTCGCTACATCGCCTGTTTTGGTACGCTTTCTATTTAAACGCTGTACTGTTTCTCTAGGTTTAAACTCTTCTCTAACTTCTGATTCTACTGAAACAAGCAACTCATTTAATTCAGCCAGTAGCAACATACATTTTTTTTCATCAAGCAAGAAACCATTCTTTCGTTGTTGAGTTATTATTTTGTAGACTTCGTGCTCGATGATTACAGACTTAGCACTATATCCTTTTGCTTCAAGCTTTAAATGGTTGTAAACTTTTAAATTTAATTTAACATCGTTGATACAATATTCTAACATTTCAGGCGTAAAACATTCCCAAGCACTTTCTTCGTCCTTACCATACTCCCCTTTGTGAAAGTGTAATCTATATCCCCAACTTTCTAACCCATGACCGCCCTCTCTCGTAGGATTGAAAAGCCTAGATAAAACTAAAGTATCGACAAGTTTCTTATCGTAGAGATCAACGCCTTCAATATCTAAGATAGCCGGAAGATCATAGCCTATTATGTTGTGGCCTATAAGTTTGTTTGCTTTTTTAAGAAACTCACATCCTTCTTTTATCTGTGTATTATCAAATGAATACACTTTTTGTGTGTCTGCACAGACTGCAACAATACAAAAAATTACTGTAGGGATAAGTCCATCAGCCTCAATATCAATCACTAAATTCAAAGTGTTTCTCCACAATCATAATCATCTACTTCACTTAACCTACCAGTAGTAGAATCATATTTTAAATAACCACAAACGCCAGTTTCACCGCTGAATCTATTCTTTAAAACTCTGACAACTGTCATGTTTCTTTCTTCAGGATCTTCAGCTTGCCTGTTTCCCTCTAACGCAATCGCAATATTACTTAACTGAGCAATAGCATTAGAGCCTCTCAAGTCCTGTAGCCTCACTCTTCCACCTTCTTCGTGGCTATTTCTACTCCCTGTGGCTTTACTTAAATGGCTGATAGCTATTAAACTTATACCTGTTTCTTCAACCACAGCCCTTAAATTATGCATGACCGCATCAATTGCTTTTCTTTCGTCTGAGCTAACACCCATAGCCATGCCCACCAATATACTTATATGATCTAAAACAATAACACCACAATCTTCTGCTTTAGCTAGATATCAATGATTCTATTTAAAACACTATCCATATCAAACTTACCGACATGTTTTAAAAATAAAAACCTACCACTTTTTAAAATGTCATCATAAGCTTTTTGTTTTTCATCTGCTGAAATACTCTCTGCAAGCTTGGGTTTTTTGAATATATTAGATGGGTCTTTCAAAATATACTTAACCATTTGCTCTCTAGTAGGTAGATGTAAAAGTTTGTTAGCTGATAAGCTCATCAAACCAAGTGCCGCTGTAGCTACATTTTCCTCTAAAGATATTACCCCTATCTTTTCATCCGTAAACTTATATATCTCTTCCTGTATCTGTTTTACTAAGGTGCTCTTACCAATACCTGTTCCGGCAGTCAAAGTAATTAACTCTGACTTCCTCATGCCATACAACATAAGGTTCATACAATCCCAAGGATAACTACAAAAAGGCATCTCCAAATCAGACATAACTTCTTCATGTAGCTGATCACTAACAACAATACCATCGGGTATGTACTTTTCAGCTTTCCACCACGTTGACACAAATAAAGCTTGTTGATTTGCTTTTAAATAATCGCAAGCATCTTTGTAGTCTTTAGGATGCCGCATAATCTTAGCTTTACCACCAAACAATTCAGCTACTTGTTCGGCACTCTTACGACCCACATCGTCTTCGTCAAAACATATAACAATATTGTCAAAACTATTTATGTAGTCATAGTTTTCTTTACAATCCGCTAATGCGGAGCTACCCGACTTTACAGAAACGCAAGGATATTGAGAGCCTTGCATTTGAAATGCGGCTTGAGCGTCATCCTCTCCCTCTAACAGAGTGACATACTTTGCGGATGCACTAGGAAACTCAAGCTGTCCAAACAACCCTGTCTTTTTGCTGTCCCCTGTCCAATGAAATTCTTTCGTTTTAACAGTCCTAATTTTTGTAGCAACGTGTTCAGTACCCCTATAATAAGGATAATACATTTTATGTATATCGCCTTGTTCATCTAAAGATACTTGCACTCCATATTTCCTAGCTGTCTCTTTAGATATGCCTCTATGCTTGATAGCATAATAAGATTTAAAATCTTTATCTAATTCTTTATATGATTTTAAATTAGTTACCTGACCTTCCATACTTTCCTCGTAGTTTCTAAAGTATCTGTAACAACTAAAACAAAACCCGGAGCCATCTTCATTGACGGACACCGGGTCTGATCCACCACAAACACCACATGGCAAGTGGAGTTTAACAAATGCCATGCTTAGTCCTCTGACTCAGCTTGTTCTTCTTCGATAATCGCTTCATCAACTAAGTGCTCATTCATGCTTTGATTCAAAGTCATAATTGAAGCCCTTGCTAATGTAGTCTCAAGCTCTGCATTACGTAATCTGCCTTGAGCATTTATCAAAACACCAAATACAGATTGTGCTTCAGGTGATAGTTTATGTACATCATACTTTACATCGTCTTTTATAAATACTAATTGTTGTTCATTCATAGTTCCATCTCCACAGTTTCTTCTTCCTCTAATCCTAATTCAGCCCCATCAGCCGCTATTTGTTCAGCTTCAACAAGCTCTAAAACTTGAACCGCCTGTAAGTCTAAGCCAGTTCCGCTACGTCCTGCGTATTCCCAAGGGTATTCACGATATTGAACTTTAACAAGGGAACCATTGCCGACTCTCTCAGTAATAGGTTTTTTGTCTTTGTCTATAAGTTTAGGGACGGGTCTAGAATTACCATTCTTGTCCGTAACTTGTCTTCTAAAGACTACGCTTTTACCTTCATCAAGTTCTTTGACGCTACACTTTTTATCTTTAAATTCTTTAAAAGTTTTATCGTCAACTAACACGTTGATTGTATAAACGGGTTTAAATTTTGTATTAGGTACAGTAATACTCGCCCAATACGCTCTTCCTTCTATTATCGCCATTATTTTATCTCCTTTTATTTAATGTGATTCGGAAACTATCATACATAGTTATGTACTTCAAGTTAAAATTCTTCAAGTTCATATACCTTACCGTAAGTGATCATACAAAAAGGTATTAAAATTACTACACCCATAAACGCTAGTGCAACCAGTCCAATAAAATCATTACCCGTAACCCATATCGGCCTTGACTCACAAAACTCAATATCAAAACCGACACCAGTTCTAAAGTTAAAAGTTAAATGAAACCCAAATAATTTAATGGTCATCGTCTTCCCCTATCATAAAACTTAGTTCAAAAGTCTCATCGAAATCTAAACTAGCTGTTGTGTAGCTAGTTTCTGCGTTTAAATCATAAATTAAATTACCATTATGATCTTTCAAGGGGTAACCATTGCGGTGTTTTTTTACAGGGCGTTGTACTTTTGTATAAGTAAAACATGGATAGTCATAAAAACTATTTAGTGAACTAGTCAATCCATATTTGTTTTGTACAAACGCTTCAATCGCTTCAACTACTTCATGCTGTTGTAATTTAATCTCCATTTTTTAATTCCTCTAATATGTTTTGTTTTAACTCTGATTGTTCCTCTGTATTTAATGTTTTCCAAGTTATTAGGTTATAAACATTTCGTCTAATATCTTCGACATCGAAATTTAATTCATGGAACTCTGCGATTCTATCTTCAATAAACGTCATCATGCCGCCTCCAAAAAGTTATTAGCTTTAAATGCTTTTCTAACTAAATGCTGTCTATCATTCTTAACTGCCGCTAAGTTATCCCAATTCTTTTGACTAGTTACTCCGGCATGAGTAGACCAATCAGTCAATGCATTGTAAACAGCCCAGTAATTAGCACCTAATTTATCTCTGTAAAGAGCACAATAAACATTCCAAATGTAATTTAAATTAGAATTTTGTCGAGGCATAAGGCCAAGCCTCATGGAAGGATCTTGCAACCAATCAGGATTATTGCGAACATTCCTGTGGTATTTGCCTTTAATTGCAAGGTTAGCACCAATAGCCTTCGCAAAAAATTCAAAAGCTTCATTGTTAGATACTGGCGTATTTCTGAGCTGATTCCAAAGCTCTCGTTCCCTATTGAAGATATCCAACGAATTGCAAATAACTTCAGCTCCATGTTCAATGTTTAATTTTTTTGTGTGTTTTGCTCTATAAATGCCAACACCGCCAGTAATAAACACCTGTAAATTAGTGCAAGCAAATTGTGTAGCCGCGACACTCAACATAAACGGCCATGTACCGTCCAAAGAGGTGGTACAAAGTAAACTTAAAGTTGCACTATCACCGTCCCCTGTGTCAAAAACATGTGCCGGAAAATTGTATTTAACAAAACATCTTGACCCACTGTGACTCACTTTAATATCTTCAGTGATCCCAACGGTATTTAAATTAGATCGCTCAATAATATTTCTAGCATTCTCGATCATATCTTTAGGTGCTACAGCATGATAACGATCTCCATGAACACCTAATTCACTTCCATTATCAGTCCGGTAAACAATAAACTTTGAGCTATCGTGGTTAAAATAATTTTTAGTCACCTTCAGTTTTCTCTGCCAATAATCAGGCTCGTTTTGAGGAAACTCATTATGATCTACTCTGTATTTTAATCTCTGAACCTTAATATCAAAGTCAGCATCACCATAACCATTATCTCTAATGGGTTTTAAATTAATCGCGTTAGCGTACATATGTGTAACAGTCATTTTCTCTCTCCAGTTTTTATTTAAAAGTTAACAACTAAATCTAGTATACAGTATAGATTTAATTTATTTCAAGTGTTATAATAACTTAAAGTAAGTAAAGGGTATTTATCAGTTGTTACTCAAAATACTTAAAGTACTTAAAGTTCTTTAAACAGACTATCTGCAATCACCTTTAATGTTTCCCAACAAATACCGCATGTAGCATCATGGTTTTGTTGAGCATTTCTTAACACTTGTTTTGCTTGGCGTTCAGTTAAGTGTGGTCTAACCGCCAAAACATCTTCGTAATGCCACACAATTGCTATTGTTTCTGGCAATATAACTTTGACATTACTGGCCACTACATCAACCATAGTAGTTCTCCTCATCATCTCTAGTTCTATTAACAATATCCCACGCTGTATTATGTACAAACTTTATGTACCTTTTTTCATTTGTAAAAGTAAACTTCCAGTTATCGTCTGTTATTAAATAATTTAAAAGTTCAATACTGCTTTTAACATCCTTGTCCATGATCTATGATCTCCATATCTTTTAAGAATAAACCTGTACTCATTTGAGATTCTTCATCCTCAGTTAAACAATCCCAACAAACGTAATGACAGCCGTCATCAAAATGTTTTTTGTTACTACATATGCCGTAAACATCAGCCGTTATATATAAATAACTATCTCTGTATTCACAGCATCTATCACAATGAGTGATCTCATCATCAGGAAATTGCCAACCCATATTAGTCTCCTCGTCTAGCCATAAATTGAATAAATAAATTAGGTAGTTCAACCTGTGCATCTAAAGATAATAAGTCTGAGTCAGCCTTACGCACTTCATCTACAAACTCTTCGATCAACTCTTCCCACTTGTCTTGCATTTGTTCAAGCCTCGCTTGATTGAAATGATTGCTCATTTAATTTTTCTCCTTGCATTTGTTCTATAGCGTATTGTTTTCTGTAGCCTTCAAGATAATCTTCATTGTTGGAGATAGGCTCTCTACCTATCTCACAATGCCATGCTCCAATGGCTTCAAGTGTTAGTTCTTTAGGCATCGAAAACCCCAACAACTGCGGCATTTATCCATTGAAAATATAAATTATTCTTACTTAAAATCTCTGGAATAATTGTCCTAGTTCCAAAGTAATCATTGTAGTAATCTAGTTTTTTATCGTAATCATCTCCGGCCGAACCATCGCCATACAACTCAGCGGATATTGCAAAATGCCCACCCCATCCTAGCAATGGATCAAGTACGTGAACTCCTTTTTTTTCTAGCTCGTTCCAAGCTTTTCTTGCGTTTCTTTTCATATCATTTTTCCTGTGTTAGTTTTCCAATACCCTGAGATCATCGGGAGCCTTTAGGGGTCAAGGCTTTAATCCCTGATGATCCTTTTCTCAGCGAAGCTTGCCGCAGGGTTTCGATCAGTAACTAACTGATCTCGTCAGTTGGATCATAATTTTATGCTAGTTTTGTTGTACACGAAGCAGATCTAGCAACTGCGTCAACCTCATATTTTTATTTACAGAGGTCATGCAAATTTTTAATTTATATTTAGTTTAATATCTCAAAATCATTTGTCTAATATTTATCGTGAATGTTCACTATAACTTTCGTGAATAGTGTTATAAATTAATAATTTATTTTTCATATCTAAAGTAATCCCTTAATATCGAACTGGTCGAGTAATAAAAAAAATGGGGCATATTTCAGCCCCAAAAGGGGGAGTTTAAATTTCAAATTTATTATAAAACGGGTGACCTTTTCCAAAAGCTTGAGCTAAATTTAATATTTCTGGGAACTTATTTTTCAAAGTTTTTAAATTATTTTTATCAAGTGTAGAAACCGCGTAATGAACCTCGCTCGCGGCTTTATATAAATCATTAATCCGCGTGTCAGATATTCCGCTTTCTTCAAGTGTTCTTATATTTAACCCTGTTGGGTTGGCTCTCGCTATTATTCCGTTGTTCATGGTGTTAACCTCCAATTGCTATAATGTTATTAAATGCTGGCAAATTAGCCGCTGTGATAAAGAATGAACTGGACTTTTTATTATCCGTTTCACGTTCTTTTATGCTTGATCCCTTGCGTTTTAATGCTCCGATCACCGGCCCGTCTAGATGGCGTAAGTCTGTATTATCAAAGTTGGCGAAACCTACCGGAACACTCAGAGAGTCGCGGCTGATTCCCTTGGTATTAAATGCAACTGCTATCCGGTGTTTTCTCTGTACTGCTTTAAGTAATGCCGCGCGGCTTTGTGTGCTGTACATAGACCCGGAAAATGTCAGATCATAGTTATCTAATGTATTCTTAGATATCCGGCTGAGTATTTTCGTATAGTCATAAAATAATGACTCAGGCCTTTGTTTGATGATGTAGTCAAAGTTTAAATCACTAGTTCCATTTAATCGGAATAGCGCGGGGATTCCATCGATGGCGGCTTTTCTTTCGGCTTTGTCTATCTCTGACAATAACTGAGCCTCGAACCANTCNGGCCGNAANAACATCAATACNGTTCGCTTTGTTGCCGCATTCTGNCCNGTTGTCATTCCCAACTGACCGGATGATATCAAGCAATCCCTTTTGCATCCGGCTAGATCTGCAAAAATACAAAGGGTTTTTGTACTAACTTTATCAGCCGGTTGAAGATATAAAATATATGTAGTGAATCGATCCGCGCCTTTCTCGACCTTTTGAGAAGACCCAAATAATTTCATCTTTTTATTAAGATACTCCAGATTATCGCGGCTCCATTGTTTAGCCTTGTTATTTATTAAAGTAGTTTTATTAATTTCTTTTAATGTAATTTTATTCATGTTTTAAACTCCAGTTAGTTTTTTTGTTTTAGTGTCAAATAAACACTATAAAAGGCACTCAAAAAGAATGCCTTTATATGGTGGTTATTTAAAATCCCTAAATCTTTCGTTGTAGTCTTCTACACTATTAAATATAAAATAATCTGGTTCTAATCCTTTAGAGTCGTAAAAGTCTCTTAATTGATCAATAGCTTTATTTAATGTTTTCTCAACATCGTTCAAATATTGATCATCATCTCTGAATTCTTCCATGCGACTAGATGTCCAATAGATTGCATCATATAAATAATTGACTGCTTCAAGTTTTTTATTGTCCATAATTATAGTTCTCTCTTTAGTAAATTAATTTCAATTGTATAACCTAACTTTTTAATTAACTGTATGGTCTCAAAAGTTAAAGTCTTTGTATTTGCAATATCTGCGAATGTTTTGGCACTTGAACAAATCGGATAGATTAGTTCATTACCGTAAACATTTTTAATTTCTACTTGTATATTCATTCTATTTTTATCCTCTATTAGTTATTGGTTTAATTAAAGGCTGATCACCTTTAGCATGTGCTTTATAAAAATACTTTTGGGCATCCTTTAAAGATACAAAAGCTTTAGTATTTGAATTAGTAATTACTAACCACCTGAAAGGTAATTTAATATTGCTCAGTTTTATTAACTTTAATTTGACTAATAATTTATATATGTAGGTTTTCATTTGTATAACTCCCATTAATTTAAATGAAGTTCGAGCGTACCACATAAAAAGTAATAACAACTATTCATGAAAGTTATAGTTATTATTTATGAGACTAATAAAGCCGTCTAAGCTTTAAAAAAAGTTTTTTAATACTAAAGTATAGGTAGGGTTTAAAATCGCTTAAAAGGGAAATTAGACGGGTTTAAATTGATTTGTTTAAAAATTATACAATCTATGGGGTTTTTGGTGGCTGAGTTTAAAAACTTTTGAAGCCTTTGAAGTCTTTGAAGTTTTTGAAGATAAAAAAAAGCTTTAAAGGCTCTTAAGACTTTTACGGCTAAGTAAACCAGAAATAAAAGTATTACTTCAAAGTCTTTAAAGGCTTTTATTTTTATTTTTGAAGTCTTTGAAGTCTTTGAAGTCTTTGAAGCTTTGAAAGTTCTTACAAAAAGAGATTTTTAAGATTTTGAAGTCTTTGAAGATCAATTAAAGGTAGGTAGGCAGGTGGCCATGCCAGTCCCCCCCAGTATATACTAATTCATATACATTTTTGGCAGGATAGCTTGTAAACAAGATAGTCGCGGAAACTTAAAGTACTTTAAGCGGCTTCAAAAACTTTATAGTCTTCAAGCATGAACGATGGGCTATGGGGGGATATATATATAACCGGGGGGGTTACAAGAACATTATAGAGTTTAAATTGCAATTTGTCAAGAAAAACTTGACAATACCGTAAAATAAATGTATACTAGAGCATATGAGTAATAAAGAATTAACAAAAAAACAACAATGTTTTTTAGATAATTTAGTTTTCTGTGGGGGCGATGCAAAGAAAGCGGCAGAAATAGCCGGATATGCTCCTAATAGTCATAGTACTATTGTAAAGTCTTTGAAGACTGAAATACTAAATTTAGCTGAAGGTATATTAGCACAGAGCGCACCTAAAGCCGCTCTAAAGCTTGTACAGGTTATGGATAGTGATGAGCCTATGCCACAAGCTAACATGCGTCTACAGGCCGCACAAACGATTCTAGACCGTGTAGGATTGGGTAAGACAGATAGATTAGATGTAAATGTAGGCAATAGTGGTGGTTTATTTATACTTCCTGCAAAACAAGAGACAGTAATTGAAGGTGTTTATGCAGAGGAGAACTAGTAGCACTATACCTTTTGGTTATTCTTTAAATGAAAGTAATCCTCAGTTTTTAAAAGAAGTACCAGAACAATTAGAAGCTTTAAACAAAATTGTACCAATGATAAAAGATAAAACTTTATCATTACGTGAAGGTTCTGTGTGGTTAGAATATGAGACAGGACGTAAGTTATCTCATATGGGATTAAAAAAAATAGCCGCTAGACATGAGTAAAGATTGGGAAATAAATCCCGATAAATATTTAAAAGATGAAAACGGAGAGTTTCTATTAAAACTAGATGGTACTCCCCGAAAAAAATCAGGTAGGACTAAAGGTTCTAAAAGTCGTGGGTATACATATCACTCACAGACAAAAGCTAAAATGACAGCTAAAAAATCTGTCAAGCAAAAAGAAAAAAGATTAAAGGCGGCTCAAGCTAAAGTAGAAAGATATAAAAAGTCTATAACAAAAACTAAAAAGACTTTAAATAAACTAGAGGGTAAAGGGTCTTCAACTATACTAGAAGACGTAGATTTAAAAGATATACCTGAAACTTTAGCAACTGAGGCTCAAGAGGACGTTATCTTCAGGGCAAACAAAGGCCCACAGGAAGACTTCCTCGCATCAGGTGAAACAGATGTTTTATATGGTGGAGCCGCAGGGGGTGGTAAGTCCTATGCTATGTTAGTAGATCCTCTAAGATATGCACATAGAGGATCACATAGAGCTTTAATNATTAGACGTTCTATGCCAGAGCTTAGAGAACTNATTGATAAAAGTAGAGAGTTATATCCAAAAGCTTTTCCGGGATGTAAATATAGAGAAGTAGAAAAGCTTTGGAACTTTCCAAGTGGAGCTAAAATAGAGTTTGGCTTCTTGGAGCGAGATGCAGATGTATATCGTTATCAAGGACAAGCCTATAGTTGGATAGGATTCGATGAGATTACTCATCTACCAACAGAGTTTGCTTGGAATTATTTAGCATCTAGATTAAGGACAACAGATTCAAATATAGTTCCTTACATGAGATGCACAGCTAACCCCGGAGGTGTTGGAGCTTCTTGGGTTAAAAAAAGATATATTGATCCAGTTCCACCAAATGAGTCTTTTTTAGGTGAAGATGGGTTAACAAGAAAGTTTATACCTGCTAGACTACAGGATAATCCATATCTAGCCACAGACGGNAGATATGANATAATGCTAAAGGCATTNCCGCCAACACAGCGGAAACAACTGCTAGAAGGTAATTGGGATGTTTCAGAGGGTGCGGCTTTCGTGGAGTTTTCTCCAGTACTTCACGTAATCCCACCTTTTGAAATTCCCATAAATTGGGAGCGAGTCAAAGGTATTGACTATGGATATGCTTCTGAAAGTGCATGTGTTTGGGGTGCAATAGATCCCGAAGACGGCACTCTAGTAATTTATAGAGAGTTATATCGTAAAGGATTATTAGGAACTGAGTTAGCAGAGATGTTAACTTCAATGGAAGTAGAAGATCCTTTTTCTGTTCAAGGAGTTTTAGATACTGCTTGTTGGAATAGAACAGGGACTACAGGCCCAACAGTAGGTGAGACGCTTTTACGAGCAGGTCACAAACTTAGAAGAGCCGATAAAAATAGGGTACAGGGAAAAATACAAGTTCACGAATACTTAAAAGTTACTCAAAGCGGAAGGCCACGATTGCAAATATTTAATACTTGCCCACATCTGATACGAGAACTACAAAGTATTCCTCTGGATAAAAACAACCCTGAAGATGTAAATACGAATGCACCAGACCATGCGTATGATGCATTGCGTTATTTAATTATGTCTAGGCCAAAAATTAATGATCCATTGAATCGGATGCGACAAATACAAAGAGAACAAGTATTTAGACCAGTTGATTCAGTATTTGGATATTAAACAGGAAAAGCTGAATGGCAGAAGATAATTTTTTTCAAAATGCAGATGGTATTTATTTTTCTGAAATAGATGGTGAACAAGGTTTAAATTTAGATTTAGAACCACATTTAAAATCTAAATTTGTAGGACTAATAGAAGACCGTTTTGCAAATGCAGAAACAGCTAGAGAGTCTGATGAAAGACGTTGGATGCAAGCATATCATAACTTCCGTGGTTTATATCCAAAACATGTTAAGTTNCGAGAATCTGAAAAATCTAAAGTATTTATCAAAGTAACAAAGACAAAAGTATTAGCGGCATTNGGTCAGCTAGTAGATGTTATTTTTGGTACAGGTAAGTTTCCAGTAGGTGTAAGAGAAACTAAAATACCTGAAGGCATATCTAAATATGTTAGTTTAGATACTACTCCTAGTATAGAAACTTCTGAGGCTCCAGAAGATTTAAAACTAAAAGACGAAAAGCAAAATCCATTTGATGTTGGCTACGAAGGCGATGGAAAAGTTTTAAGGCCCGGAGCAACTATGTCTGGGTCAGAAGGTCTTTTTGAAAATAAAGTAGAAAACTCCTCGCTTAATTTTGTAGATGGTGCTTCACCAGATCCAAAAGTATTAGAAATGTCTCCTGCTAAAGAAGCGGCACGAAAAATGCAAGAGCTAATACATGATCAAATAGAAGAATCAAATGGCAATAGTGAATTAAGAAATGCTATTTTTGAATCTACTTTATTTGGTACTGGCATTGTAAAAGGGCCATTTAATTTTAATAAAACTTTAAATAGATGGAGCATGGATGAAGAGAGTGGTGAAAGAAACTATAGTCCTGTTTCTGTTCGTGTTCCACGTATTGAGTTTGTCAGCATATGGGATTTCTTTCCTGACCCAAATGCCACTACAATAGACGAGTGTGAATATACTTTTCATAGACATAAATTAAATCGTTCTCAGTTAAGAGCTTTAGCAAAACTTCCGTACTTTAACAAAGACGAGATCCGCGAGTGTTTGGCGTTAGGCCCGACATACGAAGAAAAAGATTATGAAACAGAATTAAGAGATGATCAAAGAACAGAGGAATATGGATCTGCAAAGTTTGAGGTTCTAGAATATTGGGGAATTATGGATGCCGAATATGCTAGAGAAGTTGGAATGGAGTTACCGGAGGAAATAGACGATTTAGATGAAGTACAGATTAATGCTTGGATTAGTAATGGTAAGCTTTTGCGTGGTGTTGTTAATCCATTTACCCCGCACAGGCTACCCTATAATGCTTTCCCATATGAAAGGAATCCGTATAGTTTCTTTGGAATTGGAATTGCAGAAAACATGGACGATTCACAGCAAGTTATGAATGGTCATGCAAGAATGGCTATAGATAATTTAGCACTTAGTGGTTCTTTAGTTTTTGATGTAGATGAGTCTGCTTTGGTTGGTGGTCAATCTATGGAAATATATCCCGGCAAAGTATTTAGAAGACAAGCAGGTGTTCCGGGACAAAGCATTTATGGAATGAAGTTTCCTAATACTTCTCAAGAAAACATGATGATGTTTGACAAGTTTAGACAGCTTGCAGATGAACAAACAGGTATTCCTAGTTATTCNCATGGACAAACAGGTGTTCAAAGCATGACTAGAACAGCTTCAGGTATGTCAATGTTACTTGGTGCGGCTAGTTTAAATATTAAAACGGTTGTTAAAAATTTAGATGATTTCTTACTTAAACCTTTAGGACAAGCATATTATCAATGGAACATGCAGTTTTTTGAAGGTGAGTTAGGAACAGAAGGAGACTTAGAAGTTCATGCTATGGGAACTAATAGTCTAATGCAAAAAGAAGTGCGTAGCCAAAGATTAACTATGTTTTTACAAACAGCACAAAATCCTTCTATTGCACCATTTGTTAAGATTTCTAAAATCGTTAGTGAGTTAGCATATAGTTTAGATTTAGATCCAGATGAAATATTAAATGATCCAGAAGAAGCCGCTATAATGGCTCAAATAATAGGAGCACAAAATGTTGGACAAGCAGATGGCAATCAAGCTATCACCCCTAGTGAACAACAGGGAGCTATGGGAGGCATTCCAGAAGCACCTGAACAACCTCAAGACCTTGGAGTTACAGGGACTGGTGGTGGCAACATCGGAACTGGAAATGTTCCGCAGTCAGGGGAGAGTGAGTTCTCTGGATAAGTTACTTAAATTAAAAGAGCAAGTAGCAGAAGCAAAGCATAGAACTGAGGAAGAGTAAATGGAAACGCCTAAAGTAACTGATAGAGAAAAAGAAATGTATGGTGAAGACGCGGCTAGATATACGTCTGGTTATAATTCATACATGAAAGAAAAAGAAAATGCTGAGACTCCGCAACAACTAGAAACTATAGAAAAAAGATTTAAACAATTTGAAGATACTTTTGATTCTAAAGCAATAACTGTTGCTCTTAGATTAATGGATGAATCAAGAGAAAAAAACTTTCTTGGTGGAATTTTAAAAAAGTTTTTAAAAATTAAAAAAAGACCAAGTCCTGAAAAAAAAGATACATCTGTTAGTCTTGAAGAAATGGAAAAGTATTTAACAACTCCTAATGAAGATGCTGTATCTTTTTCAAAAAAAGAGTTAAATCAAATTAAAAAAGAAGTTGGAGACATAGAAGATTTTGTAACTGAGTTTTATAATGTTAGATTAATTGATGATGAAATAATTGAAAAGTCTAAAGTTTTAGGATATGACAAAACAAAAACTAAAGAAATATTAACAGGGCCAATAACAGAATTAAATAAACTTAGAAAAGAGTATGATTTAAGAATAAAAAAAGCACCGGGCGGTAAAGCATTTCCAGATTTAACAGGAGATGGAAAAGTTACTCAAGCAGATATACTAAAAGGTAGAGGTGTTTTTGGACATGGTGGAGAGTCTTCAATGTCTATTTTAGTACCTATGGAAAGAATGCCTGTAGATACTTATCCAAACATACCACCTGAAGAAATAGAAGAAGCTTTAGAATCACAACTTCCAGATGATGAAATGGAAGATAAGTACGTAGACTATGTTTTATCTGAGTCACTAAGTGATGACGAACAAGAATATTTAATGGATGCTCTAGANAAAGANGAGCGTCTAAGCGACATTATGGATAAAGTCATAACTGTCGCAGGAGAGTTTACTGGTGAAGGGGAAGTAAAAGGCCCCGGAACTGGTGTATCAGATTCGATACCTGCAAGGTTATCGGATGGTGAATTTGTTTTCACCAGAAAAGCAACTGACCAAATAGGAGCAGAAAAGCTTCAGAGAATGATGGATGATGCTGAACGCGACTATGATAAAGGTGAGTTGAAAAAAATGGCATTTGGCGGCATGAACCGAATGATGGATGATCCTACTATGGATGACCGTAGAAGGAGACAAGCTGATATGTTTGGAATTATGCCTGAAGACGAGCAAGAAGAGGAAATCAAACGACAGATGATATCTTCTAATCGTATGCCAAGTGTTCGATAGCGATAAGGCTACTCTTTTATAGACCCCTTATCATTTTTTAAACCTAGAGGCCACCTTGAAGTATCAAGACCCTGTATTGTAAACGCGAACAATACAGCCACCTTGAAAGACTGACAAGCCCCAAAAGGAGAGTGATTATGACAACTGCAAGTGAAATGATAGAAGAACCAGAAGCAAATCCATACAATGCTAGAAAGGATTGGCATACTGAACCTAATTCAGGATCAGCAGGAGATGCTAATGGAATGTATTTTGAAAGACCGAGTAAGGCCACCTCTAGTAGTGAAGAAGAAACTACTGAAGCCCCTGAAAAGAAAAAACAAACTACAAATTACAAAAAAAGGTATGATGATTTAAAGAAGCATTATGACGAAAAGGTAGCTTCTTTTAAACAAAAAGAACAAGAACTGAGGGCAATGTTGCAAAGCGGTGAACCTGCTTATCAACCGCCTAAAAGTGTCGAGGACTTAGAAAAGTTTAAAGAAGAATACCCTGACTTATATGAGACTGTTGAAACAGTTGCACACATGAGAAGTGAGCAACAGCTAGACGGATTGAAAACTAAACTCTCAGCTATTGAAGAAAGAGAGGCGGCTATAGCTCGTAAAGAGGCTGAAAAAGCTCTTTATGATAGGCATCCTGACTTTGAAGATATTAGAGGAGATGATAAGTTTCATTCTTGGGCTGAAACTCAGCCAGAGCAAATTCAAGAGTGGATATATAACAATCCTAATAATGTTAATTTAGCCATCAAAGCTATAGATTTGTATAAATTAGAAAACAATATATCAAATCCTAAAAAGCAGAAGTCAGCAAAATCACAATCTTCCAAGTCTGCGGCAGACTTTGTATCTACTAAAACAAAAAATGTAGACACAAAAGAGCCTAAGATATGGACACAACGGGAAATCGCACGAATGTCTATGAGAGATTTTGATAAATATGAAGAAGAAATTGATCAGGCTATTATAGAAGGCAGAGTGCGGTAATAATAATTTGTCTTTTTTAGGAGAAAAATAAAATGGCTTTTAACGTATCAGACCAACTATTTGAGCCGAGTACGGATACAGATGCGAACTTCGCTAACTCGGTATCAGGTCAAACTAATAGTTTCTTCATGCCACAAATCTTTTCAAAGAAGGTACTTAACTTCTTTAGAAAAGCATCAGTAGCTGAAGCAATTACAAACACAGACTATGCAGGTGAAATCTCAGCTTTTGGAGATTCTGTAAAGATAATCAAAGAACCAGAGATTACTGTTGTTCAGTATGAAAGGGGACAGGATGTAACTCAAACTAAGCTAACTGACCAAGAGACTACTCTTATTGTCGATGTAGCAAACGCTTTCAAATTTAAAGTTGATGACATTGAAACAGCTATGTCACATGTTAACTTTAAGGAAGTAGCTACTTCATCAGCGGCTTACTCTTTGAAGGATGCATTCGATCAAGGTGTTATTGCTAAAATAATTGCAGGTGTATCTGCTTCAAGTCCTAACCACATTCTTGGTTCGGATAACGCTACAGACTTAGCGGCAGGGACTTTTGATGGAACTGGTAACCTAGATATCGGTTTTGGATCAAGTGAGCATGACCCAATAGACGTTCTTTCTAGAATGGCTCGACTTCTTGACGAGCAAAATGTTCCAGAAGAAGGTCGTTGGTTCTTAGCAAATCCTGAGTTCTATGAGATATTAGTACAAAGCAGTTCTAAGTTGCTTTCAGTAGACTTTAATGCAGGACAAGGTTCCATCAGGAACGGTCTTGTATCGTCTGGAAAGCTACGAGGATTTGACATGTACAAGACTAACAACATTGCGGCCACATCTAATGCGGCAGGACAGTGTGTTGCAGGTCACATGTCAGCAGTTGCTACGGCACAAACTATTACTAGCACAGAGGTTCTTCGTGACCCTGATAGCTTTGGTGATATTGTACGAGGCTTGCATGTTTACGGAGCTAAAGTACTACGTCCAGAAGCACTAGTATCTGCTTTCTACGGTATTGACTAATACTTAAAAGTAAGGGGAGTCTTCGGACTCCTCTATTTAAGAGGATATTAAAATGACAGAACCACAAATTACATATTACGAAACCATTCAAGAGAAAGTAGAAAAATGCTCTGAAGCGGTTGGACAAAACACTATGAAATTTGAATACGAAAAGAAAAAAGAAGAGGAGAGTAAGTAATGGATCATGGAATGAAAAGAGAAGGAAAAATGTACGGTTCTCGTGCAAATAAAAGAATGGGCGGCATGGACATGATGAAGCCTGAAGATGAAGACATGGCTATGGCTAGAAAAAGAAGAGCTATGGGTGGCGGCACAGGATCTCAGCCTTCTTATGGATCAGGTGAAATGCCAAAGGCTATGCCTAATTAAGTTATGCCACAAGTAGGAACTGATAAAAAACCTATGATGATTTCAGCAAAGCCTAGAGGAAAAGTTCTAGGCTTAACTGGAAACTTTTATAGGAAAGATAATAAAACTAAGTACGAAAGTAACTATGATGCTATTTTTCGTAAAAATAAAAAAGGCTAACTTATGTCAGCAACTTATCTTGATTTAACAAATGAATTACTTCGTGAGATTAATGAGGTTGTATTAACTACAGGAAGTTTTGCAGGAGCCGTTGGGATTCAACAACATATTAAAGATTCTATTAATAGAGCTTACTTTGATATTATTAACCAAGAACCCCAATGGCCTTTTCTTTCTGTTGCACAAAGTGGTGATGTAGATCCAAACTACGGAAATGTATATGTAGAAACTGTAGCAGGAACACGTTGGTATGAATTAAAACCTGCAAGTTCTAGTATTACTACAGACTATGGATCAGTTGATTGGGATAATTTTTATTTAACGACAATAGGAGTTAGTGGAGAGAGTGCACCCTATACGGCAAAAAATTTAAGATTTCTAACAATAGAAGAATGGAAAGACTTTAGAAGGCTTCCAGAAAACTTAGATGATGCTGATGCACAAAATCATGGTGTTCCTCGAAATGTTATAAGAAGCCCAGACGGAAGAACTTTTGGATTAAGCCCAATACCCGATAAAGTATATAGGGTTTGGTTTTATGCTTATGTTTTACCAACTAAGCTTTCAAGTGCTACAGATACTTTAGTATTTCCAGAAGTATATGCTCCAGTTCTTTTAGCTAGAGCTAGATACTATATGTGGCAGTTTAAAGAAAACCCACAGTTAGCGGCATTTGCTTTAGATGATTATAAAAAAGGATTAAGAAGTATGAGATCCAATCTTATAGAGCCAATGCCATATTATATAAAAGATGATAGGATAGCATTTATCTAATGGCTACTGCACAACCTTTTGGTATTTCATGTAAGGGTGGTTTAAATACTAATTTAAATCAGCTTGAAATGTTAGCAAGTCCCGGATTAGCTACAAAGCTTACAAACTTTGAGGTTGATCCTGACGGTGGCTACAGAAGAATTAACGGCTATACAGCATTTGGTAGTTCAAGACCTAATAGTGCTAATAAAGTTTTAGGTATGGCTATCTATGCTGACGGACTTATAATTTGTTCTGGTACTGGTATATTTTTTAGTCAAACTGGAAATAGTTGGCTACAGTTAAATAGAGCTAGTGTGTCCTCAAGTGGAGATAATTTTAGTACTTTTTCTGGAAGAAGTCTAAGTGCTAGAACTTCACAAGGACAAGTAACCTTTGCTGTATTTGAAGGTAACACAGATTACGGACAAATAGTTATAACAGACGGAGCTAATAAGCCGTTTCTGTTTAGCATGACAGGAACTGGAGATTTAAGCACAAGAACATTTTTTGCAGAAGAAATAACAGTAAGTGGTACAACAGCACCAACAGTATGTGCTATACATGATAATCACTTAGTAGTTGCAGGTGCACCTACAGCAAAAAACACAGTATTTTTTAGTAAAACTTTAGATCCTAGTGATTTTAGTGGTAGTGGATCAGGAAGTATTTTATTACCAGATCAAGTGGTAGGTATTAAAAGTTTCCGAAATGATTTAATTATATTTTGTAGAAATACAATACATAAATTAATAAATATTAATGACTCAAGCAACATAGCGATAGTTCCAGTAACTAAGAACGTAGGTTGTTTAAGTTCACACAGTATTCAAGAAATTGGTGGTGACTTAGTATTTTTAAGTCCTGACGGTATTAGATCCGTTGCAGGTACAGCAAGAATTGGTGACGTTGAATTAGGATCTGTTAGTAGACAAATACAATCACTTATTTCTGATATAGCTGAAGCAGTAAATAACTTTACTATAACAAGTGCAGTTTTAAGAAGTAAGTCACAATATAGATTATTTTATAGTGCTGATGATGCTCTTTCATCAGTATCAAAAGGAATTATTGGCACTATTACAGCAACAGGCTTTGAGTGGTCTGAAACAGTAGGAATACAAGCTACAGGGTTTACATCTGGATTTGACTCAAACGGAGTTGAACAAAAGTATCACGGAGATAATGCAGGTTATATTTATAACCACGATGCAGGAAATAGTTTTACAGCTTCTGGCAGTGCATTTGATATTAATGCTATATATCAAACGCCTAACTTTGATTTTGGTGATATAGGAACTAGAAAGACTTTACAGTATGCAAAGATATCAATAACTCCCGAAGGTGATGTACAGCCTACTTTAAGAGTTAGATATGATTATGAAGATGTTAGTATACCACAACCCGAAGACTATACTTTAGACTCTGTTCCTTTACCTTCTTTGTTTGGATCAGGAGTATTTGGAACATCAATATTTGGTGCTAGTAATGATCCTATGTTAAGACAAGCAGTACAGGGAAGTGGATCAGTTTGTAGTTTTAGAATAGCTAGTCTTGACCAAAAAGCACCATACGCAATAAATGGATTATATATAAATTACGTCCCATCAGGTAGGAGATAAAAAATGGCAGGAACAAGTTTCACAAGACAAAGTACGTTTTCTGACGGTGATACAATTACAGCGGCATTATTTAATAATGAGTTTAATCAGTTAGTAACTGCTTTTTCTTATGCTTCTTCAGGAACTACTGGACACCAACATGATGGTGGTGCAGGAGAAGGTGGTAATATACACACGATTGGTGACCAAGATTTTTTAAATAAAATAGTTGTTGATAGCACTAACAATCGTTGGGGTCTTTTTGTAGAAGTTAGTGGTTCTGCTGTAGAACAAGTACGTTTTCAAGATGGTGCTTTCCTGCCTGTCACAGATAGCGATGTTGATTTAGGTACTAGTTCTTTATATTTTAAAGATGCATTTATAGATAGCATTACAACTACAGGCAATGTAGCTGTAGGCGGTAATCTTACTGTAACAGGTACAACAACATTTAATGGTGGGACATTAACTCTTGGAGATTCAGCTTCTGATAATGTTGTATTTGGTGCAGATGTAAATAGTTCTATTATTCCTAATACAGATGATGCATATGACTTAGGAAGTTCTTCACAGCAATGGCGTAATTTATTCCTTGATGGTACTGCTGAAATAGATACTTTAGCAATCAATGGAACTACAGTTACATCAACTGCGGCAGAGTTAAATATTGTAGACGGTGGTACTTCAGCTACTAGCACTACACTTGCAGATGCAGATAGAGTTGTAGTTAATGATAATGGAACTATGGTTCAAGTTGCATTAACAGACTTTGAAACTTACTTTGAGTCAGCCCTAGATACATTAAGCAATGTTACAACTGTGGGTGCATTAAATGCAGGTAGTATTACATCAGGCTTTGGTGCAATCAATAATGGTTCGTCTGCTATTACAACTACAGGTACTGTAACCTATGGTAGTCTTTCAGATGGCACTATAACAATTACAGCTTTTGTAGATGAAGATGATATGTCTTCAAATTCTGCAACACTAGTTCCAACACAGCAATCTGTTAAAGCTTATGTAGATGCACAAATAACCGCAGAAGACTTAGATTTCCAAGCAGACTCTGGCGGTGCATTATCTATTGATTTAGATTCAGAAACTCTTACATTTACTGGTGGAACTGGTATAGATACTAGTGGCTCTGGTAACGCTGTAACTTTTGCTATTGATAGCACAGTAGCAACACTTACAGGCTCACAAACTCTTACAAACAAATCACTAACTGCTCCTACGCTTACAGGTACAGCTACGGTAGCTTCTTTAGATATTAGTGGTGACATAGACGTAGATGGTACAACTAATCTTGATGTCGTGGACATTGATGGTGCTGTGGATATGGCAAGCACCCTAACTGTTGCAAGTAGTATAACGAGTACATCTTCTAACATAATTGCAGGAACAGGAACTGATGCAGTTCAAATATTCAGGATGGGTTCAGGTAATTCTGGAGCAAATAAAGCATCTATTAATTTTCAAAATAGTGCTTCTAATGAAATTTTCTCAATAGACTTTAATAATTCTACAGGAACATTTGATATTAATGGTGACCTTGGTGGAACTGCTCTGTCTATAGCTCGTGCAGGAGCCGCTACGTTTAATTCAACTGTGACAGCCAATGCAGGTNTTGTGGTTGATAATATAACTATTGACGGGAATGANATAGANGTAAGCTCTGGTGACCTAACATTAGATGTTGCAGGAAACATTGTCTTAGATGCAGATGGTGGAAGCATTTCTATGCAAGATGGTGGTTCATCCAGATTCCAATATGTTTTGGATTCAACACCTGATTTAAGAATGACAGGTGGTGCTAGTAGTATTACTGTAACGACCAGTGATGCAGATTTTCTGATTAGAGGAAACGATGGTGGTAGCACTATTACAGCTCTTTCTCTTGATATGTCAGCGGCAGGTGCGGCTACTTTTGGTGGCAACCTTACAGTCAGTGGTGCAGATGTAACGATTACATCTAATATTATTCATTCAGGAGATACTGATACATTTTTTGGATTTCATGCAGATAATCAATTTAGAGTGGTAACTGGCGGCTCTGAAAGAATTGAAGTAGCTAATACTGAAATTTTAATCAACGAACCTCAAGAGGATGTCAACTTTCGTGTTGAGTCTACTAGTTCAACTCATATGTTATTTATCGATTCAGGAAATAATCGTATTGGAATAGATAAATCTGCTCCGTCAACTTTATTAGATGTAAACGGTACAATAACTGCCGGAGGTCTCGCGGTTGACAACATCACAATAGATGGCACTGAGATAGATTTAAGTTCAGGTGACTTAACCTTAGATGTAGCCGGTGACATCATCCTTGATGCTGATGGCGCTCAAATTAGATTAAAAGATGCAGGTACGGAATTTGGAGTTTTGTCTCATGAAAGCCCTAACCTAATTATAAAACCACAGGTGCAGGATGGTGATTTAGTAATTAAAGGAGATGATGGTGGCTCAGTAATTACAGCCCTCACCCTCGATATGTCAGATGCAGGTAGTGCTTCTTTCAATAGTCATATTGCTTTAGCAGATTCAAAGCAAGCACAGTTTGGTGCTGATGCGGATTTAATTATATATCACGATGGCTCAAGCAGTTATGTACAAACTCAAAAACAAGACTCAGATTTACTTTTCAGGGGCAATGATGGCGGAAGTAATTTCAATGCTCTTCAACTTGATATGTCAGATGCAGGAAAGGCTATCTTTAATGCCGGAGCATCTTTTAGCCATGATGTTACTATTGATGCAGATGGTCGTGCATTACGGATTGGAGCAAGTCAAGACTTAGCTTTGTTTCACAGTTCAGATGATTCTACAATTCGGTCATCAACAGGCGACCTTATATTATCTAACACTGCATCCAACAAAGATATAATATTTAAAGGCAACGATGGTGGCAGTACAATCACAGCCCTCACCCTTGATATGTCAGAAGCAGGTGAAGCTACATTTAACTCAGATGTATTTTTAAAAGATTCTAAAGTTTTACGTTTTGGAGATGACCAAGATTTAAGAATTTTCTTTGATGGAAGTCACGCAACCATACAAAACGTAACCACAGACTCCGACATTATTTTTAAAGGAAAAGACGGATCTTTTAGTATCAACGCGCTCACACTTGATATGTCTAATGCAGGTGCGGCTACGTTTAATGGAAGTGTTACAGCAGACACAGGAGTGATTGTAGACCAATCAACTTTTGAAGCAAATAAAATTACAACAAGTCAAGCAAGCGGACATAGCGGTGATTTTACTATTGATGCCGCAGGTGACATTATCCTTGATGCTGATGGTGAAGATATTATTTTAAAGGATAATGGAACTGAGTTTGGAAGATTTGTACATCACAGTGCAGGTTTGCTTATCAGAGCAAGTGAATCAGACCAAGATTTATTTATACAGGGAACTGATGGCGGTTCAACTATCAACGCACTTACGCTTGATATGTCAGCGGCAGGAGCCGCTACGTTCAATTCCACTATAGCGGCAACATCTGCAACATTTACGACAACTGATAACAGCGACAATCTTACTCTTGTCTCTACCGATGCAGACGCCAGTGCAGGGCCAAACCTTAGAATGTATAGAAACTCTGCATCTCCGGCAGACTCAGATGAATTGGGTAATATCTTATTCCAAGGAAGAAATGACAATTCACAAGATGTCGTATATGCAACCATTGAAACTTTTGCATTAGATGTAAGTGATGGAACTGAAGATGCTGTACTCAACTTTAATGTAATGAAAGGAGGGTCGAGTGTTTCATTCTTTAAAGGAAACAATACTGAAGTTGTAGTCAACGATGATTCAAACGATTTAGACTTCCGCGTTGAATCTAATAGCAACACTCATATGCTGTTTGTGGATAGTGGTAATGACCGAGTCCAAGTAAAAACCGCTACTAATCTTAACTCTGCAACTTTATGTGTTGGCGGCACTATAGCTTTTGACGGACAAACTGCCGGGTCTTTTGTTCATGATTCTGGCTTTATTGATTTTAGTAGTTCTCAGAACCTATTGAGATTGCATTCGGGAGGTAGTACAGGTGAAAGCTCTGCAATACAAATCGGTACACTAATCAGCGGTACTGAATCTGAAGCAATCAGCGTTGAGTCAGGTGGAAGTATTGTAATAAATCAAGAGGGCAATGCATCCCGAGACTTCCGCGTTGAGTCCGATAATAAAACTAATATGTTTTTCCTAGATGCAGGTAATGATAGGATTGGTATCCAAAATTCATCTCCTGCAACAACATTAGATATAGGAGTTGGAGGGGTTATCCGATTTAGACGGTCAGACGATTCTAGATTTGGAGAGTTGTTTCACGATACTAATGGAACTACGTTGCAATGTGCTTCTTCGGGTGACAATTTAAAGTTGACAACTGCGGGCGGTAACATAGCTTTACAAACCCCTGCAAATTACGGTGTTACGATAAATGACGACAGTAATAACGCAGATTTCCGCGTTGAGTCTGATAGTAACAGCACTGCGTTATTTATGGATGCAAGTCTTAGTTACGTAGGCATCAATCGGTCACCTGCTGTCGAACTTGACATTCAAAGGGTGACAAACGCATTTCCATTGCGTATTGGGTCAAGTGGAGGAGAGGCGCGTGGAATAGCTTTTGCTGACATTCAAGGTAGCCCTACTAAATACAATTTTTTTGTGGGTGCACAAAACAATGTTGATAATGGTTTTGAAATAACTCCGTCTACGGTAGTCGGTGGATATACTTTTTCAAATCCGTCTTTAGTCGTCAATGCAACTACCGGTGTAATACTTAACGAAAATAGTGCAGACATTGACTTCCGCGTTGAGTCTAATGCTAATACTCACACCTTATTTGTTGACGGTGGAAATAATGTTGTCTGTTTTGGAACCAGTACGGCAACCTTATTTAGTAATAATTCAGATGTTTATGGTGCTAGTATCGACCATAACGGCTATTTACAAATATCCAGAAATAATGGGTCTATGCTCTATTTGAATCGTCAAAATGCTAATGGCGAGATGATAGACTTGCGAGTGAATGGCGGTCAGATAGGCTCAATAGGTTCTTCTAGTGAAAGTTTATTTATTAAATCCACTTTTGAAGATAGAGATATAATATTCAAAGGTAATGACGGTGGTACAGAAATTAATGCCCTTACCCTTGATATGTCTAATGGAGGTGCGGCTACTCTTCTTGGTACGCTTACAATTCAAACAATGGCCGCAGGAGCAGGAACAAATGCTCTAAGATTTAATACATCAACTGGTGCAGTTACTTTTGATTCATCTTCACAAAGATATAAAAATAATATACGAGATAGTGTTTATGGATTGAGTGATGTTCTCAAATTGAGGTCTACTATGTTTGAATATAAAGACACTGGAAGAACAGATGTAGGTTTAATTGCAGAAGAATTAAATGAAGTTATTCCTGAATTAGTAACAAAAGATAAAGAAAACATCCCAGAATCAGTTTCGTATGATAGATTAGTATCGGTGTTAATAAAATCAATACAAGAATTAGAAGCTAGAGTAGCTGAATTAGAATCTTAAACCAACTCTCATTTAAGGAGAAAAAATATGGCAATAACAACAACTTGGAGCGTCAACGATATGACGCGTGTGGACTCAGACGGAGGAGTAGTGGTCGTGTATTGGTCACTTTTGGCTAAAAGCGATGGCACTCCCTCATACACTGCTCAAGAGGGCGGTAAATTAAGACTTACTTATGATGCTTCTTCATCATCATTTATTAACTATGATGATTTAAAAGAAAGCGATGTATTAGGTTGGGTATACGATAGCTTAATTGAAGGCGAAGAAACTGCTGATGAAGCAAAAAAACGAATCGAAGATGACCGAACTGCAAAAGTTCAAGGTCAAATAGATAGGGCGGCAAGCCAAGCAACAGGATTACCTTGGTAATAATGATGCATAACAAAGGAGCAATAAAATGGCAATAGTGTGGAGCATTACAAATTTAGAATATACAAATGACTCAGATAAAGGTGTGGTTCATGCCGCATGGTCAGCAACAGATACCGATGGTGATTACTCAGGAACTGTGTCTGGTATGGAATCATATACACCTGACCCTAGTTCAGAAACATATGTGGCTTATGATTCATTAGATGAAGCTACAGTTTTATCTTGGGTACAAGACACTCTAGGTTCTGATGAAGTATCAGCAGTTGAAGCAAAAGCTACAGCAAAACTTAACGAAGCAAAAACACCTTCAACAGCTTGGGGTCTTGCTTGGTAATACATAGAGGTATGTGTTATGGAAGAGATAAAAGAAATAACAGATGTAGCCGCGGCAAGCACAGGTGTATTAGCTTTAATTAGTTGGTTGCCGCCTACTGCGTCTTTGTTTACGATTGTTTGGTTGGGCATAAGGATTTATGAGTCTAAGACAGTTCAAGGCTTTATTAAAAAATAAAGGTAGATAAGAATGAAGAAAAAAACGCAAAAAAATAATAAGTCTTTAAAAAAAGCTTTAAAGCGTAAAAAATATGTGAGAGGTAGTAAAACTACAGTTAAAAACCCATCACAAAAAGACTTAGAAAATATGCGAAAGAAGGGTTTATCTACTACTTTGCCTACTACACCTGCAAAGAAAAAGACTACGCCTACAACAATACCCGGCCCTTCAACGCCAAAAGGAGGATCAACTCCTGTGCCCAAAGGTAGAGGGACAGTTCCGCAACCTGTAAAAGCAGATTTTAGAACAACAAGTACACCAACAGGAATTCCTGCTAGACAAGGAGATTTGTCTAGTCCTTTTGTTGATACAAAATTACCTAATCAACCAACTTCTGGTTCTACTAGAGGAAATGTAGGTAGAGGAAGAGGTGTTCCAACGACAGGTTCTCCAAGAGGCAATATAACTGTTAATGAAGCTCCTAGAGGATTAGGTGGCGGAAGACCAAATAATTTTAGAGATTTTCAACAACAAACAGGC
>FUFK010042552.1_pt1 | contig 54338 bp, 35 predicted proteins | sample 1021851 | NCBI WGS metagenome assembly FUFK01 (sample SAMEA51879418, study PRJEB19060) | metagenome | reverse complement strand
AGCGNNNCCGGCAGGCCGTGNTCCTCGCTGATCAGCANCTCCGCCGGCTGCCAGCGCTCNAGCAGNGCCTGCANNTGCTCGTGNCCNTCCACCNGNGTCACCACGAANCGNCCGGCGGCCACGTCCAGGCTNGCCGCGCCNANGCGCNGNGCCGTCCTCGNANANCGCGCACAGCAGCGTNTCGCGNCGCTCCTCCAGCAACGCCTCGTCGCTCACCGTCCCCGGCGTCACGATGCGCACCACCTTGCGCTCCACCGGNCCCTTGGCCAGCGCCGGATCGCCGATCTGCTCGCAGATCACCACCGACTCGCCCAGCTTCACCAGCCGCGCCAGATAGCCCTCGGCGGCGTGGTAGGGAATCCCCGCCATGGGAATCGGCTTGCCGTTGCTCTGGCCGCGCTGCGTCAGGGTGATATCCAGCANCCGCGCCGCCTTCTGCGCGTCGCCGAAAAACAGCTCGTAGAAATCCCCCATCCGGTAGAACACCAGCTGATCCGGGTGCTCGGCCTTAATGCCTAAATACTGCTGCATCATCGGGGTGTGGCCGGACAAGTCTTGCTTTGCCATATGCGCGGTGTCGCCTGTTTCCGGGAAAGTGACNGCGCCCCGGCGGGTAACGGGACGTAAGCGGGGCAGAATAGCAAACCCTTGGGNCAGGCTCTATTGGTGGGCCGCTGNGTTGCCGGCATTGGACGTATTGAACNTTGAGAGGGCAGGAAGGTCACTGGTGTTTCGTTTATTGCGNTTTTCGTTNATTTCGATTATTTTGTGGATATCGCCAGGATATCCGTCATTGAGAGGTACTTATGAACACCGCGTCGGACCACAGCAAGCTTCCCGACCCTCAGGCTACGGATCTGGCTCGTGAGAGCTCCGCCGCTCTGGCAAAGCTGCTNAAAGATCATCCGGAGCAGGATCGCGCCAGGGTCCGTATGGACGACACGGATTTGGTGCTGCCTCGGCATGCCCTGGAGCTGTTGCGCAATATTCTCACCGAAATGGCNCAGGGCAACTCGGTNACCATCATGCCCGTCCACGCGGAGGTNACCACCCAGGANGCCGCCAACCTGCTGAATGTATCCCGGCCTCANCTGGTCAANTTGCTGGANNANGGNGCNATNCCCTTCAGCCGGGTCGGAACACATCGNCGCATCCGCNTTCAGGACGTNATGGANTACCGGGCAGCCCGAACCGCCGAAAGCGAAGCCGCCCTGCAGGCNCTGGCGGACCAGGCCCAAGAGCACGATATGGGGTACTGATGCGCTTTTCGGTCATCTACGANGCCTGCGTCCTNTACCCGGCACCGCTGCGCGATTTTCTTATGCGCTTGGCGTTNTCGGGGCTGTTCGCGGCGNGATGGTCGGACGATATTCAGAACGAATGGGCCCGTAATNTGCTGGAAGCCAGGCCCGNNCTGNCGNANCAGGTNNCGNGGACCATCNAACTAATGAACCAAGCCGTGCCGGATTGTCGGGTAACAGGGTACGANAGCCTGATCCCCGGCCTGGAGTTGCCNGACCCCAATGACAGGCANGTGCTTGCAGCNGCGATTNTGGCCGGCGCCCAGCTGATCGTCACCTTTAACCTCAAAGATTTCCCGAGCGATTATCTGACCACCTTCGGCATCGAAGCGGTTCACCCGGATGATTTCATCGTTCAGCAATTTGATCTGCATGAAGCGAGAGTGATCAACGCCGCCAAAAGCCATAGAGCTTCATTGAGAAACCCTCCGAAAGAGGTGGAGGAATATCTTGATACGCTGGCGGCTCGGGGATTGGTCGTAACCGTGGATAGGTTGCGGGAGTATAGCGGGCTCATTTGACCGGTACATCATGTGCGTATGCCGGCAGTGGCTCTATTGAGGCCTTCCATCAGGGCGGGCTCTGGGAAAGTTTAAGCAGGTGGGTTATGGGCGATAAATCTTTGACGCTGGAAGAAAAAAAGCGTTACCACGCTCGAGTGCGTCGCTCCAATTTCCGGGCGAGTTTGCGCTTGGAGGGCTTTCAGGTGAGCGATTCCGAATCCGTGAAGCCATTGCCCTCTCGCCAAGCTGTTATCGAGAAATACCGTGCGAAGGTGAAAATCTGAGCCTTACCCAGGCATAACCGCCCACCGCTGTACTTCATCATGGTTCAACACCACAACCTGCTGAGCCTCCGGCGAGCGATGATCCGCCGGCGTATCCACCCGCAGCTGCTGCAGCAGGTAGCTCACCAGGGCCCCGCGGGTCTCAAGACGTAGCTCACCGCGCTCCATACCCCTACGCTTCATACCATAGTCCCGCTCAATCAGGGCTTGCTGCGGCGGCGATAAGCGAGGATCTGGCCCCAGGCGCACGACGACTCGGGTCCGCCAGGCCTCGTCGTCTTCGGCGCCACGGTCTCCGTGCAGCACCAGCTCGGGCCGGTCGCTGATCCGGCTGAGTACGAAATCCCGAAAGTCCCCGTTCTTCTCGCACCAGGCCCGGACGTGCCAGCGGTAGCCGGTGTGCACCACGGTATGCGGCTGGATCACCCGGAACTCGGGCTCCGGGTTCGCCAGCGACGCGTATTCGATCTCCACTCGCTTGCCTTCCCGGCAGGCCTGCAACACCGGCCGCAGCACCGCCGGACGCAGATCCCGGGCCGGGGGCAGCAGCACCTCGGTGTTGAGCTCGCGCACCGTCAGCGACTCAAACGAGCAGGCCAGATCCTCCCGGGCGTGCATCATCTGCAGGTACTCGTCCGCGACGCCCTGGGTGAACACCGGCTTGAACGCCTCCGTGGGGCGGTAGCCCTTGAGGAAGCGGTCATACGTCAGATTGTCCGGCCCGTAATCCGCCAGATAGGTATTGATGTCCTTGCTGGCTTGTTGCCGCCCGATGCCGAAGGCACGCATCAGATGATTAGTGGTGAGCCGGCCCTCCCAGAGTGCCATCACCTCGATCAACCGGTATCGCAGTAACAGATCCCAACGTACCGGCCAGGCACCGGCGCTTTTGCGGCTAACGCGAGCCATGGCACTCTCCCTCTTTATTGGTTGGCATGGCGACCTGCCTGAAAACTGGACGTGTTCATGTAGCCAGTATAGATGTGTCGCCAGTGAAGTCATAGAGTGCTTATGTCACGGATGGAAACCGTCTTGGATAGACACCGTGGCAGGGATGCCACTTTCGAACTACGAGGACGCACGATGTACGACATCATTGGCGATATCCACGGCCACGCCGAACCCCTGAAGCGGCTGCTTCACCGGCTGGGCTACACGGAAACCGACGGTGTCTGGCGGCACCCGACCCGCAAGGCTTTGTTTTTGGGCGACTACATCGACCGCGGGCCCGAGCAACTGGAGGTGGTGCGCGTCGTGCGTGCTATGGTCGAGGCCGGCGAAGCGCTGGCGATCATGGGCAACCATGAGTTCAACGCGGTGGCATGGGCCACGCCGGACCCATTGCAGCCCGGTGAATACCTGCGCCCGCACTCCGCCAAGAACCGCCACCAGCATCAAGCCTTCCTGGAGCAGATCGGCTGCCACCCGGACCTCCACCAGGAGGTGCTGGATTGGTTCCGCACCTTGCCGCTGTACCTGGACCTGCCGGAATTCCGGGCCGTACACGCCTGTTGGCATCCGGCTCATATTGGGACGTTGGAAACCTGGCTGGACGAAGACGCCAAATTGCCCGCCGACGCCTGGGTACCCGCCGCAACCGAAGGCCACGACCTGTTTGAGGTCGTGGAAACCACCCTCAAGGGCCTCGAGATCGAGCTGCCCGAAGGAGAGGGCTTCCATGACAAGGACGGCCACGCCCGCCGGCACATCCGCACTCGCTGGTGGCAAAGCGCGCCGGCCACCTATCTGGACGTGGCCCTGGTGCCTAAAGCTACGCTGAATTCGATCCCCGACCTGCCCGTGGGGGACGGCGTACTGCCTGGCTACGCCAACGATAAACCCGTGTTCGTCGGGCACTACTGGTTCCAGGGCACGCCCCAGCCCCTGACCGACCACGTCGCCTGCCTGGATTACAGCGTCGCGGCCCGCCACGGCGGCCGCCTAGCGGCCTACCGCTGGGACGGCGCCCGGCCGCTAGACGAGGCGAATTTCGTCTGGGTCGAGGCGGCGATATGAAGGTAATCACCTACCCAAGAGGATGTGATAAGGTTCACGAAAAAGCCGGACATCGGCAAAAAGTCGGCATGCTGGCAAAACGCCGGAACACCGGCAAAGGGAACCGACGACAGAACCTGTCCGCTAGTAAACGTCGGTCCGCCAAGGTGGGCATTTGGAGGGGGTAATGGGGAGCATTCATAAAGAGCTGAAGGCGCGCCAGCGCGCCGAGCGGGACAGCTACCCGGAGAATCTGAGCCTGCGCGTACACCGCGCCCTGAGCTGGCTCGACCGTGCCGAACAGGACGACGACCCGGACAGCCGCTTCATCTTCCTGTGGATCGCCTTCAACGCCGCCTACGCCACGGAAATCGACGACCGCGTCCACCTCAACGAACAGGCCACCTTCAACGGCTTCCTGGAGAAGCTGTGCGACCTGGACGGCGAGAAGCGTATCGGCGAGCTGGTGTGGAAGGCCTACCCGAACGCCATCCGCGTCCTGCTGGATAATCCTTACGTCTTCTCCTGCTTCTGGGACCACCAGAAAGGTCATTTGACCGAAGCGCAGTGGAAACAAAGCTTCGACGGCGCTAAGAAAGCGGCGCATTCAGCCCTGGCCCAGCAGAACACCCCGGTGGTGCTGTCCATCGTATTCAGCCGGATATACACCCTGAGAAACCAGATCATGCACGGTGGTGCCACCTGGAGTGGCAGCGTCAACCGTGACCAGATTCGCGATTGTGTGGCGATTTTGGCGGATCTGGTGCCGGTGGTGATTGTGGTGATGATGGATAATCCCGGGGCGCTTTGGGGTGAGGCGAGTTATCCAGTGGTTTGACGATTCAGATAAAGAGCACCGATATAAACGAAATGTTTAAAACCAGTTTAGACGTAGGAAGGAATCCATGAGCAGTACCCTATATGCCCCCGGCGCCCGCGTCGTTATCCGCGATTGCGAATGGATTGTCCGCCGGGCAGATCCCAGTGATGACGGGGGTTACATCCTTACCGTGGATGGCCTGTCCGAACTGGTCAACGGCAAGAGTGCGCGCTTTCTTACCTGCCTTGAAGAAGAGGCGGATGCCATTCAGGTGCTGGACCCGGCGGAAACCCGCTTCGAGCAGGACATGAGCCCGGGCTTTGAAAAGAGCCGTCTGTTCATCGAAGCCCAATTGCGTCAGATTACCCCGGCGGATCAGCGTATCCATCTTGGCCACAAGGCCGCCATGGACCCGGTGCCTTACCAGCTTGACCCTGCCCTGCAGGCGCTGAACCAGCATCGCCAGCGCATTCTCATCGCCGATGCCGTCGGCCTGGGGAAAACCCTGGAAGCCGGCATCCTCATGACCGAACTCATGCGCCGGGGCCGCGGCAAGCGCATCCTTGTGCTCACCCTCAAGAGCATGATGACCCAGTTCCAGAAGGAAATGTGGAACCGCTTTACCATCCCGCTCACCCGTCTGGACTCCCAAGGCCTGCAGCGGGTGCGCAACAATATCCCCGGCAACCACAATCCCTTCTACTATTACGACAAGTCGATCATCTCCATCGACACCCTCAAGCAGGACAACGAATACCGCCGCCACCTGGAACGGGCCTACTGGGACATCATCGTCATCGACGAATGCCACAACGTGGCCGAGCGGGGCAGCAGCTCCCAGCGCGCCAAACTGGCCCAGTTACTGGCGGGCCGGTCGGACACCCTCGTCATGCTGTCCGCCACCCCCCACGACGGCAAGGCGCGCTCCTTCGCCAGTCTGATGAACATGCTCGACCCCACTGCCATCAGCGACCCGGACGACTACGCCAAGGATGACTTCAGCGATAAGGGGCTGGTGATCCGTCGCTTCAAGAAAGACATCCGCGACCAGGTCCAGCAGGAATTCAGGGAGCGCGTGGTCAAGGACATCTACATGGGCGCCTCCCCGGAAGAGGAAGCCACCTACCAGGCCCTGCTGGATGTGCCCTTCACCTACCGGGGCGAACACAGCCAGACAAAGAACGGTCAGTTGGTCCGCATCGGCCTGCAAAAAGCTATTTTCAGCTCCCCTGCCGCCGCAGACGTGTCCGTGCAGCAGCGCATTGCCAAGCTGGAAAAGAAGGCCCAGGTCTCCGAAGACGAACGACGGGAAATCCAGAGCCTCAAGTCCCTGGCGCTGGCCCTGCGTAACGTCACCCCGGCCGCCTTTAATAAATACCAGTCCCTGCTCAAGCTGCTCAAAAGCAGCGACTTCGGCTGGAAGAAAACTGACAGCGAAGATCGCCTGGTGATCTTCAGCGAACGCATCGAAACCCTCAAGTGGCTCAACGACCAGCTTGCCGACGATATGAAACTCAAGGCCGGCGCCGTGCAGATCCTCCACGGCGGCATGAGCGACGTGGAGCAGCAAAGCATCGTGGAAGAGTTCGGCAAGCCCGAATCCAAACTGCGCGTGCTGCTCTGCTCCGACGTGGCCTCCGAAGGCATCAACCTGCATTACCTATCCCACCGCCTGGTCCACTTTGATCTGCCCTGGTCACTCATGGTCTTCCAGCAGCGCAACGGCCGGGTGGACCGCTATGGCCAGGAAAAGCCGCCCATCATCACCTACCTGATCAACCAGAGTGACAACCCCATCGTCAAAGGGGATCAGCGCATTCTGGAAATCCTCAAGGAAAAAGACGAGCAGGCCTACAAGAACATTGGCGACCCGGCCACCTTCATGAAGGTCCACGACAGCGAACAGGAAGAAAAGCTCACCGAAGACGCCATGGCCGACGGCATGGAAGCCACCGCCTTCGACCAGCAATACCAGCCCGACGACAGCAACGAAGGCGACGATCTGCTGGCCCTGTTCCTCAACCCCGAGGCCAGCCAGCCCAACCCACCGGAACAGACCGAACAGCACACGGTTGACGATTACAGCCTGTTCGCCAACGACTATGACTTCGCCCGCGAGGCGCTGGATGCCATCAACCGCGAGCGCAACCAGGTCAGCGTCAGCGCCAACAACGAGCGCCAGACCCTTACCATCACCCCGCCGGACGACCTCAAATATCGCTTCCGTTTCCTGCCCCCGGAAATCAGCCCGGATAACGGCCTCTTGGAGCTCACCGCCGACAAGGCCCGCTTCGAGCAGGAAATCCGCCGCAGCCGCCAGGACGAAAACGCTTGGCCCAAGCTCCACTACCTCTGGCCCCAACACCCCGCCATCCAGTGGCTGCAGGACAAACTGCTCGCCCAGGTGGCCCGCCACAGCGCACCGGTGCTGGCCCTGCCAGACGCCGATGCCGTGAAGCAACAGCTCCAGCCGGAGGAAAGCGTCTTCCTGGTCAGCGGCCTGATCCCCAACCGCAAGGCCCACCCGGTCATCTGGGAATGGTTCGCCGTTCGCTGCCACGGCGGTGCCGTTACAGAAGTGCTGCCCGCGCGCGACTGGCTACAGCCCCTGCAACTGGACAGCAAACTCCCCAACCGTGCCCAGCCGGTGAGCCTCACCGAACTGGAAGCCCTGCGACAGCCGGTCATCAACGCCACCCGCACCGAAATGCAGCGGCGCCAGCAGGCCTTTACCGAGGCCACCCAGCCCACGCTGGATGAAAAACTGGCAGAGCTGGCCGCCCTCAAGGCGCGCCAGGTCACCCAGCTGGACCTGCAACTGCAAGGCTCCCAGCAGGCAGAGCACTTCAAAGCCGCTAAACGGGAAGAACGCCTCAGCCGCATCGACCGCGTCTTCAATGATTATCAGACCTGGGTCAGCGACACTCTCACTATCGAGCCGGTGCCCTACATCCAGATCATTGCCGCCTTCACCCGCGCGCACGGTTAACGAACAGGTTAAACAGGAAACGCCCCATGGCAGTACAAGACACCGCCGCCACCTTTATCGGTCTGACCAACGACAACGAATTCTTCAGCCCGCACTACCTGGCTGAAGTCTTCCACGGTGACTTTGCAGNCACGGTAAAAGCGTGGGAAGCCGAGGAAGAGGCTTCCCGGCAGGCGCACAGGACAGGTGAGACATCAGCAGCTCAGCAAATCAGCGAAGTAGCCGGTGGCTTTGCCTATATCAGTCCGCACCGCGCACTGCGTAACCTGTACCAGAGTTACTTTGCTCTACGCCAGAAGCTTAATACGGAGCGCCGACCCGANCAGCGCATCCATCTGCAACGAGCTTTCTTCGAGCAGTTGATCAGTGTTCTTGGCATGGCATGGCAGCCGCGGAATCGGGAAGTCGCTCCTAATACTGAGCTGCCTGTACTGACTGCGGTGGGAGATCAGCTCTGGGTGCTCGGCGCCCTGGATCAGAACAACGAAGGCGAAGACCCGCTCTCCCTCACCCTGCACACAAGCCAGTTCGTCGGCCCCGGCCCGCACCATGACAAACTCAAGGGCAGCGATTGGTACAGCATCCTCAACGAGGTGGTCTTCCGGCAGAACCCGCACAACGAGAACCCGCCCCGCTGGGTATTGCTGATTAGCGACCGCCAGGGCATCCTCATCGACCGCTACAAATGGTCCCAGAACCGCATGCTGCGCTTTGACTGGGAAGAAATCCTCGGCCGCCGCGACGACAAGACCATCAAGGCCACCGCCGTGCTCCTGCACCGCGACAGCCTGGCCCCCCGCGAAGGCCAGAGCCGCCTGGACAGCCTCGATGAAAACAGCCACAAACACGCCTTCGCCGTCTCCGATGACCTGAAATACGCCCTGCGCCAGGCCATCGAACAGCTCGGCAACGAAGCTGCCAGCCAGCTCATCAAACAGGCCCAGGAGCGCAAGGAGGGCATCTACACCGGCGCTAACGCCCTTGATGCAGCCCAGCTCTCCAGCGAATGCCTGCGCTACATGTACCGCATCCTGTTCCTGTTCTACATCGAAGCCCGCCCGGAGCTGGGCTACCTGCCCGATGACGACACCTGGCGCCAGGGCTACAGCCTCGATAGCCTGCGCGACCTGGAAATGGTGCGTCTCACCACCGAAGCCAGCCAGCAGGGGCGCTACTTTCACGACAGCCTGCAGCGCATGTTCGGCCTCATCTACAACGGCCACCAGATCAGCCGCCAGGCCGACCAGTACCACGAAAGCACCGGCAACGCCTTCACCCTGCAGGGGCTCGACAGCCACCTGTTCGACCCGGCCAAAACGCCCCTGCTCAACAAGGTGGTGTTCAGCAATGCCACCCTGCAAGGCGTGGTGCGCGCCATGTCGCTCACCCGCCCGCAAAAGGGGAAGAAGAGAAGAGGCCGCGTCAGCTACACCCAGCTCGGGATCAACCAGCTCGGTGCCGTCTACGAGGCCCTGCTCAGCTACCGTGGCTTCTTCGCCACCGAAGACCTCTACGAAGTCGCCCCCAAGGGCAACAACATCAACCCGGACGAGCTGGACACCGGCTACTTCGTCACCCGCGAGCAACTGGACGAATTCGACGACCAGGAGCGGGTCTACGACAAAGACAGCGAAGGCCGCAAAAGCCTGCGCCTGCACCCCAGAGGCAAATTCATCTACCGCATGGCGGGGCGTGACCGGGAAAAGTCCGCCAGTTACTACACCCCGGAAGTGCTCACCAAAAGCCTGGTGAAATACACCCTCAAGGAACGCCTCACCGGCGATGTGAGTGCCGACGACATCCTCAATCTCACCGTCTGTGAACCGGCCATGGGCAGCGCTGCCTTCCTAAACGAAGCCGTCAACCAGCTCAGCGAAGCCTACCTCACCCGCAAACAGCAGGAGCTTGGCCGGCGCATTCCCCACGAGGATTACCAGCAAGAACTCCAGCGGGTGAAAATGCACATCGCCGACCACAACGTCTACGGCGTCGACCTCAACCCCATCGCCGTGGAGCTGGCCGAAGTCTCCCTCTGGCTCAACGCCCTCAGCGGCGGCCACACCGTGCCCTGGTTCGGCTACCAGCTGTTCACCGGCAACAGCCTCATCGGCGCCCGCCGCGAAGTCTATTCCACCCTCGCTCTCAAGAAACAACCCAAAGAAGGCCTCTGGTACAACAACGCCCCAAGACGCCTATCACCAGACTCCCTTAATTCAGATCCCACTGCGGGAACAAACACCCCTGTGGGAGCTTGCTTGCAAGGCGAATGACCCCAATGCCGAAGGCGAGCCGAATAAAGAAGACAGCGGCCCAAGAAAAGAAAACGAAATCTACCACTTCCTTCTCCCCGACCTCGGCATGGTCGGCTACAACGATAAGGTCGCCAAACAACTGCGCCCGGACGCCTTCAAAAAAATCAAAGCCTGGAAAAAAGACTTCTGCGCCCCCCTGGACCACAGCGAAATCCGCACCCTCCAGGACCTCAGCACCGCCGTAGACCGCCTCTGGCGCGAGCACACCCAAATGCTCACCCAGGACAGAAAACGCACCGAAGACAGCTACCCCCTCTGGGGCCAGGAACAGGTGCAGGAACACCACACCAGCACCCGCGAAAAAGACAACATCCGCACCACCGGCATCTTCAACACCAATGCCCGCATTGCCTCCCCCTACCGCCGCCTAAAACTGGCCATGGACTACTGGTGCGCCCTCTGGTTCTGGCCCCTGGACAAGGTCGATGAACTGCCAGACCGCCAGAAATGGCTTTTCGACCTCAACACCATCCTCAACAGCGCCGGCACCTTCCAGTTCACCCCGGAGCAGGATGACTTACTTTCAAGCGGTGAAGAAAAGGTCCCCTCTCCCCTCGCGGGAGAGGGACAGGGAGAGGGGGGGCATCTATTCACCAAGCCCATAGAAGACCTCTTCGCCTCGCAAGACGCCCAACAAACCCTGCGCGAAGAAACCCGCGCCGCCCAGGCCGTCAGCACCCCCCGGGGCGAACTCAACCTGGAAAAGCTGTTCAAGAACCCGGTCTTCACCACCCTGAAAATGGCTAACGAACTGGGCGAACACTACCGTTTCTTCCACTGGGAACTGGCCTTTGCCGATCTGTTTGCCAACCGTGGCGGCTTCGACATCACCCTGGGGAACCCGCCCTGGCGCAAGGTGGAATGGCAGGAAGGCGGGGTGCTGGGCGATTACAACCCGGCGTTTGTGCTGCACAACCTCAGTGCCAAGCAGTTGACCGATGAGCGGGAAGCTGCCTTTGAGCGTAGCCCGGAGCTGCAGCAGGCCTGGTTTGCGGAGCTGGCGGAAGCGGAAGGATCGCAAGAATTCCTCAATGCCACACAGAACTACCCGCAGCTCGCCGGCCAGAAGGCCAACCTTTACAAATGCTTCCTGCCCCGGGCCTGGGCCAATGTCAACGAACAGGGTGTGAGTGGCTTCCTCCATCCGGAAGGCATTTACGACGATCCCAAGGGTGGGGAATTCCGGCGGGAGGTATATCGACGGTTGCGGGCACACTTCCAGTATGCNAATGAAGTTAAGCTGTTTNCCGAAGTGGATAACCACACACGCTATAGCCAGAACATTTATGGGCCGGTCGGAGAGGCTAAGTTCTACAACATATCCAATCTGTTCGTGCCTCAGACTGTCGACTATTCATTCAGTCATGACGGGCAAGGGCCGGTTCCAGGCATCAAGGAAGAAGTCGAACTGCCGGACGGTCGGGTTAAAGTGAAATGGGGATTCGATGGCCACCGCGATCGGATTATCGAAGTTGGCCAGCACGAATTGGCACTGTTCGGCCAGCTCTACGACGAAGCGGGCACCGATGCGCTGGAAGCCCGTCTGCCAGCCCTGCATGCACGACAATTAATGGCGGTTCTGGACAAATTTGCCGCTCAACCCCGGCGGTTGGGGGATCTGAAAGGGCAGTACTACTCCACACAACACTGGAACGAAGTCAACGCCCAGCAAGATGGCACCATCAAGCGGGAAACCCAGTTCCCGAAAACCCCGGAACAGTGGATCCTCTCCGGCCCCCATTTCTTCGTCGGCAGTCCGTTCTTCAAGAACCCCCGGCCTGGCTGTAAAAGCAACAAGGACTACGACAAGCTTGATTTAGAAACCCTGCCGGACGACTACCTGCCACGCACCAACTACGTCCCCGCCTGCGACCCCGACACCTACCGCGACCGCACCCCCCGCGTGCCCTGGGTGGAAGAGGGCGAGCATCGGGAGAGGTTGGTTACGGAGTATTATCGTTTAGCTTATCGAGCGATGATCGGCTCATCGTCTGAAAGAACGTTGTCATGTGGTTTGTATCCGCCAGGACCGGGCCATATGAACGGCGTCCGCTCCTATGCTTTTGCGTCTCACCGGACGTTATTAAGCAACTTGATCACCCATGTTTCTGTGCCGTTTGACTTTTTTCTTAAAGTAACTGGCAAGCAGAACTTGCATACGACGTTGGATGATTTTCCCGTACTGGAGACTCTCTATGATAACAGGCGGGCCAAGTTGCTGGCTCTTTCTCTTTCATCGCTAACACGTGAATACGCAGAACTCTGGCAATCCAACTGGCAAGACAGCTTTTGTAAACAACACTGGGCCACTCACGAACCTATCGCTGCGCTGCCTCAGGACTTCTTCGCCAACCTCTCTCCTGAATGGCAACGCCACAACGCCCTGCGCACCGACTACGCCCGCCGACAGGCCCTGGTGGAAATCGACGTCCTCGTCGCCCAGGCCCTGGGCCTCACCCTGGAAGAACTGCTCACCATCTACCGCGTGCAGTTCCCCGTTATGCGCCAGTACGAAGCCGAAACGGTCTACGACCAGAGCGGCCGCATCGTCTTCACCCCCAGCAAGGGCCTGGTCGGCGTCGGCCTGCCCCGCAAGGCCAGCAAAAAAGAACTCAAGGAAGGCACCCACTACGCCCTCCACACCCCCGACCGCGAGGAAACCGGCATCGCGCTCGGCTGGGAAGACATCCAGAACCTCACCGAAGGCACCGTCACCAAAACCTACCTGGATGACACCCTTCCCGGAGGACCAACAGAGAGAACGATTGAATACCACGCCCCCTTCTTTAAACCGGATCGGGAAGAGGATTATCGGGTAGCCTGGGAGATATTTTCTGCGAATTAACCGTTCTATTCTCATTGAACCAGTTGGACATTAGATCAATACCTACGGCTAAAGCTGTACACATGGAGAGCTAAAAGTGACCGCAAAAATGGAGTTTGAAAAGATCTATAGTGAGGTCGCCGCCAGTATATCGTCATCGAGAGATGAGCTCGCTTCGATTTCGGTGGCGAACAAGGATGGTCAGGAACACATCGCTAACGTTGTGAAGCAGCTGGGCGTTATACAAGATCAGTTCAGCGAGCAACTTGACCTTTTGGAGAAGAATTCAGAGTGGGACGTTTTCACGGTCGCCTTCTTTGGTGAAACCAATGCAGGGAAAAGTACCATTTTGGAATCATTGAGAATCCTGTTTGACGAGGAGTCTCGTCGCAAGTTCATAGTAGAAAGCGAAGTAGAGCTTGAGGCGATCTCTGACCAAATCAAGGTGTACGCGGACAGAGTGAAAGCCGGATTTTCAGATGCATATCTGCGTCAAAAGAACAGGGCTCTGTATGCCAATAATGAAATCAAGAAATTGTCGGAGATCCTTGAGGATGAATCTCGCGAGCGTGTCCGCCTGGAAGAAATTAAAACGTCGTTTCAAGTCAAGCGAAACATGGTTCTGATGCTATTGCTGGGGATCGCGGCTGGTGCCGGAGCAGCATTCTTGCTGGCAACCCAGGCGGGAGGATGAGGTGCTGGAATCGAATATGCTGGAAAAGGTAGTGGGCGTCGCCTCCGCTGCGGGCCGATCATCAGGGAAGCATGCAGATAAGCCGGAGGCTGGAGCGGTCCGTGAGTTTGGGGCGTCTCTCGATGGGCTTGCTGGAGTCATTTCTCAGTATGAGTTGGCAAAGTCTCTGGTCGGAAGGGTGGATGGACAAATCATTGGTACCGGTGAGGCCGACTTTACCAAGGGGAATGTAGAGTACCGACTGAAATGTAATGGAAAGCCGTTCCAGCTTCTTGATGTTCCTGGCATTGAGGGCGATGAAGGCAAGTACTCTGCATTTGTCCGGGAAGCAGTGGCGAAGGCGCATCTTGTTTTCTATGTTAATGGCACCAATAAAAAGCCCGAAAGACATACGGCAGAGAAGATTGGTGAATATTTAAACTTGGGATCCAGGGTTTGCCCAATTATTAATCTCAGGGGGAGTGCGGATTCTTACGAGTTCGAGGAAGATCGCGTCACTCTCATGAATTCGAGGGCGATCAATGCACTTGAACAGACAGTCTCCGTGCTAGAGCCCGTTTTGGGCCAAGATCGGTTGGTGGATGGCGTGTGTGTTCAGGGGCTCCTCGGGTTTTCCTCGTTGGCGATTTCAGGAAAGGATCGTGAGTCAACAATACATCCTGATCGTGAACGTGATTTGGGGGTTCAACAAAGGAACTATTTCAAATATTTCTCTGATTCCGAAGAGATGTTCGGGTTTTGCCAGATCGGCCAGGTTGCCAGTGTTCTTGAGAGAAAGCAGGAAACCTATAAAGAAGACATAGTTGAAAGCAATAAGCAAAAATTGATTAAGCTTCTGGCGAACAATGTCGCTGTGTTGGAGGAGGCGAGGCAGCGTCACTTGCAGTTTATGGATAAGGTTGAGCCAGAGTTCAAAAAGTGTCGGGACGCATTAAAGAGCGCGTTGGAGGCATATCGCCGGATTTGCCTCGCAGAACGAAAAAATATACTTGAAAAGATGTTCGATGATATCGCGTTGAAGGCTAACGATGTCATAGACGAAGATTTTGGTGATAACCCAAAAATTAGAAGGAAAATTAGCGAGGTTTCAAAGAACCTCTCAAAGAGCGCTTTGGCCAGTATACAGGCGGCGTCAGAGAAAAGTGGTAAGGAGTATCAAGACAGACTGATTTCTGCGATTTCAAGGTTGCTGGAAGACATTAGTCGAATCGATTTGGCAGGCAGTATGGAGCTTAAAAGCGGATTGGAGGTCAAGATTTCTCTGTCAGACAGTCTGGGTGGAGGTCTCGGCCTCAAGGGTTTAGGTTCAGCAATTTTTACCATTGGTTCCTACGCCCTTGCAGGATTCTATGCTGGCACCCCCTTCGGAGGCATTGGCGCTCCTGTCGGGGCAGCGATAGGAGCAGCGATGGGCATTGTTATGGAGCTATTCTCAATATTCATGAGTCGGGAAAGAAAGGTTCGAAAGGCCCAAAAAGAGGCGGATAAAAAAATTTCAGAAGTAAGAAGCAAAAAATTAGCCGAAGTAAAGTCTGAAGTAGACGAGCATATTTTGAGGGTTCAATCGGATATAAATGATGATGTTCTTTCAAAGATATCAATTCTTTATGATGCGTTGAATTCTCCTTTGTCGCTTCTCGATCGGCAAATATCAATGCTGGGAAATATTAAGGAAAAAATGGAGTCTATGGCGTATGGAACAGTTTGCTAAGTTTAGTCTTGAAAAGGAAGTCGCAATATCGGCGTTGAAAAATCTCGAATCTATCCTTAATGATCTTGGTGATATCGGGGTGGATGTAAAGGCGGATGTAGAAAAGATTGCTTCAGCCGTCAATTCCATTAATGACGAGGAATTGAAGATTGCACTTTTGGGGGCATATTCGGACGGTAAAACCAGCGTTATCGCAGGTTGGCTTGGCCAGGTTATGGCGGATATGAAGATTGATATGGATGAATCGTCAGATCGGCTAGCTATATATCGGCCTGACGGACTTCCAGAAAAGTGCCAAATTATCGATACACCGGGGCTTTTCGGTGATAAGGAAAAGTCAGAAGGAAATGCCCAGGTGATGTATGAGGATCTTACCAAGCGGTATATTTCCGAGGCGCATTTGATCGTTTACGTAGTTGACGCTACTAATCCTCTGAAGGATAGCCATGCGGAGATTGTCAGATGGGTATTGCGTGATCTGAACAAGTTGGATTCTCTTGTTTTTGTAATCAATAAAATGGATGAGGTTACCGATTTAACAGAAGAATCCCTTTTTAATGAACAGGCCAATATTAAGAAGCAGAACTTGACCGGTAAATTGGTGAGGATGGCTGGATTAAGTGATGACGACGTCGACAGATTGAATATTGTATGTATAGCTGCAGAGCCAAATGGAAGAGGCCTGGAATTCTGGTTTTCTCGGCCAGATGATTATCTGCGACGTTCAAGGATTGGGTCCCTTAAGGAAGCTACTAGGGAGATTCTTGGTGAGACGTTGCCCGGCAGGCTTGTGGCCAAGACGGGCATGGACGTGGCGGCGGAATTGGTTAGGACTCGAGTTGGTCAAGTTCAGTCGCAGTTAGACTCACTTGAAGTCTTTGCCGAGCAACGTGAGCAGGAATCTACTCGTCTTCATGAAGATATCTCAAATGCGAGACGGGAGGTCAGGAAGCTGGCATTAGAGCTATTTAATGAGCTCAACAGTATGGAAAATAAGCTTTCCAGTAAGTTAAGGTCATGTTCCCTTGAGGACTTGCGCCCATTCCTGGATGAGGAAATGGGTTACACCGAGGAGGGAATTGGTCATAAGTTATATACGCGAATAAAGCTCGTTGTCAGCAGTTATTTCGACCAGTCTTCGGCTGTCACTGAGGGTTTGGAGAAAAAAATATCAGCGCAACTAGACAGTAGCCAGACCTTTTTTGACTCGCTAGCCCCTGGCGCATTGAACTATGTGAGTGGTGCGTTAAAAGGATTAGGGAAAGTTAACCCTGACGTTATCAAAGCTGGAATTTTCGCAGCCCGAGACATGGTGGCGAAAGTGGGGGGATATGTTTACAAGTTCAAGCCTTGGCAGGCGTCCAAATTAGCTGGCGGCATAGCGAAATGGGCGGGTCCGGCTGGTGCAGCATTTCAGCTCGGTGCAGACGTATACAGGTTATATAAGGCTAGTGAGTTGGAAAAGGAGCTGGCTGAGGTAAAAGGTCAGATTTCTCCGATCATCACCAATGCCTTTAAGGATATTTACGATATTCTTTCTGATGATGAAAAGACGCTCGATTTTTTGGCCCCTCAGTTGAAACAATTTGAGATTGTGGTTACTGATCTTGATGAGCAGGCCAAGGCAATTCGAGATAATCAGAAAGCCATTGTTTTTATAAAGGGCAAGCTCGATGCATTGGAATTGCCGAAGATTGAGAAATGATACCTGGATTGCTAGCTAGTGAAGTCGCTGCGGCGCTGAAAGAGTTCATCGTTACCGGTTACGAAACCGAAACGGCGCCGTTCAAGGGTGAGTTTCGCCGGTTGGTGGAAGAGCAGCAGGGCGGTGAGGCGTTTATCAAGGGCCCTTATGTGCAGGTGGGGTTGCCCTTCCTGTCTGGCACCTATGGTCGGGATTTTTTTTCCGGGTTCAATACGGATTATCCGCCCTACGCCCATCAGGAGCAGGCCTGGAAGCGGCTGGCGTCGGACCGCAAGGCGGCTAATACGCTTGTTGCCACGGGCACCGGTTCTGGTAAAACCGAATGTTTCCTCTATCCCATTCTGGATCACTGCCAGCGCGAAGCTGGCAAGGGCATCAAGGCCATTGTCATTTACCCCATGAATGCGCTGGCCTCGGATCAGGCCAAGCGGTTTGCTGAGGTGATTCATGAGCAGGCGGCCTTAAAAGGCCTGCGGGTCGGGCTTTTTGTGGGTGGCGATGGCCAGGGCGCCAAGGCCATGAGCAAGGACCAGGTGATTACCGACAAGGAAACCCTGCGCAACAACCCGCCCGATGTGCTGCTGACCAACTACAAGATGCTCGACTATCTGTTGATGCGCCCGCAGGATCAGGCCCTGTGGGCACACAATGGGCCGGATACCCTGCGCTATCTGGTGGTGGACGAGCTGCATACCTTTGATGGTGCCCAGGGGACGGATCTCTCCCTGTTGATTCGTCGCCTGCGTGCCCGATTGGGTATGGCGCAGGAGAAGCTACTCTGCGTGGGAACCTCCGCTACCCTGGGGGGCGAAGAGAGCCTCAACGCGTTGCTGGGCTATGCCTCGGATATCTTTTCCAGCCGCTTTAGCCGTGACGCGGTGGTGGCGGAACAGCGCAAGGTGGATTCTGATTTTCTCGATAATATCGGCTTTCTGGTATTGAACCGGGAGGTGGGTCCGGAGTCGTTGATCGAGGCCCAGCAGCAGGGGCTTGCTGAGTATCTGGCGAAAGCCTACGAGTTGTATTTCAGTAAAGAGCCGGAAGCACCGTTGATGGAGAAGGCGGGCCGGATTGCCCTTGGCCGGGAACTGAAACAGCATGGCCAACTGGCCAATTTGTTACGCCAGCTCAAGACCGGCGCTACCCCCACCTTTTCCGATCTGGTCGAGCGCCTGGCCGGGCAAATCCCACCTCGCTTTGCGAGGCAACCCGAGCAGGCACTGATTGCCCTGTTGTCCCTCATGGCCCATGCCCGTGCCGAAACCGGCCAGCCGTTTGTGCAGCTGCGTTTGCAGCTTTGGTCCCGTGAGCTGCGCCGTATTGTGGGGGCGTTGAAGGAGCCTGAGGCCCTCGACAGTATTGACGATGAGACGGCAGGGACGACAGAGAAAGCGTCACTGCCGCTGCTATCCTTTGGCGATGATCACCCTGCCAAGGATCAACAGCATATTCGGTTGCCGCTGGTGCAGTGCCGGGAATGCCATGGCACGGCCTGGCTGACTCGTATGGAGTCCGGACACTCGGCGGACCAGATGATTGAGACGGATCTGGGCAAGATCTACCCGGCATTTTTCAGCAATCATCACGAAACGTCCCTATTGATGCCCTGGCAGGGGAAAGAGGGTACGTCGCAGAGTGGTTTCCCCCTGGAGCATTTCAAGGTATGCCGTGAATGTGGCAAGACGGCTGCGCGGGACTATACGGGGGATTGCAAGAGCTGCCAGGCAGGCAATGATTCTCTGGTACGAGTCAGCAAGCCGCACATGCTGCGGGAGACCCAGCAGGCCAATGTCAGAAAGATGGTCCACGAGCGTCATTGCCCCTGGTGTTCGGCGCGCTCTTCACTGGTGGTATTCGGTGCCCGTGCTGCCAGCCTGAGTGCGGTAGCGATTCATCAGTTGTTCAGCAGTCGTGATAACGATGACCGCAAGCTGCTTACCTTTAGTGATTCGGTGCAGGATGCCACCCACCGGGCCGGGTTCTTCGCCGCCCGTACCTGGCACAACAACGTGCGTATGGCGCTATCGCAGCTGCTGGGAGAAGAGGCCGGCTGTCTGCCTTTGCTGTCATTGCCGGAGCGTTTCGAGGCGTTCTGGCTCGACCATGAAGGCCGCAAGGGGCGGCTGTCGCTGGATAAATACCTGCGTGAGTTCATGCCGCCGGATCTTCGTTTCACAAAAGACTTCGAGCACTTCGAGCTGACCGGGGAAGTGCGTAATCCTGCTCCGATGCTGGAATTGATCCGTAAACGGATGCAGTGGCAACTGCTGGAAGATCTGGGTTGGCGATCCCAGGTGGGCCGCTCATTGAATCGGCTCGGTATCGCCGCGATTCAGTGGCCGCAGGACAAGGTGACGGACGCTGCCGGTAGGTGGGCCGAAACCGTGGACAATACCCTGGGCTACCGTGTCTCTGCTGAAGCGGCAGGCAAGTTCATGCATGGTCTGGTCCAGCATATGGTGTCGCTGGGGGCGTTCGGGCTCGATTATTTGCGGGTGTACCGTGAAAAGGCGGGCAAGGCCTATATGCTGAATCTCTTGGGGTTCCTGCCAAAATATGGGCCGGGATCGCCTCGGCCTAAATTTCCTGCCAGTAAAAGCGGTGAAGGCTATGAGCCAATAGGCCAGAGTTCAGGGAGTCAGAGCTGGTATGAGCGCTGGCTGCACTGTCTGAACCCGGATACGTTGGTGGACAAGAAACAACTGGAGCATGTGCTGGTTGAAGCCCTTGAAACCCTGTGTGCTTCTGGGTTGTTGAACGAGGAGCTGAATGAGCGTGGTGTTCGGGTGTGGATGCTCAATCCCGAAAATCTTTCGCTAACGACCGATGTCCACGGTGTAGAGTGCCCAGGCTATCGCCCGATGCATGTGCCAGCGGAGCAGGTGCAGGCCTGGATAGGGTTGCCGATGATCAGCGCGGCCAGCCCGACGCTGACCTACGAACATTCCGTGCCGGTTCGGGAATCACTGTATCGCAACCTGTACCGCCATGGGGCCATCCACCGAGTTATTCCCCATGAGCATACCGGGCTGCTGGCACCCGGGGAGCGTGACCGGGTTGAGAAGAGTTTTATCAAGGGGGAAAAGCCCTGGGAATATAACCTGCTCTCGGCCACACCAACGCTGGAAATGGGTATCGATATCGGTGATCTGTCCAGCGTGCTGTTGTGTTCGGTGCCGCCTGCGCAAGCCAATTATCTGCAGCGGGTTGGCCGGGGTGGGCGCCGTGATGGCAACTCCTTTGTGCTTACCGTGGCCAATGGTCGCCCCCATGACCTGGTGTTCTACGCTGACCCGGGCCGTATGCTGGATACGCCTGTGGAACCACCTGCGGTATTCCTGAAGGCGCGCCACGTACTCCGTCGCCAGCTTCTGGCCTACACGATGGATTGCTGGACGCATCAATCCAGTGGCGACAACCTGGTGCCCAAGACCATGCAGCCGGTGCTGGATGCGGTTGAAAAGACCCAGGAGGATCGTTTTCCCTACACTCTGCTGAATTATCTCAAGCACAACATGCAAGAGATCTGGGATGGCTTCAGTGTGCATGTGGCTTCGGAGCTTGAGGGCGATGATCTGGAGCTGCTGCGCCAGTATCTGTTTGGTGGGCCGGAGCATCAGGATGATCATCTCCAGCTGTATGTCGTCAGTCAGCTCAAGGTGGTCACCGACGAACGCCAGCAGATGACCGCGACCATCAAGGAGCTGGAAAAGCTGCTGGAGAAGCTTAAGAAACAGCCACAGGACGAGAGCACCAAGGCCGAGATTGCCGAGCTGGAGCGCGAGGCTGCGGGCTATCGCAGTATGAGGATTCGCCTGAACCGGCGTGAGACCCTGAATTTTCTTACCGATGAAGGGCTGCTACCGAACTATGCCTTCCCCGAAGAGGGCGCAACTCTGCACTCCGTGATTTTTCGTGCGGAAAAAGGGGCTGCGGGTGAAGGTGTTGAACGGGAATTCATCAAACGGGAATACGAATACCAACGTCCGGCTCAGGCGGCGTTGAGTGAATTGGCCCCGGAATCCGTTTTTTATGCCGGTAACCGGAAGGTGAAAATCTCCCGGGTTGAAACGGCGAAGGGTCGGAACATCCAGGACTGGCGTTTCTGCCCCCGTTGTCATTATTCCGCACCGGGGGATATTCCCGGATCAGGCTATAACGACAAGACTTGCCCTCGTTGCCATACCACTCAGTGGGGTGATGAGAGTGCTCGCACCAAGATGCTCAAGATGACCCAGGTGTACGCCTTTACCAGTGCCAAGGATGCACAGCTGGATGACACCTCTGATGATCGTGAGCCGGCNTTCTTCAATAAGCAGATGTTGATTGATTTCAAGCCTGCCGATATCGGGATTACCTGGGTGCTGGATGATGACGACCGACCGTTTGGCTTTGAGTTCATCCGTTCTGCCAATTTCCTGGAGGTGAACTTTGGTCGTCGACAGGGTGAGGAAATGCACTTCGATGTGGCAGGCCAGCAGCTTCAGCGCGCAGGTTTCCCTGTCTGTCGGGAGTGCGGTTCGGTGCAGACGCGAAAGTCGGCGTCGGGCAAGGCAGAAGCAGCCCACCTGAAAAGCTGCAGTTTTTCAAAAGGTCCCAAACCCTTGCCGGGAGGCAAGGAGGACTCCGGGATCGAGAACTGCCTGTATCTTTACCGTCACTTTTCATCGGAAGCCCTTCGCATCCTGTTGCCACGCCTGTCTACCGGGGGCACTGAGGAGCAGGTGAATTCATTCGTGGCGGCTTTGCAGTTGGGCCTCAAGCGCCGTTTTGGTGGCAAGGTTGATCACCTTCGCGTCGCTCAGCAGAGTGAGCCCATTGGTGAAGCCGATGAGCGCCGCTATTTTGTAGTGCTCTATGATTCGGTTCCCGGCGGTACTGGCTACCTGCATGAACTGTTGAGCAAGGCAGAGAACATGCAGTCGGTCTTCAGGATCGCCTATGAAGTGATGCAGGGCTGTGACTGTTACGACAACACCATGGATGGCTGCTACCGCTGCCTGCTTGAGTATCGCAATGCCTATGGCATGGAAAGCACCAGCAAGGCGCTGGCCCTGGAAATGCTCAAGGATATTGTGGAGGGTGAGCATCAGTGGATCGAAGGGGAGTCGCTGAGCGCTTTGGCAGAAAACCCCTGGATGGATAGCGAGCTTGAAGCACGCTTTCCTGAAGCCCTTGCGCGATTTTCCGGGCAGCTCTGTGTGGATAGCCAAAAGGTACGTGTGTACCAGGATGTGGTGCGTGGCAAGCATGGCTATCGACTGACGATTGGGGATGTGGCTTACGAGATTGAGCCTCAGGTGGACTTGGGGATGGCGCAGGGCGTTCAGTTCTCCTGTCGACCGGATTTTGTGCTGTGGCCGTCTGCTGGCGGCAAGACGCCGGTCACGATTTTCCTCGATGGCTACCAGTACCATGCCAACAAGGCTCAGGAAGATTTGCTGAAACGGCAAAGCCTGATGCGTGCGGGTTTCGTGGTGTGGACGCTGAACTGGTATGACGTGAATCAGGTGATGGGAGACAAGGCCTGCGATGTGCCCCTGGCAGGAGGAATGACATCGCCGGAATGCAACCATGCTGCGATCACTGCTCTTGCCAGGGCGGCCAAGGTGGAACATATCGCGGAATATCTTGGAAAAACCACGTTCGAGCTGCTGATGGTGTTTTTGACCCATCAGGATGCGGGGGTCCTTGCCAAGCAGGCCTTGTTCTTTGTGTTGCAGTGTCTGCCGGGTGCGTCCATGACCAATGCGGCAATCCGTGAGCAAATCATTGAGCGGCTGCATGGGCTGCCGGCATCATTTACCGATCTGAAGCCTGACCCGGTTGCGCTGGCAGGTGCAACCACTATCCATGATGACAATAGCGACGCTACCTTGCAGGTGGACTTCCTGGCTCGAAAGGATCTGCTGACGCAGGTGGATATGCGTCAGGCTATGGTGACAATCTGCTACGATCGAGGTTCATTCAGCGATGAACTGGTGCGTTACCAGTGGCAAAGATTGTGGATGCTGGTGAACTTTATCCAGTTTTTGCCTGTGGCCTATGTATGGACACCGCAATCGAAAAATGACGGCTCCGCTGCCGGGTTGCTGTGGCCAGGAGAGGAAAGTCCCGCCGTCGAGGATCCCGCCATACCCGAGTGGTATGAAGAACTGGATGAAGAGCTGGCCGACCAGCTGGCAGAAATGGCAGTGGAATGGCCTGAAATGCCTCTGGTCGGCGATGATGTACTGAATGCTGATGGCGCGGTTATTGGCAATGCCGAGTTGGTTTTCGAACAGAGCAAGCTCGCTTACCTACTTGATGACCAGATTGAGGTTGCCCCTGCTCTGGAAGCGGCTGGGTGGACCGTATTTAGCGAAATAAATGCGTTGGTGGCTGCCATCAACCAGTTAAGAACAGGAGTTTGAGATGGCCAGCGTTGCCTTTTCTGAAAAATACTTTAGCAGTCTTCTCAAGCTCACACCGAATGAGCAGAGCCAGGCGAACAAGGCGGTGATGCTGTTTCAGCAGGACCCACAGCATGGTGGCCTGCATTATGAAAAGCTCACAGCGTTCAAGGATGACAAGCTGCGGTCCATCCGTGCTAATCAGGATGTCCGCATCATTTTGGCGGCGGCAGAGAAGGAAGATCTCTACCTGATGCTGTATGTGGGTCACCATGACGATGCTTACAACTGGGCGTCGAATCGAAAGGTAGAGATCAACCCCAATACCGGCAGCGTGCAGGTGTTTACCGTAGAAGAAAGTACTGTTGAGAGAAAATCAGCAGAAGCCCGGGCGGTTNATCAACCCGGCCTGTTCGACCAGATTCGTGACAGGCAGCTTGAACAGCTTGGCGTGCCCGAGGAAGCTCTAGAGCTGGTTCGTAGTATGAAGATTGAGGCGGATCTGGAAACAGCCAGGGTGAACGAACAGTTACCTGAAGACGCCTATGAAGGGCTCTTTCTTCTGATGGCAGGTGCCACCTATGAAGAGGCCTATAACGAAGTGGTGCCTGCTGCACCAGAGTCAGTCGATACCAGTGATTTCACGGCCGCATTGTCACGACCGGAAACGCAGGCGCACTTTGCCGTTGCCGAGAATGAAGAAGCGCTCAAGGATGTGCTGAATCAGTCCATTGAAAAGTGGCGGGTGTTCCTGCATCCAGCTCAGCGCCGATTGGCGATGGGGAAGAAAAATGGTGCGGTGCGTGTGCTTGGTGGCGCGGGTACGGGTAAAACCGTTGTGGCCATGCACAGGGCTAAGTGGCTGGCTGGAAACGTGGCGATTGGTAGCTCCAAAATACTCTTCACTACCTTTACCCGTAATCTGGCCACGGATATTCAGCAGAACCTGAACAAGATCTGCACGCAGGATGAACTGGAAAGCATTGAGGTAATGAATCTTGACGCCTGGGTCATGGCGTTTTTGAAAAAGCGGGGCTATGACTACGGTCTGCTGATGGACAGCCGTCAGGAGAGAGATCTCTGGACCCAGGCGTACTCAGACAAGCCGTCAGGTATCGACCTGAGCATGGCTTTCTTTCAGGAAGAATGGGCGCGTGTCGTGCAGCCCCAATCTATTTCCTCTGTGGATGGGTACAAAAAAGCATCGCGTATCGGGCGGGGTACCCGTCTGAATCGAAAGCAGCGTATCGAAATCTGGCCCGTTTTTGAGCGCTTCCGGCACCTCTTGGCAAGCAACCATCTAAAGGAAGCCGATGACGCTTATCGTGATGCGCGGGAGCTGTTGGAGGCTAACCCGGAGATCCGTCCGGATATCTGTTCCATCGTAGTGGATGAGGCTCAAGATATGGGCACCCAGGCTTTTCTACTGCTACGGGCGCTGGTACCAAAAGGTCCCAATGATCTGTTCATTGTCGGTGATGGCCATCAGCGAATTTATGGCAAGAACAAGGTGGTTCTAGGCCAGTGCGGCATTGATATTCGCGGCCGCAGCGCCAGACTGAAGGTCAATTACCGGACAACAGACGAAACCCGGAAACTCGCCGTCAGCATCCTGGAGAATGTAGAGGTGGATGACCTTGACGGCGGTGCAGACACCCATCGGTTCTATCATTCCCTGATGCATGGTCCTAAGCCCGTGGTCCGATGTTTCGAATCCGCTGATCAGCAGGCCGGAGCCGTGCTCGAAGCAATCAAGGAGCATGCCTTTAATCCTGAGGCTTGCTGTGTGATCGCCAGGACTCGCAAGGAGTTAATGGCAATAAGAGCTGCGCTGGAAAGCCTTAACCAGGTTTGCCATACCCTGGATGCGCGTAGCGCAAGAACTCCGGATACCGCCATCAATCTGGCAACAATGCATCGAGTGAAAGGGGTTGAGTTCGATGCAATATTCCTCGCTTCCGCCAACAAGGGCTTGGTGCCCCTCGACTTCGTCGTTAATTCAGCTGCTGACGCCGTTACGAGGCGCCAGCTGGAGGATGAAGAGCGAGCTTTGGTGTACGTCAGCCTGACACGCGCACGTAAGTTGGCTTATGTTTTCGCCGTTGGCGAGATCGGCTCCTGGTTCGCTGAATAGGTCGTCTCATCGTAGGGTTGTGGCCGGGTAGGTCTTGCTTCGCTATAAGCGCCAGGTCGCCTGTTATTTGTAGCAGCGGTGAAGACCGGGACGTAAGCGGGGCAGAATAGCGAACCGTTGGGTCAGGCTCTATCGGTGGGGTGCGAACGGCTTGCGGTGAACACTCGAAGCAGATTTGCCCGTCACAGTGCCCGGGCGGTCGCCCAGGCTCCCGGTTATGGACGCAGTCAGCCTATCAAAAACGCGTCTCAAAGCTCAGCTTGAACTGCCGCGCATCGCCGAAGTAGTTCTGGCGGCCGCCGCCTTGCACGCGGCTGTAGTAGCGCTTGTCGGTGAGGTTGCTGCCGGTGAGCACGAAGCGGGTGTCGGCGTTGAGGTTGTAGGCGGCCATGGCCGAGAAGGTGGTGTAGCCGTTCTGCTCCCAGCGCACGCCGCCGGATTCGGCGAAGGTGCCGCTGCTGTATTGGGCGCCCAGGCCGGCTTCCCAGCTGGGATTGAAGGTGTATTTGCCCCACAGTTTGAGGCTGTGTTCCGGGGAGTCCGGGGCGAAGGGTTTGCCTTCCGCGTCCGGGTCGTCGGATTCGAGCTGTTCGGTGTCGGTGTAGGCGTAGCCGGTGAGCACCTGGATGCGCTCGGAGACCTGGCCGGCGATTTCCGCTTCGACGCCCTGGGCACGCACCTTGCCGCCGGCCACGGAGAAGGCCGGGTTGCCCGGGTCCTGGATCGCGCGGTTGTCGTCGGTGATGCGGAACAGGGCCAGGTTGTAGTTGGTCAGGCCGCGGTTGAAAACACCTTTGGCGCCGATTTCGAACTGGGTGCCTTCGCGGGGGGCGAGGATTTCGCCGTTGGCCTTTTCCGCGGTTTGCGGGACGAAGGACTGCGCCGCGCTGGCGTAGAGGCTGAGGTCGTTATTCAGCTCGTGGACGACGCCGGCGTAGGGGGTGAACTCATCGTTGACCCGCTCGGTGTCCTGGCCGTTGTCGGTCTCCCAGTTGGTCAGGCGCCCGCCGAGGATCAGTTTGGTGGCGTAGGTGAGCGACGAGGTGGTCTTGAAGTAAACGCCGGTTTCTTCCTGCTCGGTGGTGCTCGGGTCGCTGAAGGGCGCCAGGTTGGGCCAGGGGTTGCTGGCGGTTTCCGGGGCGAACACGTTGATCGGCGGGTAATTCAGGTCGATCTGGTAGCCGCTGCTCACGTCTTCGGAGGTCCGGCGGTGGACGCCCAGCAGCACGTCGTGGTTAAGGCCCAGCAGCGACACGGGCATATCCAGGCGCACGTCGTAGGCCTGCTCCTCGAGTTCCTGGTCGGTGGCCAGCGCCCAGCGGGTGCTTTCTCCGGTGACCGGGTCGATCGGCGATACCGTGTAATTCAACAGATAATCAAAGTCCCGCTCGGTGCGGTTCGCCGAGGCCAGCAGCATGACGCCGTTGTCGAACAGGTGCTCCACTTCCACGAAGGCGCGGCTGAGCCTGCTGCTTTTGTTGTTGAAGGGCGCGCCGGTGTACAGGTCCCGGTCGATGTCGGCGAAGGTGCCGTCCGCGTAGGTGGGCACGCCCACGTCGGGCACGGACTCCACGTCCTCGGTGGAAAAGCCGATGGAGGTGGTGGTGGCGTCGGTGATGTCGTATTCCAGGGTGGTGTAGAGCACCTTTTTTTCCAGGGTGACGTCGTCCATGTACCCGTCGGAATCTTCATAGGCCACCACCGTGCGCGCGCGCAGCCGGTCGTCGTCGGTGAGGGCGCCGGTGGCGTCCACCTGCACCCGGTAGCCCGGCCAGGAATGGGCAAAGCCGGTGAGGCTCACCGCCCGCTCCGCCAGGGCCCGTTTGCGCACCAGGTTGATGTAGCCGCCCGGTTCCGCCGAGCCCTGCAGCAGCCCGGCCGGGCCCTTGAGCACTTCCACGCGCTCGAAGCCGGCCAGGTCCGGCGCGCCGTGGCCGTGGGTGCCGCTGGAGGTACCCCCGGTCTGGTTACCGTCGATGCTGATGGCGTCGGTTTCGAACCCGCGGATCAGGTAGTTGGCGGTGCCAGTGCCGTAGCTCTTCACCGAGACCCCGGTGGTGTTTCCCAGGGCGTCTTGCAGCGTGGTCATGTTGCGGTCTTTCATTTGCTGGCTGGTGACCACGTTGACGGTCTGCGGAATGTCGCGCACCGATTCCACGGTTCTGCCGATGCCCACCTGGGCGGTGGTGTAGGAGCCGGTGTTTTCCGTGCTCAGACCGAGCCGCCCGGTTGTCACCTGGACCGGGTCGAGCCGGTTGTCATTGGTGGCTTCGATTACGTAGTTGCCCGGACTCTTCTCGCGGGCGATCTGGCCGGAGCCGTCGAGCAGACGGCTGAACCCCTGTTCCACGGTAAAGCGTCCCTTGAGGCCCCCGGAGCGCCGCTGGCCCAGCCGGGCGGCATCGAAAGAGAGCGCCACCCCGGCCTGGTCGGCGAACCGGTTGAGCACCTGGCTCAGCGGTCCGGCTGAAATGTCGTAGTGTTGCTCGGCCTGGACGGTGCCGCCGGTGTTCTGTTGCGCGTGGGCGGCGCCGGGCAGGGCGGTGGCGCCCATGGCCAGGGCCACGGCAAGCCCCAGGGCCGTGCGCGCGCTGGTGATAGTGTGCGGTTTGGACATTGTCGTTCCTCGAAAATGAGCGTCTGTTACCCGAGGGCCGGATCAGGGAGCAAAAAGGGGCAAAGGGAGGGCGAAAAATTATGTTTTATACAGGCAGCAGGGTGACCCAGTAATCGGTCAGGCGGCGTTGGCGTAAGGGGAACGCCTCGGTGATCACGCTCAGCGCCCGGTCGGTGTCCGCCAGCGGGAAAGTGCCGGACACCCGCAATCCGGCGACCGCGTCGCTGCAGGCGAGGAGGCCCCGGCGGTAGCGGCCAAGCTCGGCGAGCAGCGCCCGCAGCGGCATATCCACCACCATCAGCTTGCCGCCGGCCCAACTGGCGGCGCCGGCGGGCGCCGGGCGCGTGGGGGGCAGGTCGCCCGCGGTGAAACGGATTTCCTCGCCCTGCTGGACGAGCCGTCCGTCCGGATGATTGGCACTGGTGACGCGCACGGTGTCGGCGAGAACGGTGACGCGGGTCTGGCCGGCTTCACGGCGCACCGTGAACCGGGTGCCCAGGGCCTGGATACGGCCCTCGGGGGTGTCCACCAGAAGCGGGCGCGACGGCCGGCGCGGGTCCGGCGCGGATTGCACCAGAATTTCGCCGTCGTGGAGGCGGATCAACCGGTGGCGCGGGTTGTAGTCGGTGTCCACGCGGGTGTCGGTGTTGAGCATAAGCTGGCTGCCGTCGGCCAGTACCAGCTTGCGCTGTTCGCCGATGCCGGTGACGTATTGGGCGCGCCACCGCTCCCAGGGCGCCAGCTGCCAGGTCAGCGCGCCCACCGGCGCGGCCACGGCGACCATGCCGAGCCGCGTCAGGACCTGACGCCGGGTCAGCGTGGCGCGCTGCAGCGCCGGCGCCGCCAGCCGGCCCGGCACCCGCTGCAGGCTGTCCTGCACGCGCTCCACTTCGCGCCAGGCCAGCCGGTGCTCCGGTGCGTCGGCAAGCCATTGCTGCCAGCCACGCTGATCCGCCGGCGTGACGTCGGGAGCATTCAGCACCGCGTACCAGCGGGCCGCGTCGCGAATGGCGTCCTTGAGCGTTTCCCCGATGCCTTGCCGTGTGGTCATTGCAGGCCGTGCTCCAGCCGGTACAGGCAGCAATGCTCCATGGCCTTGGCCATATCGCCTTTGATGGTGCGCAGGGAAACGCCCAGTTGATCGGCGATCTGCTGGTAGGTCAGCCCCTCAAGCTGGGAAAGGATGAAGGCCTTGCGCACCCGCGCGCCCAGGTTGGCAAGCATGGCATCCACTTCCATCAAGGTTTCCACCACCAAAGCCCGCTCTTCTTCCGAAGGCGCGGCGGCCTCCGGCAGGCTGGCCAGAGCTTCCAGGTATTGCCGTTCCAGCGTCCGGCGCCGGAACAGGTCGACGGTGAGGCCCCGTGCCACGGTCACCAGAAACCGGCGCGGCTCACGGAGCAGCCCCGGGTCCTGGGAGGAGCGGATGACACGGATAAAGGTGTCCTGGGTGAGATCCTCGGCGTCCATGGCATCGCCCAGCCGCCGCCCCAGCCAGTTTTTCAGCCACCCATGATGGTCGCTGTACAGCGTTGCCACCGACAGCGACTGCTGTGGAACCCCGGACATAACCCGACCCCGACACGGACAAAGATAATGAGGACGAATCTTAAATGGGAATGGGTATCATTTCAATGCGATAGAGTGCGATAGAGGGGAGCGCTCAGAGCACCTGGCCCGCCAGCCACTGCATCCCCAGCGCCACGCCCAGGACGATCAGCCCGGCCGCCAGGCTGGTCAGCAGCGCGTGGCGCCGCCACATCCGCTCCACCCGGGGGCCGAACCGCAGCACCAGCCAGGCCAGGCCGTAGTAGCGGATGCCCCGGGCGATCAGCGCGGCCAGCACGAACAGGGCGATGGGGTAGCCGGACAGCCCGGCGGTAATCATCGCCACTTGGAACGGGATCGGCAGGATACCCAGGGTGAGGATGGCGATGAAACCGTACCGGTCGAAGAAGCCCTGGTAGGCCTGGTAGGCGTGCTGCATGCCCAGGGTGTCGATGAGCCAGGTGCCAACGGACTGATAAAGCACCATGCCGACGCCGTAGCCGAGCAGCGAGGCGGCCAGGCAGCCGGCGGTGGTGACCGTGGCGATGCGCCAGATGCGCTGGCGGTTCAGGGCCATCAGCGGGATCAGCACCAGCTCGATGGGCACCGGCACGATGAGGGTCTCCAGAAAGGAGAACAGCGCGAGCAGCCACAGCATATGCTTGGAGCCGTTGAGCCGTTCGAGCCAGCGTCGTGTGGTGGCGGGGGTGGATGTCATCGGTTTGGCTGCTACTGCACGGTTGTAAGCAGGGAGCAAGGTTAGCATGACCGGGCTAAGGTGGCGGTGCTTAATGGCGCTGGTACTGGGAAGCGGACGCGGTGTTGTCCATCATAGGTCCTAGGAAACCGATTTGAGAGGTGAAGAACATGCAGGGAATGGCGGATCGAGCCCGGGAGTTAGGCAAGATTTTACAACAGCGACGGTTTTCCGTGGTCACGGCGGAGTCCTGCACCGGCGGCGGCATCGCCCGCCTGCTCACCGACGAGCCGGGGGCCTCGAGCTGGTTCGAGCGCGGCTTCGTGACCTATTCCAACCTGTCCAAGGAAGAGATGCTGGGCGTGCCGCGTTCCCTTCTGGAGACCCACGGCGCGGTCAGCGAAGAGGTGGTGCTGGCCATGGCCCGGGGTGCGCTGGCGCACTCCAACGGCGACGTCAGCATCTCGGTGAGCGGCGTGGCCGGCCCGGACGGCGGCACCGCCGAGAAGCCGGTGGGCACGGTGTGGATCGGTTGGGGCCTCGGCGAGGATGTCGCCGAGGCGCAACACTTTCTGTTCCCCGGCGACCGCGACGAGGTGCGTAACCGCAGCATGCTGGCGGCCATGGAGGGGCTGATCCAGCGCCTGTGAGGCGCGCGGATTTGTTCCTCCGCCGGGACGTGTATCATGGCCTCCATCTCACGCCCGCGGCGGGGGGTTGCACCCCGCACAAACACTGCCCATAATGCTGTCCAGAAAGACAGTGCTGGCCATCGGGTCAGTTTCTGTGCCAATGGATGGAATCGGAGAGGGGTTCACAAATGAGCGACAAGAGTAAAGCACTGTCGGCGGCGCTGTCCCAGATCGAGCGCCAGTTCGGTAAAGGTTCGGTGATGCGCATGGGCGACCAGAAGCGCGAGCGCATTCCCGCCATTTCCACCGGCTCCCTGGGGCTCGATATCGCCCTGGGCATCGGCGGCCTGCCGAAAGGGCGGATTGTCGAGATCTACGGCCCGGAGTCCTCCGGTAAGACCACGCTGACCCTGAGCGTGATTGCCCAGGCGCAGAAGCAGGGCGCCACCTGCGCGTTCGTGGACGCGGAGCACGCCCTGGACCCGGACTACGCTGAAAAACTCGGCGTTAACGTGGACGACCTGCTGGTCTCCCAGCCGGACACCGGCGAGCAGGCCCTGGAAATCACCGACATGCTGGTGCGTTCCGGCGCCGTCAACGTGGTGATCGTCGATTCCGTGGCGGCCCTGGTGCCGAAGGCGGAGATCGAAGGCGAGATGGGCGACGCCCACGTCGGCCTGCAGGCCCGTCTGATGAGCCAGGCGCTGCGCAAGATCACCGGTAACGTGAAGAACGCCAACTGCCTGGTGATGTTCGTCAACCAGATCCGCATGAAGATCGGTGTGATGTTCGGCAACCCGGAAACCACCACCGGCGGCAACGCCCTCAAGTTCTACTCCTCCGTGCGCCTGGATATCCGTCGTATCGGCGCGGTGAAGCAGGGCGATGAAGTCACCGGTAACGAAACCCGGGTGAAGGTGGTCAAGAACAAGGTGGCGCCGCCGTTCAAGCAGGCGGAATTCCAGATTCTCTACGGCCAGGGCATCAATCAGCTGGGCGAAGTGCTGGACCTGGGCGTTCAGCAGGGTCTGGTGGACAAGTCCGGCGCCTGGTACGCCTACCAGGGCGACAAGATCGGCCAGGGCAAGCAGAACGCCTGCGACTATTTGGCCGAGCACCCGGACGTGGCCCAGGCCATTGAGAAGGAAATCCGTGCCCGCCTGCTGAATGTGGTCACCCCCGCCAGCGAGGAAGCCGCGGTGGCCGAGGGCGACGAGGCGCAAGACGGCAAGGATGACTGAACGGCGCCGGCGACAGCGGGGTCCTGAAGACGGCCCCGCCGACCCTGCAGAGTTACGCCAGTATGCGGTGAAGATGCTGGCGCGCCGGGACCACGGCCGTGCCGAGTTGCGCGCCAAGATGGCGCGCAAGTTCGGCGACAGCGAGGAGCTGGATGCGGCGTTGGACTGGTGCCAGGAGCACGACTTTCTGAATGACCGGCGCTTCGCCGTTTTTTTTGTGCGTTCGCGGATCGAGCGCGGGCAGGGCCCGTTGCGCATCCGCTCCGAGCTTCAGCAGCGCGGCCTTCCGGAAGTCCTGGTCAAGGAGGCCCTGGAACAGGCCGAGTGTGACTGGTTTGCCCTGGCCCGCGAGACCCACGCCCGGCGCTTCCGCCGGCCGCCGGCGGACCGCAAGGAGAAGGCCCGCCAGCTGCGCTTTCTGCAGTCCCGGGGCTTCGACGCGGAGCAGAGCTTCAACGCGCTGGATCTGGCCGGGGAAGAGGACCTCGACTGATCCGGTGCGCCTCGCCACTTTATTCCCCCGTCGGACAGGTCATAATGCTTTCCCTTTCTGACAGGTAGCGGGGAATCGACGTGGAATACCTGAGCGACCCCTGGCTGGTGGCGGCCTTGCTGGGTTCCGGCGTGATCGCCGGCTTTATCAATACCCTGGCCGGCGGCGGCGGCCTGCTGATTCTGCCGCTGCTGATGCTCACCGGCATGGGGCCGGCCCTGGCCAACGGCACCATGCGCGTGGGTGTGCTGATCCAGTGCCTGGAGGGCGCCCGCCAGTTCCACCGTCACGGCTCCATGCCGGTGGCGGCGCTGCCGGGCATCATGGTGCCGACCCTGGCCGGTGCCTTGCTGGGGACCCTGGCCGCGTCTTTCCTGCCCATCACCATTCTGGAACCGGTTCTGCTCACCACCCTGGTGGTGATGGCGTTGGTCATGGTGCTCAAGCCCTCCACCCTGGTCGCCGGCCCCGACGAGGCGCCCCGGGCCCTGGCCAGCACTCCGGCGGCCTGGGCCGGGCTGTTCGTGACCGGGGCCTACGGCGGCTTTGCCCAGGCCGGGGTGGGGTTCCTGCTGATCGCGGTGCTGGCGGGCCAGCTCCGCTACGACCTGGTGCGCACCAACGGCCTGAAGCTGGCGATCACCGCCGGCTTCACTATTCTCGCCCTGGGTATTTTCGTGTGGCGGGATCAGGTCGCCTGGGCGCCGGGCCTGCTGGTCGCCGCCGGCACCCTGTTGGGCGTGCGGCTGGGCGTGGGCTTCGCCCACAAGGTCTCCCAGCGGGTGCTGAAATGGATCCTGCTGGTGATGGTGGTAACGGTCTGCGCGGCGGCGGCGCTCAAGTAAGTGGCGCGCCGCCCGGGCGCGCCTTCCCCATCGCAACCGCCCTTTGACAACGCTATACTTTGCTCCCCATTTCCCTGTCTAAAGTAGTTGCTTGCGTATGAAGAGCGCTGAGATTCGCCAGGCCTTTCTTGATTACTTCGCCCGCCAGGGGCACGCCGTGGTGGCGTCGTCCTCGCTGGTGCCGGAGAACGATCCCACCCTGCTGTTCACCAACGCGGGCATGAACCAGTTCAAGGATGTGTTCCTCGGCCGCGACAAGCGCGATTACAGCCGCGCCACCAGCTCGCAGCGCTGCGTGCGCGCCGGCGGCAAGCACAACGANCTGGAAAACGTGGGCTACACCGCCCGCCACCACACCTTCTTCGANATGCTGGGNAACTTCAGCTTCGGCGANTACTTCAAGCGCGACGCCATCCGCTTCGCCTGGGAGTTNCTCACCGGTGAGCTGGGNCTGCCGCCGGAGAAGCTGTGGGTNACGGTGCATGTNTCCGACGACGANGCGGCGGACATCTGGCTCAAGGAAATGGGCGTCAGCGCCGANCGCTTCTCNCGNCTGGANGANGACAACTTCTGGCAGATGGGCGACACCGGCCCCTGCGGCCCCAGCTCCGANATCTTCTACGACCACGGCGCCGACGTGCCCGGNGGCCCGCCGGGCTCCGAGGACGGCGACCTGGACCGCTACATNGAGATCTGGAACCTGGTGTTCATGCAGTACGACCGCCAGGACGACGGCGAGNTGAAGCCGCTGCCCAAGCCCAGCGTGGATACCGGCATGGGCCTGGANCGNATCGCCGCGGTGCAGCAGGGCGTGCATTCCAACTATGAGATCGACCTGTTCCAGGCGCTGCTCAAGGCCGCCGCCCNGGCCACCGGCTGCGACGACCTGGAAAANAANTCCCTGCGGGTGATCGCCGACCATATCCGNTCGGCCAGNTTCCTGATCACCGACGGNGTGGTGCCGTCCAACGAGGGNCGNGGCTATGTGCTGCGCCGNATCATCCGCCGCGCCCTGCGTCACGGTCACCANCTGGGCCAGGACAAGCCGTTCTTCCACACCCTGGTGGCGGNGCTGGTGGCGCAGATGGGNGACGCCTACCCNGAGCTNCGCCGNGAGCAGGCGCGGGTGGAGAAGGCCCTGCTGGCCGAGGAAGAGCAGTTCGGCCGCACCCTGGCCGCCGGCATGAAAGTGCTGGAAGGCGCCATGGCCGACCTGCAGGGCGACGAGCTGCCCGGCCGGGTGGTGTTCGCNCTGTACGACACNCANGGCTTCCCGCCNGACCTGACCGCCGANGTGGCCCGNGAGCGCGGCCTGNCCGTGGACATGGACGGCTTCGACCAGGAAATGCAGGCGCAGCGTGAGCGCGCCCGGGGCGCCGGCGCCTTCGCCAACGATTACAGCGACCGGCTCAACATCGAGGCGGTCACCGACTTCTCCGGTTACGAGAANCATCAGGANCAGGCCGAGGTGGAAGGNCTCTACCGCGACGGCGCCGCCGTGGACAGCCTGGAAGCCGGGGANACCGGCATGGTGCTGCTCAAGCGCACGCCGTTCTACGCCGAGTCCGGCGGCCAGGTGGGCGACCGGGGCGTGCTCGTCGCCGGCGACGCCCGCTTCAACGTGGAAGACACCCGCAAGCGCGGCCAGGCGCACATCCACGTGGGCACCGTGAGCAGCGGNNCCCTGAAAGTGGGCGACAAGGTGGACGCCTANGTGGATGTGGAGCGCCGCCGCGCCATCATGCGNCANCACTCCGCCACCCATCTGCTGCACGCCGCCCTGCGCCGCGTGCTNGGCGANCANGTGCAGCANAAAGGCTCNCTGGTGGCGCCGGACTACCTGCGCTTNGANTTCGCCCACGGCGAAGCCCTGAGCGCCGAGCAGCGCGANGAGATNGAAACCCTGGTCAACCGNCAGATTCTCGAGAACGCGGCGGTGACCACCGAGNTGATGGANATGNAAGCGGCCAAGGACGCCGGCGCCATGGCCCTGTTCGGNGAGAAATACGACAGCGAAGTGCGGGTGCTGACCATGGGCAGCGACGGCTTCTCCAAGGAGCTGTGCGGCGGTACCCATGTGCAGCGCACCGGCGACATCGGCCTGTTCAAGATCACCCTGGANACCTCCGCCGCCGCCGGCGTGCGCCGCATCGAAGCGGTCACCGGCGAGTACGCCCTGGCGCGGGTGCGCCAGCAGGAGCAGGCGCTGGGCGANATCGCCGCGACCCTGAGAAGCGGGCCGGAGCAGGCCGCCGAACGGGTNGNNGCCCAGACCCGCCGGGTGCGGGANNTGGAAAAAGAGATCGAACGNCTCAAGCAGAANCTCGCGTCCGGCGCCGGTGGCGACCTGACGGCCGAGGCCCGTGATGTCCAGGGCGTGAAGGTGCTGGCCACCAGCGTCGANGGCGCCGACGCCAANACNCTGCGCGTCACCATGGACAAGGTGAAGGACAAACTGGGCTCCGGNGTGATNCTGCTGGCCGCCGCCGAAGGCGACAAGGTGTCGCTGGTGGCCGGTGTCACCAAGGANCTCACCGACCGGGTCAAGGCCGGTGATTTGATGAAACACGTTGCCGGGCAGGTCGGNGGCAANGGCGGCGGCCGGCCGGANATGGCGCAGGGCGGCGGCANCGACGCGGCGGCNCTGCCGGCGGCGNTGGAGAGTGCGTATCGGTGGGTGGCGGAGCAGCTCTGACCACCCTCACATGAAANTCAGGGGCGCAAATGCTATGCTTGCGCGCCTCTTTTGGCAGAAACCAAGTCACTATGGCTCTAATTGTCCAGAAATACGGCGGCACCTCGGTAGGCACCGTCGAACGCATTCAGGCCGTCGCCGANCGGGTGGCGCGCTTCCGGGAACGTGGTGATCAGGTGGTNGTGGTGGTCTCCGCCATGAGCGGTGAAACCAACCGCCTGATCGAANTGGCCAACGGCGTGCACGACAACCCGCCGGCGCGGGAGATGGACGTNCTGGTCTCCACCGGCGAGCAGGTCACCATCGCGCTGCTGTCCATGGCGCTGCAGAAGCTCAACGTGGGCGCCCGTTCCTANACCGGCGGCCAGGTCGCCATCCGCACCGACAACACCCACTCCAAGGCCCGCATCGAAGAGATCGACGACCGCAAGATGCGCGCCGATCTCGACGCCGGCCGGGTGTGCGTGGTGGCNGGCTTCCAGGGCATCGACCAGGACGGCAACATCACCACCCTGGGCCGGGGCGGCTCGGACACCACCGCGGTGGCCCTGGCGGCGGCGCTNAANGCCGACGAGTGCCAGATCTACACCGATGTGGACGGGGTNTACACCACCGANCCGCGNGTNGTGGACACCGCCCGCCGTCTGGACAGCATCACCTTCGAGGAAATGCTGGAAATGGCCAGCCTGGGTTCCAAGGTGTTGCAGATTCGNTCGGTGGAATTCGCCGGCAAATACAACGTGCCGCTGCGCGTACTGTCCAGTTTTCAAGAGGGCCCGGGCACCCTCATTACCGTCGACGACGAGGTGGATATGGAAAAGCCGGTTATCTCTGGCATCGCTTTTACCCGTGACGAAGCAAAGATCACCGTACGCGGCGCGCCGGANACNCCGGGCATTGCCTTCAAGATTCTCGGNCCGGTCAGCGACGCCAACATNGANGTGGACATGATCGTGCAGAACGTGGGCGCCGACGGCGCCACCGACTTCACGTTCACNGTGCACCGCAACGATTTCGCCAAAGCCAAGGAGGCCCTCAAGCAGGCCGCCGAGGAACTGGGCAANCCGGAAATCATCGGTGACGACAAGATCGCGAAAATCTCCCTGGTGGGNGTNGGCATGCGCTCCCACGCCGGTGTNGCNAGCAAGATGTTCCAGACGCTGGCCGCCGANGGNGTGAACATCACCATGATCTCCACCTCCGAGATTAAAGTCTCCGTGGTGGTGGCCGAGAAATACCTCGAATTGGCGGTGCGNGCGNTGCATCAGGCNTTCGANNTGGACCAGCCGGCGGCNTGATGNCGGNNCCCGCCCNGTGATTGCNTTCACNGGGCGGGCGTGGCTAGTCTCTAGGGAGACTTTCCTAATCTGATGCGGCATAATGCCGGCCTCGCTCACCNNNGAGCCGGGNCGTCCGCATNATGGAANACAAGGATGACGGGTCCNCTCACNCNNGGTGTGCGGGAACGCGCTCACTGAACAATCTGATGGACCCAGGAGGGATTTTCCATGCTGATACTTACGCGTCGCGTCGGCGAGACGTTGATGGTCGGCGACGATGTCACCGTCACCGTGCTTGGCGTCAAAGGCAACCAGGTCCGNATNGGNGTTAACGCCCCNAAGGAAGTCGCGGTGCACCGNGAAGAGATCTACCAGCGGATNCAACACGAAAAAAGCAGCGACANCGGCGAGAATGCCTGATTTTTGGGCTGTATTTTTCGCGCAAGCTGGTATCATGCGCNGCTAAATCGTTANCNAACGATNGAAAAAACNGAGTTCCGGAGAGGTGGGTGAGTGGCTGAAACCAGTTCCCTGCTAAGGAACCATACGCATTGCGCGTATCGAGGGTTCGAATCCCTCCCTCTCCGCCATACACAAAAAAGCCCGGCCAACGCCGGGCTTTTTTGTGTATGGCGGAGAGGGATGACTTGATAAGAACCCTCCGGTTCGACAAGCCGGCCAAAGGCCGGCGCAGGACGTCGCCGCACAGCGGCGACGCCCCGAAGGGGTGAGCAGGCGCCAGCCTGCGAATCAATCCCTCCCTCNGACGTACCCCAGCGCGCCCAAACCTCTCAGCAAGCGCCCANGCCNNNGACCAGCCANCCCTAAGTCCGCTGATCNCCCAAGGTCACGACCATCCAACCACCCCCCAATANCNTCNNNCNCCATNGGCCGNGCAATNTAATACCCCTGCANGAAATCNCACCCGNNNTCGCNGAGGAACGCCAGNGNCNCNNCGNTTTCCACCCCTTCGNCNATCACCTTCAGATCCAGNTGNTGNCCCAGATCCACCGCNGATNTGATNATGGTGCGNGCNTCNCGGGANTNGNCNGCNGCGNNNACGAAGGCNTTNTCCAGNTTCANNTCGGAGAACGGNAGNNTGGCCANCTGCACCATGGANGAATANCCCACGCCGAAATCNTCGATCGCCAGCTGAAACCCTTTCATNCGCANCCGGGTGAGCAGGTCCAGCGCCAGCACGCCGTCTTNCCGTCTTCCATGGCCGCGGTCTCGGTGAGCTCCAGCGTCAGATGGCGCGGTTCCAGACCGTGCAGCTGGCAGAGCGTGACCAGCTTGTCGGCCATATCGAAATGGGTGAGGCAGCGCGCGGAAAGGTTCACCGCCATGCTCCAGTCGTCGGCGGCGCGGCCCCGGGTCCGGCGGATCGCGGCCATGGTGGCGCAGGCCTGCACCAGGACCTTGCGGGTCAAGGGCTCAATCAGGCCCTCGCGCTCGGCGAGCAGAATAAAGCGATCCGGCGGGACCGGGCCCCACTGGGGATGGGTCCAGCGGGCCAGGGCCTCGAAGCCCACCGTGACGGTATCCTCGGCGCAGCGCACCTTGGGCTGATACACCAGGCCGATCTGGTTGGTCTGGATCGCGTCGGCGAGCATCGCCGGGGTGATTTCCGGCATCGCCCCGGCGGCCGGACGTGGTACCGGGCTGGCCGGCGGCTGCCGCCCCAGCAGCGCGCGTAAATCGCGGATCGAAAACGGCTTGGCGAGTACCCCGGCCATGTTCAGCTGGTGCTGGCTGGCGGCGCGGCTGGCGGCGTCGATCACCCGGTTGCCCAGGCCGCTGGAAATAATCAGGGTGGCGTCGCAGCGGCGGTCGGCCAAGTGGCGGATCACCTCCATGCCGTCCATCTCGGGCATCACCAGATCCAGCAGTATGTGGCTCGGCCGCCAACCGTCCAGGGCCTCGAAGAAGTCGTCCGGGCGGGTCGTGACCCGGCATTGATAGCCCAGGTTCTCGGCCATGTTGCGCACGGTCTGGCCGATGTCCGGGTCGTCGTCCAGAACCAGTAATCGGGACGCGGTTTCTCGTTGTTGTGATCGCATCATCTGGGCACCTCATCGAGGGCGTCACGCACTTTTCGGGCCAGGTCGCCGCGGTGGTAAGGCTTCTCCAACAGGTGGACGCCCGGGTCCAGGCGTCCTTGATGGACGATGGCGTTCTCGGTGTAGCCGGAAGTGTAGAGCACCGGCAGGCCGGGAAACTGTTGCCTCGCCAAACGGGCCAGCTCCGGCCCGTTGGGGCCGCCGGGCATGATTACGTCGGTGAACAGCAGGTCCACCTCCTGTTCCCGCAGTATCGCCAGCGCGGCCTCGCCGTTCGCGGCGCTGATCACCCGGTAACCGAGATCCCGCAACTGGTTGGCCGCCTGATCGCGCACCGCGCCGTCGTCCTCCACCAGCAGAATGGTCTCCGCGCGGTTGGAGAACCGCACCGGCGAGGCGGGCGGCACCGGCGTTTCGTAGTCCCGGTCCGCCCGGGGCAGGTAAAGCTTCACCGTGGTGCCCTCGCCGGGCTCCGAATAAATCTTGATGTGCCCGCGGGACTGCTTAACGAAGCCGTACACCATGCTCAGTCCCAGGCCGGTGCCCTTGCCCTTGGGTTTGGTGGTGAAGAACGGTTCGAACACTTTTTTCAGCGACGCCGCCGGGATGCCTTGGCCGGTGTCGGACACCACCACCTGGATGTAATCGCCGGGTACCACTTCGGAGTCACGCTTGGCGTAGTTCTTGTCCAGGGTGACGTTGGCGGTTTCCAGCACGATGCAGCCGTTCCCCGATACCGCGTCACGGGCATTGATGCACAAATTAAGAATCGCCGATTCCAGCTGCCCCGGATCAATGAACGCCGGCCAGGGCGACGCGCAGGGCACGATGTTGAAGTCCAGGTGTTCGTGCAGGGTAGGGCGCAGCAGTGGAGTGAGGCCGTTGATCAGCTCGTTGACGTCGACGATTTCCGGCGCCAGGGGCTGGCGCCGGGCGAACGCCAGCAGGCGCCGGGTGAGTTCCGCCGCGCGCTCGGCGGCGCCGCGAATCAGACGCGCCGAATCGCGCAGTAACGGCGTTTCCTCCAGTTGCTCTTCCAGCAATTCCGAATTGCCGAGAATCACGGTGAGCAGGTTATTGAAGTCATGGGCGACACCGCCGGTGAGCTGGCCGACCGCTTCCAGACGCTGCGACTGTTGCAGCTGTTCTTCCAGCGCCAGACGTTCGGTAATGTCGGTGTTGATGGCCAGCACCGCCTCCGGCTGGCCGTGGTCGTCGCCGACCAGGCTCCAGCGCGCGTCGGAGATCACTCTCTCGCCGTTGGCGTTCCGGCCGCTCAGCCGGCCGGCCCACTGGCCGTTGTCCAACAGCGCCCGGGCGGCGGCCTCGAGGAGGGTCCGGTCTTCGCCCAGCACTTCGTCGATGCGCCGCCCCAGCGCCTGATCCTGACGCCAGCCGTAAATGGCCTCGGCGGCCTGATTCCAGTAAGTGATGCGGCGCTCCAGATCGAGCACCATGATGGCGTCGCTGGACTTGTCCAGCAGGGTCGCCTGGCGGGCCAGATTGGTCAGGAACCGGCGCCGCTCGGTGACGTCGCTCATGCCGCCCACCATGCGCAGGGCGTCGCCGTTTTCGTCGCGGATCACATAGCCCCGGTCGGACACATAGGCCACGCTGCCGTCCTTGCACATAAAGCGGTATTCGGCTTCCCATTTCTGCTGCTGGCTGTAGATTACCCGTTCGATGTCGGTGAGCACGCGCTTCTTGTCATCGGGGTGGATGCGTGTGGTCCAGGAGCGGCTGTCGTGTTCCAGGTCGTCGGCGCTGTAGCCGAACAGGGTTTGCATGCCCTCGCTCCACCACAGGCGGTCGGTGGAGGTATTCCAGTCCCAGATCGCGTCGGCGGTGGCGCGGGCCGCCGCTTCGAAGCGGACTTTTTCCTCGCGCAGGGCGCCGGCCGCGTGGCGCTGCTCGCTGATGTCCTGAAAGGCGCCGTCCACGCGGATCACCTCGCCGGCGTCGTCGAACACCGGTTCGCCCAGGGCGCGCACCCAGAATGCCTGCCCGCTGGTGTCGAGAACCTGGAGCTCCTCGTCATAGGGGATACCTTCGTTGACGCAGGCGGCGAACAGCGCCTGGATCTTTGCCTTGTCCTCCTGCCCGTAAAAGCTCAGACATTCGTTCAGCGTTAAGCGGGTGTCGTTGCCCAGGCCGTGCAGCGCCAGTATTTCCGGTGACATGGTCACCCGCCCGGAGGCCACATCGACGCTCCAGGCGCCCACCCGGGCCAGCCGCCCGGCGATGCCGGTGAGGCGCTGGCTGCGCTCCTGCTCATCGATGGTGTTCTGGAGCTTCAGATTCTGGCGGCGCAGCTCCAGATGCATCATCACCTGGTCGGCCAGCAGGGCCAGATAATTGGCTTGCGCGTCACTCAGGTCCCGGGGGCGGTAATCCATCACGCAAAGGGTGCCGAGCACCTGGTTTTCCGATGACAGCAAGGGGGTGCCGGCGTAGAAGCGGATGCCGTTGGTGTCGGTGACCACCGGGTTGGCGGCGAAGCGGTCGTCGCGCAGGGTGTCCGGAATGATCAGCGGCCCGGTGCCGCGAATGGTGTGGTCGCAGAGCGCGATGTCGCGTTCGGTTTCCCGGATATCAAGCCCGACGGACGCCTTGAACCACTGGCGGTGACGGTCCACCAGGGTGACGGTGGAGATCGGGCACTCGCAGAGCGCCGCCGCGCGCTGCACGATGTCGTCGTATTCGTGTTCCGGGGCGCTGTCCAGAATATTGTAGCTGGCCAGGCTTTCCAGCCGGGCCCGCTCCGTCTCTGACATCCCCTTGTCCTGCATCAGGGTCCCCCTCCCCGCATGGCGCGGCGCGGTAATACGGCGCGCCGTATACATACTATCTATCGCCTTTTTTCGAATATGCCATAGCCGCCAACACGGCGCCATCCAACGCATTTCTCGGCGGAAGGGCGGAAAACTTGAGTGCCGCGGGCCCGTTCACCAATCGTTCACAATAACGCCACAACGTTTCACGGTAATAAGTTGTACAAACGTACCAATAAAACAAGAACAGGAAGGTGCTATGACCGTGAAAGGCGTGCGTCGGGTGTCGACGTATTGGTTGCTGCTGCTTTTGGCTCTCGGCCTTACCGCTTGTGGGGGCGGTTCGTCCTCGTCGGACGACCGACAGGCGAATAACCCGCCGGCGCCCTCCGAGCCGGAACCGGAACCGGAGCCGGAGCCACCCACCGAACCCGAACCCCAGGCCCTCAACCGCTTTCAGTTCGCCAATGGCTGCTACCACCTGTACGCCGACGGGCGCTACCTTAGTGGTTTGGACGGGCGCTACGGTGTGACCCTGGACCCCGGTCGGGCGGCGTCGTTTTATATGAAGCCCACGGCACTGGACTCCTATCTGCTGCTGTCCGATTACCGCCGCGATCCGGGCCAGGCCGGTGACAAGGAGCTGCTGGGTATCTCCGACCCGGCCGGCGAGCTGCTCGACGGCGGCGGTCGCTTGATCGCGGAAGTCAGCTACCTGGTCGCCGGCCTGGGCGACACCCTGAACCTGGTATTGGATCCGGTGGCGCCCTTGGGGGGCGTGCTGCGGGAACTGGGCGAGAGCCTGGAGGTGGCGGGCACGCGCCTCGGCGACCGTACCCCGCGGCCCACGCTGGGCAAGGTGGACCAGGCCAGTGATCTGGCGGTGTGGAATCTCAACCGCAGCGAAGGCGAGACCTTCACGGTGGCCTCCGACGCCACCGGGCTGTTGCTCACCGTGGGCGAGGACGCGCTGACTCTGGCCTCACCGTCGCTGGAGAGCGAGGCCAACCGTTTCCACCTGCTCCCCGCGCAGGGTTGTGACGCCTATCCGGAAGCGGAGCTCAACGCCACCGTGGCCGAGCAAGGCCCGGCCAACTATCTGCGCGAGGTGCCCCGTTTCCAGAACGTGGAAGGGCTGGACGACGATGACGTGTTCGGCTTCGTCGACGCGCACAGCCATATTTCCGCCTATGAGTTCATCGGCGGCCGGGTGAATTACGGCGACCCTTTCCATCCCTTCGGTGTCGATCATGCCCTGGACGACTGCGCCGTCAATCATGGCCCCCAGGGACTCACCGGTCTGGTGGAGCAGGTCACCAGCAGCCCCGGGCCCCACGCCACCGAAGGCTGGCCGGGCTATGAGTTCTGGCCGCGTCACAACTCGCTGCAGCATCACCAGAGTTACTACCGCTGGATCGAGCGGGCCCATCTCGCCGGTCTGAAAATCCTGGTCAACCATCTGGTGCACAACCAGGTGCTGTGTCAGCTCAACCCCCAGAAGCAGAACGATTGCGACACCATGGCGGCGATCGAAATGCAGGCCGAGCAGATGCACGCCATGCAGGACTATATTGACGCCCAGCACGGCGGCCCCGGCGAGGGCTGGTTCCGCATCGTCACCGATCCGGCCCAGGCCCGGGACGTGATCGGCGAGGGCAAGATGGCGGTGATCCTCGGCGTGGAGGCCTCCAAGGTGCTCAATTGCGGCGAGTTCCTGGGCGCGCCGGAATGCACACGCGAGCAGATCGTCGAGCGGCTCGACCGTCTCTATGCCATGGACGTGCGCAGCCTGTTCCCGGTGCACAAATTCGACAACGCCTTCGGCGGCCATTTGCCGGATTTGTCTTCGGGCATCGGCATCGGTCCGGTGCTCTACGCGGGGAACATTCTGGAAACCGGCCACACCATCGAATTCGAGACCTGCGCCCACGACCACGGCGACGACGCGCCGCCGGCGTCGTCCCTGCCGGACCCGCTGGCGCCGCTGGGCCTCATCGACCAGCTGCTGTTCCAGCTCGACTACGTCGGCGACCGCTTCCCGGCCACGCCGGAGCAACTGGCGGAATACGACCCGCGCCGGGGCACCGACCATCTTTGCAACAGCCGTGGCCTGTCCGACCTGGGCTTCTTCCTGATCGAGGAACTGATGAAGCGCCGCATGATGATCGAAACCGACCACATCAGCCGCAAGGCGGCGGAACAGATTCTCGAACTGACCGGGCGGCGCGGTTACCCGGTGATCAACAGCCACGGCGCCTGGGGCGGCGCCGAAGCGCTGCGCGACCGTGTGGCCTCCCAGGGTGGCGTGGCGGCCTCGTTCGGCAGCGTGCGCGGCGCCTGGGTGGACGAACTGACCCGCGACGGCCAGCGCCCCCGTGACGAGGCGCTCAAGGTGGGGCCGTTCGGCGGCGCCGGCTTCGCCTCGGACGTCAACGGCATCGCGCAGCTGGCGAGCAACCCGGGCACCGAGGACCAGCACGACGACCTGTATCCGTTCCAATCCGTGGACGGCCGTGTGCGCTTCGACGTGCAGCGCACCGGCGACCACGAATTCAGCCTCTACGAGGGCAGGGGCGTGGCGCACTACGGCCTCTATGCGGATCAGATCGCCGACATGATCGCCAACAGCGACCGCCCCCGGGAGCAGATCGAAGACGCGGTGAACCAGCTGTTCACCTCCGCGGAAGCCTATTTGCGCATGTGGGAAAGACTGGAGCAGGCCCCGCGATGAACGGGGCGGCCAACACCAACAGGGGAACGACCATGAACGGCAAAACATCCTGGCTATCGCTACTGACGTTGATGCTGGGGCTGACACTGGCCGGCTGCGGCGGTGACTCTGGCAGCGACGGCGGCGCCACGCCGTCGCCGGCGCCGAACCAGCCCGAGGAAGAAGAACCGGACCGCTTCACCGAGGGCCGGACTTTTCTGATCGAGCCCGGCGAAGGGGCCACCGAGGACATGGTCAACGCCATGATCCAGCTGCGCCCCCGGGACACCCTGGAATTCGCCTGCGGCTATTTCGATCTGGACCAGGGCCTGCTGATCCAGGCCACCGAGGACGTGCTGATCAAGGGCTGCGGCAAGGACGAAACCGTGCTGTCGTTCCGCGACAGCGCCAACGTCACCGGCCTGGAAGCGCTCAACGTGCGCGGCATCACCGTGCGTGATCTGACCATCCTCGACTCCCCCGGCGACGCCTTCAAACTCAAGGGCGTCAAATGGGGCACGCTGAGCAACGTGCGCGCGATCTGGTCCGGTGGCGGTGGTCCGATCACCGAGGACAATTATCCGCAGCGCCTTAACGTGGCCTGCACCGCGCCGCCGTTCAACGAAGGCGACCCGGCCCCGGACTACGTACCCAGCTCCGACAGCGGCCGCTACGGCATCTACCCGGTGGAGTCGGAGAACATCCTGGTGGAGGAGTCGGAATCCGTGGGCGCCTCCGACGCCGGCATCTACGTGGGCCAGACCAACACCGCCATCATCCGCGACAGCCGCGCGGTGTATAACGTCATGGGCTTCGAGATCGAAAACGTCCAGGGCGGTGAATACGATTCCAACCTGGCGGAGTGCAACACCGGCGGCTTCCTGATCTACGATCTGGAAAACATCACCCAGTACGGCGACACCTCGGTGATGCTCAACAACACCGCCCGCAACAACAACACCTATAACTTCGCCCACAGCGGTCTGGTATCGGTGGTGCCGCGCGGCGTCGGCTTTATCACCCTGGGTTACGACAACATCGAAGTGGTGGATAACGTTTTCGAGGACCACAGCACCGCCGCGGTGCTCTATATCAGCTATGAACTGATCGACGGCCCCGGCGGCACCGCCGACAAAAAACTCGACCCCTACACCGAAGGGCTGCACATCCACGACAACGTGATGCGCAATTCCGGCTATGACCTGCCGCCGCCGGATCTGGAGAAAACCCTCAACGGGGAAATCGAAAGCGTGCTGCCGACCTTGATCGGCCTGAAGAACCTGCCCACCATCAACGACCCGGCGCAGTTTCTCTCCAGCCTGCAGAACCTGGCCAACCTGGGTAAGGGCGCGCACATCATCTGGGACGGCCTGCGTGACGAGCTGGATGAGGACTGCCCCTATCCGGTGGACGCCCAGGGCAACCCGGTACCCCAGGATGAGCACGGCAAGCCGCTGCACACCAACCAGCATCCCAACCCGTCCTGCCACTACAACGCCTACAAGTTCGACGACCAGGGCAACCGCAAGCTGCCGCGCTGGGGTTCCTGTATCCATGACAACGAACTGTCCGACGACAGCGCGCCCTACCTGAATTTCCACGGCACCGACGGCCTGGAACTGGTGATCGGCCTGGTCGACCAGGACCTGTCCATCCTCACCCCCGGCGGCCTGCTGGATATCGTCGGCGGCCTGCTCAACTTCCCGTCGGACACCAACCTGTCCGACCACGACTGCCAGGCCCGTTTCGGCAGCGTGTTGCCGTCCCTGCCGAGGGTGGAGATTCCGCCGTTCGAGCCCAGCGGCGACTTCGACCCGGCCGCCTCCGAGGAATACATCGCGCATCTCTGCGAGGCGGAAGTGGAAGAGGGCGAGATCAACCGCGCGGCCTTCGAGGTGGATTGCCCGCTGTTGTCCCAGTACAACCTGTTCGCCGAAGCGGACGACCCGCGCAGCCTGCCCCACGAAGGCGGCGTGCCCTACGTGCTCAACAGCAAACTGTTCTCCGACCACGCCACCAAGTACCGGGTGCTGTTCGTGCCCCCGGGCGAACAGGCGGTTTACCGCGACGGGCAGGGCGGCAACAACGTGAACGGCACCATCGACTTCCCGGTGGGCACGGTGATCGCCAAGACCTTCGCCTTCACCGACGAAGCCAACAACAGCGAAGCGCTGGTGGAAACCCGGCTGCTGATCAAGAGAGTGAGCCAGAGCGGCAAGGCGTTCTGGGCCGGGCTGCCCTACATCTGGGAGCAGAACAACCAGGGTGAACCGGTGGCGGTGCTGACCCCCGGCGGCGGCAGCCGCGCGGCGAGCTGGCACTTCCGCGACGCCGATACCGGCACCTTGATCACCGGGTCCACCGACAGCTATTCGGTGCCCAACGCCAACCAGTGCATCACCTGCCACGGCAACGACGACCGGCCCGCCGGCAGCGCGCCGATCGGCCCCAAGCCGCGCAACCTGAACCGCGCCTACCAGCCGGAAAGCAGCTTCATGGGCACCGCCGGTCAGGCCGGTTTCCCGCGCGTTAACCAGCTGCAGTACTGGGTCGATCAGGGCCTGCTGGCCGGCGCCCCGGAGCTGGAACTGGACGGGCAGGGCGTGGCCACCAACGTGGAGCGGCTGCCGCGCTGGAACGTGCCCGGCGACGGCGGCGACACCGCCAACTCACCGGCGGACATCGAGCACCGCCTGCGCGCCTATCTGGAAGTGAACTGCCAGCATTGCCACAACGACAAGGGCGCCGCGTCCAACACCGGGTATTACCTGGACGTGTTCCGCGCCGTGGACGCGGGTTACGGCATCTGCAAGAAGCCCACCGCCACCGGCGGCGGGTCCTGCGGCCGCCAGCACGTGGTGGTGCCGGGCAGCAGCGACGATTCCATCGTCTCCTGCCGCATGGAGGCGGAAAACGACCCGCAACGGATGATGCCGCCGATCGCGCGCAGCGTCGCCCACGACGGCGCCACTGCCCTGATGCGGCAGTGGATCAACACCGTGGTGGACGGTGATTACGACAACGCCGACGGCTGCAACTAAGTGTGGGAGCTTGCCTGCAAGCGAAAGGCCGGCAACGCCGGCCGGCGGGATGCCAGAGACGTTGTTGGTGCTGACGTTGGAGATGTCTCTGGGATCCTGCCGGGAGCTTCGCTCCCTTTCGCGGGCGAGGCCCGCTCGCACAAACCCGGCTCCGTAGAAAGGTTCGCGAAAACTTTTTGCTTTTTCTAAAGAAATGAGAGCTCTGGCCGATATCTTTTTCCGCTTTTTTATCAATTTTCAGAGTTTGATTTTCAGAGCTAAAACATTGATTTAAAACAACAAAAATTCACTTTGTCGTCTTTCCTTCATGGTTTGCGGCTAGCCTTTCCAGCCATTGTTCATGAGCTGGGGGAAAGCCAATGAATCGGCTTAACAACATGACGGTGAAGACGAGTTGGAGCCTGGTGCTGCTGGCGTTCAGTGTGATTATTCTGCTGATCGGCGGGCTGAGCATTTACACCAGCCACCAGAGCCGGCAATCGTTCGAGACGTTGAATCAGGCCCATGTGGAGCAGGCCGGCGCCTTGCAGCGCACCTACATCAACCNGCTGCAGGCGCAGGTGGCGATGGACCGCGCCGCCGANCTGGTGCGGGTGCCGTCCTTCGATGAACCCGGGCCGGTGCTGGATCAGGCGGCGGGGTTTATCGAGCAGGCACAGCGGCATTTTGAAAACTTCCTGGCGTTGACCGGCGAAGGCGCGGCGATGCAGTCCGTGGTGCCGGTGTCCGACGCCATGGACCGGCTCACGGACGTGGGCCTGCGGCTGCAACTGGTGCTGCTCCGTGAGGGCGATTTCGCCGGCTACCGCTCCGGGCGCTCGCGGCTTAACGGCATGAGCCAGGATTTTATCAACGCCGCGGACGGCTTTCTGGCCGATTCACGGGCCGCCGCGAATGCGCTGGTGTCGCGCTTCGACCGGCGGGTACAACGCCTGGACGCCGCCATGGCGGCGGCGGTGATCGCCGCGCTGCTGATGGTCGGCGCGGTGTTGTGGGGTGTCACGGTGAACGTGATCCGGCCCCTGCGCGACGTGATCGGGCACCTGGACCGTATCGCCGACGGCGACCTGTCCGCCGCTATTCCGCCGCGCGGCAACAACGACATCGGCCGCCTCTACGCCGGCATGGCGCGCATGCAGGCCAGCCTGGCCTCGATCGTCGGTCAGGTACGCGCCAGCAGCGAGCGGATTCAGGACGCGGCAGCGCAGACCACGCGGGGCAATACGGATCTTTCCACCCGCTTTGAACAATTGTCGGCGTCGCTGGTGGAAACCTCCGCCAGCATGGAGCAGCTCACCGCCACCGTGAAGGACAACGACGAACACGCCGGCCAGGCCCACCGGCTGGCCGGCGATGCCGGCGGCGTGGCGGCCCGGGGCGGTGACGCGGTGGCGCGGGTGGTGGCCACCATGGGGCTGATCGAAACGCGCGCCCAGCGTATTGAGCAAATCGTCGGTTCGATCGAAGGGATCGCCTTTCAGACCAACATCCTGGCCCTCAACGCTTCCGTGGAGGCGGCGCGGGCCGGCGAGCACGGCAGCGGTTTCGCGGTGGTGGCCGAGGAGGTGCGGCTGCTGGCGCAGAACAGCGACCGGCTGGCCAAGGAAATCCGCACGCTGATCGTCGACTCCGGCGCCGAGGTGGCGCGCGGTTCGGAACAGGCCGCCCAGGCCGGCGACACCATGGCCGAGATCGTCGCCGCCGTGGAACGGGTGTCGGCGATCATGGCGCGCATCAGCGGCGCGTCCGCCGAGCAGACCCGGGGCATCGAACAGATCGGCCTGGCGGTGTCGCAGATGGACCGGGTAACCCAGCAGAACGTCACCCTGGTGGCCGACGCCGCGCACCGGGCGGAGACGCTGGAGGACCAGGCCGGCTTGTTGATGCGCGAAGTCAGGGAGTTTCGATTAACTCACCAATAAGGTCTTCGGTCTGGTCCCAGCCGAGACAGGCGTCGGTGATCGACACGCCGTAGCGCAGCGGGTGGGCCAGCGGCTGGCTGCCGTCGTGCAGGTGGCTCTCCAGCATCACGCCGGCGATGGCGCGCTCGCCGTCGCGGCGCTGCTGAATCAGGTCACGGGCCACCAGTGGCTGGCGGCGCGGGTCCTTGCCGCTGTTGGCGTGGCTGCAGTCCACCATCAGGCGGGGGTTAAGTCCGGCCTGCGCCAGTTGCTCGCGCGCCGCCTGAATTTGCTCGGCGTGGTAGTTGGGGCCGCCCCGGCCGCCGCGCAGTACCAGGTGGGTGTCCGGGTTGCCGGCGGTTTCCAGCAGGGCCGGGTGGCCCTCGTCATCGACGCCCAGATGGGCGTGCGGGTGAGCGGCCGCCTGCATGGCGTCCCGGGCCACCGCGATGCCGCCGTCGGTGCCGTTCTTGAAGCCCACCGGCAACGACAGGCCGCTGACCAGCTCCCGGTGAATCTGGGATTCGGTGGTGCGGGCGCCGATCGCCGCCCAGCTGAGAAGGTCTTCCAGGTAGCTCGCCGCCACCGGGCTGAGCAGCTCACTGGCCAGGGGCAGGCCCAGGCCGGCCAGATCACGCAGCAGTTCCCGGCACAGACGCAGGCCCTCCGCCAGATCCTGGCGGCCGTCCAGGTGCGGGTCGTAGAGCAGCCCTTTCCAGCCCACCGTGGTGCGCGGCTTTTCCACGTAGGCACGCATCACCAGCAGGGCACGGTCGCTGACCCGGTCGGCGAGGGCGGCGAGCCGCTGGCCGTATTCCAGCGCCGCGTCCCGGTCGTGCAGCGAGCACGGGCCGGTGACGATCAGCAGGCGATCGTCCTCGCCGTTGAGGATGTCACGCACCGCCTGGCGCTGGGCGGCGATGCGCGTGCCCAGGGCGGCGTCCACGGGCAGCGCCTGGCGTAGTTGGCGGGCGCTGGGTAGGCGGCGGCTCACGGCCCCCGACGCGGGTGTCGAAGGGGCGTCGGCGGTGACGGCGGCAAGACTGGCGTTCATAGTAACTTCCTTAATTTTGACCATCCTGAAACGAAAAAACCCCGGCGGGGACGACCAGCCGGGGTTTCAGGATTCTACGGCAGGCGTCCCGAAGCGGGCGCCTGACCGGANAGAGGTCAGACGCGCGCGCGGCTAAACCAATATCCGTAGAAATAGCAGGCAGCAGCNAGNGCCACCGCGGAAGCGGTGTTCACNAGCATCAGGTTGTCGAGCAGTNCTGCGGCCATGNAANCTCCAAANTCGANGTNTGAAGCCTAACGGCCTTTCGCNNTCAGCGCAATGGGGNCGTCCNCGCGNCCNTGTTACCATNCGCGGTTANCANNTNCTCTTGAATCTTAGCTTGGGAGAACAACATGCAAGACGTGGTCATTGTCGCCGCCACCCGTACCGCCATCGGCCGCTTNCAGGGCGGGCTCGCGGACGTCCCCGCCACCAAACTGGGCGAGGCGGTGGTCCGCCGCCTGCTGGCGGACACCGGCGTGGAGCCGGGNGCGNTCAGCGAAGTGATCCTNGGCCAGGTNCTCACCGCCGGCGCCGGCCAGAANACCGCCCGNCAGACCTCGATCTTCGCCGGCCTGCCCGACGAAGTGCCGGCCATGACCATCAANAAGGTGTGCGGCTCNGGCCTGAAAGCGGTGCACCTGGGCAGCCAGGCGATCCGCTGCGGCGAGGCCGACGTGNTNATCGCCGGCGGNCAGGANAGCATGAGCCTGGCCCCCTATGTGCTGCCCAAGGCGCGCACCGGCCTGCGCATGGGCCANGCCACCCTGGTGGATTCGATGATNCAGGANGGCCTGTGGGACGCCTTCAACGACTTCCATATGGGCATCACCGCCGAGAANCTGGCGGANAAATACAGCCTNAGCCGGGAAGCCCAGGACGCNTTCGCGGCGGCNTCCCACCNGAAGGCGGCGGCNGCCATCAANGAAGGCCGCTTCAAGAANGAGATCACCCCGGTGGAAGTGCCGCAGCGCAAGGGCGACCCGAAGATCGTCGACACCGACGAGCAGCCGCGCGGCGACACCACCGCNGANTCCCTGGGNGGCCTGCGCGCCGCCTTCAAGAAGGACGGCACTGTCACCGCCGGCAACGCCTCGGCACTCAACGACGGCGCCGCCGCGGTAATGCTGATGAGCGAAGCCCGCGCCAACCAGCTGGGCCTGCCGATCCTCGCCCGTCTGGCCGGCCAGGCCAGCGCCGGCGTCGACCCGGCGATTATGGGCATCGGCCCGGTCTCCGCCACCCGCCGCTGCCTGGAACGGGCCGGCTGGTCCCTGGATCAGGTGGACCTGATCGAAGCCAACGAAGCCTTTGCCGCCCAGTCCCTGGCGGTGGGCAAGGACCTGGAGTGGGACCAGGACAAGGTCAACGTCAACGGTGGCGCCATCGCCCTGGGGCATCCGATCGGCGCGTCCGGCTGCCGGGTGCTGGTGACGTTGCTCCATGAGATGCAGCGCCGCGATGTGAAGAAGGGCCTGGCGACCCTGTGCATCGGTGGCGGCCAGGGCGTGGCCCTGGCGGTGGAACGCTGAGGGCGCGCTGATGACCGATACTCTGACCCTGACCCGTCCGGACGACTGGCNCCTGCATTTTCGCGACGGCGCCATGCTCGAGGAGACCGTGCCCGCCACGGCCCGGGTATTCCGCCGCGCCATCGTCATGCCCAACCTGACGCCGCCGGTGACCAGCGTGGCGCTGGCCGAGGCCTACCGCGAGCGCATCCTGGCGGCGATTCCGGCGGGCGTGGATTTCGAGCCGTTGATGGTGCTTTATCTGACCGACGAGACCCCGGTGGAGGAGATCGAACGGGCGGCGCAAAGCCCGTTCGTGCATGCCTTCAAGCTGTACCCGGCCGGGGCCACCACCAACTCGGACAGCGGCGTCACCAACCCGGCGCGCATTCACCATCTCTACGAGGCACTCGAAAAGCACGATCTGCCGTTTCTGGTGCACGGCGAGGTGACCGAGCCGGAAATCGACATCTTCGACCGCGAGCGGGTGTTTATCGACCGCTACCTGAACGACATTCGGGAACGGTTCCCGGCGCTGCGTATCGTGTTCGAGCACGTCACCACCTCGGAAGGCGTGGACTTCGTGCGCGAGGGCGGCGACCTGACGGCCGCCACCGTCACCCCCCAGCATCTGTTGATGAACCGCAACGACCTGCTGGTCGGCGGCGTGCGCCCGCACAACTACTGTCTGCCGGTCCTCAAGCGGCGCACCCACCAGCAGGCGATTCAGCAGGCGGTGCTGGAAGGGCATCCGCGCTTTTTCCTGGGCACCGACTCCGCCCCCCACGCCCGCGACAAGAAGGAAGCGGCGTGCGGCTGCGCGGGTTGCTACTCGGCCCGGGCGGCGCTGCCTTTGTACGCGTCCTTTCTCGACCGCCACGGAGCGCTCGACAAGCTGGAAGGCTTCGCCAGCCATTTCGGCGCCGACTTCTACCGGCTGCCGCGCAACCCGGACACCGTGACCCTGGAGCGGCGCGACTGGGCCGTGCCGGAGACGGTCACCGCCGCCGGTGAAGACATGGTGCCGTTCATGGCCGGTCAGGCGCTGCCCTGGGCGATCCGCGAAAGCCAATGACGGCGCCGATCCCACTGGTGGTGCTGACCGGGTTTCTCGGCAGCGGCAAAACCACCTTGCTCAACCGCTGGCTCGACCAGCGCGGCGACCTGGCGGTGGTGATTAACGAGCTGGGCGAGATCGGCATCGACAAGGATCTGGCCCGGCGCGTGGGCGCGCCGATCAGCCTGTTGGCCGGCGGCTGTGTCTGCTGTGCCGTGCAGGGCACCCTGCGCACCACCTTGCGCAATCTCTACATGGCCCGGGCCGGCGGCGATCTGCCGCCGTTTTCGGCGGTGCTGTTGGAGACCACCGGCGCCGCTGATCCCTTCGGCGTGACCGCCGTGCTGGAGCAGGACGCCTGGCTGCGCAAGCGCTTCACGCTGCGCTCGATCCTGACCACGGTGGATACCGTGGCCGGCGAGGCGGCATTGGCCCGCTTCCCGGAGGCCCTGGAGCAGGTCACCGCCGCCGACCAACTGCTGCTGACCAAGACCGACCGGGCGACGGCGGCGCAACGCGGC
>FUFK010719540.1_pt1 | contig 54342 bp, 55 predicted proteins | sample 1021851 | NCBI WGS metagenome assembly FUFK01 (sample SAMEA51879418, study PRJEB19060) | metagenome | reverse complement strand
CCGCGCATGCGGACCATTTCCATCTCGACATGAGCCCGCGCTGGCGCGGCGTCTGCCGCTAGGTCAGGCCTCGAGCGAATAGCCCGCGCTGCGCACCGTTCGCACCGGATCCTTCGCGCCTTCGATCTCGATCGCCTTGCGCAGGCGCCGGATATGGACATCGACCGTGCGCAGTTCGATCTCGCTTTCGGTACCCCAGACCCCGTCGAGCAACTGCCCGCGGCTGAACACGCGGCCCGGGCTTTCCATGAAGAACTTGAGCAGACGGTATTCGGTCGGGCCGAGCTGCAAGGTGCGCCCGCGGCGGGTGACCTTGTGCGCCACCGGGTCGAGCGTGATATCGCCGACCTCGATGCTTTCGCCGGCCAGCGCGGGGCGAATACGCCGCATGACCGCGGCCACGCGGGCGAGCAGTTCACGCGGGGAGAAGGGCTTGGTGAGGTAATCGTCGGCACCCGTATCAAGGCCGCGCACGCGGTCATCTTCGGCCTCGCGTGCGGTGAGCATGATGATCGGGACATGCGCGGTCTGTTTGTCGCGCCGCAACCGGCGGCAAACCTCGATCCCGCTGGTGCCTTCGATCATCCAGTCGAGGATGACGAGGTCGGGCACATCCTCGGTCGCCAGCAACAGTGCCTCGTCGCCGTCTGGGGTCGTGCGAACCTGGTAGCCTTCGTTGGTGAAGCGGTATTCGAGCAGCTCAGAAAGAGCCGGGTCGTCTTCCACCAATAACAGTTTCGCAGCGTGCAAATGCTTGCCTTTCCGGGGAGTTTCAGTCTCGGTCGGCACAGCATTATGACCCCAGCGCTACAGTTTTATGTCAGCCATCCTCGTCGAGAGGATATGTCCCGGTAGCGGCGAAGTGAACCATTTCAGCCACATTCGTCGCGTGGTCACCAATGCGCTCAAGGTTGCGGGCCACGAACAGCATCTGCGCCGCGCTCGAGATGGTCGAAGGGTTTTCGACCATATGGCTGACGAGGTTGCGGAAGATCGAATTGTAGAAGGCGTCGACCTTCTCGTCGGTAGCGATGACCTCGCGTGCCAGTTCGGCATCGCGCGCCGCATAGGCGGTCAGCACGTCGTGGACCATTTCGGCGGCTACGTCGGCCATCGCGGGGAGCAGGGTCAGCGGTTCGAACTGCTTGCGGTTGCCCCCGATCGCCTTGCTCGCCTTGGCGATGTTCTTCGAATAGTCCCCGATCCGTTCGACGACGCCGGCAATCTTGAGCGCCGCGATCACCTCGCGCAGATCGTCCGCCATCGGCGCACGCAGCGCGATGATCCGCACCGCGAGCTTGTCGATCTCGCTTTCGAGCGCGTCGATCTTCTTGTCCGCCTTGACGACGCGGTCGGCAAGCTCGTCGTCGCCATTGACCAGCGCCTCGAGCGATTGCGCGATCGCCGCTTCGGAAAGACCACCCATCTCGGCAATCAGTCCGCGCAGGCGGGTGATGTCCTCGTCGAATGCCTTGACGGTATGTTCTTGCATCGAATTCATAGCCTTAACCGTAGCGGCCCGTGATGTAATCCTGGGTCCGCTGCTCATGCGGATTGGTGAATATATCGGACGTACGGCCATATTCGACCATCTTTCCGAGATGGAAAAAGGCAGTACGCTGACTGACACGTGCAGCCTGCTGCATCGAGTGCGTCACGATGACGATAGCATAGCGACCATTAAGTTCCGCAATCAGTTCCTCGATCTTGGCGGTGGCGATCGGATCGAGCGCTGAGCAGGGTTCGTCCATCAGGATGACTTCGGGGTCGACCGCAATGGCGCGTGCGATGCACAGCCGCTGCTGCTGACCGCCCGACAGCGCCGTGCCGCTGTCCTGCAGGCGTTCCTTGACCTCCTCCCACAGGCCAGCGCGCCGCAGAGACTTCTCGACGATCGCGTCGAGTTCGTCCTTGCCTTCGGCGAGGCCGTGGATCTTCGGGCCATAGGCGATGTTGTCGTAAATCGACTTGGGGAAGGGGTTGGGTTTCTGGAACACCATGCCGACGCGCGCGCGCAGCTGGACGACATCCATGCCCGAGGCGTAGATGTCCTCGCCGTCGAGCTGGATGCTGCCCTCGACCCGCGCCGTGGGAATCGTGTCGTTCATGCGGTTCAGCGTCCGCAGGAACGTTGATTTGCCGCAGCCCGAGGGACCGATGAACGCGGTCACATATTCGGTCGGGATATCGATCGAAACCTCGTCGATCGCCTTCTTGTCGCCGTAGAATACGGAGACCGCCTCGGCTCTCATCTTGGCTTCGGTTTTCTCGAGGTTGTCGTGGACTACGGTCACCAGGTTTTCTCGAATTTGTTACGCAGGTAGATGGCGAGCCCGTTCATCACGAGCAGGAATAGCAATAGCACGATGATCGCCGCGCTGGTGCGTTCCACGAAGCCGCGGTCGATTTCGTCCGACCACAGGAAAATCTGCATCGGCAGCACGGTTGCGGGCGATGTAAAGCCGTCGGGCGGCGTGGCCACGAAGGCGCGCATGCCGATCATCAGCAGCGGCGCGGTTTCGCCGAGCGCTCGGGCCATGCCGATGATNGTGCCGGTCAGGATGCCGGGCANGGCGAGCGGNAGGACGTGGTGGAAGACCACCTGCACGGGCGANGCGCCGATTGCGAGCGCGCCGTCGCGGATGCTCGGCGGCACTGCCTTGATCGCATTGCGACCGGCAATAACGATGACCGGCATGGTCATCAGCGCCAGCGTCATACCGCCGATCAGCGGGGCCGATCGCAGATTGGGGAACAGCGTGAGGAACACCGCGAGCCCGAGCAGGCCGAAGATGATTGAGGGGACCGCGGCCAGATTGTTGATCGACAGTTCGATCAGATCGGTCCAGCGGTTCTTGGGGGCGTATTCTTCCAGATAAAGCGCGGCCAGCACCCCGATCGGGAAGGCGAGCAGCAGCGTCACCACCATCGTCAGAAGCGAGCCTTTGAGCGCACCCCAGATCCCGACCTGCTGGGGGTTGGTGGCATCGGACCGGCCCAGAAAGCCCGGGTCGAAATTCTTCGCCAGCCGGCCTTCTTCGTAAAGCCCCGCCGCCAGGGCCTGCATTTCGGGCGAGCCTTCGCCCTCGTAACCCGAGGCGAGGTTGGCCGAAGCGGGCAGCCAGAAGCTTTCGCTGCGCTGGAGAACCGCCGGATCGGCGATGATCGCGGTAGCGACGTCGCGCCACGCCTGCGCGCCGAGCTCTTCCGCAGCCGCTTCGCCCAGTTCTTCCTCGGCGAAATACTGCACGACATCGCGCAGGCCCTGCGCCTCGAGCGATGCCAGCGCACCGGGTTGCTCCATCGCCGCAGGGTCGGCGGCGATACCGGCCTCGGTGAAATCGATCGGCACTTCCATTTCGACCCGCTGGAAACCGCCGATGCCGTTGAAGGTCATCGTTCCCAGCAGGAATACCAGGACCGCGACCGAGAACACGATGGCGCCGAGACCGAGCGCGCGGAAGCGGCGCTCGGAAGCGTAGCGTTTCTTCAGCCGCGCTTCGAATTCGGGCGTGCGCGTGGGGGCGATGCGCTCACTCATATGCTTCGCGGTACCTCTTGACGACGCGCAGGGCGACGAAGTTCAATCCCAGCGTCACCATGAACAGGACGAAGCCGAGGGCGAACGCGCTGAGAGTGGCGGGATGGTCGAAACTGCCTTCGCCGGTCAGCATGGCGACAATCTGCACGGTGACGGTGGTCATCGATTCGAGCGGATTGGCCGACAGATTGGCGGCGGTCGAGGCGGCCATGACGACGATCATGGTTTCACCGATGGCGCGGCTGATCGCCAGCATGATCCCGGCAACGATACCGGGCAGCGCGGCGGGAATCATGACGCGCTTGATCGTTTCCGAGCGCGTGGCCCCCATCGCGAGGCTGCCGTCGCGCATGGCGCCGGGGACCGCGGCGATCGAATCGTCGGCCATCGAGGAGACGAAGGGAATGATCATCACGCCCATCACAAGGCCGGCGGCAAGTGCGCTTTCGCTCGACGGGTTCGATACACCCATGCCGATGGCGAGATCGCGGATCGCCGGGGCGATCGTCAGCGCGGCGAAATAGCCGTAGACGACGGTCGGGACACCGGCGAGGATTTCGAGCGCGGGTTTGATCCAGCGCCGCAGCGCCGGGTCGGCATATTGCGTCAGGTAGATCGCGCTCATCAGACCGAGCGGGATGGCGACGATCATGGCGATGATCGCGCCGATGAACAGCGTGCCCCAGAACAGCGGTACGGCGCCGTAGCGGGTGCCATCGGGATTGTCGGGGTTGGCCATCGGGTCGGGGCCCCAATGCGTGCCGAACAGGAAGTCCAGCGGCGACACCATGCCGAAAAACCGGACCGTCTCGAACACCAGGCTGGCGAGGATGCCGATCGTCGTCAGGATGGCCACCAGCGAAGCGCCCAGCAGGATCGCCATGACGATGCGTTCGACCTTGCTGCGCGCGGCGAAGTCGGGCCGCAGCCGCAGGAAAGCGAAGGTGCCGGCCAGGAAGGCGACCAGCAGCGATACGATGATCCCGATCGTGTTGTAGTAGAACAGCGCTTCGCGATAGGGTTCGACGAGCGCTGCAGCCTGCGGATTGAAGACCGCAGAGGCCGCGCCCGTCGCTACCGCACGCGCTTCGTTGAGGATGGTCTGGCGCTGGAAGCCGAAGGCAGGCAGTTCGGCTGCCGCCGGGCTCGCCAGGACCTGCTGGGTCACCAGGCCGGGAGCGATGGCGCTCCACAGCGCGATGAACGCGACCATCGGCAGGATGATCCACAGCGCGACATACCACGCATGGTAAACCGGCAGGCTGGGCAGCCGCCGTTCGGCGCTGTCGCGCCGGAAGGCCCATGCGCGGGCTCGGGCCGCCAGCCATCCGGCGAGCCCGAGCCCGAGGGCCAGGAAGAGCAGGATAGCTGGCGACATAAGTTGCTTTCAGACCTTACTTGAGCTGCGCGCCATCGAGCGTGGTGTATTCGGTGGCTGCTTTCAGGTTCGCCGCCATAACGTCCGCAGGCGATGCGACAAGACCGATCTTGGCGAGATCACCATCCTTGTCCCACATTTTCGTCCACTGCAGCAGGTATTCCCGCAGGCCGGGGATCGCATCGAGATGCGCCTTCTTGGCGTAGACGTAGAGCGGGCGCGCGCCGGGATAGGCGAAGCTCGCGATGTTCTCGTAAGTCGGGGCGACACCGTTCATCTCGAGGCCCTGCACCTTGTCGGCATTCTCTTCGAGATAGCTGTAGCCGAAGACGCCCACGGCGTTGGGATTGCCTTCGATCTTCTGGACGATGAGATTGTCCTGTTCGCCCTGGTCGACATAGGCGCCGTCCGAACGGACCTCGGTGCACAGCTGTGCGTGGCGATCCTTGTCGGTTTCCTTGAGCGCTTCCATTTCGGGATTGGTATCGCAGCCGACTTCCAGAACCAGTTCCTTGAGCGCGTCACGCGTGCCCGACGTGCTCGGCGGCCCGTATACCAAGATAGGCTGGTCGGGGAGCGAGGGGTCGACGTCGGACCAGGTCTGGTTGGTCTGCTCGCCGCCGTAGGGCGAGGCCGCAATCGCTTCGTAGACCTGCTTGGGGGTCAGGCTCATCGTGATGCCGCCCTGCGCCGATGCGAAAGCGATCCCGTCGAGACCGACCTGGATTTCGATGATGTCGGTAACGCCATTGGCCTGGCAGTCGGCAAATTCGCTCGCCTTCATCTGGCGCGAGGCGTGCGTCATGTCGGGGGTGTCGGCGCCGAGACCGGCGCAGAACAGCTTCATTCCGCCGCCGGTGCCGGTCGATTCGATGATCGGCGAACGATAATCGGGCTGGTTGCGAACGAAGGCTTCGGAAACTGCCTTAGCAAACGGGAACACGGTCGACGAACCGACTGCACGGATCGAGTCGCGCGAGCCGCCATCGGCTCCGTTGCCACCGCATGCGGTGAGCGCGAGCGCCGATACTGCGGCGAAGATGAAGGATTTGGTCTTGGTCATGGATAGCCCCTTAGATGTATAGCTAGCGGCGCAAAAGCGCCCCAATGTTACAGGGTTGCGACAATAGTTTGACCGGGCGCCCGGAGGCCCGGAATTGGCGGATCGTCCGCCGGTCAGAAATCGATTTGCGCGCGCACGCCGAAAGCGTCGACACCGTAGGAGGTATCGCCATTCGCGGCGGGCAGGACGGCGTCTTCGTACTGCAAGCGGCCGTAGTTGACCAACAGCGCGGTATAGTCGGTCGGTTTCCAGATCAGCGAGGCGAGATAGCCTGCCTGGCGGCCGCCGAGGATCCCGGCGTCGTTAAGGTCGAGATGGTCGTAGCGCAGCGTGAACTGGAGCGATCCGAACCCGCCTTCGCCAACCGGCCGCTGCGGCTTGGTGCGATCGAACTTGCCACCCTTGTATCCGCGCGAATCGTCGGTGAGGAATACCCCTGCCTCGGCATAGCCGCCGAAGAAGGTGGGGTCGCTCGCCAGCGCGGGCATGTCGACCGTCTGCCAATAGCCTTCGGCGGCGGCGTGGAAGCGCCCGGCGATCGCTGCGGCCTCGATCCCGAACCCGGTTTCGCTGCGGGCGCCCATGCTGCCGGTGTTGATGAACCGCTGCGAGGTGAAGTGCACCAGCGGGCGCTGGCGATAGCGCACCTCGGCAGCAGGATCGTCGAGGTCGTTGTAATGGACCGATCCGCCGAAATGAAGCTGCGTGTCGCCAGCCTCCGGCATGAAGACGATCCGCGCATCGACACCGCGGTTCTTGCTGTCCGTGTCCTCGATATTGTCGGTGAAGACCCCCGCCTGGAGGAGGATGTCGCCCCGTCCGTAAGTGATCGACGCACCCAGACGGCGTTCGAAGCCGAACGCATCGGTAAAGGCCGCGCGCTCGATAAAGGTCGTGTGCAGGCTGCTGGTCAGTTCCTCGAGCGACTGGAAGTTGTTGTGTTGCCCGACCGCGACTTCGAGCGGACCGTCCTCATAGCTCAGGATGGCGTCGGTGACGGAAACCTCGTTGCCTGCGAAATCTATCTCGAACTTGTAGCCGAACCCTCCGGGCATGTCCCCCGAAGCGCCCAAGCGGGCGCGGCGCAGTTCGCTGCCGAAGCCGTCGCCGGCCCCGGTCGACGAAGGGGCGCTGGTGAAACCTGTATCGACCATCAGACGGCCGCGGGGCTTGAAGCTCCAGCCGTCGGACTTGGCGAGCACGGCGACCGGTGCGGCTGCTGCCGGCTCTGCCGGGGTGGTAGGAGCCGGCACCGCCGCCGCGGCGGCACGCGTTGCCTCCAGCTCGGTTTCGAGCTGGTCGATACGTGCGTTCATGGCCGCCAGTTGCATGCGCATGGCCGCCAGATCTTCGTCCGCATCCTGCGCGAGCAGGGGTGCGGGGGCAGCGCAGCCGAGCGCAATGATTACCAGCGGGAAGCGGGTGCTACGGGGCATCGTTCAAATCACTTGATCAGAGGGTTACGGAACGACGACGCCACTATGACCGCGATGTTTCAGATATATGACATCGTGTAACAACCGGAACCGGCTGGCATGCCCCGGCCGCTACCGGCACAAGCCGCGTCAGTCGTCTTCGTCTTGCTTCTCCAGCGGCAGGGTTACCGTAACGCGCGTGCCTTCGCCCGGCGTGCTGTCGATATCCAGCCGGCCGCGGTGCCGTTCGACGATGTGCTTGACGATTGCGAGACCCAGTCCGGTGCCGCCCGATGCCCGGCTGCGGCCCGGATCGGTGCGGTAGAACCTGCGGGTGAGATGCGGAATATGCTCGGCCGCGATGCCTTCGCCGCGATCGGTCACGGTCAGCCTTAGCCGGTTGTCGCCCTTGGGATGGATGCGCACCGTCACCGTCTGGCCGGGCTCACCGTATTTGAATCCGTTGTCTACGAGGTTGCGGACCAGCTGTTCCAATTGCTGGCGATCGCCGCGGACCGGGAATTCGCCGGTCGCCTCGAAGTCGAGCAGTTCGAGCCGTTCGCCATTGGCCGCATCATGCGCCGCGCGTTCGGCGAGCTTGGCCAGGTCGAGCGTGGTGTCGGGCAGGTCGTGTTTCACGGCCTCGATTCGTGACAGCGACATCAGGTCGCTTACCAGGTCCTGCAAGCGCTTCGCCTCGCGCTGGATCGTGCCGAGGAACTTGTCCGCCATGCGCGGATCGAGATTATCGACATCCTCGCGCAGCGTTTCGACATAGCCGATGATCGAAGCCAGCGGCGTGCGCAGTTCGTGGCTGGCATTGGCGACGAAATCGGTATGGGCCCGCGCGATATCGGCTTCGGCGGTCTTGTTGACGAATTCGATGACGGCAAGTTCGCCGGGCAGCGTCTTGCGGTTGATCCGCCAGATATCGGTGCGCCGCGCCAGGCCGCGGACGACCGCACCGCCGTCGACGTCGCGACCGAGCAGGCGGATCGCTTCGGGCTGTCGCAGCGCCATGCGGACATCCTGCCCGACGATATGTCCGCCCAGCAACTGGCGCGCCGACAGATTGGCAATAATCGCCCGGTCGCGTTCGGTGATGACCACGGGTGTTTCGGAATGTTCGAACAGGTCGGCCATATTGTCGCGGGTGAAGGCAGGGCCTTGCGGCTTGGGGCGCGCTTCGTCCGGCCGCGCGGCCACCAGGTAGAGCGAGCCGATCCAGACCAGCAGGACGAGCGCGACATAGATCAGATCCACGCCAAGCGAGGCCAGGATGATGCAGGCCATCATCGCCAGCGCGAATCCGGGCCAGGGAAAGCTGGGCTTGGTCATGGCCATGCGGCCTAGCGGCGCATCCGCGGACGCGCCAGCCGCTTTTCAGCCCGGTGGAGAAGTGGTGACCCGTACGGGAATCGAACCCGTGTTTCAGCCGTGAAAGGGCCGCGTCCTAACCGCTAGACGAACGGGCCACAGAAGTGGCGCTTTGCGCGGATTGCCATGGCAATACCACCACCGTGGTGACCCGTACGGGAATCGAACCCGTGTTTCAGCCGTGAAAGGGCCGCGTCCTAACCGCTAGACGAACGGGCCACACCCGCGTTGCGGGTCGGTGGCGTGGCGGGCCAATTAGGCGTGGGGCCGCGGGCCGTCAACCCTCCTTCGCACGCAAAAGTATCAATCGGCCCAGGCGGCATCTTCCACGTGCAGTTCCGCCTGCGGGCGGTTGCCCCAATCGTCGATCTTCACGCGGCCTGCCAGCCACAGGCGGCGGCCGCGCGATCCGTGCAGCAAGGCTTGTCCCATGTCGCTTTCGGCGGCGCGGAAGGCGATGCCCTTGAAGCTCTTGCCATCGTCGCCCGCGGCAATTAGGCGGACGTGATCGGTGCCCACGATATCGCATTTGACCAGCCGTACCGGGCCGACCGCCACCCGCGGCCCGGGCCAGCCGACCCCGTAGGGGCCGGCCTCTTCGAGCGAATTGACCAGCTCGGACGTCAGCCCGCCGGGCGCCACGGCAATATCGAGCGCCATATCGCGCGTGGCGGAGGCGCGGGCGACATGTCCCTCGAGCGTATGGTCGAGCCAGTCAGCCAGCCGGTCCACCTTGTCGGCGTCCACCGTGAGCCCGGCTGCCATGGCATGGCCGCCGCCCGCCACCAGCAGGCCTTCGCCGCGCGCACGGATGATGGCAGCGCCAAGGTCCACCCCGCTGATCGAGCGGCCCGATCCCTTTCCGGTATCGCCGTCGAGCGCGATGACCACTGCGGGCTTGCCGGTCTTTTCCTTGATTCGCCCGGCTACGATCCCGATCACTCCGGGGTGCCACCCTTCGCCGGCCACCAGATGCACCGCCCGGTTGTGCTGGGCAGCAATCTGCTGCTCGGCCGCTTCCTGCACTTCGGCCTCGATCGCGCGCCGCTCGTCGTTGAGCGCTGACAATTGCGCGGCGATGGTGCGCGCCTCTTCGGGATCGCGCGTGGTCAGCAACCGCACGCCGAGCGTCGATTCCCCCACGCGGCCACCGGCGTTGATCCGCGGGCCCAGGGCAAAGCCGAGGTCCGAACAGGCGGGACTGCGCTTGAGCCGGCTGGCATCGATCAGGGCGGACATGCCGATGTTGTCGCGCCGCGCCATCACCTTCAGCCCCTGCGCCACGAAAGCGCGGTTGAGCCCGTGCAATGCAGCGACATCGGCTACCGTGCCCAGCGCCACGACATCGAGCAGCGCAAGCAGATCGGGTTCCTTGCGACCGGCAAAGAAGCCGCGCTGACGCAACGTGCGCACCAGTGCGATACCCAGCAGGAAGGCGACCCCGACTGCGGCGAGGTGGCCATGCGCGGCAGCGTCGTCCTCCTCGTCCAGCCGGTTGGGATTGACCAGCGCGACCGTCTTGGGAAGTTCGGCCGAGCACTTGTGGTGATCGACGACAATCACGTCGATCCCCGCGTCATGCGCCATGGCAAGCGCTTCGTGTGCCATAGCGCCGCAATCGACGGTGACGATCAGGCTCGAACCCGATTGGCCGAGCCGGACCAAGGCTTCGCCCGAGGGACCATAGCCTTCGAGCAGGCGATCCGGAATGTAATAGCCTGCTTCGACCCCGAGGTCGCGCAACAGCCGGATGAGCAGCGCGGAACTGGTCGCGCCATCGACGTCGTAATCGCCATAGATCGTGATCGTTTCGCCTGCGAGCACCGCCTGCGCAATGCGGTCGGCGGCCACATCCATGTCGCGGAAGAGCGACGGGTCGGGCAGGAAGTTGCGCAGGGTGGGCTGCCGGTGGCGTTCGATATCCTCTGCTGGAACCCCGCGCGACAGCAGCAGCTGGCGAACGATATCGTCCCCCAGGGTCTGGGATCCGCCGAGTTCCATGTTCCCGCCGCGCCAGCGCCATGCGCGACCGGTGAGGGAGGATGATACGCCGAATACATGTGAAAGGGCCTGCGATGCCATGCGCGGGCAATAGCCTGTGCTTGGGGGCAACGGAAGTTGCACCGATTGACAATCGACAGCCGCGCGCGATGCTTGGCCCATGTCCACCGGACCGCTTCTGATCATCTGGCACAGCCGCACCGGTACCAGCGAGCAATTGGCACAGGCTGCACACCAGGCAGCTGGCGCCGATAGCCGCCTGCTGCGCGCGGAAGAAGTCGAACCGGAGGATCTTTTGGCAGCGGACGGATATCTGTTCTGCTGCCCCGAGAACCTCGCGAGCATGAGCGGCGAAATGAAGGAAATGTTCGACCGGTGCTACTATCCCGTCCTCGGAAAGATCGAGGGGCGACCCTACGCGACGGTGATCGCCGCGGGGTCGGACGGGGAGGGGGCCCAGCGGCAGATCGATCGCATCGCCACCGGTTGGCGGCTGAAACGCGTGACCGATCGGTGGATCGTCAACACCGAGGCACAGGAAGCAGAGGCCATTCTTGCTCCGAAGACCGTTGAGCCGGAAGCCCTGGACCGCGCTCGGGATCTGGGTACGGCACTTGCCGAGGGCATCGCCCAGGGTATTTTCTAGGGATCGGGTCCGTTTCGGAGCCATGCCGCCGGATCGGTCTCGACGCAGCGGCTAATTGCGACCACAAGAGCCCGGCATGGCAGCAGGACGGACGGCACGGTGACGGTCGGAGCTTCGAAGACCGGTGCGGCGGGGGCCGGCGCGGCTGGGCTTGTGCTCATGTTCGAGCACGGCCGCCGTCCCGACCGCGCGGCGATAGTTGAAGCGCTGGAATGCTTCCCCCGCGCGTCGATCAGTTTCGATCCCGCTAACGCGGATACGTCGCACCATGTCGCAGCCGAACTCTCGCAAGCGTCTCGCGACACCGACTGGCTTGAACTCCTGCTCGACGGCCTGACCTTCGACTTGCGGGGCCTGGCGCGCGGTCCGGCAATGGTCGCCCCCGAAGTGGCCTACCGGTTCAGCTGCGATGTCGATTGCCTTGCAGATGCGGAGGCCGTCAGCCTGCGTCCCGGCCCGCATATCGCAGCAGGGGCCCACTCCTTGCCGGTGATGCGGACCTTGCTGGCGCTGGGGGGGGAACTGGCTGCGCGGCTGCCGGATGTTCGTGTGGTGTGCTGGCCGCCGGCGCGCACTGCGATCGCGCCGAAGTTCTTTACCGGCACGGTCGAAGCGTGGATCGCCGGCGGGGCATTCCCTGCGCTTGGGATGCTGGGTATATATGCCGGTCCGGGCGGCCATCTTCGCACCGAGGGACTGGCCTTCTTCATCGGCTGCGAACTGGCGCTGGCGTCATCCCTTTCGCAGGACCGTGCTGCCGCGACACGGCTTGTTGTCCGCATCGTCCAGGAACTGGTCGGTTATGAATTGCCCGTCGAACCGCTGCGTTTTGTCATCGAGGGGGGAGCGGAACTCGAAATGGTGCCAGACTTGGCCGCTGGCGTGATTCGCATCGATCCCGTCTAGCGGCACAGTGGATCGCGGCACGCACACTGTAGCCCACTTCGCCCGCCCGCACTTGCCCTTCCGTGCGGTCAACCGTTCCGGCACCGCTGAACATGACCCCGCGCTGCAGAAACACCATCTGCTGCCTCGCCAGGCGCTGAACAAGCGATGTTTTACGGGATTGATCGAAACGGTGGGAGCCGATCGGATCGGGTTCGACGATTTTCGTTGCAACGGCCTGCTGCTGCCTGCGCGCGAGGATGCAGCGCTGCGTCTGGCGCTGCCGCTCCATCGCGGGCCGCATCGCCGCTACAACGAAATGGTCATCCAGCGGATGGGACGTATTGAGCGGCGCTGGTCACTTCAGAAGCAGTCGCGCCCGGACGAAGCCGCTGCCGTCGCCCTGATGCGGCTTGCGCTGTTGCAGCGGGCCCTGCGGCGGCGATTGCTGGATGTGCGCAAACCCCTTCGCCTCAATCGGAAAGATCGCCAGGCCGCCCGCGTCGATTTTACCGATCTCGACGCGATGGCGGGCCTCCTGTGGGAAGCGAGCGCGGACTAGGCGGTGGCCTTTGCCAGCGCTTCCTTTGCGGCGATATATTCGCGTTCGAGCCGCGCGACGGTCTCTTCGACGGGAGCGCTCCGGGTGACCGCGCCGATGCCCTGGCCCGAACCCCAGATGTCCTTCCACGCCTTGGCCTTGGAATTGCCGCCGCTGCCGAAATTCATCTTGCTGGGATCGCTTTCGGGCAGGTTGTCGGGATCGAGGCCAGCGCTTTCGATGCTCGAGCGCAGGTAATTGCCGTGAACGCCGGTAAACAGGTTCGTATAGACGATGCCTTCGGCGCTGCTGTCGACGATGGCCTTCTTGTAGCCCTCGTCGGCATTCGCCTCGCTCGCGGCGATCCACGGCGAACCGATATAAGCGAAATCCGCGCCCAGTGCCTGCGCGCCAAGGATCGAACGGCCATGCGCAATCGAACCCGAAAGCGCGACCAGGCCGTCGAACCATTCGCGGATTTCCTGCATCAGCGCGAAGGGGCTCAGCACGCCGGCATGACCGCCGGCGCCGGCGGCTACGGGGATCAGGCCGGTGGCGCCCTTTTCGATTGCCTTGCGTGCGAAACGGTCGTTGATCACGTCGTGAAGCGTAATGCCGCCCCAGCCTTCGACCGCGCTGAACACTTCCTCGCGCGCTCCGAGCGAGGTGATGACCAGCGGCACCTGCCATTTTGCACAGGTCGCCATGTCAGCTTCGAGCCGGTCGTTCGATTTGTGGACGATCTGGTTGACCGCATAGGGGGCTGCCGGACGATCGGGATTATCGCGGTTGTGCGCCGCCAGCTCTTCGGTGATCTGGTGCAGCCACTCATCCACCTGGCTTTGCGGACGCGCGTTGAGCGCGGGAAAACTGCCGACGATCCCCGCCTTGCATTGCGCGATGACCAGTTCGGGCCCGGAAACGATGAACAGCGGCGATCCGATGACGGGGAGGCGCAGCTTGTCGAAGGGGGCGGGCAGGGGCATGGCGGGAAAATTCCTCTCAATAGTCGCTAGGCGGGTGGCGTATGGTGCGTTCGCCCGCTTGTCGAGAGTGACGTTACGTAAACGTCAAGCTGCGGCGGACGGCAGCTCGAGCACGTGTTCGATGTCGTAGATACGCGCCGCAGTGCCAGCGAAAAGCGCGCGCTTTTCTGCCGGGCTGTGCTTTGCTGCCAGCCGCTTGAAGGCGTTCCACAGCACGGGGTAAGTCGCCCCCCAGCGATCGACCGGATAATTCGATTCGAACATCGCCCGTTCGGGTCCGAACGCCTCGATGCAGGTTTCGATATACGGTCGCCACAGGCCGGCCAGGTGTTCCGATCCATAGCCCTTGTCGGGACCTTCTTCGGGCAGTCCGCAAAAAGCCATTGCCAGCCCGCCAAGCTTCACCGCGACATTGGGACATTCGGCAAGCGCGTGGATCGATTTGCGCCAATTCTCGAACCGTTCGTGCAGCTTGCCTTGATAGCAGGCGATCCCCAGCGGGGTGCCGCAATGGTCGAGCACGATCTGCTGGTGGGGAAAGGCCCGCGCGAGATCGATGAGGTCGCCCAGTTGCGGTTCGAGCAACCAGGCATCGAACGTCAGATTATGCTCGGCATAGGCGGCAAACCCAGCCCGGAACGCATCCGACGCATACAGACCTTCGGGGGCGTGGAACGGCGGACCTAGTACTTCGGGATCGGCATCCCAGGCAGCGGCATGGCGGATGCCCTTGAAACGCCCGTTGCCCGCCGCGATCAGCGCTTCGAGCACCGGCCTGACACCATCGCCAAGGGTCAGATCGGCATGGCCTACAATCCCGGCACAGGGCCGATAATCGCCGTACAGGCCACTGGCGCCTTGTGCCGCCACACCATTGACGAATTCGACTTCGCCGACGGGTTTCATCGCTTCGTCGCGGCTGGCATCGTAGAAGGCGCCGCATTCCATGAACACCGTGCCCACGACATTGTGGCCGGAGTGCGTATCGGCGTAAAGTTGGTCGAAGGTATAGTAGGCGGCACCCGAGATCGCTTCGATGAAAGCATGCCGCGGTTCGGGGAATGCCCCGACCAGCGGGCGCAGGTCCCACAGGTGATGGTGCGGATCGATGATCGGCAGTTCGGGTTCGAGAATATCTTCGGTCACTGGCTGCGCTCCCCCCTTCGGCTGCCTTCGGTCTCTCCCGGTGATGGAACACAGGTCCGCCCGTTCTGACAAGCGAAAAGGATGCGCGGGAAGGGTGGCCTCATGCCTTGGGGCGCTGCCGTTTGCCGTCGCGCTGTCCGCGCACGGATATCTACGCGTTGCTACGGGGCAACCCGCAGCCAAATCCTTTCAGGCCGTTAACCTCCCCGGTCTACCGCGCCACCATGGGAACGGTTGCTCCATGACGCATCCAGCGATGCGGATCGCCTTATACGGGGCGCTGTTCTTCGTGGTCACGTCGGCCACGATCTTCTGGACCCGTTTCGCCGGCGGTCTCGCGCTGGTCTGGGTGGGATCCGCACTGGCTGCAGCCCTGTTCCTGACCCTGCCCCGCGTCCACCACCTCGGAGCTTTTGCGATCCTCATGGGCCTGAGCACGGCGGCGACGGCGCTGTTCGGTTTCGGACCGGCCTGGGCGCTCCCGCTGGCAGTGGCGAATATCTTCGAAGGCTGGTTCATCGCGTGGCTTCTGGTGCGCTTGAGGCCAGAGCGCGATTTTATCGAAAGCGAAGGCGGCGTCGCCTCGCTCGGGTTCTGGGCCGGTTTTGTCGGACCCCTTCCTAGTGCGATCGTGGGCGGGTTGATGGCGGTTCAGATCGTCGGCGGAACGTGGCTGTTCCATGCGTTTTCCTGGTGGGTCGGGCACGGACTGGGCACCTTGCTGGTGCTTCCGCTGGCCTTGCTCTTGCAGTCCTATCGCAGGGAAGACTTCGCTAATATGCGCGATCGCGCACGGGTTCTGGCCTTTGCGGGCGTGGTAAGCCTCACCGCGCTGGTCTCGGGCTTTGCGTTTCACCAGTCTGCCATGCCGCTGCTGTTCCTGCCCATCGTACCACTCGTTTTCGCCAGTTTCCGGTTTCGCCGGTTCGGCGCCGCTATCGCGGTGCTGGTGATTTCCGTCGCGGCGGCGTTCTATCTGGGAATGGGAGCCGGGGTCTTCGCCGAACTTGCCATGCCACTGTGGCAGAAGGCGCTGTTCCTGCAGTTCTATCTCGCGACATTGTTGCTGATTGCTTTTCCGATGGCCGTCATAATCCAGCAACGTCAGCGGATCCTCGACGAACTCGGTGATCGCGAGGCGATGCAGCGCCTGATCGCCGACCATTCGGACGACGCCCTGCTACACCTCGACAGCAGTGGAACCATCCGTTTCGCGTCACCGGCTTCGACCCGGTTGAGCGGTCGCGGCAGCGTGGAACAGCTGCACCTTGCGGCATTTTTCAGCGAGTTCGATCGTAAGAAGGTCGACCGCGCGCTCGATAAAGCCAGCCGCCATCCGGGCCAGACCGAAATACTCGAGCGGTCGGTGGGGCGGGGCGGGAAGACCCGCTGGCTTGAGGCAAAGCTGCGCGCAGTGGAAACCTCGGGTCGGAAAGTATGCGGCTTTGTGGTCACGATCCGCGACATTACCGCACGCAAGCTCGAGGAGCTGGAGATGACGCGCGAAGCACGGACCGATACGCTCACCGGCTTGCCCAACCGCCGCGCATTCCTCGATATCCTCGAGAGACGGTTGGACGTTGCCGATCAGGAGCCGTTCGGATTGGCATTTGTCGATCTCGACCATTTCAAGCAGGTCAACGATACCCACGGGCATGCCATCGGTGACAAGGTTCTCAGCGAAGTCGGCGCGATCATGAACGGCATGGCGTCCGATACATTCTTCTTCGCACGGCTGGGGGGCGAGGAATTCGCCATCATCGTGAAGCGCCCGCTGGCAGAAGCAGCGGCAGACATCTGCGAACGCCTGCGTCTGGCAATCGAGAAACACCCCATGGCCGACAGCGATGGCAAGGCNTTTACNGTCACCGCGAGCCTCGGTTTCGCCATGATCAGCGAAAGCTGCAGCGCGTCGATGGCGCTGCAGGCCGCGGACGCCCCGCTCTATCTTGCCAAGGCGTCGGGCCGCAACCGCACCTGCCGGGCGCAGGGCTTCGGACGACTTACCAGAGGCGGAGCACCAATCGAACAGGCGCGGATTGCCGTCGCCGGCTAGGCTGCGTCCATCGCCGAATTCGCTGCGCTGAGCACGGCTCTGACGCTTGCCGTCGCGACATCTTCGTCGACCCCGCAGCCCCAGATGGTTCGCCCGGCGGCGTCCCGGCATTCGAGATAGGCGGCAGCGCGGCTGTCCCGTCCGGCAGTCAGTGCATGTTCGGTGTAGTCGACCACTTCCAGGCTGAGTCCGAAAGCGTCCTCGAGCGTGGTCAGTACCGACGAGATCAGGCCGTTGCCGCGGCCTGAAACGGTCNGTTCCTGTCCAGCAACCGCGATGGTTCCGGTGAACAGCCGGGTACCGTCGCTGCCGCGCCGTTCCTCGTAATCGACCAACTGGAAATGCTTGTCGGCGGTCTGGACATGGTAGGCCGCCTTGAACGCTTCCCAGATGTCGGTTGCATTGAGCTCGCGACCGACCTCGTCTGCCATCCGCTGCACATGCGGACTGAAATCGGCCTGCATCTTCTTGGGCAGCTTGAGCCCCTGGTCCTGTTCCAGCACCCAGGCGAAGCCGCCCTTGCCGGATTGCGAATTGACCCGGATCACCGCTTCGTAGCTGCGCCCCAGATCGGCCGGGTCGATTGGCAGGTAGGGTACGCGCCAATGCGGATCGTTCTGCGTCTCGAGCGCCGAGAATCCCTTCTTGATCGCATCCTGGTGGCTCCCCGAAAAGGCGGTGTATACCAGTTCGCCACCATAGGGGTGCCGCTGGTGGACCGGCAGTTCGTTGCAATATTCGACCGTCTCGATCACGCGGTCGATGTCGGAGAAATCGAGCTGCGGATCGACGCCCTGCGTGTACATGTTGAGCGCCATCGTCACCAGGCAGCAATTGCCCGTGCGTTCGCCATTGCCGAAGAGGCAGCCTTCGACGCGGTCGGCACCGGCCATCAAAGCCAGTTCCGCCGCGGCCACGCCGGTGCCGCGGTCATTATGCGTGTGCAGGCTGATCACCGCGCTGTCGCGAGCGGGCAGGTTGCGGATGAAGTATTCAACCTGATCGGCATATATATTGGGGGTCGCCGCCTCGACCGTCGCGGGCAGGTTGAGGATGATCGGGTGTTCGGGAGTGGGCGCCAGCACCTCCATCACCGCTTCGCAGACCTCGAGGCTGAAATCGAGTTCGGCAGTCGAGAAGGTTTCGGGGCTGTACTGGAAATGCCACGCGGTATCGGGTTGCCTGGCCGCTTCGTCGCGCATGATCTTGGCGCCATGCACTGCAATGTCGCGGACCTGCTCCTTGCTCATCCCGAACACCACTTCGCGCCAGGCGGGGCTGACGGCATTGTAGAGATGGACGATCGCCTGCTTGGCCCCTGCAAGGCTGGCAAAGCTGGTCCGGATCAGGTCTTCACGGCTTTGAGTGAGGACCTGCACCAGCACGTCGTCGGGTACGCGCCCGTCGCGAACCAGGCCCGAGATGAAGTCGAACTCGGTGGCACCGGCGCTGGGGAAACCGACTTCGATTTCCTTCACCCCGATTTCGACGAGGAGGTCGAAGAAGCGCCCCTTCTTGTGCGCATCCATCGGATCGACAATTGCCTGGTTGCCATCGCGCAGATCGGTCGACAGCCAGCGCGGCGCCGCGGTGATGGTGCGCGTGGGCCACCGGCGTTCGGCAAGCGGTACCTGCGGGAAGGGCGAATATTTGACGCTCGGGTCGCGGAGCATGGACATCGGGGAAACTCGGTATCTGCGAAAGTGTAGGGTGGCGGTCGGTCCCTTGGGCGCTCAGCGCACCGGGAAAGGCACGCCAGATATCACGCCCAAGGGCGAGTAAGTCGCAGGATAGTTAGGCCGAGTGCATTCGTCATACCACGGCGTATGCGAAAGCCAGTCGGGGTTGTAAAGCAAAACAGTCTTGGGCATCGCGAGAAATTATATTTCACGGTAGACGGGAGAGAGCATGGCCGAGGGGCATTCGCTGAACGAAACACTTGGTTTGATACGGGTAGTGTCGACCGACGCCGCGGGACATGCGAGGCTGGAATACGAAGCCAAACGGGAGCAGTGCCATTCGGGCGGGGTTGTGCAGGGCGGCTTCATCAGTGGCTGGATCGACGCGGCCATGGCGCATGCGGCAATGGCCAGGAACGGCCCCGGCATTGTCCCGATGACGCTGGAACTCAAGGTCAGCTATTTCGCCCCGACGCGCCCCGGGCTCGTCATCGCAGAAGCCTGGGTCGAACGGCATGGCAAGCGGACCAGCTTCTACGAAGGCCATTTGAAGGACTCGGCGGGGACCGTTCTCGCCAAGGCGACAAGCACGATATTGCTGGCCGATATGAACCGAGTGGTCGCCGCATCGAAAAAAGCGACGGAGGACGCGTAGCCATGAACGCGATCAGGCCGTTCACGCTCGACATTCCCGAGGCGGATCTAGCGGATTTGGCAGCGCGCCTCGATCGCACGCGCTGGCCCGAAGCGGCAACGGTCGACGACTGGACGCAGGGCACACCGCTTGCCGCGCTTAGGGAGTTGGTCGCCTATTGGCGGAACGGTTACGACTGGCGGCGATGCGAAGCGCGGCTGAATGCGCTCGGGCAGTTCGTCACCGAGATCGATGGGCTGGATATCCACTTCCTGCACAAGCCCTCGTCGCGCTCCGATGCCGTGCCGCTGTTGCTGACGCATGGCTGGCCCGGTTCGGTGGTCGAATTCCTCGGCGTGATCGACGAATTGACCGAGCCGACTGTGGCAGACACGCAGGCGTTCCATGTCGTCGCCCCGTCGCTGCCCGGCTACGGCTTTTCCGACAAGCCCGGGGCTACGGGATGGGGGGTGGAACGGATCGCGCAGGCCTGGACCGAATTGATGCAGAGGTTGGAATACCGGCGCTGGATGGCGCAGGGCGGGGACTGGGGCGCGGCAGTCACGATGGCGATCGGGCAACTGGCCCCGTCCGAGTGCAGGGGCATCCACCTCAACATGCCNATCGGCCGTCCGGGACCGGATGACATGCAGAGCAAGGACNCCAAGGTGCTCAAGGCGCTGCAGCGCCTCGGGTTCTATCAGGAATGGGANTCGGGCTATTCCAAGCAGCAAAGCACCCGTCCGCAGACNATCGGCTATGGCCTGGTGGATTCGCCCTCCGCGTTGGCGGCATGGATGCTCGAGAAAGTGCACTACTGGACCGATAACCAGGGTTCGGCCTGGGATGTGCTGACNATGGACCANGTGCTCGACGACGTCATGCTCTACTGGCTGCCGGCTACNGGNGCCTCCGCNGCCCGGCTCTACTGGGAGAGCTTTGGCAAGTTCGGCGACGGCACGGTGAGCATACCTGCGGGGGCGAGCGCCTTTCCCGGAGAGATCCTGCCCGCGCCACGCGAGTGGGTTGAGCGAACGCTCACCAATCTCGTTTACTGGAACGATTTGGACAAGGGCGGGCATTTTGCCGCGTGGGAGCAGCCGGAACTGTTCGTGAGCGAGCTGCGCGCCTGTGTGGCCGCCATGCCGTGATCGCCGCTGAACCGATACTCAGCGCCGACGCAAGCGGTCGGGCGCAAGCTGGTCGATCGAGGTGACGCCCATGAGCCGCATGCCGCGTTCGATTTCTTCCTTCAGGATCTGCACCGCCCGTTCGACCCCGTCCTGCCCCGCAGCGGCAAGCGCATAGAGATACAGTCGCCCGCCCGAGGCGGCTGTCGCCCCCGCTGCCAGGCTCTTGAGGACATGCGTGCCGCGGCGCACACCACCATCGAGAATGATCTCGATCTCGCCATCCACGGCCTCGACGATTTCCGTCAGCTGGTCGAAGGGCGCGCGGCTGCCGTCGAGCTGGCGTCCGCCATGGTTGGAAATCCAGATAGCATCGGCACCGATCTCGACCGCTTTCCGCGCATCGCCCGCGCTCATGATACCCTTGAGGGCGAAAGTCCCGCCCCAATCCTGCCGGATGCGCGCCGCGGTATCCCAATCCATGTTCGTATCGAGCATGGTGTTGAAATAGTCCTGGATGCTGACCGCCTTGCCGCTGCCTTCTTCGACATGTCCATCGAGGTTGGGCAGCCGAAACTTCGGACCGAACACGTAATCGAGCGTCCAGCGGGGGCGCGTGGCGTAGCTCCAGAGCGAGGATGCGCTGAAGCGGGGCGGGGTGGTGAAGCCCGAACGCAAGCAGCGTTCGCGCTTGCCCGATACTATGGTGTCGACCGTCAGCGCGAGGGCATCGAAGCCCGCTGCCTGGCAGCGTTCGATCATGCTGGCGTTGAGTCCCTGGTCCTTGTGAACGTATAGCTGGAACAGCTTGGGTCCGTCGGTCAGCGCCGCGATCTCTTCGATCGAGTGCGTGGCCAGGCTGGAAATGCCGAACCATATGCCGAACCGGGCCGCCGCTTGCGCGACGGCCCGTTCACCGTCGCGGTGAAAGGCGCGCTGCAACGCGGTCGGGCTGAGGACCAGTGGCAACGCACTGTGGCGGGCCATGATCTGGCATGAGGTGTCGATTTGACCGACGCCCGCGAGCACGTCCGGCACGAGATCCACCGTATCGAACGCGCTGGTGTTGCGCGCCTTGGTCANCTCGTCATCGGCAGCCCCGTCGATATAATCGAACACGGGCCACGGCAGCCGCTGTTTCGCGAGCCGGCGGAAGTCATCGATATTGTGGCAGTCTGACAAGCGCATGGGGAGGACCGTGGCCGCTCGCCATGCGCTTGTCGAGTGGGGTTCAGTCGCGTTCGAAAGCCGCGCTGATTTCCAGGTCGACCGTGTTGTCGACCAGGGGGGCGGCGTAGCTGATCCCCCAGTCGGTACGATCGATCTGCGCACGTGCGTGGAAGCCGACGGTCTGCGCTTCGCTCATCGGATTCTGTCCGGCGCCGGTGAATTCCACCAGCATGGTAACCGGGCCGGTCTGGCCGTTCATCGTCAACATTCCGCTGGCGACCGCGGTAGTTTCACCGGTCCGCCGGACCGAGGTTGAAACGAACCGCGCCGCTTCAGGTTCGGGGCCGAAGAAGTCGGGGGCCGCGCCATCCTTGCCCGGTCGCAGCAGATGGTCGCGCAGACCTTCGCTGGGCACCGATACACTGGTGATCGGAACCGTGATGTCGAACTGCGTCGCGTCGATATCGGCTGGGTCGAGCGTCATCGTGCCGTCGATCTGGCCAAACAGTCCGAAGTAGTCGTTGAAGCCGAAGTGACCGACCTGCCAGCTGACCAACGTGTGCGATGGATCGAGCGAATAGCTACCGGCGGCGACCCGGCTGACGTCGACGACGCCCGGGATCTGCGGCTGATCCTGCGCGGATATCGCAGTGACGGCCAGCGATCCGCTGGCTGCAAGCGCAAGGGCGAGGAAAGATGTCTTCATGGTCGGCCTCCTGTTGAACCTCACTGAAGAATGCCCCGCGCCAGTAACGCGTTCCCGGAGTGTGCCGGTCCGGTCGGCTGCGGTACGCACCACAACGGGTCGGTGAACGGCATCCATTGGCCGGGATCTGACCAATGGATGCCGATAGCAAGTGTCAGTTCTTGTCCTTGTCGACCAGCTTGTTCGCGCCGATCCAGGGCATCATCGCGCGAAGCTGGGCGCCGGTCTTTTCGATCGGATGCGCGGCGGCGGCCTTGCGGCTGGCCTTCAGTTCGGGCTGACCGGCCTGGTTGTCGAGCACGAAGTCCTTGACGAAACGCCCTGACTGGATGTCCTTTAGGACGCGCTTCATTTCGGCCTTGGTCTCTTCGGTGATGATGCGCGGGCCGGTCTTGATGTCGCCATACTCGGCCGTGTTCGAAATCGAATAGCGCATGTTGGCGATCCCGCCTTCATACAGCAGGTCGACGATCAGCTTGGTCTCGTGAAGGCATTCGAAATAGGCCATCTCGGGCGCATATCCGGCTTCGACCAGCGTTTCGAAGCCGGCCTGGATCAGATGGGTGACCCCGCCGCACAGCACGGCCTGTTCACCGAACAGATCGGTTTCGCACTCTTCCTTGAAATCGGTTTCGATGATGCCCGACCGGCCGCCGCCAACCGCGCTCGCATAGGACAAGGCCAGCTGTTTGGCGAAGCCGTTGCCGCCCGACTGGCTCGATTCCTGGTGCACCGCGATGAGGCAGGGTACGCCGCCGCCCTTGATGTATTCGCCGCGCACCGTGTGACCAGGCCCCTTGGGCGCGATCATGATGACGTCGACATCGGCGGGCGGGTCGATCAGCCCGAAATGGATGTTGAGACCGTGCGCGAAGGCGAGCGCAGTACCCGGGCGCATCCGGCCAGAGACTTCATTGGCGTAGATCGCTGCCTGGTGTTCATCGGGCGCGAGGATCATCAGCACGTCGGCCCATTCGGCGGCTTCGGCAACGGTCTTGACCGTAAAGCCCGCACCTTCGGCTTTCTTCGCGCTGGGGGAGCCATCGCGCAGCGCAATGGCGAGTTCGCCCACACCGCTATCGCGCAGGTTCTGCGCGTGGGCATGGCCCTGGCTGCCATAGCCGACGATTGCGACCTTCTTGTCCTTGATCAGCTGCTGGTCGCAATCGGCATCGTAATAGACTTGCATTTTCTTCCCTCGCGTCGCCCCCGCTAAGGCAGGGGCCCAGAAATGGTCGCCGGCTGGCGATAGGTTGGATAGGCTCCCGCCTGAGCAGGAGCGACGAAATTCATTCGATCAGTTCGGCTCGGGCCCGCGGACCATTCCCACGATTCCCGAACGCCCCACTTCAACAAGCCCGAGCTCGCGCATCAGCGCGATGAAACTGTCGATTTTCTCGGGCGAGCCGGTCAGTTCGAAGACGAAACTGGAGGTCGTGGTGTCGACCACATTGGCGCGGAACAGTTCCGCGATGCGCAGCGCCTCGACGCGGTTGTCGCCTTTCCCGGCGACCTTGATGAGCGCCAGTTCGCGTTCGACATGCCCGCCCGATTCGGTGAGGTCGATCACCTTGTGGACCGGCACCAGCCGTTCGAGCTGGGCGCGGATCTGNTCGATCACCGGCTCGGGGCCGCGCGTGACGATCGTGATACGGCTGATCGCATGATCTTCCGAAATGTCGGCCACCGTCAAGCTGTCGATGTTGTAGCCGCGCGCGGTGAACATCCCCGTGATCTTGGCGAGAATGCCCGGCTCGTTGTCGACGATGACGTTGAGGACGTGCCGTTCGGCCGCCTGCTGGGCAATCTTCATTGTGCGCGGTCCTGCCAGACGGGTTCGAACATCCGCCCTTCGCCGTCATATTCCGACAGGAAGACGCGGCCCATGCGGATGGCCTCGAAATTCTCGGTCTGGCGCGACAGGTCGAGCGAGTCCGCCAGCAGGGTCCAGGTTCCGTCGTCCTGCTTCTGCGCGACCTCGAGCCCGATGAACCGGTGTCCGCAGTCCTCGACCCAGTCGAGCAGTGCTTCGGCATCCTTGCGGGCAAACCAGTTGCGCCGTTCGGCACGCGCTTCGAAGCGGTTCGGGAAATTCGCCATCATGCCCATCACACAAGCGCCTTTGCTTCATCGTCCATGGTGCCGCCCACCTGATCGCCATAGAGCAGCATGTCGGTATGCGCCGCGCCGCTGGGGATCATCGGGAAGCAATTCGCTTCCTTCGCTACCCGGCAATCGACGATCGCCGGTCCGTCATGCCCGAGCATGGCTTCGATCCCGGAATCGAGCTGGCCTTCGTCCTCGATGCGAATGCCTTTCCAGCCATAGGCTTCGGCCAGCTTCACGAAATCGGGAAGGCTGTCCGAATAGCTGTTCGAATAGCGGCTTTCATAGGTCAGCTCCTGCCACTGGCGGACCATGCCCATGTATTCATTGTTGAGGATGAACACCTTGACCGGCAGGCGATACTGGCTGGCGGTACCCAGTTCCTGGATATTCATCTGGATGCTTGCTTCGCCCGCAATGTCGATCACGAGACTGTCCGGATTACCAAGCTGCGCACCGATCGCGGCGGGCAGGCCATAACCCATGGTCCCCAGGCCGCCGCTGGTCAGCCACTTGTTGGGGTCGAAGAACCGGAAATACTGGGCCGCCCACATCTGGTGCTGGCCGACCTCGGTGGTAATGATCGGATCACGGTCGCGGGTCAGCGCAAACAGCCGCTCAATGCTCTTCTGCGGCATGATCAAATCGCTGCCGCGTTCGGGATAGGCAAGGCAATCGCGCGCTTTCCAGCCGAGAATACGAGCCTGCCATTCGGACAAGTCCCGCGGTTTGCGGCCACCCCACGCTTCGAGCATCTGATCGAGCACATGCGCGCAATCACCGACAATGCCCAGATCGACGGGGACGATCTTGTTGATGCTGGCGCGGTCGATATCGATGTGGATCTTGCGGGCTCCGGGCGCGAAGGCATCCAGCCGCCCGGTCACGCGATCATCGAAGCGGGCGCCGATCGCGACGATCAGGTCGGCGCGGTTCATCGCCATGTTGGCTTCGTAGGTGCCGTGCATGCCGAGCATGCCGAGCCAATCAGGATGCTCGGCAGGAAAGGCCCCAAGGCCCATCAGCGTGCTGGTCACCGGCGCTCCGGTGGCAGACTGGAGCTTGCGCAGCAATTCGCTCGCCTGCGGGCCGGCATTGATGATGCCGCCGCCGGTGTAGAACACGGGCCGTTCGGCTGCGGCGAGCATTTCGACCGCTTCGGCAATCTCGTCGGCAGCCCCGACCATGCGCGGCTGATAGCGATGCGAGGGCAGCGGCGTGCCGTCCTGTCCGCTCTGCGTCGCCAGCGCGATCTGGACGTCCTTGGGAATGTCGACGACCACCGGGCCGGGACGCCCCGTGGTGGCGATGCGGAATGCTTCTTCGATCGTCGCGCCCAGCCGTTCGGGGTCTTTGACGAGGTAGTTGTGCTTGGTGCAGTGGCGCGTCAATCCGACCGTGTCGGCTTCCTGGAACGCGTCGGTCCCGATCAGCGCCGTGGGCACCTGCCCGGTGATCACCACCAGGGGGATCGAATCCATATAGGCATCGGCGATGCCCGTCACGGCATTGGTCGCCCCCGGTCCGCTGGTTACCAGCACGACGCCGGGCTTGCCGGTCGAACGGGCGTAGCCTTCGGCGGCATGCGCCGCGCCCGCTTCATGGCGAACGAGAACGTGACGGATATCTTCATCGGCGAAGAGCTCGTCGTAGATCGGCAGGACCGCGCCGCCGGGGTAGCCGAAAACGAATTCGACACCCTGCCGCTTGAGACATTCGATCAGGATTGCAGCGCCGCTGCGCTCGGTGGTCACACTATCCTCCAGCCCGATCCGGGCATTTCAGAACACAAGTCGGCCCGACGCTGGGGTCTCAAGCGCCGGGCCGACATGCACTCAAATACGATGCTTCAATTACGCGGTCAACCTTCTGCGTGAAACAAAGAAACAAAAAAATCGTGTTCGGCGATAGTTTTGTTATCCGTACGCACCCAGTCGGCGGGGGGTTGGTTGCGAAACCACGTGTATTGGCGCTTGGCATACTGGCGCGTAGCCAGCTGGCCAGCCGCGATAGCTTGAGCGCGCGATAGTTCGCCTTTGATCAGGGCGGCGATTTCACGCACTCCGATGGCGCGCATCACCGGGAGGCCGGGGTCGAGTTCGCGAGCCAGCAGCGCCTCCACTTCGGCGATGGCACCGGTATCGAGCATGCGTTCGAAACGCAGGTCGCAGCGCGCGTTCAGCCAGCCGCGGTCGGGCAGCAGCACGAGTGGATGAAGCACCACTTCCTTGGCGATCCCCCCGCGTTTAAGCGCCTGCCATTGTGCCAGCGTGCGCCCGGTCGACCGGATGACTTCGAGTGCGCGGGCCGTTCGCGTGGCATCGGCAGGCGCAAGGCGCGCCGCCGCTTGGGGATCCTCCGCCTCGAGCGCCGCCCGCGCGCGCACCTGGTCCAGATCCCGCACCGCCGCGCGAATGTCCGGGTCGATGTCAGGTACGGGGGCGATGCCCTCCAGCAGGGTGCGCAGGTAGAGCCCCGTCCCGCCGCACAGGATCGGAACGCCGCCACCGGCGTGAATCTCGTGAATGGTGTCGCGTGCCGCTGCGGACCAATCTGCAGCCGAACAGGATTGCGCCCCGTCCCAGGTTCCGAACAATCGGTGCTCGATGCCCTGCGTTTCACCCTCCGAGGGGCGTGCCGAGAGGATATGCAGCTCGCGGTAGACCTGCTGGCTATCGGCGTTGACGACGACCCCGCGGCGCCCGTCGTGCGCCAGCCGCTGCGCCAGATCAACCGCGAGTTGGCTCTTGCCGCTGGCAGTCGGCCCTGCAATGAGCGCCACCGGCTTGTTCTCGGGAGATTTCGAAGTGCTCATCGCGCGGCTGATAGCAGACATGGACAGCGTGGAAACGCGTCTCGACGCCGCGCTGCGGGCATGCGCCGATGCCGGGATGCCGGTGGCCATGGCAGGCATGCTCGATTTTTGTAGCGACGTGCTCCAGATTTCGCTTCCGGACGGCGAGCGCGCCCGGCTTACCGGCATCCTGACCGAACATTTCGGCGAATGCGACCTGCTGGTCGCGGATCACGAGATCGAGGTGCCGCGGCTGTTCGTATCGGACATGGATTCGACGATGATCGGGCAGGAGTGCATCGACGAGCTCGCCGATTTCGCCGGTATAAAGGACAAGGTCGCCGACATTACCGAACGCGCGATGCGCGGCGAACTCGAATTCGAAAGCGCACTGAAGGAGCGTGTCGGGCTGCTCGAAGGGCTCGAGGAAGGCGCTATCGCCACTTGCCTGGACCAGCGCATCCAGCCGGTGCCGGGTGCACGGGCGCTGGTGAATACCCTGCGCAGCAAGGGCTGCCGTACGGTCCTGGTGACTGGCGGATTCCATCATTTCGCCGACCCGGTGGCCGAGCAACTCGGCTTCGAGCGCGTCGTGGGCAACCGCTTCGGCGTGGCGGGCGGGGCGTTGACCGGGCTCCTGGCCGGACCGGTCAGCGATGCTTCGACCAAGCTCGCTACGCTGGAGGACGAACGCTCCCAACTTGGCGAGGGCGCGCGCGTGCTGGCGACGGGCGACGGGGCCAACGACATTCCGATGATCGAGGCCGCCGATTACGGCATCGCCTACCGCGCCAAGCCCAAGGCGCGCGAAGCCGCCAACGGCCGGATTGCCAGCGTCGAACTGACCGCGATCCTCAAGCTGCTCGGAATCGCGGAGAGCGAATGGGTGGAGGATTTCGATCCGGCCTAGCCATGGCGCGCTTTTCCAATGCGAGATGGGGCTGAACTGGTAGCAAACGGGCACCATGAACGATCAGATCAGCCTCGGCGCTTTCACCTCTGTCGATTTCGAATCGGCGCGCGACGGCACTCCCTTGCGCGACCCGCGCCGCCCCAGGCCGCGCTATCGCCCCTTCGCCGCTTTCGGTCACTTCCGCGAATTGCTGAAGGACAAGGAGAATACTGCCGAGGTCTTCAAGATCTACGATGCTCTGCCGTCCGGGCAGTTCGTGCCGCGTGTACGCGAACTTGCGCTCAGCCCGCATGGCGAGGCGCTACGCGCGAGCGAACCGTTCCTGCCGCCCATTCTCGACGACCATGCCGCCTTGCGCCGCCATCCCGAGGGTACGGTAGCGCACGCCTATTGCGATTTCATGGAACGCGAAGGCCTGACTGCCGCCGGGCTCGTCGAAGAGTCGGAGAAGTCGGGCAGTCAGAGCTATGACGACCTTATCCAGTGGTACGGCTATCGCCAGCGCGATACGCACGATCTGATGCATGTGCTCACCGGATATGGGCGGGATGCACTGGGTGAACAATGCGTATTGCTGTTTACGCACGGGCAATCCCCCAGCCATGGTCATTTGCTGCTGGGCTATGCCGGTGCCCTGCATCTCAAGCGGCTAGTCCGAAGCGAAGCCCCGGTGATGAAAGCCGTGCGGCAGGCGCATCGGACCGGGAAAGCCTGCCCGCCGCTGGTAGGCCTTTCGATCCGCGAACTGCTGGGCAAGAACCTCGCCGAAGTCCGGGCGCAATTCCGTATTCCCGATCCACACTGGTACCGTGTCTGCCACCATGTCTGGCGTCAGGACGGGATCGATCCCTATGACCTTCTGGCGCAGCAGGGGGGCGAGGCCGCCGCTGTGGCCTGATCCTAGAGCCAGCTGGCAATCCGGCTGAGCGGTTTCTTATCCAGCGCGTGCGCGGGAACGCTTGCGTCCTTCGCCGGGTGCCCGACCACCACGATCATCGCCGGCTTTTCATGATCGGGCCGGCCGCAGATCGCGCGCAGGAAGCCCATGGGCGACGGCGTGTGGGTCAGTGTGGCCAGCCCGGCTTCGTGCAGCGTGGCAAGCAGCAGGCCGCAGGCGATCCCCACGCTTTCGCTGACATAGTAGTTCTGCGTCTCACCATCCTCCTCGATCCCGCCCTTGCGCTGGGCGAAGACGACCACCAGCCACGGTGCGGTTTCGAGGAAGGGCTTGTCGGCATCCGTCCCCAGCGGCCCCAGCGCCTCGAGCCACTGCGGGCCGGCCTTGCCGGCGTAAAACTCACGTTCCTCGGCTTCCGCGGCGTCGCGGATCGCGCGCTTGGTTTCGGGCGTTGAAATCGCCGCGAAATGCCAAGGCTGGTGGTTTGCTCCATTGGGCGCGCTGCCGGCCGCTTCGATNGCGGCTTCGATAATCGCGCGCGGGACCGGCGTGTCGGCGAAATACCGGCAGGACCGCCGTAGCTTCAGCCGGTCGNGCATGGCCTCCGCCCGCGCGATGCGTTCGCCATCGGACAGGTCGGGGAGCGAGTAGGGTACANTTTCNTGATCGCGCATGATGCGGATCTATACCAANCGGCGTTCAGCGCAATTCCTTGCGGATCACCAGCTTGAGACCGGACCAGTCCTCGTCGACCGCGCANTGCTTGGTGTCCACCAGTCCCAGCGGGAGCGCAATCTCGCGAACCAGCTCCTCGGNAAGGGTGGAGGGCGNNCCGTCCGCCCGCGCCGGCCAACTGACCCAGACATGGCCGTCGCCTGCCATATGTTCGCGCAGTTCGGCGAGCTTCAATGCAAGCGCAGCCTGTTCGGTCACGAAAATGTGTGCAGCATCGGGCCCCTCTTCGGGGCCGCGAACGAACGTAAGCTCGAGTGCGTATTCACCGATTTCGTCCTGAATGCTTTCGGGCATGCCGTCGAACCACACCCGCTGGCCATCGCGCAGGCTTAGCTTCTTCGCCAGAGGTGTCTCGCGATAGCCGGCCGTCACGCGGTCAGCCTTCCATCCAGTCGGCGAAGAAGCTCTGATGTGCGGCGCGCATGGCCGCGACCGAATTGCCGAACAGCGTATCGCCCCCGGTACGACCGATGCGGCGGAAACCGATCGAGGCGGTTTCATCGTTTTCAGTGCCCTTGGCGAGCGCCTCGTTGAGTGCCTGGGTGTCGGGAACAGTGACGACATAGCGTCCCTGATCCTCGCCGAACCACCAGGCCGCCTTGGAATACTCTTCGTTCCACTCGACCTCGGCGCCGATACCTCCCGCCATCGCCATTTCTGCGAGTGCGATGGCGAGACCGCCGTCGGAAACGTCGTGCACTGCGCTGACGAGGCCGTCGGCGATCAACTGGCGGACGATGCGGCCCGCGTTCTTTTCGACGGTGAGGTCGGTCGGCGGGGTACGGCCTTCGTCGCGGCCATGGATTTCGCTGAGCCACAGCGACTTGCCGAGATGCGAACGCTCGGGGTCCGCGGTCGCCCACTCCTCCGCATGGAGCAGGTAGATCGTTTCGCCCGCTGCCTTGAATGGCATGGTCATCATGTGCTCGTAATCGTCGATCAGGCCGACGCCGCCGATAGCGGGGGTGGGCAGGATTGCACTGCCACCCCCGGTCGCCTTGCTTTCGTTGTAGAGCGAGACATTGCCCGAGACGATCGGGAAGTCGAGCAAACGGCAGGCGGCGCCCATGCCTTCGAGCGCATGGACGAACTGGCTCATGATCTCGGGGCGCTGCGGGTTGGCGAAATTGAGGCAATTGGTCACCGCCAGCGGGCGCGCGCCGACCGCGCACAGATTGCGGTAGGCCTCGGCAATCGCCTGCTTGCCGCCTCCATAGGGATCGGCATGAACATAGCGCGGCGTGCAATCGGTGGTGATCGCGAGCGCCTTCTTCGTCCCGTGCACGCGGACGACACCGGCATCGCCGCCGGTCTGCAGCGTATCCGCGCCGACCTGGCTGTCGTATTGCTCGGCGATCCAGCGGCGCGAGGACAGGTTTGGCGAGGCGAGCAGCTTCATCACGTCACCGCCGACATCGTCGGTGTCGGGACGCTCGCGCATCGGCGCAATGCCTGCCCAGGCAGTGTAGTCTTCCTTGGACAGGTAGGGCCGGTCGTATTCGGGCGCGTCTGCCGCCAGCGGGCCGAGCGGAATGTCGCAGACGACTTCGCCATCGAATTCGAGCACCATGTGCTGCGTATCGGTCACTTCGCCGATGATCGCGAAATCGAGCTCCCACTTGTCGAAGATGGCCTGCGCCATGGCTTCCTTGCCGGGCTTGAGGACCATGAGCATCCGCTCCTGGCTTTCGCTCAGCATCATCTCGTAGGGCGTCATCCCGTCTTCGCGGCACGGCACCATGTTCATGTCGAGACGGATGCCCGCCTTGCCATTGGTCGCCATTTCGACGCTGGAAGAGGTCAGGCCCGCGGCGCCCATATCCTGGATCGCGACGATCGCGTCGGTCGCCATGAGTTCGAGGCAGGCCTCGATCAGCAGCTTTTCGGTGAAGGGGTCGCCCACCTGCACGGTAGGGCGCTTGGCATCGGCGTCTTCCTCGAAATCGGCGCTGGCCATGGTCGCGCCGTGAATGCCGTCGCGGCCGGTCTTCGATCCGACATAGACGATCGGATTGCCCACGCCGGTGGCGGCGGAATAGAAGATTTTGTCCTGGTCGGCGACGCCCACGGTCATCGCGTTTACGAGGATATTGCCGTCATAGGCGGGATGGAAATTGGTCTCGCCGCATACGGTCGGCACGCCGACGCAATTGCCATAGCCGCCGATGCCGGAGACGACGCCCTTTACCAGGTGCTGCATCTTGGGGTGGTCGGGCCGCCCGAAGCGCAGCGCATTGGCATTCGCCACCGGGCGCGCGCCCATGGTGAAGACATCGCGCAGGATGCCGCCGACGCCGGTCGCCGCGCCCTGGTAGGGTTCGATATAGCTCGGATGGTTGTGGCTCTCCATCTTGAAGATCGCCGCCTGCCCGTCGCCGATGTCGATGACGCCGGCGTTCTCGCCGGGGCCGCAGATCACCCAGGGCGCCTCGGTCGGCAATTTCTTGAGATGCAGCCGCGAGCTCTTGTAGGAGCAGTGCTCGGACCACATGACCGAGAAAATCCCCAGCTCGACCAGATTGGGCTCGCGGCCAAGCGCGTTCAGGACGCGGTCGTATTCTTCGGGGCTGAAGCCGTGCTGCTCGACGACTTCGGGGGTGATCGCGGATTCGACAGATGCCATGCGCGCGCGCTTAGCGCTGCACGCTCCCGACCGCCAGTCCCACGTGGTTTTTATGCCACCGGGTCGACTGCACCCAGAACGCGAGCGCAGTCAGTATGCCGAAGGCCAGGAAGGCGGTCGCAGAAAAGGACGCCCCGGCGTGTTCGGGTTCGGAGCCGAACCAGTTCAGTGCCTGGAACAGCAGCAAGGCGGCCAGCAGGATCAGCGGAGGAAGCAGCGGCCCCTTGGTGCGGACGATATAGAAACCATAGGCGAGCAGCAGGAGGCCCAGCTCGAGCGGGATCGCGACGATGGGGAAGTTCCACAGTCCGAGGCCGTACTTCTCCGCGCCTCCGGCAAGCGTCAGATCCGGCCTGTGGACGAGCAGGTCGAGCACCCAGTGACTTGCGACGACGAAGGCCGCCCAGCTCGCAGCCACCAGACTTCGTGTCCCCAGCCAGATCAAGGCGGCAAAGCCGATCGCCCAGAGTGCGGTGCCAAGCAGGCTGTGCGTATAGGGCATATAGTAGAGGTCGAGCGGGTTCATCGCGGTGATACCGGGCACGATCCGCAATCTCTCGATCCCGCCGAGGGTCAGCGTGAACAAGGCCCAGTCGGTCAGCTGCGCCCCGATGAACAGCACACCGAGCCGCGGGGCGTCCTCGCTGATCCCGCGCGCCAGGAATGCGGGAGCGAAATGGCCTATGAACATGCGCTCAGCCGAATTTGTCGGCGGCCAGCGTCGCAGCGGAAGCGGCCAAGGCGGTAGCAAATGCACCCCATGCAATGTCGGCCACGGTCACCGCGGTGGACCAGGTGCGCATCGTCGCCTGGTTGGTCAGATCGTAGGTCGCATAGCAAATCGCCCCCAGCAGCGCCCCGTTGAGCGCAGCGGCGGCAACCCCCTGGGCCAATCCCGGGCGCACCGCGAACCAGACGATGGCGGCGATATAGGCAGCGTAGAATACCAGCGCTGGAGCCATGCGGAAACTGTCGGCCAGGATGTCTCCCAGCCGGGGACGGTAGAAATTGGGCCCGGCCCAGCCGAGCCACGCGGCGTCCAAAGCGCCGAACACCAGAGCTGCGGCGATGAAGGCGACAATCCACGTCATATTCGCTCCCCCGTTTCGGTATACTTGACCGGGCGCAGGCGGACCGTCAATGCTCGCGGCCAATGGCAGAGGAACAGTCACATATTTCCGAGATGAGCTTCGAGCAGGCCCTGCGCGAGCTTGAGAGTGTCGTCCGGCGTCTCGAAAGCGGCGATGTCCCGCTCGACGAGAGCATCGATCTGTACGAGCGCGGCGAACAACTGCGCAAGGCATGCCAGTCGCGGCTGGATGCGGCACAGGCGCGGATCGAGAAGATCGTAGCGGGCAGCGACGGCAGGCCCGCGGGTACCGAGCCGTTCGATGCGGGCGGGGCCGCGTGAGCGTCGCAACCGCGATGCCCAGCCTGCTCGGCCAGGCTTTCGAGCAGGTCCAGTCTGAAGTCGACAGCGTCTTCGATGCGTTCCTTCCCGTGCCCGACGATACGCGCGCACGGCTGATCGAGGCGATGCGTTACGCCGTGATCGGAGGCGGCAAGCGGGTGCGCCCGCTGCTGCTGGTGGCGACCGCGGAACTGTTCGGCGTCAATCGCAACGCCGCGATCAACGCGGGCTGTGCAGTCGAAGCGATCCATGCCTATTCGCTCATCCACGACGATCTGCCGTGCATGGACGATGACGAGATGCGGCACGGCAAGCCGACCCTGCACAAGGCGTTCGACGAAGCGACTGCCGTGCTTGCGGGGGACAGCCTGCATGCGCTGGCGTTCGACATTCTGACCCAGCCGGACACCAGCACCGATCCCTTCGTTCGCGCGGAACTGGTTGCCACGCTGGCGCGCGCCAGCGGGCACGACGGGATGGCGGGCGGCCAGATGATGGATATCGTCTCCGAAGAACAATCCTACGACCTGCGCCAGGTCACCCGGCTGCAGCAACTCAAGACCGGTGCCCTGCTGGCCGCCAGTGTCGAGATGGGCGCGGTGCTGGGGCGGGTGGCGCCCGAAGGACGCACCCATCTGCGCGCCTATGCGCGTGATATCGGGCTCGCCTTCCAGATTGCCGACGACCTGCTCGATGTCGAAGGCGACGAGACGCTGGCCGGCAAGGCGCTGCGCAAGGACGAGGAACAGGGCAAGCAGACCTTCGTCACGCTGATGGGCGTCGNTCAGGCGCGGGCGCAGGCGACGATGTTGGTGGAACAGGCGGGCGACCATCTCGCCAGCTACGGCGACGATGCCCGGCTGCTTGTCGAACTGGCGCATTTCATTGTTAAGAGGGACCATTAATGGCCAAGCGCATCGGCATCTATCCGGGCACGTTCGATCCAATCACGCTGGGTCACATGGACATAATCGAGCGCGGCGCGAAGCTGGTCGACGAACTGATCATCGGCGTGACCACCAATATCGCGAAGTCGCCGATGTTCGATGACGACGAACGTATCGCCATGGTCGAACGCGAAGTTGCCGGCATTGCCAACCAGAGCATCCGTGTGGTCGGGTTCAATTCGTTGCTGATGGATTTCGCCGACCAGATGAAAGCGGGCATCGTGATCCGCGGCATTCGCGGGGTGACCGACTTCGAATATGAATACCAGCTCACCGGGATGAACCGGCAGCTCAACGATCACATCGAAACGGTATTCCTGATGGCCGATGTCGAATTGCAGCCGATCGCCAGCCGCCTGGTAAAGGAAATCGCCTTCTACGGCGGCCCGATCGGCAAGTTCGTCACGCCTGCCGTGCGGCAGGACGTCGAGGCGCGAGTGAAGAAACTCGGGCCGCGCGGGGGCTGAGCTCCGCAGGCACCTATTCATTGAACGGACAGACGCCCCTCGCTAGGGGCCTGCAACCCAGGACATTGCCACGGAATGACGATGCTCAAGACTTCGCTTGCCCTTGCCGCCGCATTGGCGCTCGCTTCGACACCCTTCGCCGCCCAGGCGCAGGACGACGCCGCTGTCGACGCTGCCGCTACGGAGGAAACCGCTGCGGATACGCGGGTGTTTTCGCCAGTGAACTTCAATGTCGAAGAAGACCGCGAAAACATCCTGCTGCTCGACCTGTCGAACGGCGANCGCGTCGCGATCCGGCTGAAGCCCGACTGGGCGCCCAACCATGTCGAACGCATCAAGACGCTGACCCGGCAGGGATTCTACGACGGGGTGATTTTCCACCGCGTCATCGACGGCTTCATGGCTCAGACCGGTGATCCCACCGGTACCGGCACGGGCGGATCGCAGCTGCCCGACATCGCGGAAGAGTTTCACGGCATGCCGCATGTCCGCGGTACCGTCTCGATGGCGCGCGCGGGCAGCCCCGACAGCGCCAACAGCCAGTTCTTCATCGTTTTCTATCCACGTTTCAACCTCGACCAGAACTACACCAACTTCGGGCGCGTGATCGCCAACATGCCCGCAGTCGATGCGATCCAGCGCGGCGAGCCGCCTGCGAATCCAACGCGGATCGTGCAGGCTTCGATCGCGGCGGACAACAAGCCGGTGCCGGCCATGACAGCTCCGCGGGTGCAGGACGAAGACATTTCGGCCAGCGATCTGAACGCGCCGCTCGGCAACTGACTTTCCATCGCGTCGCACCCAGACTAGGGGCGGCGCGATGAAAGTCGACCTTTTCGATTTCGAACTCCCGCCCGAGCGGATCGCGCTTCGCCCCGCGCGCCCGCGCGATGCCGCACGCATGCTCGTGGTGCGCAGCGCTGGCCCCTTCGAGGATCGCGGCGTGCGCGACTTGCCGGAAATGTTGCGGGCGGGCGACGTGCTCGTGTTCAACGACACCCGCGTCATACCTGCGCAGCTCGAAGGGCGGCGGGGTGAAGCCCGGATCGGCGCGACTCTGCACAAACGGATCGACCTGAGACGCTGGCAGGCTTTCGTGCGCAATGCCAAGCGACTGCGGATCGGCGATGCCGTGGAATTCGGCGGCGGCGTGGCAGCGACCGCGGAAGAGCGGCTCGAGGATGGTAGTTTCGTGTTGGCCTTCGCGGGCAAAGAGCCCGTCGAAATCCTGCTCGAACGCGCCGGACGTATGCCATTGCCGCCCTATATCGCCGGCAAGCGCGCCACCGATGCGCAGGACCGTGAAGACTACCAGACGATGTTCGCAGCCGAGGACGGCGCGGTTGCCGCACCGACTGCCGCGCTGCACTTTACGCCTGAACTTATCGGGGCGCTCGACGCTGCCGGGATCGGGCGCGAGACGCTGACGTTGCATGTCGGTGCGGGCACCTTCCTCCCGGTGAAGGCTGACGATACCAGCGATCACGCGATGCACTCCGAATGGGGCCGGATCGAACCTGAAGCCGCGGCACGCCTGAACGCCGTGCGCGCGGCCGGCGGCAGGGTGATAGCGGTGGGGACGACCAGCCTGCGCTTGCTCGAAAGCGCGACGGGGGAAGACGGGATTATCGGTGCCTTCGCTGGCGATACCGATATCTTCATCACCCCGGGATACCGCTTTCGCGCGGTCGATGGCCTGATGACCAATTTTCACCTGCCGAAATCGACGCTGATGATGCTGGTGAGCGCCCTGATGGGCCGCGAACGCATGATGGACGCTTACGCGCACGCCATCGACAGCGAATACCGCTTCTACAGCTACGGCGATTCCTCGCTGCTGCTGCCACACGACTGAGCGGACAGATTGCCGGTATCGAGCAACCGCTCGATCAGAGCGTCGTCGGCGGGGATGCGCCCGTCGAGCATCAGCATGGCGATACCGTGCACCATTGCCCACGACTGCAGGGCGAGCGTTTCGGCGCCGTCTGGATCGCCGACCAGCGCGCGTGAATTGGCTGTCAGCAATGCGTATGCTTCATCGGGTGTCGCCGATCCGTCCACCGGGTGGCCCTGGGTGAACATCAGCCTGAACAGGGCAGGGTGGGCGAGCGCAAAGCGGACGTAGGTGCGGCCCGTTTCGGTAAATCCTTGCGATCCACCTCCCGCACGTTCGGCGGCAGCGGCCTGTTCCTTGCCCAGCAGGTCCAGCCCTGCGCGGGCAAGCGCGGCATCGAGTGCCTGCTTGTCGGGAAAGTGCCGATAGACTGCCGTCGCCGAGACCCCGACCACGCGCGCCAATTCGCGCAGCGAAGGCGCTTTGCCTGCGGCACCTTCGAGCGCGGCCAGTCCGGCTGCCAGCAAGGCGTCGCGCAGGTTCCCGTGATGATAGGCTTCGGGCGATGTTGACACTGTTATCATAACCTTTATGTTTACGGCGTTCACTTTAATCGGAGCGAGTCGGTCATGGCAAGTGTCGTCGAGAAAACCATCCGCAGGGCGGTTACGCCTGCCGTACAGGCAGTCGCCAGCATCAACCGGGCGCGCTTGCCCGGTCCGGGTGAAAACCCTTTCCTGCGGGGGATCCATACCCCGATGGCCGATGAACTGACGCTCGCTAATCCCGCCGTAACCGGAACCATTCCCGGCGAACTCGACGGGCGGTATGTCCGCATCGGGCCAAATCCCTTTGGCAAGGCGGGGAAGGGTCATCACTGGTTCCTCGGCGACGGGATGGTTCACGGCGTCCGGCTGAAGGACGGCAAGGCCGAATGGTATCGCAACCGCTTCATCCGTTCCGCCGAACTTGAAGGCAAGGGCGGCCCGGCGGCGGTTGGCGGGCCGCGACGCGGCTTTGGCGATACGGTCAACACCAATGTCCTCGACATCGGCGGCAAGATCATGGCGCTGGTCGAGGCCAACAGCTTCCCTGTCGAACTCGACGGCAATCTCGATAGCGTCGCCTATTCCGACTTCGGCGGCGGGCTGACCGGTTCCTTTACCGCGCACCCGCATCAATGCCCGGACACCGGCGAATACCACGCGATCTGCTACGATGGCCCGTCGCAGGATACCATCCGCCATGTCACCATGGACCGCAGCGGCAGGGTGCTGAGCGAAACCGAGATCGCGGTAAGGCATGGCCCCTCGATCCACGACTGCGCNCTGACCCGGAACTTCGTGGTCATCCTCGACCTGCCGGTGACCTTCTCGATGCAGGCGCTGATTGCGGGNCACAAGTTTCCCTATCGCTGGAACCGCAGCCACCGCGCGCGGGTCGGATTGCTGCCGCGCGGGGGNAGCAACGAGGANGTGGTGTGGCACGAGGTCGACCCCTGCTATNTCTTCCACGTCGGCAACAGTTTCGAAGACGAAACCGGCCGGGTGATCATCGACGTCTGCCCCTATGAAACCATCTTCGACGGCGAAATGCCCGGGCCATACGGCAAGCCTCTGGGGCTTGAGCGCTGGACGGTGGACGGGCAGGGCGGGAAAGTCGTCCGCGACACGCTCGATACGGCGGGACAGGAATTCCCGCGACCGGACGAACGCTATTTTACCAAGGCGCATCGCTACCTGTGGGCGATCGGCATGCCCGCCGATGGCGATCTCGAATTCGTTGCGCCGATGCCGCTCTATCGCCACGACCTTGCCACCGGCGAACGGGTGCAGCGCGATTTCGGCGAAGGCCGCATTCCCGGTGAATTCGTTTTCGTTCCGCGCACGCCCGATGCAGCCGAGGGCGATGGCTGGATGATGGGTTATGTCATCGACCGCAACCGGCAGACCAGCGCGCTAGAGATTCTCGACGCGATGACGCTCGGCGTGGTCGGGACGGTCGAGATCCCGCACCTGATCCCTCCGGGCTTCCACGGCAACTGGATCGCCGCTAGCTAGGAGATGTGGAGCCGATTCTCGAACTCTCCGGCCTGTCGAAGGTCTATCCCGGCGGGCTGACCGCGCTCGACAATGTCGATCTTACCATTAACAAGGGCGAGGTCTTCGCACTGCTCGGGCCTAACGGGGCAGGCAAGACCACGCTGATCGGTGCAGTATGCGGGCTCGTGCGCCCAACTTCGGGAAGCATTCGCGCTTTCGGGCACGATCTGGCGTCCGACTGGCGCCGCGCGCGCAGTCGTATCGGCCTGGTTCCCCAAGAACTCAGCACCGACATGTTCGAACCCGTCCACCGCGCGGTAAGCTATTCGCGCGGCTTGTTCGGGCTTGCCCCCGACAGGGACCGGATCGAGGAAATCCTGCGGTCGCTCAGCCTGTGGGACAAGCGCGACGAGCGCATCATGGCCTTGTCCGGCGGGATGAAGCGCCGGGTACTGATCGCCAAGGCTCTGGCACATGAGCCGGACCTGCTGTTTCTCGATGAACCCACGGCAGGCGTCGATGTCGAGTTGCGCAAGGGAATGTGGGCGATCGTCGACACAATGCGCGAGCGCGGTGTCACGATAATTCTCACCACGCATTATATCGAGGAAGCCGAGCTGATGGCCGACCGTGTCGGCATCATTAATCGCGGTAAACTGCTGATGGTCGACCAGAAGGATGCGATGATGGCGCGGCTCGGCCGAACCGAAGCGCATATCACGCTGGCCAGGCCGCTTGCCGCCTTGCCGCCCGAAATCGCCCGCTTCCCGGTAGAACTCGAACCGGGTGGGGAAGTGCTGTGCTACCGCGGCGGCGACGGAACGGGGAAGGGCAAGGCCGAAGTGGCTGCGCTGACCAAGGCGTTGATTGCCGCGGACATCGATTACGTCGGCATCGACACACGCGAAAGCAGCCTNGAGGAAATCTTCGTTTCGCTGCTCGGTGAAGGGAAGGCAGCATGATCTCGTGGCGCTCGACCTGGTCGATCTACACCCGCGAACTGATGCGCTTCCTGCGCACCGCCTTCCAGTCGGTGCTCGCGCCGGTACTTACCACATCGCTATATTTCATCGTCTTTGGCGCGGCGATCGGAGGGCGCATGCCTGATCTGGGCGGGGTGGATTACGGCGCCTTCATCATTCCGGGCCTGCTGATGCTCACCCTGCTGGGCGAAACCACCAGCAATTCCAGTTTCGGGATCTACATGCCGCGTTTCACCGGCACCATCTACGAACTGCTCAGTGCGCCTGTCGGAGTATCGGAGACGCTGTTGGGGTTCGTCGGTGCGGCAATGACCAAGAGCCTGCTGCTCGCCGCGATCATCCTTCTCACCGCGCGCCTTTTCGTCGACTATTCGATCGCGCACCCTGTGCTGGCGGTGTTCTATATCATGCTCGTCGCGGCGGCCTTCAGCCTGTTCGGGTTCATCCTCGGCATCTGGGCGGATAATTTCGAGAAGCTGGGCATCATCCCGATGCTGTTCCTCACGCCGCTGACCTTTCTCGGGGGGACGTTCTATTCGATCGATATGCTGCCCAGGCCGTGGGACACGATCGCGCTGGCCAATCCGATCGTCTACCTGGTCAGCGGCCTGCGGTGGACTTTCTATGGCCAGAGCGATGTGAACATCTGGATCAGCTTCGGCATAACGCTGGGTTTCCTGGCGATCTGCGTGGCCGTTATTGCGTTCATTTTCCGCACGGGATGGCGCCTGCGCGCGTGACATATTCCATCGATTGAAGGGTGGCGAGGCGCAAAACAAGGCGCTAGGCGCACCCGATGCGCTTCGCCCCGTTGATCTTTTCCGCCCTGCTGGGTTGTGCTGCGACTGCCGCGCAAGCTGAGCTTCCCGAAGGCGCACGCGCGATGATCGATGCAGCCATAGCCAGCGGCGACGAAAGGAAGGTCGCCACGGTGATCGGTCTCGCGCGCAGCACATGGCCCGAAGAACGCAGCACGATCGATGCGATTAACGACCAGTGGAAGATCACCCTGGCTGCGCGCCGCGCGGCCGAGGCCGAGGCGGAGCAAACCGCGCTGATCAACGCCGGCATGTTCGACCGCTGGAGCGGCGAGGGCGAACTGGGGGCTTTCCAGTCGAGCGGCAACACCGAGTCGGTCGGGGTGGCGGCCGCGTTGCGCCTTGATCGCGAGGGCATCGACTGGACCCATTCGATCAGATTGCGCGCGGACTACCAGCGGCAGAACGGATCGACCAGCCGCGAACAGTTCGCCGCATCCTACGAACCGCGCTGGCAGTTCGACGAGAACATCTTCGCCTATGGCCTGGCGCAATACGAACGCGACCGGATCCAGGGCTTCTCTTCGCGCTATTCGGTGTCGGGTGGTTTCGGTTATCGCGTTATCGATAATCCGAAGCTCAAGCTCTCACTCAAGGCAGGCCCTGCCTACCGGGTAACGGATTTTACAGACGGGACCAGCGCGGATCGGCTCGCGGGACTCGTCGGGCTCGATTTCGACTGGCAGATGCTGGACCGTCTCAAGCTGACCCAGGATGTCGAGGCACTGGCGGAAACGGGAGGCGAGGCAACGTTGATTTTCGATGGCGCGAACACCACGATCAATCTGGTGACCGGTCTCGATTTTCGCGTGAGCAACCGTCTGCGTTCGCGCCTTTCCTACAAGNTCGANTANGACAGCAATCCGCCNGCNGGNTCGGNNGGCACCGANACGCTGACCCGTGCCACTCTCATCTACGGCTTCTGACCATGAGCGAACGTTTCGCATTCACNATNGACGCGACCGACGGGGCTGCGCGCACNGGGNNCATNGCCATGCAGCGCGGCACCATTCGCACGCCTGCNTTCATGCCGGTCGGNACTGCAGCGACAGTCAAGGCGATGAAGCCCGAAACNGTCCGCAAGACNGGGGCCGACATNATCCTNGGCAACACCTACCACCTCATGCTGCGACCNGGCGCCGAGCGNATGGCGAGGCTTGGCGGCCTGCACAAGTTCATGAACTGGCAACGGCCCATCCTGACCGACAGTGGCGGCTACCAGGTGATGAGCCTGTCCGAACTGCGCAAGCTTACCGAGAAGGGGGTCGAGTTCCGCAGCCACATCGACGGTTCCAAGCACATGCTTACGCCCGAACGCAGCATGGAAATCCAGCGCATGCTGGGCAGCGACATCGTGATGGCGTTCGACGAATGCCCGCGCGCCGATCGGCTGCGCGATGAAATCGCCGCGAGCATGGAAATGAGCATGCGCTGGGCCCGGCGCAGCCGCGATGGGTTCGATGCGGGCGGCGAACACGCGCAGCGATCCGCATTGTTCGGTATCCAGCAGGGCGCGCTGGACGAGGAATTGCGCCGTATAAGCGCGGACAAGCTCACCGATATCGGTTTCGACGGCTATGCCATAGGCGGGCTGGCGGTCGGCGAAGGCCAGGAAGCGATGTTCGCCACACTTGACTTCGCACCCGGCCAATTGCCCGCTGACCGGCCCCGCTATCTGATGGGGGTCGGCAAGCCCGACGACCTCGTCGGTGCGGTGGAGCGCGGGGTGGACATGTTCGACTGCGTGCTGCCCAGCCGGTCCGGGCGCAACGGACAGGCGTTTACCTGGAACGGCCCGATCAACCTGCGCAATGCGCGTTTTGCCGAGGACGAGGAACCGCTCGACAGCCGCTGCACCTGCGATACCTGCGGGACCTACTCGCGCGCATACCTGCACCATCTGGTGAAATCGCAGGAAATCCTCGGCGCGATGCTGATGACTGAGCACAACATCGCCTTTTACCAGCAGCTGATGCAGGCGATGCGCGATGCGATCGCGGAAGCGCGGTTCGCCCAGTTCGCGCGCGATTTCCGGCGCGACTACTTGCAGTGAGACGAACCGGCGATACCGTGCGGGTATGAGAAAAGGCCGCGCCGGTTCCGCTGCTCCCGCGAGATGGGGGCTTTCCCCCAACCGCAAGGCAATGCCGCGCGAACAGAGCTATATTCTCGCCTTNGCCGGGCTGACGATCCTTGCNTGGCAGACCGGCTTCGGAACGCTTGCGCTGATGCCGTTCACGTTGCTGGCCACCTGGTTTCACGAAATGGCGCANGGGCTGAGCGCNATNGCGCTCGGCGCTGAATTCCATCGCCTCGTGATCTTCGCCAATGGNTCGGGCTTTGCCGAGTTCTCCGGNAGCATCGGCNNCCTCGGGCAGGCGGCCATCGCGGCGGCAGGGCTGCTGGGTCCCAGTGTCGCGGGCTGCCTGTTGATCGTCGCATCNCGCTCGCGGCGGGCCACGCAGCTGGCGCTGCTGGTTCTCGCATCGGCGCTCGCGATCTCGACGGCGGTGTGGGTGCGCTCGGTCGCCGGATGGGTGGTGCTTCCGCTGTTCGCTGCAGCAGCCGGGTACATCGCGTTACGCGGCAGTGCCAAATGGCAGCGGATCACGGCGGAATTCCTCGGGGTACAAGGCGTGGTGAGCGTCTATCAGGACCTTGGCTATTTGTTCAGCCCGGGCGGCACGGTCGGCGGCATGTCCGCGCGATCCGACACCGGCCTCATCGCCGACGCTTTGTTCCTGCCCTACTGGTTCTGGGGCGGCCTGATCACGCTGACGATCCTCGTCATGGTGTGGCTGTCGCTTCGGTTTGCCAGCCGATACTGACCGGACAACAAAAAAGGCGGCCCCGTGAGGGACCGCCCTTTTGCTGTGTCGCTGCCGCTTGGGCTTAGCGCGAGTAAAACTCGACCACGAGGTTCGGTTCCATCGTGACCGGGTAGGGCACTTCGTCGAGCTTGGGCACGCGGGTGAAGGTCACCTTGTCGTTGCCATCGGGGCTGACGTAGTCGGGAATGTCACGCTCGGGCAGGCTCTGCGCTTCGATGACCAGCGCCATTTCCTGCGCCTTCTTGCCCAACGAAACGACGTCGCCGACCTTGACGCGCGCCGAGGCGACGTTGGTCTTCACACCGTTGAGATAGATATGGCCGTGGCTCACGATCTGGCGCGCAGCGAAGATGGTCGGTGCGAACTTGGCGCGATAAACGACCATGTCGAGGCGCTGTTCGAGCAGGCCGATCAGGTTCTGACCGGTGTCGCCCTTGATCCGCGACGCTTCCATGTAGGTGCGCTTGAACTGCTTCTCGGTCACGTCGCCGTAATAGCCCTTGAGCTTCTGCTTGGCGCGCAGCTGGAGACCGAAGTCGCTCGTCTTGCTCTTGCGGCGCTGGCCGTGCTGGCCCGGACCGTAGGAGCGCTTGTTGACGGGGCTGTTCGGGCGACCCCAGATGTTTTCACCCATCCGGCGGTCGAGCTTGTACTTGGCGCGGGTGCGCTTCGTCATAATCTTTCCTTCAATTTGCTGGGCCATCCCGTTGACGGCCATTCAACCCGGCATCGCACCGTCGTTCCTTCGACACGCTCAGGAGTTCGACGCGGCTACCGCTTCACCGGGGTGCGGAGCCAATTCGCGAAGGCGCGCTAGTAGCAATATGGCGCGGTTCGTCAAGCACGAAGATAGGCGCTCGACAAGCACCGGCAGGCGGGGCAGGGCGCATTACCATGAACGACGATTTCAAGCTGCCTGAAAACTGCGCCGACATGCGTGATGTACGCGCCGGCGTCGATGCCACCGACCGCGAGCTGATGGAATTGCTCGACCGGCGGTTCGGCTACATGCGGGCGGCCGCGCGGATCAAGCCCGATCGGGCGATCGTGCGCGACGAAGCACGCAAGCGCGCGGTCATCGACAATGCGCGCCGCGATGCGCAGGACCGTTGGCTGCCGGCAGAGCCGATTGCGCAGATCTGGGAAATGCTGGTCGAGACGTCGATCGACTACGAACTGGCCGAATGGGACCGGATCAGGGCTTAGGTCCGCGCCCCAGCGACGACAGGACACCGCGCAGCGTCCGCACCTCGAGATGATTCCAGCCGGGCTTGGTAAGCACCCCGCGCAAGGTCCGCCGGGTGGCTTCCGCGCGCGCCGCGGGCAGGAAATAGCCCTTGGGTTCGAGCATGGTTTCCAGATGCGCGATCAGCCCGTCGAGCTCTTCCTGCGGTGCAGGGGGGAGCAGTTCTTCCTGCGTGGGCTGCACCAGTTGCTCGTGCTTCGACCATTCATAAGCGCACAGGATTACCGCCTGCGCCAGATTGAGCGATCCGAATTCCGGATTGATCGGCACCGTCAGGATCGCCCGCGCAAGCGCGACGTCCTCGGTTTCCAGGCCCGAGCGTTCTGGTCCGAACAGGATTGCACTGCGTCCCTGTGCGGCGGCCATTTCCTGGCTTGCTTCCTCGGGCGTGACGACCGGCTTGGTCACTCCGCGCTTGCGCACCGTAGTGGCGTAGACATGCGCGCAATCGGCCACCGCCTCCGCAGTGGTCGCAAAGACCTGTGCCCGGTCGAGGACGACATCCGCCCCGGCCGCTGCCGGACCCGCCGAAGGGTTTGGCCAGCCATCGCGCGGTTCGACCAGTCGCATCTCGGTCAGCCCGAAATTGAGCATCGCGCGGGCTGCCTTGCCGATGTTCTCGCCCAGCTGCGGACGAACCAGCACAACGACGGGTTTGTGCGTGTCAGCCGCGTTCATTGGCGGCCGCTTCCTGTACCGTACTGGCAAATTCCTCGAAATCGCGAGCTTCGCTGAAGTCGCGATAGACCGAGGCGAAACGGATATAGGCGACGCTGTCGAGCCCGCGCAGCCCGTCCATGACCATTTCGCCGATACGCTGCGAGGCTATTTCGGCCTCGCCCGCGGTTTCGACTTGGCGCTGGATCCCGCTGACCAGCTGGTCGATGCGTTCCTGCGGGACATCGCGCTTGCGGCAGGCGAGCGCGATCGACTGTTCGAGCTTGCTGCGTTCGAAGGGCTGGCGGCGGTCGCCCGACTTGACCACGGTGACTTCGCGCAGCTGGACCCGTTCGAACGTGGTAAAGCGCGCGCCGCAGCTCGAACATTGCCGGCGCCGCCGGATCGAGGTCGAATCCTCGGTCGGACGACTGTCCTTCACCTGGCTGTCGTCATGCGCGCAGAAAGGGCACCGCATTTACGGCCGGAGACGCTTGTAGAGCATGTATCCCGCGCCCGCGACGAGCCCGATCGGCCAGGTCACGACCGGCAGCAGGCCCCCTGCGATTGCGCCCACGGCAGCACCGGTCAGCACGGGTTTCGTCGAAGGGTGATCGAGGCCCTTGCTCGCCATGCCCTTCACTTCGTGCTTCGCGTCGGAAAGCAGTTCGTGATCCTGGTGCTTGGGATTCTGGTCGTCCATCGCTTTTCTCCTCAGCGGCCGGGATAGACGGGGAAGGCAGCGCACAATTCGGCCACCTTGCCACGCACCTTGTCTTCCACCTGCCCATCGCCTTCGGGGCCATTGCGCGACATTCCGTCCACCACCTCGCAGATCAGCGCGCCGATCGTCCGGAATTCCTCGGGGCCGAAGCCGCGCGTGGTCCCCGCCGGAGTGCCGAGGCGGATGCCGCTGGTCACGAAGGGGCTGCGCGTGTCGTAGGGAATGCCGTTCTTGTTACAGGTCAGCCATGCGCGATCGAGACCGGTTTCGGCGGCCTTACCGGTCACGTCCTTGGCCGTAAGATCGACCAGCATCGAATGGTTGTCCGTCCCGCCCGACACGACGCGCAGGCCATTGGCTTCGATGGCTTCGGCCAGAGCGCGGGCGTTTTCGACCACGCGCGCGGCGTAATCCTTGAAGTCCGGGCGCAGCGCTTCGCCGAAGGCGACTGCCTTGGCAGCCACGACATGCATCAGCGGGCCGCCCTGCATGCCCGGGAAAACCGCCATGTTGAACGGCTTGGTGAGTTCCTCGTCGTTCCACAGGATCACGCCCGAACGCGGCCCGCGGAGGGATTTGTGAGTGGTGCTGGTGACGACATGGGCATGGGGGAAGGGGTTGGCATGCGCGCCGCCCGCGACGAGCCCGGAGATGTGGCTCATGTCGACCATCAGGTAGGCGCCAACCTCGTCGGCCACCTTGCGGAAGGCTTCCCAGTCCCAGCTACGCGAATAGGCGGTGCCACCGGCGATAATGAGCTTGGGCTTGTGCTCCTTCGCCAGCGCCATCACTTCGTCCATGTCGATCAGCTCGTTATCTTGGCGCACGCCGTAGCTGACGGGGTTGAACCACTTGCCGCTCATGTTGACCGGCGATCCATGCGTGAGGTGACCACCCGAATTGAGGTCGAGACCCATGAAGGTATCGCCCGGCTGCAGCAGCGCGAGGAAAACCGCCTGGTTCATCTGGCTGCCCGAATTGGGCTGGACGTTGGCGAAATTGCACCCGAACAACTGCTTCGCGCGCTCGATCGCCAGCGTTTCGATGACGTCGGCATAATCACAGCCGCCGTAATAGCGCTTGCCCGGATAGCCTTCGGCATATTTGTTGGTGAACACGCTGCCCGTGGCTTCGAGAACCGCGGTGGAGGCGATATTCTCGCTGGCGATCAGCTCGATCTTGTCCTGCTGACGCGCCAGTTCATTACGGATCGCATTGTGGATCTCGGGGTCTGCTTCCGCCAGCGTATCGTGCCAGAAGCGGTCCATAGGGTCGCGCGTGGTGTCTTGTGCCTGGGTAGCCATAGATCAGATGTCCGGGTTGGATAGCTTGTCGATGCGGCGCTGGTGGCGGCCGCCGGCGAAATCGGTTTCGAGGAAGGCGGACAGGCACGCCTTAGCCATGTCGCTGCCGACGAGGCGGGCGCCCATCGCGATGCAGTTGGCATCGTTGTGTTCCCGCGCCAGCGAAGCGGACAACGGTTCGGAAACCAGCGCGCAGCGGATGGCGGGATGGCGATTGATGCTCATCGAAATGCCAAGCCCGCTGCCGCAGAGGGCAACGCCGCGATCTGCGGTGCCATCGGCGACAACCGCGGCCAGCCTGTACCCGTAGTCGGGGTAATCGACGCTGTCGGCGGTATCCGGGCCGAGATCGGCGACCTCGTGACCCTGTTCGATCAACCAGTCGCGCAAATCGGCTTTCAGATCGAAAGCGGCGTGGTCGGAAGCAATGGCAATACGCATGCGCAGCCCCATAGTCGTTTCCGGTGCCGCTCGCCACCTCCTTGTGGCGGTTTGCCCACGCTGAACTCCGGCCAGTCAGCCGCCCACTGCGATGTTGCGGATGTCGGCGAGGACATAGGGTTTCGTTAGCGTGGTGACATGCGCCAGTTCTTCGGGATGTTCGGCATCGCCATAGCCGCTGGCGAAGACGAATCGTACGCCCTTGCTCCCCAGCCGGAAGGCGATCGGGTAGCTTTTCTCGCCATGCAGGTTGATATCNAGAATGGCGAAATCGAACACCCCTGCTTCGGCCTGGTCGAGACCTTCCTCGAGNGAACCGACGGCGACCACATCGGCGCCGTCCTCGANCAGCATGTCCTCGAGCGCAAACGCGATGATGGGTTCGTCTTCGACGACNAGGATCCGTTTGCCACTCAGAGGCATAGTTTGCCCTCGAGCCGGCAATGCAGCCCGTCCGCCAGATATTCGATCGTNGTCTGGCTACCCGGTGTTCCCAGCCCGCGCTGGATGAGTCGCGAACCGAAACCCGTGCGATCCGGCGTGGCGACTGAAGGACCNCCGCTTTCNCGCCAGTCGAGGATNAGCGTGCCGCCATCTTCGCCGGCNTCGAACGACCATTGAATGTCNACCGAGCCATCGTCGGTGGAAAANGCACCGTATTTCACGGCGTTGGTCGACAGTTCGTGGATGACCATCGACAGCGCAACGGCGGGTTGCGGTTCCAGCCTGATGTCNGGNCCGTCGAGCGTGTAGCGCGATTGCTGGGTCCCGGCCGTCGCCTCGAGCGCGCCGCGCACGATCGTTCTGAGGTCGGCGGATTCCCAGCGCCGCTCGGTCAGCAGGCTGTGCGCACTGGCCAGCGCGGCGAGCCGCTCGACAAAGATATCGAGTTGGGGGTTCTGCTTGTCCCCCTTGAACGACTGCTGCGCCAGCCCCTGGACGACGGCCAGCGTGTTCTTCACGCGGTGGTTGAGTTCGTTGATCAGGATGCGCTGGCTGTCTTCAGCCAGCACTTCCTCGGTCACGTCATACCCTTGGACCAGAACCCCGTCGAAGCGATCCGGGCCGCTGATGGGCTGGAAAATGAATTCAAGATGCCTTTCGCGCAACTCGTCATGCTCGCCGCTTTTGAGCATGACCTTTTCCCGGCGCCCGAAATAGGGTTCGCCGGTCTCCATGACCTTGTCGAGGATGTCGACGAAACCCTGTTCGGCGATCTCGGGCAGGGCTTCTGCGACGCTCTTTCCGTCGAGGTCGCGCTCGCCGATCAGCCGGCGATAGGCTGCATTAGACATGACGAAACGATGTTCCGGTCCGGCGAGCACGGCGACGAAGCCGGGCGCTTGTTCCAGCAAGGCGCGCAATCGCTCGAGTTCCTTCGTCGCGCCGCGCCAACGCTGTTCGACTGCTTCGGCGCGGCGGACCACGCTCGCCGTGTCGCGCTGCTCGATCTTGGTGATCTGAACCGGGTGCTGGAGGATGTATCGGACCGCCCCGCTGTCGTCGAGGATCGGCACCTGGGTCGTGCTCCAGATGTGCGCGTCCATACCGCCCGAGGCGTTGGGAATATCGTATTTGAGATGGGCGATCTCGTCAGGTTCGCCCGTCTCTAGCACGCGCTCGAAAGACGATTCGATAAGGTGATGGCTTTCGCCCGCGCCGGGAAAGGCGTCGAACACGTGGCTGCCCGCNATATCGTCCAATTCGCGGCCTACGGCTGCGAGATACGCATGATTGGCCCAGCTTATGNGCAACTCGGCATCGAGCAGCANATAGGGGTTGGGNGAGTGCTCGAGCACCCNNCTGAAATCNATGGNCCCGTCCGACATCNGCATCTTTCGAGCGCCGGTCGATCCCCCGACCGTGGCCCCATTTGTTTTTCCCCGCATTGCGCCTAAAAGCNTNGGGCGCNATGCGGTTCCCGCCNGTNGNAAATATTTGTTCGGGGCACNATGAGGCACANGCGCAGCCGCTGGCCGCGCGTGTGCTTACTGGTCGAGGAACGAGCGCATCTTGCGGCTGCGGCTCGGGTGCTTCAGTTTGCGGAGCGCCTTCGCCTCGATCTGCCGGATACGTTCACGGGTAACCGAGAACTGCTGGCCGACCTCCTCAAGCGTATGATCGGTGTTCATGCCGATACCGAACCGCATGCGCAGCACACGTTCTTCGCGCGGGGTCAGGCTGGCCAGAACCCGGGTCACGGTTTCCTTGAGGTTCGCCTGAATCGCGGCATCGACGGGGATGATCGCGTTCTTGTCCTCGATGAAATCGCCGAGATGCGAATCTTCCTCGTCGCCGATCGGCGTCTCGAGGCTGATCGGTTCCTTGGCGATCTTCATCACCTTGCGCACCTTCTCGAGCGGCATCGAGAGTTTCTCGGCCATCTCTTCGGGTGTCGGTTCGCGGCCCTGATCGTGCAGGAACTGGCGGCTGCAGCGCACCAGCTTGTTGATCGTTTCGATCATGTGCACCGGAATTCGGATCGTACGCGCCTGGTCGGCAATCGAGCGGGTGATCGCCTGACGGATCCACCAGGTGGCATAGGTGCTGAACTTGTAGCCGCGGCGGTATTCGAATTTGTCGACCGCCTTCATCAGGCCGATGTTCCCTTCCTGGATCAGGTCGAGGAACTGCAGGCCGCGGTTGGTGTATTTCTTGGCGATCGAGATCACGAGGCGCAGGTTCGCCTCGACCATTTCGCGCTTGGCGATCCGCGCTTCGCGTTCACCCTTCTGGACCTTGGTCACGATGCGCCGGAATTCTTCCAGCGCCATGCCGGTCTGACTGGCGATATCGGAAATCTCGGTCCGGATACGCTCGACCGCGTCGGCTTCCTTCTCGGCGAAGGCGGCCCACTTCTTGTCCTTCTTGGCGCGCTCCTTGAGCCACGCATCGTCGAGCTCATTGCCGATATAGGCATCGAGGAAATCGACCCGCTTGACCTTGTGACGCTCAGCCAGACGCAGCATCTGGCCGCCCAGCGCGGTCAGCCGGCGGTTGAAGGCATAGAGATTGTCGACCAGGAATTCGATCTTGGTCGCGTGGAACTGCACGCTTTCGACCTCGGCGGTCAGCTGCTCGGACAGCGCCTCGTACTTCTTTTCCTTGGCCGCGGTGAAGGTCTCGCCGCGGGCCATCAGATCGACGCGCTCGTTCTGGAGCTTTTCGAACTTGCCGAACAGGTCGGTGATCCGGGCAAAGCGTTCGATTGCGTCGGGCTTCAGCGCGGCTTCCATCTGAGCAAGGGACATGGTGTTGTCCTCTTCCTCTTCGTCGTCGCGCTTGGACGAACCTTCCTCGCCGTCTTCGCCTTCCTCGTCCGAATCGTCATCGTCGTCGTCACGGATGGTCGGACCGGCGGTCTCTTCCGAGATCTCGCCGTCATCGTCTTCCTCTTCCTCCGCCATCTTCTCGGGCGGGGGTTCCTTCGACAGCATGGCATCGAGATCGAGAATCTCGCGCAGCTGCATTTCCTCGGCATTGAGCGCTTCGGACCACTGGATGATGGCGTGGAAAGTGATCGGGCTCTGGCACAGGCCCATGATCATCATGTCCCGGCCCGCCTCGATCCGCTTGGCGATGGCGATTTCGCCCTCGCGGCTCAGCAGCTCGACCGCGCCCATTTCGCGCAGATACATGCGCACCGGATCGTCAGTGCGTTCGCCGGTGGCAGCCTTCTTGACTGCGGGCTTTGCCGCGGTCTTGGTGTCCTTCTTGGCGCTGGCCGCCAGTTCTTCGACTTCGTCGGCTTCCTCGGCAGCGGCCTCGGCTTCCTCGTCGCTTTCGACGATCTGCACGCCCATGTCGGACAGCGCGGACTGGATATCCTCGATCTGGTCCGAACTCATCTCGCCCTGGGGCAGCGCATCGTTGAGCTCGTCGTAAGTGACGTAACCCTTGCGCTTTGCCTTGGTGATAAGCTTCTTGACCGATGCCTCGTTGAGATCGATCAGGGGAGCGTCGCCGTCGTCCTTGGTCTTCGACTTGGTGGCCATGAGGTAATTCAGTCCAGTCTTGTCTTGCCCTTGGGCCGCGCACCCGTGGGGATCATGATTCCGATTCGTCGGCCGCTGCAGCCTTCCTGCGACCAAAACGCTTCAACCGCTCGTTAAGGGCCAACAACCGCTCGCGCAATCCGGCCTGTTCGGCGATGGAGCCTTCAGGATCGCGTTCGAACCGCGCTGTAGCCGCCGCAAGGGCGGATTCCAGCGCCGGCCTTTCGACCAGCAACGACACGGCTTCGGCCAGATCCTCGCGCGCATCATCCGGGTCGGTGCCTTCATCGAGGAAGGCGAACAAGGTTTTTTCCGGTGGGGCGGGTAGGCCTGTTTCAAGCGATATGGTCGATTGCGCGGACAAATCAAGCGCCTCGGCAGCTTCAAGCAGCGAATCGATGGCGGGGCCGACATTTGGATCACGCCGCGCCAGTTCCGAAAGCGTGTCTTCATGGCGCATGATCTGCTCGGGAAAACGCACCAGGCCGGCGATCACCGCCCGGGTCAACGCGTCGCGTGCACCGCCCTGCATCGCGCGGATCAGCCGCTCGCGCGCCTCAGGCGCAAGCGTCGGGGCTGCCGGCTTGAAGCCGGACTTCTTCCAGTCCCCCCGCGGCTGCACTTCGCGCGGGTGGCGCGGCGGAAAGGCGAAGGCGGAAAAGCGTTCGAGCAATTCCCGCTTGTACAGCGCGCGGATATCGGGGTGCTGGATGCTGTCGACATGGTCGAGCAGCCGCGCCTTCAGCCCCGCCTTGTCTTCGGGTGAATTGAGCGGCGAGGCCGCGTGTTCGAATTCCCACAGCGTGTCGAGCAGGCTGTCGGGATGCGCCAGCAGCGCCTCCATCGCCTCGGGGCCCTTGTCCTTGATCAGGTCGTCGGGATCCATCCCCGCGGGCAGACGCACGATAGCCAGCGAATGCGCCGGGCGNAGCATGGGCAGCGCCCGCGCTATGGCGCGCATTGCGGCGCGCTGTCCGGCANTGTCGCCATCGAAACACAGGATCGGGCGCTCGACCTGCCGCCACAGCAATTCGATCTGGTTCTCGGTCAGCGCGGTCCCCAGCGGGGCNACCGCCTCGCGGATGCCCGCGTTGGCCAGCGCGATCGCATCCATATAGCCCTCGACNACGATCATNCGCCCGCTTTGCCGNGCGGCGGGGGCGGCGCGGTGCAGATTGTAGAGCGTGCGGCCCTTGTCGAACAACGGCGTGTCGGNACTGTTGAGATATTTGGGGGCGCTGGNGTTGGCCTCNCTGTCNAGAATGCGGCCGCCAAAGGCAATNACCCGGCCGCGTGCATCGTGGATCGGCAGCATCAGCCGGTTGCGGAAGCGGTCGTAGGGATCCTTGCCCTCGACCTCGATCCGCATGCCGGCTTCGCTCAGCATGGTTTCATCGAACTGTCCAAGCGCGCGCTTGAGCGCCTGCCGGTCGCCCGGGGCATAGCCGAAGCCGAATTCGCGGATCGTGGCGTCCGAAAACCCGCGGCGGGACAGATAGGCACGTGGCTGCGACCCGTCGGCACCGCGCAGATTGCCTTCGAACCAGGCCTGCGCCGCGGCGGTCACATCGTGCAGGCTGGCGCGCTTTTCCGCGCGCTGGGCGGCGCGCGGATCGGGGGCGGGAACTTCCATGCCCGCTTCGGCCGCCAGTTCCTTCACCGCGTCCATGAACGGGAGGCCGCGCTGGTCGGTCAGCCAGCGGATCGCATCGCCATGCGCTTCGCAGCCGAAGCAGTGGTAGAAGCCCTTCTCGTCATTGACGTAGAAGCTCGGTGTCTTTTCGTTGTGGAACGGGCAGCAGGCCTTGAATTCGCGCCCGGCCTTGGTCAGCCGCAGGGTGCGACCGATCACCGCGGACAGCGTGGTCCGCATGCGCAATTCGTCTAACCATTGGGGTGACAGGGCCATGAAGGCGCTATCCTACTGCAGCCCGGCGTATACCGCTAGCGCGCGGCCGAACCCTCCACAGGCTTCTCTTCGGGCGGGAAGGGGCCGGTTGCAGCGATCTGTTCGCCATCCACTTCCAGCAGATAGGCCTCTGCCGGCCCTTGCGGTGCCATGGTCGAACGCCACCACAGCGTGACCGTGCCGCCGGGTTGCCAGCCGGGGCCGCGGGCGACGCGCCAGATCAGATTGCCATTGTCGTTGATGATCGAAATCGCGTCGGGATCGCCCAGCGCGGCTTCGGCCTCGGCGGTCGAATAACCGACCGACTGGG